>ERZ1034865.265-NODE-265-length-36854-cov-52.693497_pt1 | contig 36854 bp, 59 predicted proteins | sample MGYA00520632_ERZ1034865 | MGnify/ENA primary metagenome ERZ1034865 (study PRJEB33766, sample SAMN09781738) | gut metagenome | biome: gut microbiome | host: Homo sapiens | place: Madagascar | study: EMG produced TPA metagenomics assembly of the PRJNA485056 data...
GAAAGTGGACGGAGAAACAATTAAAGAAAACACATGGTACAAGCTGGAGTCTGGGAAAATCGTGGAGGTGGGCGACGATGCTTAATCAAATCACAGTCGCAGGCCGCCTGACACACGATCCGGAGATGCGGCACACGGCAAACGGGACGGCGGTTGCGTCTTTCGCGCTGGCCGTCGACCGGGATTATACCAGTAAGGACAGCGGCGAACGGGAAACGGACTTTGTCGACATCGTTGCCTGGCGCGGCACGGCGGAATTTGTCAGCAAGTATTTTACCAAGGGGCAGCTGGCAATCGTCTCCGGGCGGCTGCAGATCCGGCCCTGGACGGACGACAACGGGAATAAGCGCCGAAGCACCGAGGTCGTCGCGGAGCATGTGTATTTTGGCGGCAGCAAGAAGGAAAGCGGCAGCACAGACGCTGCGACGGCACCGGCTGGCACGCCCCCAGCGCTGGAAGAATTGCCGGAAGATGATGACGGCCTATCGTTTTGAGAAAGTGAGGTAAAACATGAACGAAGAAGCGAAAACAAGTATTTTGCAAATGGCCAGGGGTGCGATTCAGGAACGGATCGACTATGAGATGGCAAAGGTAATCGACAACATCCTGGACCCGAACACAAGCACGCAGAAAAAGCGCAAGCTGACACTGACGATTGAGCTGCAGCCGGACGATAATCGGCAGACCGTGTTCGTAAATTGCACAGCGAAAAGCGCACTTTGCCCGACGAATCCGGTATCTACATCGCTGTACATCACTGGAGATGGCGCTACTGGCGAAGTGGTAGCCGTGGAAATGGTGCCCAATGTTCCGGGGCAGCAGGATATGTTCGGCGAAGAGCAGGAAGCCGCGCCGATTTTGAAAATGGTAAGAAATGCATAAGGAGGAAGAAAAATGCTGAAAAGTGCAATTGAAAAAATCGAATCCATGGTAGAGCCGAGCGTTTACGAGAAGAACGGCCGCTCTTTTCTGATAAATCGGGATGGCGAATTCGCAGAAATCCGCGAGGAAATCGACCTCCCGGAAGCGTTGAAGTTGAACAGTTTGGATGCGATTGTAAAGATGATTCGCACCGAAGCACTCACGAAATATTCCGGCGCTGGTCCGATTTATGTCGATATTCCGTCCCACTTGCTGGTGGAATCATTCCTGCAGCCGCAGACCCGCGAAATTCGGCCTGTGATTTATTCCGTACACGCAACGGATGTCCCCGGGTGGGATGAAGAAACGAAGCTCTCGTTTGAACGCGCCGCCGTGGCGTTGCAGACGAGATTCCAGGATAGCCCCGACCGTGCTTATACCCTACAGCTACTCAGTCAGATTACCACCGGAGCGAAAGTTACCTATAACGATATCGGGGTTGCGACTACAGTTGTCACGCAAAAGGGCGTTTCGCTGCAGCAAAACGCAACAATCAAACCGCTTGTTTCCCTGCGTCCTTATCGAACCTTCCAGGAGCTGGAGCAGCCGGACGGACTTTTCCTGATCCGCATTGATGAGCGCGGGATTAGTTTTGTTGAAGCTGATGGCGGAATGTGGAAACTAGAAGCCAGAAAGCGTATCAAATCATACCTGGACGAAGCACTTTCACCTGAAATCGAAGCGGGCAGTGTTGTAGTGATGCTATGATATTCATACTGCTGCGCGGCCCATATAGGGCCGCGCAGCACACAGGAAAGGGGTGGCGATCGTGCCAATCAACAGCAAACAAAAAGGGGCCCGCTTTGAGCGGCAGCTTGCATCCCGGCTGCGGGAGTACGGCTACACGGCGCGGCGGACGGCCCAGTATTGCGGCAACACCGGCGACGCATCCGACGTCGTCGGCCTGCCGGGCCTGCACATCGAAGCAAAGGCCTGCGAACAGATGCGGCTTTATGATTGGATGGCCCAGGCAAAGCGCGATTGTACGGGCACTGGGCGGCTCCCAGCGGTATTCCACAAGCGAAACAATCACGAGATTTTGGTGACGCTGGAACTGCCGGATTTTATGGAAATTTACCGGGAATATGAGGCCGGGATGGATCTGAAAGGAAGGAACGACCCATGAATCAATACGATATGCTGGAAACGGCGTTCCGCAACGGCTTTGCTTTTGGCCGGGCGTCGCGGACGAAGGACAATCATCCAACCTACGCCGCCGCGCTGGAGAAATTCGGCGGGAAAATGCAAGCGACCGTCTGCGTCGAAGAGCTTTCCGAGCTGCAAAAAGAGCTTTGTAAATACATCCGCAGCGGCGGCGATCCGGATCATATCGCGGAGGAAATCGCGGACGTGCTCATCACGGTAGATCAGATGGTGCAGCTGTTTGACTGCGCGGAAGCGGTAGCGCGGTGGGAGGAGGCCAAAGTCGCACGGCTGGCAGAGCGTTGCGCGGAAACGGAGGGCTCCAATGGCTAGAGGGCAAAGCGCGTATCTGATGAAGCGGGACGCCGCCATGATGGCGCGGGCTTATTCCAGGTATCAGCAGCAGCTTGACGTCTGCCTGCAGATCGGCGCAGATGCCGCCGTCATCGCTGCAAATCGCAAGCTTGGCTTGGGCAAGGGCCGCGCACGGCAATTCATGGACGAATACAAGAAGGCAGTAAACGATATCGCGGCCATGATCGACGCTGACGGCGCCGAGGACAAAGAACTGGTCTACTCCCGCGCAAAGATCGACGAGCAGCTGCGGCAGATTGTCGGTGACGAAAACTTTTCTCCGTGGGAGGAACGTTACAACGAAATGGAGGGCAAGAGCGATGTATAACGACCCTGTAAATCATCCTGCACATTACACGAGCGGCAGCGTGGAATGTATTGACGCCATGGTATCTGCCTTTGGGGCGGACCAGGTGGCCGTATACGCGAAGATTGCGGCGTTTAAGTATCTGTGGCGGGCCGACCACAAAGGCGGCACAGAGGACATAGAAAAGGCCCGCTGGTACATCAACAAATATCTGGACCTGCTTTCCGGAGGTGCCGACCATGACACAGTGTGAACGCATCCTCCGCCATTTGCGGGACTATGGCAGCATCACCCAGGCCGAGGCCATGACAGAGTACGGCTGCTATCGGCTGGGTGCTAGAATTTTCGATCTGAAGAACCAGGGGTATGAGATCACCGGTGCGACTGAGTGCGTCAAGAACCGCTACGGCGAGACGTGCCATATTAAGCGCTATCGCCTGGAGGAAGGATGGACAAGCCGTGAGAGTGCAATTGGGTGAATGGGTGCGGTTTCTTCCGCCGTGTTTCCATGATAGAGACGATGCGGCGAACATGGTTACGGGCCGTATCGTCTACATCAACCGGCAGCACCGGTATTATTTGGCCGAGTACCCCGCCGGTCGGCAGGCGCTGCGAGAGGCGTTCAAATACGCAGAAGAGGGGGTGGGCGCGTGGCAGAAGATGTGCAGAGATCACAGTTTACATTTTACGAATCGTTTGCAAGGGCTGGTGGCCGCATTCGAAAGAAAACAGACCGGTGCGCATTCTATGATGCGCTGATTGAATATGCCCTGTATGGCGTCCTCCCTGATCTGGAGAGCCTGCCGGATGTTGTGGCACTGGCGTTTGAATTGGTGCGGCCGAATCTGGATGCCAGCAGGCGGAAAGCCGGTGGTGGTGCGGTGAAAAAAACCGATAAGATACCGGTAAGATAGCCGTAAGATATCAGCAAGATAGCCGTAAGATACCGGTAAGATAGCCGTAACAAGAAAAAGGAGGAGTAAGAGAACAAGTAAGAGTACAAGTGTAAGGTAGAGTACAAATGTACTTAGTACTCAGAAAATTATAGCTTATCCCTCTATACTTACTTCGGCGGCGCTCTACGTAAGACTTACTAAGACGTAAGAGGGCCGATGCAAAAAGGAGCTGATATCGTGACGATGGACGAGACGCGGAAGGTGCTTGGTTTTTTGCGGGAATGCTTCCCACGCAAATTCGAAAGCAAAAGCACCGCCGCCGAGAAAAAAAGAATGATGAATTCGATTTTGAAGCAATGGCAAAAGTTTTTTGCAAAATACAGTTTCCCGGAAGTGATGGGCGCAGCAGAAATGTACGTCGGCGCGTACGGTGGAAAATATTTTCCAGATGCAAAAGAAATTTTTGATTTGATCCGGCCTGACCCGCTGGCATCCTTTGATCGATTCATGCGGTGGAGATACCACATGGAGGATCGGACAGATTTGCGGCTGGATCAGTTGCTGCTGGAGGTTGATTATCTGGAATGCCGGACAAGGCCAGTGGAGGTGACGAACAGTGAAAGCAAATGATTACATTACGCGACATGAGGCACTCAGGGTGCTACAGATAAACTTTGGAGATTATGGCGGTGCGCGGCGTGCGCTATGCGAGATTCCGGCCGCCGACGTTGCGCCGGTGGTGCATGGGCGGTGGATACGACTGCGCTGGGAGAACAATAATTATTGCTGTGACTGTTCGGAGTGCGGCGAGGAAGCGATGTACAAAGACTATCAGCGGAGCAGAAATGGCATATACCCTATTTGCCCCAACTGCGGCGCGAGGATGTACGGAAAGGACGGTGATGGCAATGAAGCGCCTGACGTTTGAAGGAAACTTCTGCGACATTGCACAATGCACAGACAAACCCGGCGGAAGCTTCTGCGAGGACGGTGCCTGCTCCCAGCGGAAGGTATGGGAACGGCTGAGAGCCTACGAAGATACCGGCCTGATGCCGGAGGAGCTCATCCGCTGCCGCAGCTGTGCCAACTTCCGGCAGAACGCACACGGCGTCTGCTATTGCAACGAGTACGGCGGCGCAATTACGCCGGAGAATTATTGCAGCCGGGCGGTGCGGGAGAACGAGCCGCCCGCAAAATAGGAGGGCCAGATGGAATACTGGAAATTCAAGGCGATAGACAAGCTGCGGGATTATCCGCTAAAGGCTGCTGCAATCCAGAGCCTACAGGAGGAGCTGCAGCGGCTGGAGTTGGAGGCTACCAACATCCGAAGCGCCACGGCGGACGCTACGCCCGTCCAGGGCGGCGGCAGCACCCGGGAGGACAAGCTGCTGTCAAATATCATACACCGCGACGAGATCAAGAGGATGATTGCCGGGGCGAAGCTTTCGTGCAATGTCGTGAATACGTCCCTTGCGGCCCTGGACGCCGCAGAGCGGGATTTATTAACTAATATGTACATACACCGCATTTCGGGCGGAACGCCGCGCATAGCGGAAATGCTGGGCTTAGACGAACGCAGCGTTTACAAGCGGGCAGACAAAGCACTTCGGCGGTTCGTGATTGCGTTGTATGGTGTGAGCGAGACATAGGCGCAGAGCACGTGAGGGCACTTTTAGGGCAGTGACAAGCCCGGCTCAATGTGATATAATGCAAGTGTATAAAAAGCGCTGACGGGTTCCCGTTGGCGCTTTTGCTATGCTTGTTTCTGCGGCGAGTGAGATGCCAGCTGGTGCGGTGGTTTAGCATTTTTTCTCGCATCTCGCCAAATAGGACCTTCCCCCGCTGGGTGTGTGGGCCTGGCGTATTGTGTCCAATCCGCCGCTTAATATTTCGTTCGATGAGGTGGTGACGATGGCTGCACGGCTGACGGATCTGAAGAAAAAGAAAATACTGGCGGATTATCTAGAAAGCGGTAGTTATCGAGCCACAGCAAAGAAAAATGGCGTTTCAGACTCCACGGTAAAGCGGATCATAGTTGGAAGCAGCGATTTCATGCAAAAGGCTGCGCAGAAAAAAGAGGAGAACACTGCCGACATACTGGCCTACATGGATAGTCAGAAAAATTTGGTATGCGAGATTATCGCCAAGGGCCTTGCGGCGTTGAACGAACCGGATAAGCTAGCGGGGGCGAGCCCGAGCCAGATCACAACGGCAATTGGTACGCTAATCGACAAATGGACGATGATTGGCGGCATCCCTGCAGAGGCATATGAGGATGATGCCCTTAGTCAGAGTCTGCGCGAGTTGGCGGAGGAGTTGAAAAACGATGATTAGTGCAAAGCAAAAGATAATTTTAGCTTTTCCATACAGCAAATACGACGCGCTTATCTGCGACGGCGCGGTGCGTTCCGGAAAGACCTCCATCATGATGTGGTCTTTCGTGCGCTGGGCGATGGAAAGCTTTAACGGTCAGCGGTTTGGTGTCTGCGGGCGGACGGTCGACAGCTGCACGAAAAATATCATCGTGCCGTTTACGGCCATGGGCCTTGCAAAAGAGAAATATATGATCCGCTGGCGCCGCGGCGACAAAGTAATGGAGGTGCGTCGCGGTGCGGTGACGAATTATTTTGAGGTATTCGGCGGCAAGGATGAGGCGAGTTACACGCTGATTCAGGGCCGTACACTGGCGGGCGTTTTGCTGGATGAGGTCGTGCTCATGCCGCGCTCATTTGTCGAGCAGGCCTTGACGCGCTGCAGCGTGGACGGAGCAAAGCTGTGGTTTTCCTGCAACCCTGGCAGCCCGCAGCATTGGTTTTACACCGAGTGGATTCAGAGGCACGAAGCGCGAAACACGCTGTACCTTCACTTTGAGATGACGGACAACCCCGGCCTGTCACAAAAGACGCTGGAACGCTATCAGGCGATGTTCTCCGGCGTCTTTTATGATCGCTATATCCGGGGCCTGTGGGTCCTGGCAGAGGGGTTAATTTACCCCATGTTCGGCGAAGGCTGCCTTGTGGATAATCCCCCGCAAGGCGGTCAGTATTATATCTCCTGCGACTATGGAACGCTGAACCCGTTCTCTGCCGGGCTGTGGTGCTGGGACGGCAAAACAGCGACCCGCGTTGCGGAATATTACTATTCCGGGCGACAGGAACAGCAGCAAAAAACCGATGAGGATTATTACACCGCGCTGGAGCAGCTGGCCGGGGACAAGCCTGTGCAGGCGGTGATCGTCGACCCGTCGGCGGCGTCGTTCATCGAGGTCATACGGCGGCACAAGCGCTTTCCGGTCCGCAAGGCGAAAAACGATGTCCTAGCCGGAATCAACACGACGGCGCGGTTTTTGCAGGGCGGGACAATCAAAATCCACCGCAGCTGCAGCGCCTGCATTCGGGAGTTTGGTCTCTACCGATGGGATGAAAAGGCGGAGACGGACCGGCCCGTAAAAGAGAATGACCACGCCATGGACGATATCCGCTATTTTGCTTATACCGTCCTCCGCCAGAAGGCGGGGAAAACGGCGTATCAATCATTATTGCAAGAGAGGTGAGCGACTATCAAAACGTATCAAGATTTGCTTGCAGCTGGCAAGAGCGAACAGAGCCGAATCGCATTTATCCGCGCGGCTATTACGGAGCATCGAGGGTCTCCGGCTTACCAGACCGCAGCGGATGCGGAGCTGTATTATAGCGGATTGAATCCGACGATCAATCGTTATGAAAAAGTCCTCTACGACCTGCAGGGCAAGGCACACAAGGACATGTGGACGGCAAATCATAAGCTTGCAAGCCGCTTTTTTGGCTTCGCGGTCGACCAGGCTGTCAGTTATCTTCTGGGCAATGGCGTCACATTCGGCGATGAATCGACCGGAAAGAAACTGTGCGCTGATTTTGACCAGGAAATCATGGATGCCGCACGCAGCGCAAAGGTCGCGGGCGTGTCCTTCGGCTTCTGGGATCTGGATCACCTGCGGGTGTTCAGTCTGCTGGAGTTTGTGCCGCTCTACGATGAGGAAAACGGTGCGCTGATGGCGGGCATTCGCTTCTGGCAGATTGCACCGGACAAGCCGATGCGGGCCACACTCTATGAACCGGACGGATTTACGGAGTATTTCCAGGAGAAAAACAAAAGCATGGACGTGATGAAGCCGAAGCGCAGCTATAAGCTTTTAATTCGTACTGCTCCGGTCGGCGGAAGCGAGATATACGACGGCGGCAATTACCCCGGCTTCCCGGTCGTTCCTCTGAAAAACAACCGCATGTGCCTATCCGAGATCTCCGGGAGCCGCAACACAATCGACGCGCTGGATTTGGCGACGTCAAACATGGTCAACAATGTGGACGAGGGGAATCTGATTTATTGGGTTCTCTCCAACTGCGGCGGCATGAATGATCTTGACGATGTAAAATTTGTGGAGCGGCTCAAAACGCTGCATGTGGCCCACGCAGACGGCGACGACGGTGCGAAGGCAACACCGCAGACAATTGAAGCGCCGTACGAAGGGACAAATACGACGATAGATATGCTGAAACGGAAGCTGTATGAAGATTTTCAGTGTTTCGACGCTTCTGCTATCACGGCGGGAAACCAGACGGCGACGGCAATCAAGGCCAGCTATGTGCCGCTTGACCTGAAAACAGACAAGTTTGAGGCGGAGGTCACGCGCTTCATTGTGGAAATTCTGCGGCTGGCCGGTATCGACGATCAGCCAAGTTACACGCGGAATCAGATCATCAACAAGACCGAAGAGACGCAGGCGCTATTGCTTGGGGCGCAGTATTACGATGACGAATACATCACAAAGAAGCTGCTGACGATCAACGGGGACATTGACCAGTACGAGGCCATGATGGAGCGACGGTCCGCTGAGGACTTGGGCCGCAGCTTTGGTGAGCCGCAGGAGCCGCCAGCACCGGTGAATAACAATGGCGACGCATGACCTCGGACATACGCTGACCGACAAAAAGCTCCTGGCTTTGGAACGACGCATCGCGCGGATTTATGCACAGGCCGGGCGGGAGCTGCAAGAGACCATCGACGCTTACTTTGAGCAGTTTGCAAAGCGCGACGAGGAAATGAGGGCGCTGATTGGCGAGATCGTCAACGGCAAGGAGTGGACGGAGCAGGACTATAAGCAATGGCGGCTGGCACAAATCGGACGCGGGGAGCGCTACCAGGCACTGCGGGAGCGGATTGCGCAGCGAATGACCAATGCAAACGCCGTGGCGATTTCTTACATAAACGACGAGACGCCGGGTATCTACAGTCTGAACCGCAACTATGCGGCGTATACGATTGAGCAGGTCGCCGGGAACGTCGGCTTTGACCTCTGGGACGAGCAGACGGCCCGGCGGCTGATCGTGGAGCAGCCGGAGCTGATGCCCAATTATCCGCCTGCCCGGGCGCTGCGGCGCGGTATTGACCTGGCGTATGGGCGGCGGCAGATCACGGCCAGCGTGACCAGCTCTATCCTGCAGGGCCGGAGCCTGCGGGGAATCGCGGACGATCTGCAGCAGCGCATCACGACCATGGACCGCACCAGCGCAATCCGGACGGCGCGCACGGCATTTACAGGGGCGCAGAACGCCGGGCGTATGGACAGTTACGCGGCGGCGGAGAAGATGGGGATCAAGCTCAAAAAAGAGTGGCTGGCGACGTTAGACGGGCGCACGCGGCACTCCCACGCGGCGCTGGACGGGGAGAAGGTCGGCACGGACGAGAAGTTTTCCAACGGCTGCCGCTTCCCCGGCGACCCGCAGGGGCGGCCCGGCGAGGTCTATAACTGCCGCTGCACAATGGTCGCCGCGCTGGATGACGTGGACACGTCGGGGGCGCAGCGCAGGGCACGCGACCCGGAGACAGGCGAAAGCGTTCTGATTCCGAATATGACCTATAAAGAGTGGGAGGCGTGGAAGAAGTCAGAAAACGCCACTGCGTGGGACACCTTTATCCAGAAAGGCCGTAACTATTCCTCAGATAAAAAACAATGGGAAGAATTCCAGGCCGTCCTCGGCAAGAAAATCCCGAATAATATTGCGGATTTCCAACATTTGAAGTATAATGAGCCTGAAAGGTGGAAAGCGCTGAAAACGATTAAAAAGCAGACTGACTTTGTCAACAAGGCTCCGTGCGTGACAACGCCGAAGAAGTACACAGGGTATTTTCTCAAGCAAGGAGCCAAGCATGCGGACCAGTTTTTCAACGTTGGGTATACGGCAGATAACCCGCTGCAGCTCCGATACGACATGGCGCGGCAGTTTGATATGCGCAAGGCCGTAAACATTTCAGCGGATGAAAGCGGAAGAGAACGATTTAGAATCTATATGGATTTGGGCGTTGAGAACAGAAAGCGTTTTCGTACGGCGTGGATTAAGGATAGCCCCGACAGCAAGCCGAGAATCGTTACGGCCTTTAGAGAGGATGATTAAATTGATCAAAGAGTTTGATCATGTAAGAATTAAAAAGACGGGTGTTACTGGTATCGTTGTTGACATATCTAACGCCCAAGGACGAGGCGGCCTATATATCGTTGAAAGCGATGAAAAAGGGGTCCCTGGAGGCTGGTGGGAGGCAGATCCGGATTCGTGGAATTTGTTTGACTGCACTCTTGACGAACTGGAAAAAATTGGAGGATAAACCATGGATGATTTCAAGATAATTGCACGGGTCCTTGCTGCGATACGCGCTGGTGAAGGACAGTCGACATTTAATTGTGCGCTTGTAGACGAGAAGGTTGTGAGAGCACCCATTGAAAAGCGTGACGCGCTTGCAATTAAACTCCAAAATGAGGGGCTAATTGATGGACTCTTTGTTGTGGATGATGTCGACAATCAGCCGTGCCCCGTGGTTATGTGGCAATACTCACACCCGGAGGTAACGTTAAAAGGTTTGGAGTATATCGACACAAATTCTGCGCTGAAAAAGGCAATTAAAGAGATTAAAGACCTGAGTGTTGCGGTCGCATCACAGACTATCGCAAACGTCATTACCAATATGGCGACAAAATAGGATAACCGATTCAACAAAAGCACTTTGCAAAGGACATGTATGTCCTTTGCGAGGCGCTTTTTCTATGCGCGAAAGGATGTGAAGCATGTGGACGTTGAGATCACCGGCCAAAGCGCAGAGGTGGCCGCTGTGTGCCTTGATCTGCAGCGTGGCGGCGGTAAGCAAAGATCTGTGAAGGGAGCGACGCACATGAAATCACAGAAGCAGCCAGAGCTTGCCGCGACACTGAAAGGCGCGGCAATGGTGGAAGCAATCGAGGCAGGGCTTGTTCCAAAAACCTCAAGCGGGGACGGCTGGAATATCGCGCCGTTTCTGCGGTTTTGGGACAATTTCGCGCCGCTACTCAATGAGGCGGTGCAAAGCTGCGGCAAGAAGCGGAAGTAAAAGCTCCAACAGGAGGGTTGCCGCCGCGCCGATGAGGACGCAGAGAAGGTCACGCCGAAACGCGCGGCGCTTCTCTTGCTTTTTCTTTTGCAGATAAATGTAATAATCCGCCCCGAGATCGGTAATCACAATGCTCTTCGGGGAGACATTTCTTCCTGCTTTTGCCAATGGTAAGAAATACAGAGCGGCGAACGCAAGCCGGATTAACCGGTTTGCCGCATGGGCGATGCTTGCATCGAAAACAAAGGCCCGGCTATCGTCGATTTTATACAGTGACTTTAGGAGTCGATACTCCGGCCCTGTCAATGCGATTTCTGAAAAATCCATTCTGCGGCCCTCCTCTTTTAGAACAATTATACCACAGATGAAAGGATGATTCCATGAGCGATGTTGAGATTACGGACAATAGCGACGCCGTAAAGGAAGCGTTTGAAGCGGCGATTATGCGCGGGCTTGAAAAGTGCGGTCTGACGGCGGAAGGGTATGCAAAAAGGCTCTGCGACGGCTTTAAGCACGCAACCGGAACCCTGCACAACAGCATCACCCACCAGGTCGACACCGGAACGCAGACGGTCTATATCGGCTCCAACCTCGAATATGCCCCGTACGTAGAGCTTGGCACCGGCAAATACTACCCCGGCGGCAGGCCGACGCCCTGGGTATACCAGGATGCGCACGGCAATTGGCATTACACCCACGGCAACCGGGCGCAGCCGTATCTCAAGCCTGCCGTCGCGGATCACGCGGCCCAATACCGCGCGATCCTTGAGGACGCCCTCAAGGACGGATAACAGAATAGGAAACGTAAAGCCAGCTGCTGACAAAATGTCAGCGGTTGGCTTTTTGCTTTGGTAAAACCCGCGAAGGACAGCGGTTTTTATAAAACTCAAAGGGCGAAGAACCGACCCCCGAAGAAAAGGAGAGTAACACAATGAGCATTACCAGAAAATTGCTGAAGGGCATGGGTCTGACCGACGAACAGGTTGACACCATCATTGAGGCACACACCGAAACCGTGGACGGTCTGAAAGCTGATGTCAGCAGATATAAGGCCGACGCGGGAAAGCTGGCGGGCGTTCAGAAGGAATTGGACGATCTAAAGGCGGAAGGCGATGGCGGCTACAAGTCGAAATACGAGAAAGAGCACTCGGATTTTGAGGCTTTTAAGTCCGATATCACCGCGAAGGAAACGAAGGCAGCAAAGGAAAAGGCTGTCCGGGCTTTCTTCGAAAGCAAAAACATCACCGGCGCGAATCTCGACCTTGCCATGCGCGGCTGCGGCGAGGAAATGGCCGCATTGGAGCTAGATGGCGATAAGATCAAGGACACAAAGGGCCTTGACGCGCTGCTCAGCGGGGCTTACAAGGGCCTGGTTTCTACCATGCAGCAGCAAGGGGCGAATCCTGCCAATCCTCCGGCGGGGACACCGGCGAAAACTTACACCACAGACGAGATTCGCAGCATGAGCGCTGCGGAAATCAATGCAAACTGGGACGCGATTAAGGCGTCCATTGGACAGAAAGGAGAATAAACATGGCTGTTACTACTTTTATCCCTGAACTTTGGAGCGCACGGCTCCTCTACGCGCTGGACAAGGCGCACGTCGCAACGAACCTGGTCAACAGAGAGTACCAGGGCATTATTGCCAACCAGGGCGACACCGTTCACATCAACTCCATCGGCGCGATCACCGTCAAGGATTACACCAAAAACACCGACATTGCTGATCCTGATGCGCTGACTACGACGGAGCAGACCCTTGTTATCGACCAGTGCAAATACTTCAACTTCCAGGTCGACGACGTGGACAACGTGCAGGCGGCGGGCGACCTGGTCGACACTGCGATGAGCCGCGCTGCCTATAGCCTGGCAGATGTCGCGGACGCTTACCTGCTTAAAACGATCGCTGCGGGCGCTGCTTCCGGCAACACGGTCGGCGCGGCCAGTGCCCCGATTGCACTGACGGCGGCAAACGTGTATGAGAACATCGTGAAGCTGCGTACGAAACTGGACAAGGCCAACGTCCCCAACCCGGGCCGGACCATCGTTGTCCCGCCTGAGGTCTATGCGCTGCTGCTGATGGACGACCGCTTTGCCAAGAGCGACGCCGCCGCCGGTCAGAGTGCCCTGCTCAACGGCGAGGTTGGCCGCGTGGCTGGCTTTACGGTTTACATGTCCAACAACGTCCGCACCGGCACCGGCACGGACACTGGGAAGACGCCGTATTTTGAAATCACGGCCCAGGTCAGCACGGCGACGACCTATGCCGAGCAGATCATCAAGACCGAGGCATACCGTCTCGAAAAGCGCTTTGCCGACGCCGTCAAGGGCCTGCATGTCTACGGCGCGAAGGTCACCGACGGCAGCCAGATCGCAAAGCTTATTGCTTCCGTGGCCTAATCGGAGGGCGCGGCGATGCTGGAACAGATCCTGCGGCACCTGAATAACTGGTTCGTTGTGGACGTTCAGCCGGGCGATTATAGCGTAGAAAAGGGCAGCATCACGCTGCCCTTTGTCGCGTCCGGGCAGTACTTCCGGATCATCGGCTCGGTGTTCAATGACGGGCTGCATCAATACCCGGTGACAGATCTGATGGACGAATCTTTCACCGGCTACATCTGGGCACTGGCGATTCCGAAGGCAATCTTTTCCCTGACGGATGAGATTTCCGCATGGCTGGAGAAGTACGGGGAAGCCGCTGCAAGCCCGTATACAAGCGAAAGCTTCGGCGGGTACAGTTACAGCAAATCCGCAGAAAATACCGGCAACGGGGCGGCTGGCGGCTGGCAGGCGGCTTTCCGGGCGCGGCTCAATCCATGGAGAAAAATAAAGGGCGTGGAGCCCTGAAAATGGAGGTGCAAATCCCGATATGAGTCTGTTAGATGATTTTTCCCAACAGTGTGTGCTGATGGAGAAAAAGCGCGTCCCGGATGGCGCGGGCGGCTATGAAGTCACATGGACGGAGGGGGCGGAATTTCTCAATTACCAGGCCCTCGATACTTCGATGGAGGCCCGCCGAGCGGAAAAAGAGGGCGTTACCTCGGTATATTCCGCGCTGGTAAACAAGACTGTCCCCATTGAATACATGGACTATTTCCGCGACGTTGCATCCGGCGTCACCTACCGCGTAACATCGAACCCGGAGGAACGGGAAGCACCGAAGTCTGCGGGGGCGACAATTCGCGGGCTGAAATTCTTCACCGCAGAACGAAAGGACCTTCCAAAATGACAAAGGACAAGGCGCTTCATGCGTGGTTTTCCAAATTTCTGCCAGCTTATCCGGCCTCGAATGTGCCGGAGGACGCGGTTTTCCCGTGGCTGACTTATGAGCTGGTCACCGGCGCGTGGGACAGCGGGGAAATCGGCCTGACGGTCAACCTCTGGTTCTACACGGAAAGCGAAGCTGGCCCTAATGCGAAGGCCCAGGAAATTGCAGATGCAATCGGACTTGGCGGCTGCATGGTTCCTTACGACGGCGGCGCGATGTGGGTCAAGCGCGGCTCTCCATGGTGCCAGAATATTGCACAGGACGACGACAAAAACATCAAGCGGCGGTATTTGAATATCACAGTAGAATACCTGTCGCAGGACTGAATGGAGGAACGATAACATGAAATATACGAAGATTCCAGAAAACGCATTTAAGGAGCTGCAGCTGAACGCAGGCGTTTTGCTCACTGACTTCGACACGACGGACGGCATGACGGAGCAGGAACTCCTTACTGCCATGATCGGCGCGACCAGCGGCGGCGTCAACTTCACCGCAACGCCGACCTACGAGGACTACGGTGCTGATATCGATAACGCGCCGACTAACGTTAAAGAACTGAAAAAACTGACCGGCTGGGAGGTCAAAATGTCCGGCAGTTTTATCACGGTCACGCCATCCTCCGCGGCGCTTATGGCGGGTGCTGCGGATGCGGACAAGACCGACACAACGAAGATCACGCCGCGCAACGATGTTGCGGACACGGACTTCAAGGATATCTGGTGGGTCGGCGATTACTCCGACAAAAACGGCGCGACAAACGGCGGCTTTGTCGCGATCCATATGCTTAACTCCCTGTCTACCGGCGGTTTCCAGATCCAGAGCACCAATAAGGGCAAGGGTCAGTTTGCCTTTGAATTTACCGGCCATTATTCCATTGTCGACCAGAACAAGGTGCCCTATGAGGTCTTTGTCAAGGCCGGTACGGCGGAGGCTGGGGCATGAAGCTTTCTGATATCAAAGGCGAGCGTACGCTGGACGTGATCGCGGAAATCATCGAACCTATTGCCAATATCGCCGCAGATCAGACCGCAGCGGCGCTGTTCCAGCGGCAGCGCTGCCCGAAGGGAAAGAAACCGAAGGAGTTTATGCTGGAGCGGGTGAAAAAATCCGCTCCGGCTCTCATCAAGGGGCACCGGGAGGATATTGTGCAGCTTCTGGCGGCGCTGGCTGGCGTTACGCCGGAGGCATACGCGGGGAGCTTGAATCTGTTCAAACTCACTTCCGACATTGTCGACCTCATGACGGACCAGGAGTTTCTCGGGCTTTTTCCCTCTGCGGAGACAGAAACGGACGCCGCTGTCTCTGGCTCTGCATCGGAGAATACCACGGCCCAAGCACAGTAAACGCTTTCCTCACGTTTTGCGCGGCGCGGTTTGACGACCTGTCGCTGGGACTGGCGTTTCAGTGCTATGTGGCGGAGTGCCTAAACAGCGTGATGGGCGCCGTCAGCGGTAAGCGGCTGACGGACTGGATGGAGATTGTCCTGCCGGGCGGTAAGCCGGAGGAACCATGCGACGCGGAGGAGGTTGCGGCAGACCTTGTCAGGCGGATCGCAGAGAAAAAGGCAGGTGAGTAAAAGATGAATCTATTTGATCTGTTCGTCAAAATCTCTGTGGACACCGGCGACTTTGACAGCGGCGTGGATCGGGTGTCGAAAGCCTGTAAATCCCTTGGCGGCGATATGAAAACGACCGGGAAGGATTCAGAGACCCTGCGCAACAAAATCAATAGCCTGGGCGAACAGTACGAGTCTGCGAGCAAAGAAGTCGACGACCTGACGAAGCAGTTTAATCGATCTGTGCAGGAGACCGGCGAAACATCGAAAGAGACACAGGAGCTGGCGGCGAAGCTTGCCGAAGCGGAAAAGGAGGCCGGAAGTCTCAAAAAGGAGATGGACCGTCTGGGAAAATCTCTGGGCGACACTGGAGACGATGCGGAGAAGGCGAAGAAAAAGGCAGACGGCTTTGGTAGTGCGTGGAAAAAGGCGCTTACCAAACTTAAGCCTGCAGCGGCAGCTGCCGTAAAGGGGCTTGCAGCTGTCACGGCCGCTGCAGCTGCGGCGTTCGGAGCTGTGGTGAAGCAAAGTGTTGAGGATTACTCCGACTATGAGCAGCTCGTTGGCGGTGTCGAGACGCTGTTTAAGAACAGCTCCGACAAAGTGGTATCGTACGCCAATAATGCGTATAAAACCGCTGGCATGTCTGCAAACGAGTACATGGAGACCGTGACAAGCTTCTCCGCGTCCCTGCTGCAGGGCCTTGGCGGCGATACCGAGGCGGCGGCGGTGATTGCGGATCAGGCAATCACCGACATGTCGGACAACGCAAACAAGATGGGCACGGATATGGAGATGATCCAGAATGCCTATCAGGGCTTTGCAAAGCAGAATTACACCATGCTCGATAACCTCAAGCTTGGGTATGGCGGCACGGCGGGCGAAATGGCCCGCCTTATCAACGACTCCGGCGTGCTCGGCGATACGATGAAGGTCACAGAGCAGACGGTGAATGAGGTGTCCTTTGACAAGATGATCGAGGCAATCCATGTTGTGCAAACTAACATGGGCATTACCGGCACAACGGCAAAGGAGGCCAGCGAGACGATCCAGGGCAGCGTCAGCGCTATGCGTGCGGCCTGGAAGAATTTTACAACTGGCATGGCGGATGACACGCAGGATGTTGATACCCTGGTAGACAACGTCGTGGACTCCGTCGACACGGTCGCGGATAATGTCATCCCGCGCATTCAAAAGCTGCTGCCCAGGCTGTCGCAGGGCATTTCGGAACTGGTGTCCCGGCTTTCCGCGAAAATCCCGGGTCTTCTCAGCAAAATCTTGCCGTCTTTCGTGCGGTCGACGTCGAAGATGGTAAAAAGCGTCGCGGATTCGCTATTGCAGATGTCACCGGTCGTTATTGATGCGGCGGGGGAACTCTTCGGGGAGATCGTGCGCGTGATTCCGAGCATTGTAAAGAGCATTGTAAAGCAGATGCCGAGCATTATCAATGCAATAAGTAAGTCACTGATTGGCGGCGTCAGCTCTATTGTTCATGCGACGAGTGACTTACTGGCTCCCGTTCTAAATGTGATGTCGGATATCACAGGCGGGATCATCGGCCCAATTAGCGACGCAGCGCATGAGGCTCGGCTGAAACTGGAAGAGGCAGCGGTTGGCGTAACCGCGTTTTCTGACAAAATCAAAGATGCGCAGCCCAATATTTCAGATCTCAACACTCTGCTTTCCAGCACCGGCAAGACCGTCGGCGACCTGGATTCACAGATCGAGACTGAGGCCAATGCAATCAACCGCATCTTTGCGGCGGCGCTGGAAGAAGGCCGGGCTTTACGGCAGACGGAGCTCGACGAGATTGCCCAGCACTATGACAATCTGCGGGAACTAGAAACCGAGAAGCTCGGTATTGCACAGCAGCAGCAGGCGGCACTCGTGCAGGCAATCCAGCTGGAAAAGAACCAAATCACACAGGAGGGAATGGCCCAGTATATCTCCAATATCCAGGCTGCCTATGATCAGGCAACGGAGCTGGAGAAAACCAATTATCTAAACGAGCTGGCCCTGATTCAGAATCAGTACCAGGTCGAGGGTTCCCTTACGGAGCAGGAATACCAGAAACGCCTGGAGGAGGCAAAGGCCCACCACGACGCGATGCAGGCTCAGAATGACCAATACCAGCAGGAAGCACTGGCGGCGCTGTCGGACAACGCGGCTGCGACTATCTCTTCTGAGCAGAGCACCTATGAGGAGCTCCAGGGGATCGTTTCCCAGTACTATGCCGAGCGGAACAGCGCAGCAGGCAAGAGCCAGGCTGAGCTGACGACGCTCTATCAATCTGGACAGGCGGTCGCGAACGAGTACGCGCTAGCCGCAGCTGGACTGACGGAAGGTCAGCTGGAGGCGGGCAATGCAACGCTGACAACGCTAGCGATGCTTGTCGAGGGCGGCGGTCAGCTATCGGATTCCGCTAAGACGTCTGTAGAAAGCATGTTAGCCGCTTTTGATGGCTTACCAGACGAGATGGAGGGCACCGGTAAAGATGCCCTGCTGGGGCTCACAGCGGGCTTGGACGACACAATCCCAGGACTGGAGGACACGTCAGAAATGTCTGCACAGTCTATCGTCGATGCGATCAAATCCTATCTGGGTATCGCAAGCCCGTCGAAGGTGCTGCGTCAGATGGGCCAGTATGCGGGTGAGGGGCTTGTAAACGGCCTGCGTGGCAGTCAGAGCTCGGTTCGTGTCGCTGCATCGATTCTGTCGGCGACGGTTACCACGACGCTGAATCTAAAGGAACGCCTGTATCAGCTCGGCGCCAATGCGGGGCAGGCGTTTGCGGATGGCCTGTCCTCCGCCAAATGGCGGGTACAAACCAGCGCCGCGCAGCTGGAAAGCAGCGCTGGTAAAAAGTCTGCCGTCGGCGGGGTGAAGTATTTTTCCTGGGAAACAACGCGCAGCGATACCTCCCGGGGGGGATATGACGCGCTGAATGCGAAGCTTGCCCGTGTGCTGAACCGGCTGGATGCATATCTGCCGAAGATTGCGGAAAATCAACTGGTACTTGTCACTGGTGCGTCCCAAGTGAGCGGGCGCGCCCTGGATGAGCTTTATGGTACAACGCTGCGGCGGAAAGCGAGGGGAAATTAAACAATGAATCTTACAAGAAATGTGGTTTTTGATTTTGGGGACCGGGTCCTAAAGTCCTATGCTGACTTCGGACTCATCCAGAAAAGCGCGCCGGAGGTAACCCCTCCGGCGCCAAAAACAAATTACGTCGATGTCCCCGGGGCGAATGGCAGCATTGACCTATCGGAAGCGCTGACGGGGTATGTGGTGTATGAGGACCGCGAGATCGTCTTGCATTTTCGGCGCGTGATGCCGAGCCTTGATGGGGCGCAAGACAAGCGCCTGGAGGACTATCTGCACTTTGCGGCCTGCCTGCAGGGTCTGCGATGCAAATTGTATCTGGACGAAGCGGATAAATTCTGCCTTGACTGCCGCCTGACGGTCGGCCAGATGTCCGCATCTGGGGATGCCTGGGACGTCGATGTGACGGCGGTAGCGCGGCCGTACAGGACGACTGCGACGCCGACGGTAAAGACTGTGACGATGACAAATGACGATTTGCTTGAGTACGATCTTGAATTCTCCAATGTATCGATGAAGGACGGAGTCACAACGTACACGCTTCAGAGCGTCGGATTCGATGGATATGCAAAACTGCGCTTTTTTGGAGAGGTGCTGTCTTCGAGTGCGTTTGAGATCACCTTTATCAGCCAAAACGGAAGAAAGGCGTTTTCATATCAGTATGATGTCGGGGAACAGGCGGAAATCATCATCCCAATTTCTGATATCAGCACTATAAATCCCAGTGCTGTTTTTGCGCTCACGGTTGAAACATCAAAGTACGATCCGACTGAAATGAGCGGGATGAAGCCGGGCCGATCCGAGAGAATCTACAACGGTCAGTCATCGCTTTCTACGCTCACGTCATGCACACGCCCAACTGTGCCGAAATTCGCTTGCACGAACGACGGCGCAACAATCGCCGTTGTTAAGTCTGTGCGCCCGCCTCTGGTTCTCGGTGCTTCGCTTCATGTTGCTGCTGGGGAGACGAAGTCGAATAATGATATTGTGCTTCAGGATATGCTTGAGCTTATGATTACGCCCGACACCTACCCAGACGGCAACGGCGTTATCACGATCACTTATCAGGAGGGCGTGCTGTGAATTACAAAATCTATTGGCGAAATCCGGACAGCACAGAGGAGCACCTTGTGCATTCCTCTAATGCGATCGACCCAAACCTGCACGTTGAGGAGCCGACCCTGGACCAGGCGGTCAATGCACATGGGAGCTTGAGTTTTAAGATTCTGCCGACGCATCCGGAGTATAACAATATCCGGGCACTGATGACCATCGTGACTGTTTACAACGGAGACGATCTCATCTTCCGGGGGCGTGTTATTGAGACAACACAGGACATTTATGGTATTATCTCTGTCTATTGCGAGGGGGAGCTTGCTTTCTTGTGCGACTCGGTCCACACGCCCTTTGTGTACGGTGGCAGCACTGCGACACCGGGGGATCTGTTCCGGCGGCTGATTGCCAATCACAACGCGTATACCACCAGCGTGGACAACTCCAACCGGGAGAAACTGTTCACCATCGGGCAGGTTACTGTAAAAGGCCAAAAAGGGTACACCTATTCTGCAGATACGGCCAAGAGCACGTGGGACCTTCTGATCGACGGGCTGATCAATCCGGTGGGGGGCTATCTCCGCACCCGGCACGTCAATGATGTAACATACATCGACTATCTGGCAGATTATACCGGGGTGGCGCAGCAGACGGTGGAGTACGGGAAAAATCTTCTGAGCCTTGAGGATGGAATTGTCGGCGGCGATATCATCACTGTGCTGCTTCCCTATGGTGGCAAGCCGGATGGCGTTGATACCCGCACAACGATTGAAAGCGTAAACAATGGCAAATCGTATATCAAGGCAGACGCAGAAACAATCGCAAAATACCGGAATATCTGGGGGACGCAGACCTGGGACGAGATCACGGACCCGGGTCAGCTTCTCCTGGCGGCACAGTCGTATCTCAATGCGCAGAAAGAGGCACTGAATACCGTATCGGCGGAGGCGCTGGACCTCAGCGCTGTTGATGCGGGCATGAAGCCTATCTATGTCGGAGATTATGTCCGCATTATCTCCACGCCACACGGTATCAACAAGAAACTGCTCTGCACAGCCAAAACGACAGACCTTGCAGATCCGGCAAGCACGAGGATAACCATCGGCCCAAAGACGCAGACGCTGACGGCGGCTGTAAAAAACGGCGATGCCGCAATCCGCAGCAGCGTTGCTGCTGCCGCATCTGTCTCCGGCGTTGCAAACAAGGCACTGTCCGACGCGGGAAACGCTGTCGCCGACGCAGCCAGCGCGCAGGCCACAGCCGAAGCGGCGCAGAGCACTGCCGCTGACGCATTGGCGGCGGCCGAAGCAGCGGCCTCCGCTGCCGCGGACAAGGCCCCGAAGGCTCATGCCAGCACCGAGACTGCATATGGAGTGGGAGACGGGAGCAAGTACGGGCACGTAAAGCTTTCGGATTCCCACACCAGCACGTCCAGCGTCTCCGGAGGTATCGCGGCGACGCCTGCGGCTGTCAAGGCGGCGTATGATCTGGCAAACCAGGCGAGCGGGACGGCTGCGGATGCACAGACTGCGGCGCAGAATGCGAATAAAGTAGCCATGAATGCAAAGCAGGTCGCGGCGGAGGCGGCAGCGATGGCGGAGGGGTGCGCCCCGAAGGCCCACGCCAGCGCCCAGACGACGTATGGCGCGGGCAGCGCTGCGCAGTACGGGCATGTGAAGCTCTCAGATGCGACGAATGGTACAGGGGATGCCACGGGCGGCGTGGCGGCGACGCCGAAGGCTGTAAAAACCGCCTACGATCTGGCAAGTCAGGCTTCCAGCGCAGCGAGCAGCGCGTACGACCTAGCCAATGAGGCGGGGCAGGTTGCGACGGACGCGGCGCAGACGGCTGCAGATGCGCAGAGCGCGGCAGAGGCTGCACAGGCCGCCGTCGGTGGAAAGGCCCCGACGAATCATGCCAGCACGGCGACGACCTACGGCAAGGGCACATCGACGAATTACGGGCACGTCAAGCTCTCGGACTCCATCCTCAGTACCTCCGACACTGCCGGCGGCACTGCCGCGACGCCCGGCGCCGTAAAAAAAGCATACGACCTAGCAAACAGAGCCGAAACGACGCTGCTAGGCGGCAAGAAAATCGTCTGCGGCTGGTCCGCCGTCAGCTTCAAAAGCACGGGCCAGACGAATACAACCATCAATTTTGGGACGACGTTCACCGCAAAGCCGATTGTGATTATCGGGCAGCCGTTCAATGGCGTAATTTGTACCGTATTCAAAGATGCGGTTACAACGACAAAATTCACGGTCAATGTCCCCGCCGTCGGCTCTTCGACCGTCTCGACCCGCCAGATGGCATGGGTTGCCATTGGCAGTGTTTAAGGGAGGTGATGGGTTGAAATGGTACGAGATGCTGATTACCGCCGGGGCGTTGGTCAGCGCGGTTGGGCTGATCGCGCAGAAGGTGGGAAAGCCAATTGTTAAGCTGCTGAACGAGGTAAAGGTGCTGACAAAGCACGACCGAGAGCAATATCTGGCAATTCTGCGGCTTACTACTATGTCCCGGGATATGCCAATTTCGGAGCGGATTATTGCCGGACAGAAGTATATCGGACTCGGCGGCAACGGAGACGTGAAAAAATACTATGAACAGTTGCTCAAAGAGCACACGGTACAGTGAAATGGAGGTATTTATGGAATTTCTGAATGATTATCTGGTCGCGGTCGTGGTTGGTATTTGCTTGTGTATCGGCTACGTTCTGAAGCACGCAATCCCGTCGGACAAAATTAACCGCTTTATCCCGCTGCTAATGTTGGTGCTGGGCGCAATCGTCAACGTGTGGTTGCATGATTTTACCCTGTCGCCGGAAATTTTGCTTGGTGGCATGGCGTCCGGTCTGGCGTCGACGGGGATGCACCAGGCATATAAACAGATGATTGAAGGTGGCGCAAATGCAGATCATAGCTAAATACCTGACGCAGAATCCGTATTTCCGGGACGGGCGGTGGATCACAGGCCCCGCCTTCCGGGGTTTCTTCCTTCACTCCGTCGGCGTCGGTCAGCCGGACCCGCTGGTTTTCATCCGGCAGTGGGACAAGCCCAGCTTCACCTATGCGGGGATCAACGGATTCATTGGAGCCGATGCGGTCTATCTGACGGCCCCATGTTTGGAGACGCCGGGCAAGGTGAAGCGTATGCCCCACGCAGGGAAGCCTGCCGGGAACAATGGGTATATCGGTTTTGAGATGTGCGAACCTGCACAGATTCATTATACGGTCGGCGCAAGCTTTACCGTGCGGGACAAGGCCGCGGCCCAGGCGTATTGCCGCAAGACGTACCAGAACGCTGTGCAGCTCTTTGCACGGCTGTGCAGCTTCCACGGCAAGAACCCGCTGCAGGACGGTGTGATTCTGAGCCACAACGAAGGTGGAAAACGTGGTATTGCAAGCGGACACGTCGACCCGGAGCACCTGTGGCGCGGGCTGGGCCTGCCGTATACGATGGCGGGATTCCGGCAAGATGTGGCAAATGCGATGAAACCAAAGGAGGAGATCAACATGACGAAAGCAGAAGTGGTGGCGCTGATCGACGAGCGCATCAAGGTAGCCCTTGAGGGCAAGGGAACCGAGGCCAGTGCCTGGGCAAAGGAGGAGCTGGCCCAGGCGGTCGCGGCGGGGATCACCGACGGCACACGGCCGGGCGGGTATGCCAAGCGCGAGGAAGTCGCAGCGATGGTGCTGCGGGGGAAATGAGCCCGCAGGCGCGTGGAAGGCTGCCGCTTGGCCTAGAGACTCTTACAAAGCCGGAGCTTTTGCAAGTGATTGATGAGGCTGGTATTGGCTTGGAGAATGAACGAATCGCACGACTATATTTCGTGGATCGCCTTCCTCAAGTTGACGTCGCTTCTGAGCTATATCTCGGAAGGGCAACAATACAGCGCAGGCTCCCAGAGATTCAAAAGAAAATGGAAATTGCATCAAAATATTTTAAGAGTTGAGCTTACGCCGCCCTTCGGGGCGGCGTTTTTTATTTGCGCAAAGATGATGCGCATTTGAGGCACAGCGCGCATCGATGTGTTGTATGATTTACATGGAAAATAAAAAAGTGTGATTCTATTCAATACAATGCTAGGAGAAAGGAATGTGTAGCGATGGCATACCCGTACTATGGAAATACTTATCAACCGTATAACCCATACAGTAATTACATGCCTACCGGGCCGCAGAACGCCGCAGGAGCGCAGCAAGTTTTCAACGGCCAAATTATCCGTGTGAACGGAAAAAACGGCGCAGACGCGCTCAGGCTGGCCCCAAATAGCTCTGTCCTGCTGATGGATGAAAACGATCCTATTGTATGGCTAAAAGTGACGGATGGTGCTGGCTATGCGACGACCACACCGTATAGCATTGCACCATATCAGACGGCCTTGCCGGTGGATGTCAACAGTTTAGAGGAGCGCGTGAAGAGATTGGAGGACTTGATCAATGGCAAATCCGATGATGCAAATGTTGATGGGAAACGGGGCCAGAAAGCAGAATAACCCGCTTGCAATGATATCTGAGTTTAGAAAATTTGCAGCCGGTATGACGCCGCAGAATGCGAAGCAGCAGATTGAACAGTTGCTGTCGTCCGGGCAGATGACGCAGGATCAATTTCAGCAGCTTCAAAAACAAGCAAAGGACTTCATGCAATTTTTGAAATAAGCCGGGTCGACACGGTTTATAATTTTAATTTGAAAGAGGTGTTTAACTTGGACAACTATAGCCTTTCCGATCTCGCTGCAGTTAGCAAAGACAACGACGGTTGGGGCGGCGGTGGCGCATGGTGGATTATCATCCTTTTCTTGTTCGTCTTTATGGGCGGCGGATGGGGTGGCTTCAACCGCCAGGGCGAGTTTGGGCAGTACGCCACTGCAGCCAGTCAACAGCAAATCTTGTTCGGCCAGCAGTTTGGGCAGCTCAACGACCGAATCACCAACGTAGGCAACGGCCTATGCACTCTCGGCTATGAGATGCAGGGAAATATTGGCCAACTTGGCAAGGAGGTCGCGCTGGCGCAGGCTGGAACAAACACAACGATCATGCAGACCGGCAACAGCATTCAGGGCCAGATTGCGCAGTGTTGCTGCGACAACCGCCTGGCGACTGCCAATCTGTCCGCGCAGATGGATCGCCAGACGTGCGACATCACGACGGCCATCCACGCTGAGGGCGAGGCGACCCGCGCACTGATGCAGGCGAACGAACTGCAGGCGCTCCGCGACAAGGTAGCAAGCCTTGAAATGGACAACCGCATGTGTGGCGTCGTTCGCTATCCCAATGGCCTTACATACAGCGCTGGCTCGTCCCCGTTCTGTGGCTGCAATAGCGGCTGCAACGGCAATATCTGAGTAACTATTTCCAAACCGGAAACAGTTCAGGCCCTCTTTGGCCGGGTGAATGGGCGAGGGCCATCCCCTCGCCCTTATATTTTGAAAGGAGACTTTACTATGTCTTGTAAATCCGCTCTTTACACTGCCATGCAGACGCCGACTGAGGTTGCCGTCAATGGCGTTGTCCCACTTGGAAGCCTGATCCGTCGCTACGGCTGCGACATCACGCTCAATGGCAATGCCGCCAACATCGTCGGCAAGGGCTATTACGACGTTGACGCGTCTATCACCGTCGCACCGACGGCAGCTGGCACGGTCACGGCGACGCTCTACAAGGACGGCGTTGCCGTTCCCGGCGCTACCGCTTCCGCTGCGGGAGCTGCCGGTGCTCCTGTTGTTCTGGCATTCCCCGCGCTGGTGCGTCAGGCGTGCTGCGCGTCCGGCGCTGCGCTCACGCTGGTGCTGACCGGCGCGGCATCGACCGTCAGCAATGTCGCCCTGCGCGTGCAGCGCGTCTGAAAGGAGAACGGCCATGAAGTTGATTGAAAAACTCTCCGAGATGATCGACGAAGAGATCGAGGACGCGGGAAAGTATGCCAAGTGCGCGCTGAAATATAAGGAAGAGAACCCCGCGCTCTCGAAAACTTTTTATGACCTGTCGACCGACGAAATGCGGCACATGACACTGCTGCATGATGAGGTCGCGCGCATCATCGCCCAGTACCGCAAGGAAAACGGCGAGCCACCTACCGCGATGCTGGCCGTATATGACTACCTGCACGAGAAGCAGATCGAAAGAGCAAAAGAGGTCAAAGACTATCAGGCGATGTATCGCGGGTGACGCCCATGATCGACTTTGACGAGATTGAAAAAGAAATCATCAACATGGAGGCGAGTCGCGACACATCTTATGCGACGATGGAACGGCTGGCCCCTCTCTATGCTGCGATGATTTACAAACGGCTCTGTTCAAACTCGGAGGTTTATGAACCACAGCCGGTGTCTATTGATGGAGAAAGCGAGTTTTTGCTTGCCGTATCTGGGGTAGACAGCGTAAAGGCATGGTCCATTATTGATGAGTTAATGGATGTGCTTCGAGTTGTGAACCCCGCGGCGTATAATTCTGTTCTTGTCAGGCTTGGCAACGCTTAACCCTTAGTTACTAACGCGTTACTAACAAAATGGGCGAGACCACATAAAAAAATCCTTGAAAACGCGATGTTTTCAAGGATTTTTTGGAGCTACTGGCCGGACTCGAACCGGCGACCTGCTGATTACGAATTTGACGAGATGAAAAAAATAAACATTATAGTTTGAAATGCAATGGAATTTAGGGGGAATTTCCGAATTGCGCACGTTTAAAAAGTTTCCAGAGTGCACGACGTTCTACTTCGGTTACTAACACGTTGCTAACAACGCGGTTGCATACATGAAAAAAATGTCTGCGTCAGTGCGCTTCTACCTCTTTCACAAGCTGATCAATATTTGCGTGAACGTATATATCTGCTGTTGTATCATAGTTTGAGTGACCAAGAATTTTCTGCAGCATTTCCGGTCTGATCCCGGCGGAGACGGCCCAGCTTGCGAAGGTGTGACGCGTTGCGTGCGGTGGCTTTTTTTCAATACCGAGCTGCTCCAACATCGGGTAATAATCTCGCTTCCGAAAGTTTTCAGCTACTTTTTGCCCGGCATACCCGGAAATCAGAAGATCACCGGCTGCTCTAGCTGCGATCTCTGCAAAGTAGGCACGCCCCTCTGGGCGAATCGGTATGATTCGATTTCGGCCCGCTTCTGTTTTTTCGCCGCCGATAACATAGGTTTCATGATATCCGGAAAGCGGCAGGGAAAACATTTCGCCGATGCGCATCCCGGTGTAAATCAGCATGAGGGTGAGTTTTGCCGCGGGTGTTCCGGCTTCCTCCATCTTCCTGATATCCAAATCCGTAAACACAGCTTTTTCTTTTGGCTTTTCACCGTCTAGCTTCACAAATCTGGCGTAGTTTGTCGTAGCAGCCTCCTCGCGCACGGCCCACTCTGATAGTTGCACAAACAGATGCTTGTATTTGGCTTGTGCAGAGCGTGACTTGGCAGCTTTGTTGTTATCAATAATTGACTGGAAGTCCTTCACGCGCAGGGAGCGAAACTGCCTACCATAGAGCTCCTTGCTTTTTGCGTAAGCGTTTTCATATGCGGCAATGCTCTTTTCTCCAATTTCCCGGAAGTGTTCCGCTTTCCATTCCTGAAATACCTCCTCGAATGTCATATTGTACCGTTCTGAGATTGATCTACCAGCCAGGCGCTCTATGGCTTCCATGGCCTCTGTTTTCTTCGCATAGTACCCAATGACCATCTTGTTTTTGGCAGCTACCCACGGACGGCTGCGACGGCCTGACAGCTTGTAAACCGTGCCTGTCCCATTTGCCCGTTTGAGGGCCTTCCGCTTTTCTTGCACCTGTTTTTTTCCGCACCACGGGCAGAACATGGCCCCGTCGGGAATGTCTCGACCGCATTTGATACATCCCATATTTTTCCTCCTGCAAAAAAGGGGTACCGGCTTTCGCTGATACCCCCGCACTATCAACTCTTGACTGTTATCCAGCCTGTGTCTGGGTGCGTCATATCAAATAGAAGCATTGCTATGACAAAGACGAGTAAGATTAGGCAGAGAATAACAGCGAAGCGCAGCCACCGATTTTGCAGTGTAAGCATTCTGTTGTAATGCGCTTCCGTTTGCTTGATTTGCTCCTCGTAGATTTCCCGCACCTCACTGTGCGGTTCGGCGCCTCCGATTTGATACCCAACTGCATTTGCTACATCGATAAGCGTCTGCGCATTTGGGCTGGTTCCTGGGTCGTTTCGCAGCAATCGGTCAACGGTTGTCTTTGATACCTTCGCCGAATCCGCAATCTGCTGGTTCGTCATGCCGGTCGCCTCTTTTTGTGTAATAATGCCAAAAATAATGTCCTGAACCGTCGTAACAAACACTCCCTTTTGTGCAGCATTTTTTATGGCGACTGTACGGCGCACATTTGGTTTGCCTTTTGCACACTTGCGTATTGAGATTGTCGCGTTTCAGTAGTAGTCTCGTGACTGAAGAGTAATGATGCAAGGAGGTGACATCATGCAATATATTCAGATCATTGCCGACGGCAACAAGGTGAGCATCACCATCGACGGGATTACGTTAACGGACCTTCATAGCTTTTCTTTGGATTACGTCAAGGGCTGCCCGCTGCTGTTCTCTTGTGTCGCGGATATTGGTGTGAAGCAGGAGCAGCAAAAAATCTTACATTAGAGCTTATTACATTAGTAATAATACGGTATGTTTTATGCGCATCATTCAATTTCCCAGGAATTTCCGCAGTTTTGGCACAGGCATATTTTGGCGCTCCTGATTTTCGTTTTTTCGGTTCCTTTACTCTTTTTCCAAAAAAGGTTGGACATACCGAAGGTACACATAGCAGTGACGCCCCTTGCCGCGTTATTCATATGACCACCAAATCCGTTTCCGTGCTTCTTTGTTTTGCTTGCAACCTGTTCCATAGAAATTGTTACATTTTCGCTTCCACAATCTGGACAAACCATTGTAGTACCTCCGTGTTTTGCTTAGTTTCATTTACATATCCATATTACCACTTCATACGTTTTTTACAAACCGTAATACTCCACAATTTTAATGGTCTGTTTTTGTCACAAATTAACGAAAGGGGAATATAAAGTGGAAGAAAAGCTTTTGGTATTGACAAAAGAGCAATCCTCGCGTACAGTAACGGTGGAAGAAAAACGCGCAGAGATAGCATCCGCACTTGCGGAATCTGTGATGCACTTGTCGGCTGATGAGCAGGCGGCATTGCTGCGCTTCATCAAAGGAGGGCTATATGGAAAACGGGAAAATGTATAACGAGGTTTGCAGATACTGCAAACACGTTGTGATCTATCCTCTCGGCAATGGAGAATACAAGATTCTATGCGGCAAGAAGCTTGCAGCAGCCTGTCGAGATTTCGAGTTTAAGAACGAACCAATCGCCAGAGAAGCTTAATGCAATACCACAAAGGCTCCGACGCTAACGCTCCGACAAGTGCGGAGAATAAGGCAATTTTCCATTCGTGGCGGAATATCGCAGACTGGGCTTGCTTCGCATCCTCTTCCGCTTCAAAGTAATGGATTCCGCTATCCGTGGGGTATACATTGTAGATTTCTCCGTCCTTGTCTTTTTCGTATTCCACAAAACCCATTGAGCGGAGTACCTCGAGAGCGTCGCACCCCGCTGCGCCGTCCGGCAATCCTCGGCGGTCGATGTAAACAGAGCCGATCATATGCCCGCGGACATTTTCTCTGTTATGTTCGAGAATGATGCGCATAGCGGCGTCCCTGTCCTTCTTTGATACGCTCATTTTGTTTCCCTCTTGCTTTTCAGATAACCGATATAACGACTGACCTCTCGCAAGTCCTCTACGGAAGCAGAGCGGATGAAATTCAATATCTCCTGAGCGTCTGAACTCCCAACCTCGCCATTCGTGGCGGGGTCTTTTTCTGCGCCCTGGGATTCCTCTACCAGCTGCCGCACCGTATCAATATCCTGCTGACACCGGGCCGTTTCCTCTTCGGTGCTTCCCTCGCGCAGAAGAATCTCCTCCGGCGTGGTGTTTAGTAGGATGCACATGCGGGCGGCTTCTTCTGGGGAGGGGAAATTTTTTCCGCGCTTCCATTCAGAAACCCACCCACGTTGCTTTTTCATAACTTCCGATGTGAAATATGCGTTGCTCCATCCGTTTCTTCTGATCTCTGATTCTATTTTCTTTATGTTTGGGATAATGATTAAACGCTTTGACATTATTTTACCCTTTGAATTCTATTAGATATGTTCGTCCTTGCTTTGTCCTTTTAATAATTCCATCCCGCGCCATGAAGTACAAAATCGAAGATATGTCATTTTGCACGATTGGATCAAACAACTTGTATAAATCCGTTTGTAATATCGGGCAATTATCCGATAGGGCCTGTTTGACTTTCGTCTCTAGGTTTTCGGATTGCGAGATATACAGCGCTTCCATAGCGTTAAGCTCTTTTTTATTTTCTAATAACTCAGCCAACTCATGCTCAAACCGGTCGACATAGCTAAAATCGCTGCATTGGGAATTATGCATGTGCTCCCACATATCAGAAAAATACTTCTGATATGCAGGTCCTAAAGAAATGCACTTCGACTTTATGCTGTAGAACGTGCTGATAAGCTGCTGCAAAGCGTCTATCCGATCAGCTAGACGCTTCTTTCCGCTTAAAGAAGCAGCGTAATTTACCATGTCATTTTCCATTGGCTGTATTTCTTTCTTGACGGTTGCGTATATTTCTATTTCTGCTTTGAGGTTTGCATATGTGTCGTTTCCGTTTTGCGTACTTTTTGAATCTCCGAGCGGAGTTGAATCGTGTTTTTTCTTGTTGAAAAGCATAAATCTCACATCTCCCACAAAAAAGAAAAGGATTATTTGTGCAACATTTTGTTGTATAAGTAATTGACATACAATAAAACGTTGTATATAATGCAACTATGAGATGCGGTTAAAAAAGTAAACCAAACCCCAGACCCAAGACAAAAAGTCCTGCGTCAAAGCTATTCTGTTCCTCGCAAGTACATAGTAGCACGGAGTGTTAACTTTTGCAACCGCGAAAAACGACTGCTGCCCGAAAAATTTGAAGCCGCCGCCCGCGCTGCGAACACGGACGACGGTTCCACCGGAATTTGTTTACCAGAACACATTGCAACCTGTGAGCGCCCGATTTCACGCAACCTCCACATTGCCTCGGGAGGCGCGATCCATCGTTGCCTCAAGTGCTTCTGAGGCAGCGCCCAAAGATACGTGTTCGTAGCACGTTTCTTTATGTGCCGCTCACTTTAGCAGTTCCGGTTCTGCTCCTTGCCCTAACGCATCGCGCCGTTTCTTTGGTCTGGAACTGGCAAGTTCAAAAGTTTGGTCAATGCGACCACCCCCTTAAAAATGCCGCATAGGGCTACAGACAGAATATCAGATTTTCGGGCAGCAGTCAACATATTAAACGCGAAGGAGGCGAAACAATGCCGGAAAAATGGACAGGGCGGCTCGTCGGTAAGATGCACAACGAGCGCGTCACCTTCGACGAGCTTGCGAAAGAAATGCGCGTGACAAAGCCGTATGTTTCGATGCTTCTCAACGGGAAGCGCAAGCCGGAGGGCGTGCAGAAGCGAATGGAGGAAGCGCTTGACGCAGTTTTACAACGCAGAAAGGAGGACCGACATGCACACGCAAAATAAACCGGCCTGCGACCGGGACTGCTTCCACTGACCTTATCCGGACTGCATCCTGGATGAGGATGACATGAGCCCGGAGGAATGGAACGAAAGCCAGGAACGGGAAAAGCCCTGCCCGGCACTTACGCACCGAACAGGGCAGCGGAACAAATCTTCACCACAAGATATTGTGTCCTGTGTCAATTATAACACAGGAGAAAGGGAAAATCAATGATTCAAACATTAACACTCAATGAGGCGGCGGCTTATCTTCGTGAGCGTGGGCTATCCATTTCCAACGAGACGCTTGCGGCGGGGCTGGAGAATGGCGTTTTCTCCTTCGGCACCGCATTCAGAGCAAACGGCAAGAGCCGCGTCGTCATGATCTTTAAAAAGCTTCTCGACGAGTGGATTTCTGAGCGAAGCGTCCCGACCGAGTAACCAACGAAAACACGAAGGAGGATCACCAAAATGGCAAAGACCACATTCCTGACAGACGAACAGGTAGAATCCGAGATCGCGCGCCTGACGAAAACGGACGCGGTCAAGCTGGCCCGGCGGGAGCAGCGCGTGAAATACCGCCGTCGTCAGGTGCTTTATTCGCTGCGTGCGCTGGAAAAGCGCGGCAAGCAGCTGATTGCCCAGGGCGTCACAATGCTGGATTTTGAGATCGTGGAGCACGCGATCGACGCAGAAACGGCGGTAGAGTGATGCTGCCGAATCCGTGCGATATCTGCGAGCACCAGAGCGCTAAATGCGCAAACGGAAACTATATGTGCCAGGCCTGGAAATATTACATCCGCGTCAACTGGGCGGAGATTTGCGACCCATTCCGGCGGATGGCGGAGCGGAAAGGTGGTGCCAATAAAAGATGAAAGAAGTTTACCATAGCCGCGTGTACACCGATCGCCCGCCATACGCAGACTTTGATGCACCAGCAAAATTCCAGGCGATTGAATCCATCATCGCGAAGCGGCTAAAGCAACACCCAAATGCGATCTGCTCTTACTCTGGCGGATCGGATAGCGACATTCTGATTGATCTAATCGAGCGCGTACGGTCGATTTTTCATACTCTCGGGCCTGTGGAATATGCGTTTTTTAATACTGGGCTTGAGATGAAAGCAACGAAAGATCATGTGCGGGAAGTTGCTGGGAAGTACGGCGTTGATATCGCCGAGTGCAGGCCAAAAACTAATATTGTACTCGCTACAAGAAAATGCGGTGTTCCGTTTGTATCGAAAATTATGTCCGCCGGTCTGGAGGGATGGCAGAAAAAGGGCGTCCCTCTGACCGTGGCAGACGAATACGAACAGGCCGAGGATAAAGCCGCAAAGCGGCAGGAGCTGCGCGAGAGATACCCAAAGTGTGAAAGCACGCTAAATTTCCTGTGCTGCTGCAATTCTGCCGGAGAGCCCAGGCCGAACATCCAGCTTGTGATCAATTCCTCAAAGTATATGCGCGATTTTATCGCGGAGTATCCGCCGGATTTCCAAATCAGCGCGAAGTGCTGTGACTATTGCAAAAAGCAACTTGCACACCAGGTGCAAAAAGGTTTCGACATGATTATTACAGGCGAACGCCGCGACGAAGGCGGGATGCGATCTGTGCCGCGCAAAGACAATACATCCATGTGTTTTACCGAGACCAGCTCGGGGCAGTATCGGTTGCGCCCTTTGTATTATGTTTCAGATGCGGATAAGGCATGGTACAAGGAATACTATGGAATCCGGTATTCCGATGCATACGAAGTCTACGGGCTTACGCGGACGGGTTGTTGTGGCTGCCCAATCTCCTACAAGGCAATTGACGATCTTGAAAAAATCCGACCGTTTGAGCCGAACGTGGTAAAGGCGGCTTGGGCAATTTTTGGTAAGTCCTACGAGTATCGTAGGAAGTATAACGAATACAAGGAAAAGCGAAAAGCCGAGGAAGCAGCTAGAATGGCCGCAGACAAAAGAACGGAAGCGATTCCGGGGCAGATTTCGCTATTGGATGAAGAGCCAGACAAGGGGGACAAATAATGGCCTTAACAATGCTTTTTCTGACTGCTGCGTTCGTCCTGTTCCTGCTGATCGACTGGATCTGCGAGAACGCGGCAGGCCGCCGGGCAATGCAGAAACTGCAGGCAGATAATGCGTCCCTGGCGGCGCAGCGGGACCGCAGTGCCGCCCAGGCAAAGCGGCTGCAGTGCGAGGTCAAGCGGCTGCAAAACCGGCTGGACGGCGCACAGTTTCTCCTGGACAGTGACCGGGATATCCGCATCCTGGAGCTGGAGGCGGAGTGTGGACGGCTGCGCAAGCGGCTGGAGATTCGCGAGAAGGTGCAGGAGGTGGCGGAATGAATCAGCGCATCCCGGATAATTACGACGCCTGGGAGGCCCACGATGCGGCCCAGGCGAAGGAGCTAGAGAAGTTGCCGGTCTGCGACTCCTGCGATGAGCCGATTCAAGACGGCTATTATTACGAAATCGGCGGCAGGATCATGTGTGAAAGCTGCGTGGATTTCTTTTTCCGGCGCGATGTCGGATGACTGCGAGAGGGTGAGAAAATGCCAGAGATCACAAAGGTAAAAACCGCGAACCGGGAGGGATGGAAGGCCCTCCGGCGCCGGTACATTGGCGGCAGCGACGCTGCTGCAGTCGTCGGAATGAATGCGTATGTTTCACAGTACAGTCTGTGGGCAGAGAAAACTGGAAGGCTTCCGGACTTTTCCGGGAATCTGGCAACGGAGGTCGGCACATATCTTGAGGACTTCGTCGCTCGGAAATTCGCGGAGGTAACCGGTAAGAAGGTCCGCCGGGCGAATCACAGTTTCTTCAACAGTGATTACCCATGGGCCATTGCAAACATCGACCGGGAGATCGTCGGCGAGGACGCCGGGCTTGAGATTAAAACGACAGACACGATGAACCTGAAAAAATTCCGGGGCGGCGAATATCCGGCAAACTACTATGTCCAAAGCGTGCATTATCTTGCCGTCACCGGAAGGCAGCGCTGGTATTTGGCGGTGCTTATCGGAAACCGGGAATTCAGGTGGTTCACGATCGAGCGCGACGAAGCCGAGATTGCGGCGCTGATGACCGCGGAAGCGGATTTTTGGGAGCACGTGAAAACGGGCACGCCGCCTGAAATCGACGGTTCCAGCAGCACGACGGCGGCCCTGACGGCGCTGCATCCGGACAGCGACGAAAGCACGGTTGATCTGTTCTGCCTGGCGGCGGAACTGGATCGGTATGCAGATATTGGCCAGAACATCAAAGATTTGGAGACCGACCGGAACGAATGCGCGAACCGCATCAAAGCATTTATGGGCGACGCCGGAACCGGGGCATGTGACCGGTACAGAGTTTCCTGGAAAACACAGACTCGGCGCACCTTCGATAGCAAGCGCTTTGCAAGCGACCATCCGGATATGGATCTATCAGACTATTACAAAGAATCGACCGCCCGGGCGTTTCGGGTGATGGAAACGAAAGGAGACTGAGCCGCATGGCAGGAAAAATTCAGAATCAGCTGGCCAATCGAGCGCCAGAGCAGAAGACAATGCAGCAGTACATCAAGAGCATGGAAGGAGAGATCAGAAAGGCGCTCCCTTCTGTTATCACTCCAGAGCGCTTCACGCGGATCGTGCTTTCCGCGATCTCCGTCAATCCGAAGCTTGGCAGCTGTACCCCGGCAAGCTTTCTGGGGGCCATGATGACGAGCGCCCAGCTGGGCCTGGAAGTCAATACCCCGCTGGGGCAGGCGTACGTCCTGCCGTACAGCAATAAGGGCGTTCTGGAGGCTCAATTCCAGCTTGGATATAAGGGGCTGATTGACCTGGCGTATCGGTCCGGGGAGGTCGAGGTAATCCAGGCGCACGTCGTCTACGAAAACGACGAATTTGAATGCGAATACGGCCTTGAGCCGAAACTAACGCACCGGCCTGCAGACCATGACCGTGGTGATCCGATCAAAGTCTATGCCGTATTCAAAACGAAGAGCGGCGGCTTTGGCTTTGAAGTCATGAGCATGGAAGACGTCCGCAAGCACGCGGCGAAATACAGCAAGGCATATAGCAGCAGCTATTCCCCCTGGAAAACGAATTTTGAGGAAATGGCAAAGAAAACCGTATTAAAGCGCGTCCTCAAATATGCCCCGCTGAAATCCGACTTTGTTCGGGCCGCAGTACAGGATGAGACCATCAAACGGGATATCTCGGATGACATGTATTCCGTCCCTTCGGAGACGATCTTTGACGCGGATGCAGAGGAGATTCCCAACGTCGATGCGAATACGGGGGAGGTTGTGAGTGAATGAAAGGCTACAAGGGATTTGAAAAAGGCCTGGTGTGCCGTGGCAAGCAGTACGCTGAAAACACCGTATTCGAAGAAGATGATGCCGAAATCCGCAAAAGCGGGATGCACTTCTGCGCCCTGCCGCATCAAGTGTTTTCGCATTATCCCCCGGGTGAAAATCACGAATTTGCCGAGGTAGAAGCACTGGACGATCCTGTGACAGATGATACCGCCAAGTACTGCAGCAAAAAGTTGCGGATCGGCGCGAAAATCAGTGTATTTGATATGGTGAAGGCCAGCGTTTACGCGTTCTTTGAACGCGTAAACTTTGCCGGTAAAATCGCAGAAGCGACACAAGTAGACGGCGCGGCCAACGCCGGGGACCGTGGCGCAGCCAACGCCGGGGACTGGGGCGCAGCCAACGCCGGGTGCTGCGGCGCGGCCAACGCCGGGTACTACGGCGCAGCCAACGCCGGGGACTGGGGCGCAGCCAACGCCGGGGACTGCGGCGCAGCCAACGCCGGGTACTGCGGCGCGGCCAACGCCGGGTACTACGGCGCAGCCAACGCCGGGGACTGCGGCGCAGCCAACGCCGGGTACTGCGGCGCGGCCAACGCCGGGTACTACGGCGCAGCCAACGCCGGGGACTGCGGCGCAGCCAACGCCGGGGACTGCGGCGCAGCCAACGCCGGGTACTACGGCGCGGCCAACGCCGGGGACTACGGCGCAGCCAACGCCGGGGACTGGGGCGCAGCCAACGCCGGGGACTGCGGCGCAGCCATAGCGCGGAAAGAAGGCCAAGCGTCCGTTGGACGCAACGGAATTGCCGCGGTGATCGGCAACGGCGGGAACGTCCGCGGGAAGGTCGGCGCGATCCTTCTGCTGGTAGATACGGATGATGACGGCAACACGCTTGACTTTGCCGCCGTGAAAGTGGACGGAGAAACAATTAAAGAAAACACATGGTACAAGCTGGAGTCTGGG
>ERZ1034865.267-NODE-267-length-36592-cov-14.857487_pt1 | contig 36592 bp, 59 predicted proteins | sample MGYA00520632_ERZ1034865 | MGnify/ENA primary metagenome ERZ1034865 (study PRJEB33766, sample SAMN09781738) | gut metagenome | biome: gut microbiome | host: Homo sapiens | place: Madagascar | study: EMG produced TPA metagenomics assembly of the PRJNA485056 data...
TTCGCCGCGACCGGGGGGGCTTCCGTCCCGTCGCGCGCTCCGGGTGCCGCCGATTGTGGCAAGCCTCGCACAAGCTCACCAGATTTTTTTCGTCGAGCGCCCGCGCCGCGTCTTCCGCGAACGGAATCACGTGGTGCACAAGTGTCGCCGGTGTCTTTCGCCCGTACCGCTTGCAATCCTGGCACAGGTATCCGTCGCGCCGCAGCACAGCCGCCCTTTTCCTCAGCCATCGCGCCGAATCCAAAAATTTCTTTTCGTCCATGGTACCATTTTACGCCCAATTTTCGGACACGAACGGACACCCGTATTTTCCACCGATTTTCCCGCCGTTTATTTTCCCGCTTTTTTGAAATAACGTTTTACCGTCTTTCGCGCCGCGTCCTCGCTCCTCCAGCCGATCCGCTGTCCCGCCGCTCTCCACGATCTGCCATGGATATACCGCTCCACCATCAGCATCCGCACGACCGGCTCCTCTACATCCGCGATGTATCGCTCGATCCGCTCCGCCTCCGTCTCCGCCCGTTCGATCTTCTCTGCGATGATCTCCGCGATCCGTCGCGCCCGCTCGTCCCCCGCCATCTTCGCCATGCGCTCTCGCTCAACCGCGATCTCCTTGCGAAGATACCTGTACCGTCTCATCTCCTCCTCAGTCATCTCTCGCCCTCCCCTTTCAGCTGCATGTACTGCTCGATTGTTTCAATCGCCGCATCCGCTCCATAGCACACGGCACACATGTATCCCTGCTCCAACAGATCCTTGTGCCACTGCTCCTGTTCCCGCGATACACGTCCGCCCATAGCTTTCATCTCGATCCACAGTCCGTGGTACCCGCCGCGACTGCACGGCAAAAACAGATCCGGCACGCCGCTTCGCACACCTGCCGCACGAAACCGCGCCGCCTCCGACTTGGATCGCTTGCCGCCGTTGGGAATATGGAACAGCAGCCGCAGCTCCGGCCAACGCCCCGCCGCCATCGCTGCCCAGTGCATCACCGCCGTCTGTTCCTCCTCCTCCGTAGGATATAGCCGCACACCATTCACGTCCTTCGTTTTCATCTCGTTCTCCGTTTCTGTCTGATCCGCCCGTATCTATCGTACGCAAAACACCCGTTGTCCTCGCGGTACAACATCCACGACAAAAAAAGCCCCGCGCCAAATTCGTTTTCCGGCATCACCCGCACGGATCCCGGACAAACCCGGTATCCCGGATGCAACGCCTCTATGTATGCCACATCGTCCGGGTTCTCCCGGATGTGCCGCAGATCCTTTTTGCGCAGGATATAATCCCGCTCCACCACAACCGGCTCGTCCAGGTTTTTGCTCGCCTGCCATCTCCGGTACGACACACGGTCCTTTGTGATATACGTCGCCAGCCCAACCAGCCCCGTCTCGTCAAACTCCAGCGCCTTTGTGGTCGTGTGCCCGAGCCCCCACTTGTTCGACATCTGCCCCATGGTCAGCCCGCCGGACACAATGCAGTGGTGGTGGATCCGTCCCGTGCCCGACATCTCCGTGACCGCGATCCAGCGAAACTCCTTGTGATCCCGCCCGGTCACACGCGCCCACAACCGCGCCAGCCGCCGCATGTAGTTGTACACCATCCGCTGCGCGTCCTTTACCGTCCCCGGCATTTTGTCGTCCCGGTACGTCAGATGAATTGCACAATCGTCCGGCGTGAAGTTCGTGTGTATCAGATCGGTGAGTCGTCTCCGCGCGTTCTCCGCATTCATCCGTTCCTGCGCCTCTGACGTCGGCAAACGTTTCGCACCTCTGCGGCAGGACGTCGCCCGTACCGGATACGCCTGCACCCGCATGTATTCCCCCGCTGTCACTGTCCGCTGCCGTACCCGTTCGCGCATCGCCGCCGTCCTCCGATCCTGAGTTGGTCGCTAACTTATTATCCCATACAAGCCCCGAATGGGGATTCGCACCCCATCAGCTATTGGCCTATATATAATAATGTAGTGTTTTGCAAAATCCCAATACTACGCCAATGGGGAGACGCGCTCCGTCTCCCCTGTATTTCCCGTCTGATCCGTTATTCCTGCGGCAACCCCGCCGCGAGTTCCCCCGCGCACGCCGCGTACCCGCATAAGTCCACGAAGCTGTCCGCCGTAAACTCGCCCGCCGTCGTGATCCGGCCGATTTTAAACAAGGCCATCATCACCGCCACATCCGTCGGCGTGATAAACACCATGTGCCCTCCGTTGTGCCGCGATAAATACGTGCTCCAGTAGTCCGCGATCACGCAGAAATTGTCCTCCGGCGCACCGTACTGCCTGTTTCGCTCCCCCGTGACGATCGCCGCGGCGCTCTCCAGTATCTCGTTTCGTTTCATAATTGTTTCTCCTTACAAAGTAAACTCATCCTTAAAGATCGGGCACGCGTTGTATCGATCCAGCATCCGCCGCATCTCCTGCAGCACGCCCGCCTTGTCTTTCCGCAGATAAATCCGCATCAGCCCCATCCATTCGTCGCGAAACTGCCCCATGCTCCGCCGGATCCTTGTCGCGCCGAAGCCGTCCTCCTGATGGAGGTGGAGCGCCACCATCGCCGCCATCTCGCGGACGTAAAAGCTCATCTTGTTCGCAAACTCCAGATAAAACGCGTTTTCTGTCCGCATGGACGCCGATTGTTTCTCGTGCAGATCCATATCCGCGATCGCAAACGGCACATCGGGCCACAGCTCCACGGACGGATCGTATCCGATGTATCCGAGCTCTACGCGCATGGCGTAATAGCTGTCTATGGCATATTCATCGTCCGTTTTGGCCATCGGGCTGTATCTGTCGATGTATCCCCGCCCGATCCAGTACGATCCATCGACCAGCCGCGCCATGCGCTCCGCACCAAACCCGGCACTCTCCCGCACCGAAAGAATGATCGATCGGTGCGCGTAGTTAAGGAAACGATCGTTCGATCGCATATTCTTCGCTGCGATCCGCTCCCTCTCGCGATCCGATTGCCGTACAGGTACCCGTGCATTCATGGTTTCTCCTTTTTTCCTTTATGGTGTTCTCACCCATTTTATTTTTGCTGATGTGTCTGCGTTTTTTCTGCCGTCTCGATAATCCCTGCATCCGCTTTTTGTCGTTGATACATTAAACCATCCGTCCGCCTGATATACAATTCCCTCGTGACAAGCTCCGGTGCTGCTATACGCTACCACTCCCTTTATTTTGGGCATATTCTTGCGGATGTATTTTCGCGCCATACTCAGCGCATGAGATTCGATGTAACGTACTGTGTTGTCGACAAAGTACATCCTGGTAAGGCATAACTGATTGTATTGATCTTGCTTTGGAGATGGATTTCTCCCCCACAGCATTCCGCCCACCGTCTCTCCCGTAGCGTCGTCGATAAATCTCATACGCAACACTGCTCCGGCCGGGACGGTTCCTAAATAGTGGCGTTGCCGTATCCACTCATCGATTTCTCGCGAGTGTTCAATTTCAAGATGTATGTTCATGGTTTGTACTCCTCTCGCATTTTCTGGAGCAGTGCTTCCCCGACGATCTTGGCTGCCGCGATACACGCGCGCTCGCTTTCCTTTTTCTCTTCTTCGCTCATCGCGTTCCATCGCTCGTCCGCCTCGTGCGCCGCTCGGATTTTCCGTGCCGCTTCTCTAAATTCCCGTTTTCTTCGCCCCGCCTCCAACTGCTTCCCGTATGCTTTCACGATCTGCTGGAGCTGGTTGTACGTCCACGCGATGCTGTAGTTTGCCTGTACCGGCATTTCCATCAAGGCCCCCGTTTCCAGATCGGTGATCCTGTACAGTCCATTCTCCCCGCGGCACATGCCGTATTGGTTTTTCCCATCGTCGAGGATGTACCCCGTTTTTTTGTGCAAATACATCTCGCCGTTTTTGCGGCAGATGATATAATACTCACCCTTGCGGCTTTTCATCTCGCACCCCTCCGTCCATCTTCGCCCCGCAGTACGGGCAGCGATTTTTTTTGCAAGGCTCGCATCCGCCGCAAGCAGAGCACACCCATACGCCGCCGCGCCCACGCTTGTCTGCGCCGCGCAGAATCCAAAATGCATGCACCACCGGCTCCACCTCACCCGTCTGCGCTTCTGCCTGTCGCAGCGCTTGCTGCACCTCGCGTATATCTACATACGACGTGCGATTGACTGTATCCACATCTACGTTCACAAGGGGTAGTTTTTCTAAGTCAACGTATCTTGGCATGTTATCATCCTCCTTTTGCTATCTCCACCTATAAGCTGTCATTCCTTCGCCGCCGCGTTCCAATACGTGTTTCTGCATTCTTCGCAGTTTTTGGACTTGCTGCATTCATAATGTTTATCCAGCGACAGCGGGCACGCCAATGGAACCCCGCCAGGGTATACATAAGCATCCGGGAACGCCGTAAGCAGCACATCCTTGTTCGTCCGCTTCTGCTCCGCTTCCTCCGGATGTTCCTTTGCCCATTGCTCTACGATGGCAATCAGGCGTTCCGGTTTGTCTGTTGTGAATGAACAATCAATGTTAAGTGCCGGGCAGGTTCCGCGAGAATCGTCGCACACGCATGTATCGTCGCCGTAGTAATCGCACATTCTTTTTCTTTGCCTCATAAATTCCAATACTTCCTTAAATGTTTCCGGGCCGAGACAACCTACTACTCCTTGCTCCGCTTTCTGGCGCTCCTGCTCCGCCGCCCATTCCTCCACAATGCGCACCGATTCCACTGGATCCTCCGCGTAGCACACGTTGCATCCGTTCTTAGCGTTCAGCGGGCAAACATCGCAGTCTGTCCCCGCACACATTTTCTGTATCTTTCTGATAAATTCCACAGCTTCCATCGATAAACAATCTCCTTTCGATCCTTTACTCCCTTTTTTTCTCCCGCAAGAGCGCTTCCACCGCCGCGATCGCCCGCGCCGCGTTTCTCTCGGAGCGGCAGCCTATAAATTTTGCGAACCTGTTTCATTTTTCTATTGTCCCCTATAATCCGAATTTAGGACAATCGCCACCATCGCAAGAATCAGTGCAAGCAATACAGGCGCTGTCATTCCTGCGCCTCCGCAAGCCAATGTGCGCGTCTGCAAACCGAGCAATTTTTAAACTCATTGCAATCATATTGTGCATCCAACGCAAGCGGGCACGCAACCGGAATACCGTCATCGTCCACGCGAACATCCTGGAACGCCGCCAGCAGCACATCCTTGTTCGTTCTCTTAGGTCGTTCCTGCTCCGGTTTTTCGGGATGTTCCTTCGCCCACTGCTCGACGACTGCAACAAGTTGTTCCAATTTGTCTGTCGTGATTTCGCAATCCATGTCGTGCGCGGGACAAATTTCTCTAAAACCATCTCGCGTGCATCCATCTACGTAATATTCACACATTCTTTCTTTTTGCCTTATGAACTGCCTCATAAATTCCACAGCTTCCATTGATAAACAATCTCCTTTCGATCCTTTACTCTTCTTTTTTCTCCCGCAAGAGCGCTTCCACCGCCGCGATCGCCCGCGCCGCGTTTTTCTCGGATACTCCGTCACGCATGTAGCTCCATATTGTGGATTGCGACAGGTTCATCCGCTCCGCCACCGCGCGATACGTCAGGCCGGACGCCTTGATCTTTTCTTGGAGCATTCGTCCGCGCTCCTCCCTGCTCGTGGTCGCGTCCTCATCTCCAAACCGCGCGATCATAGTCTGCGTTTCCACGTATTTTCGGTACTGCCTCTCACGCGCAGACGTTTCGCATCCGGCCGCGACGCGGCATTTGTGCATAAATTCGGCGTAAAAAACCTTGAGCCGGACACACGGTCGCCTGTTGCAGGTTTGCTCGCATTTCGCGCACGGGTATCCCTCCGGCATTGCCGCCGGATCGATCTCAATCTTGCGCCTTTCCTTGGTTTCTGCCATGCTCACCCTTCCTTCCCGTAGGATCGCCGCACCGCCGCCGCGAAGAAGTCCTCCGTCGCAAAACTGGATGCACTCTCCCGCGTCCTCGGTCCCTCTCGTCCCGCCGTCTCTTTTTTCTCGCGCGTCTCCCACCCGGTCACGGCCGCACGCCAGGACACCATGGGATTTTTGCCGACGCGCCATCCGACCGACTCATAGTGGGCCATAAACGCGTCCACGTCCACGTGCGTGTATCCTTTTTCGGCGCAGTATTCCAGCACCTCCGCCGCCGTCGGCTTCACAAACCGCTTCCGCTTCGGCTTTTGTTCCGTTTCCGCTTCCGCCGCTTCTGCCGCCGGATGTTCGATCTCCACGCCGCCGCCCTGCGCGTTTTTGGCCTTGACAGCCGCCGCGAACATTTCCGCGTCTACTACGTCCACCTCCCGCGGATTGGCGAGTGTTACGCTGTGGCCGCAGTTGTCGAGCAGCTCCAGCTCCATGTAAATTCGCGGCGCGTCCATGGATTGCGATTTGTTGATCATCCGGCGGCACACCACGGCCGAGATGCAGCGGTAGCGGATTCCGCGAAATGTCACCGGCGCGCCAAGGCGGAAAGCCGCCATATACTCATCTTTTTGCAAGCTCGATCCCCCTCTCCGCCGCCACCATGGCATAGGCTTCTCGCATGGCGTACACATCGTACGCGTAGCCGTAGCCGCATACGATCGTCCGTCGATACCGCTCGTCTCTCTGCCAGTATTTTTCGATGATCTGCCCGTCGTCGAGGTTGCTGTCCCGGATCACCTCCGCGTACGCGAGGATCAACCGCCCGATCTCCGTCATGCTGACCGTCTCCGCCGCGTGGCGCGTGATCTCCGTCAGCCCCCGCACCGCAACGTGTTTGCGTCTCCTCTCGTCCGCCGTCATTCCCGCATCCTCCTGCACGCCGCGCAGATTTCCTCCGGCGACAACAGCCCCAGCTTTTTGCCACGTCTGCGACACCGGATCCATCCCGCCAGACGTGCAAGCAGCAGCGCGCCGAACACACCGCCGCTGATCAACAGGCCGATCCACGACACCCGCACCGTCGCCGCCGTGGCAGCCGGGACCACGCCCGTACTGTCCACCACAAACGACAAGAGGATCTCCAGAACCATGGCAAACCCGCAGCCGATCATGCCCGAGATCGCCATCGCCGCGTCACACAGCTCCCGCATCATCTGTCTCCCCCTCCTTTTCCTTCGCCGCCCGCGCCCGGACCAGCTCGTCAAAATACGCCGTCAGCGCGTCCCACGGCAGTCCGTCCGTTTCATCCGCCGCACCATCCATGTCGCGGTACAACGGTACCGACGGCGCAAACCGTCCATCCGGCTCCCGCAGCGCCGCAAATCCTGCAAGCACCATCATACGCGCACCAGCTCCCAACTGTCAGCCGTCCCGCGCTCCCGCCGGATCCCGCGAAGCCTGTCCTGCGGCGCGTCGATCACAACCTCCATCGAATAGATTTCCGCGGGGCGCCTACCCTCACAGTGGATCGCCATCATGGCCACCGTCTCGTTTGGCAGCCGCATCGCCGTGCCGACGTCCGACCAAAGCCGCGCCGTGTCCCGCGGGATCCCCACCGCCATCATTTTCTTAATTGCCTTTTTGCTCGTCATGTTGTGCTTCCTTCTTTCAGTATATCACGATCATGCTTGGAAACGGCGCGGCATCCTTTTTGTTCCCATTTTCGTCCGTGAATCGTAGCCGTCCACGGATAAACCGGATTTCTGCGTGCCCGTATATGTAATCGTGAAAATAGCTCGTGTCCGTTCGCGCTGGCAGTAGCATCACCACCACTTGCCCGTTTCGTGATTCTTCGAACGCCTTGCGCACCCATTTTCGTATTTCTCGTCCGTATGGCGGATTGCAGAAAACAGCACCGCTCGTCCCCCAACTTTTTTTCAGCGCGTCGTCTTCTGGCGTGAAATATGCAGAACACTTCGCGTTTTTCTTCGTCGCCGCCGCGTCCAACGTGAAATGAAATTCCGCGTCCAGCACGTCAAAGAATTCTTTCGGCGTGCACCAGTCCTGTTTCTTCGACGATAGCAAACTACTGTTCATGGTCCGCCTCCTTCTCCGCCGCGGCGGTTTCTACTATTTTTCTCGCCACTTCCGTTTTTACCGCTTCCGCGACGCTGGCGATTTGGCTGAGCGCGTACTCCTGCGCGCCGCTGCTTTCCAGCATTTGCATTCCCATTTCCGCGCACATCAGCGTCACACTCATCGCAAACGCGCTCAGCCGCACGTTGATCGTATCATCATGCTTCCGCCCGTTCATCTTTGTCCGCCTCCTTCTTTTTTTTGGTTTCCGCTATCCGCTCTCCCTCTGCCAGCCCTTGCGCGTACGCCAGGATCATCCCGCGCTGCGCTTCGTCTGCGTTTACCACTTTTTCGATGATCGATGCCAAGAGCGTCTTTTTTTCGTCCGACATTGGTTATTTACCCCTTTATGTTTGTTGTTTTTGGTCTACAGCCATTATATCACACTTCACTCCATTTGTCAACCCCTTTTGCCTAATTTATTTTTTCTGAAATGGTTGACAACCATCTTCGTGTGTGGTATAATATATATGGTGCAAGGAGGTGATCACCTTTTGGACGACATCTGCAACCGCATCCGCATTTTGCGCGAATCGCTCCACATGACACGCGCTGCCTTCGGCAAACCCGTCGGCGCGTCGGATAGTGTGATCAAAAACATTGAGTACGGCAAAACAACCCCCCGCGACCTGCTGATCGATATGATCTGCAATGCCTACTCAGTAAGCGAAAAGTGGCTGCGCACCGGCGAAGGAGATATGCTGCTCACGAAAACATCCGAAGCAGAGTTGATTGCCGCGTTTGGCGAGCTGATCAACCTTGATGATACGGATTTTAAGCGCAAGTTTATCTCCGCGCTGGCGCACCTCGACGGTCCCGCGTGGATTGCGATCGAAAAATTTTGCCGTGAAGTCGTCAGCGGCGAAACAAAAAAAGACGGGGACTAAAAATCCCCATCTTTTTTTCGCCAAACCCCTTGCACTTCCGCCGATTTATGCTATAATGGATATACTAAATCATTGTAAGGAGACTATATCATGGATCAAAATCAACACACCTGTAAAAATCATCCCGATACCCCTGCCGTCGCGCAGTGCTCCGTGTGCGGCGATTGGTTTTGCGCGGACTGCATCGCGACCGTCGGCGACAAGGTCTATTGCAAGTCCCATGTGCAGGAGGCATTTTCGCGCGACACGGCAAAAGGCGAAGAGCCGCCGGAGATCTCGCCGTACAGCCGCACCGTCGCGCTGATTCTCTGCTTCTTCTTCGGCTTGCTCGGCCTGCACCTATTTTACACCGGCTACATCAAGCGCGGGATTGCCAATATCGTGTGCAGCATCGTCTGTCCGCTCCTGCTCGGTTGGCTCGGCATCGGTTTCATCCCGCTCGCCGTGATTTTCTTCTGCACGGTCTCCGATCTCATTCAGATCGCCACCGGCCGCGCGAAGGACGCCGAGAATCGTCTCATTTGCCAATAACGCAAAAAGCCAAGGTCTCACCACCCTGGCTTTTTTGCGTCGAAAGGAGATCATTCATCCCATGCGGTGGACGCCGCACCGACCATCGCATATATAGTATACCACACCCTTTTCGATTTGTCAATACCACTATATGTGGCATTTTTTATTTTGTTGATCGCCACACTGCCATGGCCATCTGGTGAATCCGCGCCACCGTGCGCATATCCGCCGCCGCCAGGATCAGTATGATCCGCTCCACCTCTTCCAGCTTCGCCGCCTCCATCCGGGCCAGCCGCTGTGCGATCCGCCGTATCCGCTCCGCGTTTGCCATCTCGTCCTCCTAACTTTTTTTGATTGCAAATCATATTTTTTACGCGTTTTCCCTTGATTTCGCCGTGCTATTTTGCTATAATATGTAATGCACGTGTTGTTACTGTTGTAAGTATAGCACAACGGCCTTGCAATGGCAACCTGCGGCCGCACAATTACCAATGTTTGCCATCAACGCCATACCCCCAAATTTAAGATTTTTGTCTAAAATTTGAGAATAAAATTCCAAATACAGAAAAAGGAGATCATCATGCGAGATTGCGAATTATGGGATCCCGAAGAAATCCACAGCTACATCACCAATTGCGCTGCGCAGAACGGCATCACCTCCGCCAAGGCTCTGGCCGAAGAAGCCGGCGTTGACCCCTCCACCATATCCCGGCTAAAATCCGGGCAAATCAAAAATCCGAACCTGATCCCGATGGCGCGCCTGTTTTACGCCTCCGGTGCGTCCATGGATAAAGCACTCCACCTGCCCGCCAATGTCGCCGCGTCGGACGAAATCGCGGCTCTGCGGGAATCCGAAGCGCAGGCCACCGCGGCGTCCGAAGAAGCCCAGCGCGAAGCCGCCCGGATTGTCGCCGCCGACGACGCGAAGGACGCTCTACTCGACGAACGGCGCGAAACCATCGCGGTCGCGCGCAGTCTGATCCGCCGCAAGGATCGGCAAATCTCCGTCCTCGCCGCCCTCGTCGCCGTGCTCACCATCGCGATCCTGCTCATCATCACCTACGATAAGCTCAACCCGGATATAGGATGGTTCCGCAGCTCCCTTTCCATCACTCTGTCCGCTGCCTTCCCGATTTTTTTGTAAAGGAGATCAAAAATGCCATTTGTGAAAACCGGCACCGTTCCACCCGAAAACGCCCTAAACGCCGTTCTGTATTGCCGTTATAGCAGCACCCAGCAAACCGAGAACAGCATCGACGGCCAGCTCCGCGAATGCCGCCGTTTCGCGGACTATCACGGCTATAAAATCATCGGCGAGTATATCGATCGCGCCAAATCCGGCACCAGCGTCGAGCAGCGCGACGATTTTTTGCGTATGGTCGGCGACGCAAAAAAACAACAGTTTGCTTTTGTGATCGTCTATCGCTTTGACCGTTTCGCCCGGAACCGCTACGATAGCGTGGTTTACAAACGCCAGCTCGCCATCTCCGGCGTCCGCGTGATCTCCGCCACCGAAGCCGTAGCCGATGGCCCGGATGGCGCGATCCTTGAGGCCATGTACGAAGCGATGGACGAAAGCTATAGCCGCCGCCTCTCCGCCATCACCCTCCGCGGGATCCAGGAGGCCGCCCGCAAAGGAATCTGGTGCAGCGCGATCCCGTTCGGCTACCGCACAGAGGATAAACGTTTAATCATCGACGAGAAAGAAGCCGCGGCAGTACGTGAAATTTACACGCAGTACGCCGACGGCAAAACCAAAACGGAGATTGCAAACTGGCTCAACAGCCACGGATACCGCACTCATCGCGGGAATCCGTTTACATGCAACAATTTTAATACGATCCTCTCCAATCCCGTGTATATCGGCACCGGGAAATGTCGCGAGATCGACGTAGAGACGCCCGCCATCCTCGATAAGGATCTTTACGACGCCGTGCAAAAGCTGCTCGCCAAAAACGCCCCGGCGCGCGGCAGAAAAACCGACAAGCGCTATTTTGCCCTCACCGGCAAGCTGTACTGCGGCCTGTGCGGCTGCGCGATGACAAGCGATCTCGGCACAAGTCAAAACGGCACCGTCCACGGCTATTACAGTTGTTCCCGCCGCAAGACCTCCCACGGCGTCCGCGGCGGTAAATGTCCAAAAAAATCCGAGCGGCAGGATTTTTTGGAGTGGTATATTGTTCGTCAAACCATGGCCCACGTCCTCACCGATGCGCGGATTGCCGAAATCTCCGAACGGCTTGAAAAGCTATCGCACGAGGATCAAGCAAGCACCAGCATCCGCGCCATTGAGGCACGCCAAAAAGAGATCAACTGCGCGCTTGATGATTTAACAAACAAATTGATCTCGACCAGCAACCAGTTGATCATCAGCCGGATCAACACCCGCGCCGATGAGCTGGCCGTCGAGCTTGCTGCCCTCGACGCGGACCTATCCCACCTCCGTCTGCAGGTAGATCACTCCCTCACCGCTGCCCAGATCGCCGCCTATCTCCGCACCCTTCGCAACGGCGACCCCCTGGACCCCGATTTCCGCCGCCGCATCATCGATTCCTTCATCCAACGCGTCTACCTCTTCGACGACAAAATTTTAGTTTATTACAATATAAAAGAAACCGCCCCGATCACCTACGACCAAGCCATAGACGATCTTGACGGTTTATCCGCACAACTAAGTTCGGGAAGTGCGGACTTTGGCTCCCCCAACAAATCACTTCCCGAACATATTTTATTCGTTTACTCAAACAACACCTTCGGCGCGGTGATCCGTATCGAAAGATAGCCCCCATTACTCATCCAGTCCCGGCTCCTCCATCGTCAGCCGTTTGTCATACGCAAGCCTTTGCGGCGATCTCATTTCGTAATTATCCGATACCTGCAAATCGTGTCGTTTCATTTCAACTAACGTGTTTTTGCCCGCTTCTTCTTTTTCTTTTTCTGCGCATTCGACCGCGGCACCGAAATCGAAGAAAAACTTTTGTATTTCTTCGATTCCTTTTCCCCCGCCAAACTTATCGATTCTTACTTCATAAAGTATTACATCTCTCATTTTTACCCTCTCTTCTTTGTTCCGTTCTTTGCCCTTCTCATCGTGTGATTCCAGCGAATGCCCAGTTTTCTCCTTTGGATTCTGCACGTTCGAGAAGCTCGTCGTCGTCTTCCGGTTCGCCCCAATAGGCCACGTCGTAGGTCAGTTCCCCTATTCCGTAGCAGGTGACGCTCAGCGCTTCGGATTTGCCAGCCGCGGGCATATCAAGGAGTTTTGCGGAAATTGATCGAGGCAAAAGAATAGGCAGTGGCTTCACGGCTCCTGCCTTTTTTTCTGCATTCATTCGATTGTTTTCATTTCGGAGTACAGGACACATTCTGTATCCGGGCCGCACATATAGGCATCATAATCCGGGGATTCCACCTTTCCGGAATTGAGGTCGGCAATAAGTTCGCGCGCGGTGGTGATGCTATATTCATCCGGCAGGCTAATAGTGAACGCCATTTTGCTCACGCGATATTTTTCGTTTAGGGTAATTACTGCGTATCGATCGCTTTCCTCGAATCGTTGTAGCTGTTGGAGCGCATCGTGTTCCGCAAAGAAGTATGTGTCGATGCAAGAAACTGGTCTGCTGGCAGGATCAAGCGTGATATTGCTGATTTCGTAAATGGTAACAAACTTCATTGTCGCATCTCCTTATCTGATTGTTTTAAGCATTTCTACAAATTGTTTCTTCGTCCGGATCTCTGCGGTCAGTTCCTTGATCCGCTGCTGGAGGCCGTCCGCCATGCCTTCCGCGATCTCAAACGCGGTGTAGTTTGCGATCTTACGCTTGTACTCAGCTACCGCTTCCTCAAGGTTTGCCTCACAATACTGGATTTCGTTCTCGGTTCTTGCAATCGCTTCGGCTGTCGTCATGGTTTTTATCTCCTTTGTGTTTTTCCCTTTGCTTGACTATATTATACCACTCTTTGAGTGGTATGTCAATGGGTTTTCGCAAAGTTTTTTAAGATTTTTTTGCCGCGCGTGTATTGATCACGTCGACTGTCAGCAAATCCAACAGATACGCCGAGATCTCGCGGCGGGCCTTCCCGCTCTGCGTCCAGTTTTCGATCGTGCGGGCTGGGATATGGTATCGCTCCGCAAACTCGGTTTGTGTCAGGCCGGACATGGCGCGGACTGTGGCGAAACTGTAGTTATCGTGGATCGACCACACATCCTCCAGCTCCCACGGGGCAATGTCCGGGAAGCGGCCGAGGAAGTCGGCAGAGCTGTGGCAGGATGAAGCCGCCGCGCGGGCGGTTGTGAATTGGGTGATTGTCATGCCCTTGCCCTCCTTAATCCCATATATGATCGTGGCAGTAGTCGCCCCACTCTTTTTCCATGTCCGCGAGTACCTGCTCGTAATCTTCGCCGTTGATGATGCGTTCTTTCGCGCGGATCCCAATGCCCATCTGAGTAAGGTTCTCGGAGTTGCTGTATTCGCACGTCTTGATGTAGGCCGCCGCGCGGGGGTATTTCGCACACAGTGCCTTGATGTCCGATTTCGGCATGCTTGGGAGGATCCCGTCTCCCCGGTACATCGCGCGCTCAAACGCGGCGCGGTGCCGCTCATGCTCCTCGATAGCGGCGTAAATCTCGTCAAGCCCCTCAATGGCCGCGATCTTCGCTTCGCGCTCGGCGGCTACTTTCTCTGCGGCCTCGCGCTCGGCGGTCAGGATCGCTACGATCTCCGCTTTGTGCGCGACCACCTCGTCGAGCATGCCCTCCGCTTTCACACGCTTTACGCCGCGCAACATCAGCTTGGTGTCGTCGTTTGGCGCGAAGGTGATCTGGTATCTCTTGATCATATCCTGCGGTGTCATGTGCTCCCCCCTTTACACTTCTTCTTTGCTTATGATTTTGATTCCCTTGACGCACTGCGTTCCAACCACAAGCGCTTTATTTACTTCGCTGTAGGATAACGGCGCGATGCCGTCTTTCAGGTTGTATTCGCCTGCCCACAGGTCTGCATCGGAGGTGACAAGTATGTCTCCAAACTCACCGTTAAGCACCCTTACTTCGTCCGGCACCTCAACGACAAGGTTCAGCCCGTAGGATTCGCTGTGGTCTACCTGCTCCGGCTTGATGTGCCCATCTCTCACGATGGCGTATCCATGGTTCTGCAGGCGTTCCATAAAGTTGACGATTGTGCAAAGATTGTAGCGTTTCATTTTTTGTTTCCCTTCTGCGGTTGTTTGGGTTATCCGATCTCCCTTTTCTTGACTATATTATACCACTCTTTGAGTGGTTTGTCAAGGGGTTTTGCAAAAGTTTTTTTGAGTTTTTTTCGCCCCCATGCATCCAAACCGCAAAAAAGCAGGAGCCACGCCGCCCCTGCTTTTTTTATTTTGCCTTGCCTTAAGCCCCCGCGATATACTCCATATACCGCTCGATCTTGTCCGATGGCGCGTCCGCGTCGTCCAAAAACGCCTTGGCCATCCCGGCGTAAAAATCGACCGTGTTGCACCCCGCGTCCCGCGCGATCTGGCTGTAGTCCGAGTACATCATGTTCATGGCTGCATAAAACGCCACCGGATCACATTTATACCCCTTCTGCTGCCGGACCTGCTCCGTCTGTCCGTAGTCCCAGTGTTCACCGGCCGAGCCGTCCGCGTTCTTCATATGCCGCACCCACGACTCCGCGTCCGCCTTCGTCAGCCGTTTTGGCTCCCACTCGTCCTCGCGCGTGTGCCTTTCGCGTGTCTGATAGCCGCTCCGCTCGTCGTACGGTTTTCGCCGTCTGTCCCCGTCGCGGTATCGATCCTCGTCATATCGCTCATCGCGGTATCGATCCTCCGACCTGTCGCGGCGGTATTCTGCCTTATCTTTGCCTCCGGATAGCAGTGCCATCCATCTCAGCGCGCCGCTCATCATGTCGTGCCTCCTTCCGCTGCTGCCGCCCCGCCGTCGATCGCTCTAAGGTCGTTGTTTGGCGCACAAGCCGGTCGGCCGAGCAGCTTAAAGCTGCCGCCCGTTGGATTGGTTGATACGATCGTCGCGTATTTCGTCCTCGTCCGCATCCCGCACGCTGTGATCTGTGCGCAGCATCGGTTTACGAGCGGATATTGCGTCGTGCCGCTGCCGATCGTGATCACCACCGGCGCGCTGATCGTGGTTGCCGCGGGAATCGCCTGCGCGACTACGATACAGTATTTTGCGCCGTTGTTGTAGGATCCTGCCGGGATGTTGATCGTCAGCGTGCCGCCCGCAAATGTCACGGCCTGCGACAGGATCAGCCGATCGCATAGCCTGCAAACGTTGTTGCAATCCATTTTTTATACCTCCTTAAAATTACAGGGGACGGTATGCCGCCCCCCCATGATCACGGCTCTGCCGGATTGTTAATTATTGTAGCAGCAGCCGCCGCCGTTGTTGCCCTGCCACTGCCAAGGCGCCGGCACACGAAACGCCGGAACAGGCGCCTTCGGTCCGATCGCGTTTACCAGATACTGGTTCTGTGCTGCCTGCGAAGCTGCCAGCTCCAGCGCGAAGATCCGCTGATTCTGCGCCGCGATCTGCGCATCCTTGTCCGCGATCCGCTGTTCCGTGAGTTTCGCGTCCACGCCGCGGAAGCCTGCGGCCATCGCGTCGATGATGTCGCGCGTCTGGTTGGCCGTGTTGGTGTTGATCGCGCAGGTGTCGGTTGCCATGCGGTAGCCTATATCTGCAAATCCGCGCTCCATCGCCCGGCCGTTTTCGCAGCAGCAGGATGCAAGCTGCGTCTGGATCGCATTCTGCCCGCGCTCTACACTGTTAAAGCCCTGCTGCGTCTGGTACCCGAGGTTGCAGATCGCGTTGTCCACGCCGTGGAAACCTGCCATCGCGGTGTTGTTCGCGGCATAAAATCCGTCACACAGGCCGTCTTGTACTGCGCGTACGCTGTCCTCCAAGCCCTTGAAACCAAATTCGGACATCAGGTCCGCGCGCGTCAGACCGCCCTGCGCCGCTCCGGATCCCATCGCCATCATGTACGGGATCGTGGACGATGCGTCGCTTCCGCCGCCGAAGTTGTTGCGGCCCCATCCGAAGATGATCGCGAGGATGATGACTGCCCACAGCCCTTCATTCCCGAAAAAGCCGCCGCTCTTGTTGTTGTTCTCGCCCTGCCCGGCGAGGAACCCGGTCAAAAGTTCGTTGCCCATTTTTTAACCCTCTCAGTTTTTTATATTTCGATCCGCTCCTGCGGTATCGATCGGTTTTTCGATCGGTTTTTGATCAAGTTGCCCGATAAACTGATTGGGTTTTGTTTTTATAGGTTCAGTCCGAGGTTTTTCGCAAGCGCGCGAATATCGATCCCACGCTCCCGCGCCATATTCTCCGCGATCCCCTGCAGTTGCTGCGCGTTTTTACCGCGGATGATGGATACCGCGCGATCCATCTCCGGCGACTGCCTGCCGATCGCATCCAACACGCTGTCCAACGGCCTGCCGCTCACGATTGCCTGCATGATCATCGCGGCCGGATTTGGTAAATTGCTGCCCATTTACTCCTCCTCCTGCTCTTTTGCCACTGGCGCGGTCTGCGTGCCGTTTTGCATCTGCTGCACGATCTCGCAAAGTTTTCGAAAATCGTCGCGCGTGACAAACTCGTCTGCCGTGACCATCTTCGGCGGCGGTACGGCCGCGAAATCACAAAAGCGCGTTTCCATCGTTTTTGGGTCGACGATCTTGGCGTACACCGCGTTGTGGACCACGTCCGGCATTATGATGCCGCTATATAGATAGTCCATCTGCACCGCCACCGCCTCCTCGCGGCACGATACCGGGACGCATAACCACGACGGCCGTCTCTGCTGCTGCCGCGGCTGCTGCTGGTACTGTTGGCCGTACTGCTGCCCATACCCCTGTTGCGGATATCCGTAGTACTGCTGATTGTCCATGTTGCACCTCCCAAAAGCAAAATGCCTTTGCTACTGGCTATAGTATAGCACAGCCCGCAAAGGCATTTTATCATTGTTTTATCACGATTTTATCATAGTAGGATCTGCAGCACCTTTTTCGCGGCGGAAGTGTGTGCCTTGGAGACTTTGCTGTAGCTATAGCCTATCCGGTCCGCGATCGTCTGCAGATCCTCGATCCGCTCGACGTATCGCAGCTCCATCACGCGAGCCTCCGTCCGTGTCAGCGCGGCACGCCGGATGATCGAGCGTATCTTTTCCCTATCCCCGATTCCGCGCAAAATCCGTTGGCAGGCGACGTCATATCGCGGCACATTCTCGCCCCCCTTATTCCTCCTTCTTTGCGTCGCCGGATTCATCTTTTTCCGGCTGCTTGTCCTGATAAAACTGCCGTGCCGCGTCCACCTTGGCTTCGCCGAAGATGTATGCCACAACGCTCGCCGCCATCGTCACAAGTCCCGCCACCTGCGCGTAGTCGTTTTCTGTGATTCCAAACACGGACGCAAGCCCCGCGACAATTCCCACCAGTGCCGCCCACAGTTTACGGCTTGTCAATTTCTGCTTCCAGTTGATTTTCTGTTTTTCCATATGTTTCCTCCATCATTTCATCGTATTCTGGGATATACTTTGCTTTGATTTTCTCTCGATTCTCAAACGCCGATTTCGCGAGATACCCGGCGATCCCGCAGCCCATCGGCGCGCCTATGTACGTCAGCAAGCTATCCAGTGATACCGCGTCCGGCGCGCGGATCATCTGCCAGATAATCACGCCCATCCCGAAAGCAATACCCGCGAACCACGCCAGCACCATAGCGGATACGACGCGCTTGCTGTACTGCTTGATGGTTGGTTTTCGCATCTTTGCGCCTCCAGTCCTAAGTTTTTGTACCACGATGTACCAAGTTGTCCGTAACTCGGCAAGTTACAGGCAAGTTAATTTTTGCGGGGAAAAGGCGTTATTTCCATGTTTTCTTCCTGTTTTCCCCGCATTCATCAAGCGACACGCAAGTTGTAAGCAAGTTAGTCGCAAGTTGCACGCAAGTCAATACGTAACGTAGTTGTTAATCCTACGGTTGCCGACAGTCGCGTACTTGCCCGTGCCTGTTTTGCGGACGTAGCTGCCGCCGCCATCGAGACAAATCACATCGTCAAACCTTTCGCCGCGGATTCTCCTCCAGAACTCCATCCCGTAGATGTAGTTGCGCGTGGATGTTTTTCCGGAGATCACCCAGATTTTGCCGTCTCGCACGCCAATCCAGTTTCGATAGGTAGCGTACATACACGATTCGTCCCACCCCTGCGCCTTGACATAATTGTAATAGTCCACATCATCGCCGCCGCGGACCGTAGGCACACCGGAGATCGCATAGATAGCATCTGATGGCGGTTCGGACAAGTCCGCAACATACACCTTGCCGGAGGACGTTTTGACAAGCGTGGATACCTTTTTGCCGTGAAACTGTGTGCTTGCGTTGTCGTTGCAGCCGTACCGCAGTTTGCCGCCGCGGACATACGGCTTGATGTACTTCTCTGCGTCGTGATCGATCCTGCCTATGTCGCACACCAGATTTGCCACAGGTAGCGTAAAATTCCCGAGCGCACCCTTGTATGCGCCGAAAAATCCGCCGTTGATGTAGCGATCTTCAGACACGTTCTTTTTCCCGCGATCGTGATACTCGATCCCGAAATCATCCGCGCGACAGATCGTCAGACCGTTTACGGTATAGTTCGTTCGCTCCTGCGTTTTTGCTTCTCGAACCGCGCCAACGATATTTTTTATACCGATTATAGGTGTTGGATCGATGGATTTGCCGTTTTCGCGCACCTCCAAGTGCAGGTGGGAGCCGGTGGATTTGCCTGTCGATCCCTCAACGCCGAGCGCGTCTCCGACCGAAACCTTATCCCCGCGCGACACAAGGCGTTGGGACAGGTGGCAGTAGTAGTACAGCCGCCCATCATCGCCGTCCACGCGGACGTAGTTGCCCCATTCCGATGTGCGGTTCGCTGGATCGGTGATGATGGTGGACTGCCCCACCACGCCACCGACCACGGCGCGTACCGTTTTGTCGGTGCCTACCAGATCGATTCCTTTGTGATATACGCGTTTACCGTTTAACGTGCGCCACCCAAACGGCGACGATACGCGCACCTCGCCTTTATATGGCAGTTGCATTTTTGCACCTCCTACTCCTTTTTCTCCAGTTCATCCGGCAGTGCCATGATAAAATCATGCTTGTCCGTGGCGATGTCGTTTCCGCCGAGCGCGTGATATGCGTTGTACGCGCGGTTTTCGGCTTCCTTGGCGTAGTTCGGGCAGTATCCTTTTCGCGAGTATTCCTTGTAATTCCGCAGGATTTCGCCGCGAAGAAGGCATTGCACGCCTTCTGCCGATTTTGCCACTCTTTCTTCCAGTGCCGTCACTCTCTGCTGCTTCATCCGCCACCACGTGGCGCACGCCGACAGCACCGACCCGCACACAAGCGGGACTGCCCAGTTTAGGATTCGTTCGATCATTTTACACCTCCGCGAAATACGTTGCATCGTCAAACCCGCTCGGCACGCCGCTTCCCAGAGCAACATAGATTGTCGTGCCGTCGGTATAGTGATACCCCATCTTTACCGCCTTGCCGGGAAGCCAGTACAGCGGATTTTTCATTGTGCCGAGTGCAGTGGGATCTTCCACCAGTTCCCACGCGAAACCGGATGATGGCGTGTACATCGGCTGCCACCTGTAGCCGACTTTCGGTTCTACCGTTGGCATGGGTGCTTCGGGGATTGTCGCAAGCAACAGTTCCTGCTTTTTTGCGTCCGTCAGCGGTTCGATTGTCGATTCCGCCGCCATGGACGTTTCTTGCATTGCCGCGATTTCTTCGACTGTCATTTCGCGGATTACGCCGTTTTCGTAGATTTTCATGCTCTTACCTCCCTAAAATCACAATGATTGTTCCTGCTAATAGTTCCACATATGATTTGTATAATACGCCCGGTATATTACGAATTCTATACGCTCTGTGATCGTTTCTCCAACCAGCACGCGGCGTCAGTCCTATTTCAGGCGTACGGGTAGTGGTATTTGCAGAATAAACATTCTCCCATAAGTGATCTGTCGATACTTTAATTATATGATAAGCATGTACGATGCCATACGACGCGTCTACGATCCGCATATTATTAAGTAATCTGTCGTTTTCTGCTACTGTTGTACCCGCATTATAGCTTACGTTGCTTTCACCCGCTGGAGACACAATATGTATGATGTATTCGTTACATTTCGCCGCTTCTTCTGTCATTGGTATGTTCACCGCCGCCGCCTCTTCTAACGTTTGGTTTACCAATATTTTATACGCTCCACCCTCCGCCGCAGTCCACAACGCCCCATCCGCATCCACGCCTACACCTTGCGTCATTGCGTCGGTTTTTGCAATAGGCTTCACACCGCCGAGAATAGTCGGCGAAGCGATAGGCAGTGTATACGCCCCCCCACTCGGCATATCCACCGGTTCCCACTCCGTCGGCTTGCCTGCCGTATCCACCGCCGTGATTTTGGCGATCTGTCCTACCTTCGCCCCGGTGACATCCATGCCCGCGCCGTTTTTACCGTCCGCGCCTTTCGGTCCCGCTGGTCCTGTATCGCCTTGCGGTCCCGCAGGTCCTGTCTCACCTTTCTCGCCGCGGATTCCCTGCGCGCCCGGATCGCCCTTGTCACCCTTTTCGCCTTTGGCTCCATCAAACTCGCCGCTTGTTTTCGCCTGTGCCAGCGCGTCGTTGATCGCCGTCGGCAGTGCGGTTTTATCCAACTTCTTCCCAATCGCATCCCCCGCCGCTTTCGCATCCGCCGCATACCCCGCCTTGGTCAGCGTCGCATCCACGTCCACCGATCCGCCGGACACCGCCGACCATGTGTATCCGCCGCCGTCCACCGCCGTGCAAATGTACAGCTTTTGCGTATCTTCGTCGCGGTACAGCTGATTCACTTTGCCCTGCGTTGTCGATGTGGGCGCGCCCTTGCCGGAGAGGATCTTGATCCCCGCATAGGCCGCCAGAATCTGCGCGTATACGTCCTCCGTTGGTGCCGGGAGCGGATCGTGTGCCACCGTGCGGATCGAACGGTGCACCTTGATCGTGGCGGGGGTAGTCGTACGCATATCGTCCTGCGTCAGCCCAACATAAACAATGTTCGTCCCGGTCTGCGGCGGCATGGTGCATGAGGTTTTGCCCGCGTCCATGATTCGCGGGGTATAGGAGCCGTCGCGCCGGACAAACAGCGCCGTGATGGGGAGCGAAACGTCCCATCCCTCTCGCGGATCGAGCGCAAAATCCACTGCATACTCCGCGTTGTCCGCTACCACCTCCGGCAGTTCCACCACCGACGCCACCCGCCCCGTGATTGCGATTTTGATTTTCTCCATGGTTATATTCTCCCCTATGCCAGCAACCCCAGTTTTTTTAGGATTCCGGCTATATTGTTGATGATCGTTAAATAATTTTTTTCTGTAGCATACGTGTATCCCTGATTTTGCGATGTTGTTGATAGCGTTTGCCGCGTGGCTGGCGTTGTGCCAAAAAAGCCCACCTTGCTTCTGTCCGACGAACCGATTTTTGCAATGTCGCTCCCGATATACGCGCGGCGTATAAAGTAACTGTTCGTTCCTATCCCAACGCCGTATGTCGATGAGTCGTAGCTGGGAACCAGGTCGTTAGACGAGTTCATCTCCAGTTCCACGCTTGTCGCCGCGTTTTGTTTCAGCGTTTTCACCCATCCCACCGCCGTCGGTGCCGTGTATAGTTTTCCGTCGCTGTCCATGCCGACGTCCTCCGTCATGTCCGCGTTTTTTGTCACCGGTTTTACTTTCTGCGGGATTGTGTACAGTTTTCCCGTCGTGCTGTCCATTCCCACATCCTGCGTCATGGCGGTCGTTTTCGCCACCGGTTTTACTTTTTCTGTCGCCGGTTTCGTGTACAGTTTTCCCGTCTCCCCGTCCATGCCCACATCCTGTGTCATGGCGGTCGTTTTCGCCACCGGTTTCACTTTTTCCTCTGTCGGCGTGGTGTACAGTTTACCGCTTCCGTCCGCGCCCACCGCGTTGATCATCTCGTCCGTTTTGGATACCGGTCCGCCCGGCGCGCCGATTTTGCAAAACACAATGTACGTCCCGCTGATCGGCAGCGTCAACACGCGGTCGCCAACGTCAAACCGGATCGACGTATTGCACTTGTAATATTTTTCGCCCGTTTCCTCATCTCCATCAAACTGGATCTGCAAGCCTTCTTCGTTTTTCGCTGCAACCGTGCCGATTCGTCCCAGCTCTGCGTTTTCGCTCATATCCTTACCCTCTCCGCCTTGTGTGTCATGTATCCGCCCGCCGTCAGCTCCATGCGCCACTCCGTCTCGCGGTATAAGCCCGTGATCTCGCCGTTGTCGATCGCCAGCGTATCAAAGGTTTTGTGTCCGGGCGCGATCGCTGTCGTAAACTCCACCGTCTCCGTCCGGTATTTGCTTTTGCGCATCATTTCGTCCGCCTTGGCCTGCAGCGTCGCCTGGTCCGGTACGTTGTCCACGCTCTCCACGTACAGCACCCGCGCGCCGAGCGACACCGTGGAAAACGGGCTTGCAGCATCATCGTTTACCGCCGTGGCGGACAGCGGCTCCGGAAACTCCGGGTTTTGGCAATAGAGTTTGAAAACATTGGCCTTGTCGAACGTGTCATCGCTGTAGCTGTAGTCCGCCGTGATGATCGATTCGCCGTCCGCGCGGTAGGTATGGTCCACGTCGTCCTGCCCCGGATCCACGTATTTCGTCAGCCACACCTTGCCCTGAAGATCTACCCACGCCGAGTTGTATCCGATTTCGGACAGTAGCTGATTGATGATCTCGATGTACGGTGTGCCCTCGTCCCAGTCCTCCCGCGCCGTCGCCATCACCGCGGACGTCTCGTCTCCGCCGTAGTTTGTCAGTCCCGCGCCGAGCAACAGCGCGTTGATCGCCGCGATGTAGTTTGTACCCGCGTCGATGTGGTATATTCCCTCGGTTTTCGTCCGCTGCGCAAGGTATAATAGGCTGTAGCCCTCGATCTCCACCAGCTCCACGCCGTCGTTTTTTTGCAGGATCGGCGTGATGGGCAGGTAGATTCCTGCGTTGTAGTCCACGCCGTTGAGCTGGATGATCGCGCGGATTTTGTCGTGCAGCCAGTCCACGGCAAACGTCGGTCGCAGAAAAACACCCTTCATCGACATTTTTAAGGCTGACGTGGATACACATTGCACCTCCGGCGCGTCGTATGGGTACAGCTCCCCCACCACTCCGCCATCATGCAGCACCTCAAACCGCGCCGCGAATGTATTACGATCCCGGTACCGTATATTCGACGCGCTCATTGTGATACACCTCCCTAACCGTAAATGTCACACTGTGGATCCTGCCGTGTACGGTCTGCACCTGCTCGATCACGCCGTAGATCCCGCCGCCACGCGTGTCCCGGAAAAGCACCGTCCGGCCGGTCATAGCGTCGATCTTGTCCGTCAGCTCCCGCGTTCGGCTGCCGTATGTCTGCGTCGTCGATCGCTCGATCCTGCCGTTTACAATCGCCACCGGCTCCGCCCGTCCGGCGAAATACTGATACGATACGCCGATCTGTCGGCTGTACGTCACCGTCGTCGGCGAGGATACCGTGTACCGCAGTCGGATATACGTCCCAGCCTCCACATCATACAGCAGATCCGTCGTCGGCGTCGCGTCCACGGTTTTCGTCTCGCTCTGGTAGTAGTTTTTCGTGGCCGTGATCCCACGGACAAAATACGCGCTTTTGCCCACCGCCAGATTGTCCACAAATCCCGCCATGTTTTTGCCGCCGTCCGTCTTGTGAATCGGCACGCCGTTGCGATAGACGATATATTGCACATACGTGGCGTTGTACATGCAGTACCAGACCAGTTTCACCGCATTGCCATCCCGCTCGGCGGTCAGCGTGATCGCGTCGTCCGGCGGCGTGTTGGTGATCGCGACGTAGATCGTTTCTGACCAGTCGCTCCACTCTCCCGACGCGACCTGCGTCCGCACCTGCACGGGGTAGTTTCCATCCGCAAAAAAACGCGGGATGGTGTGCGACTTCGCGGACGAGTAGACGGCCCCAGAGTCGTAATCGCCGAAGCGGACTTGGTAGGATTTTTGCTCTGATGAGGTCCACGATACGGTAGGCTGCGGTAAATTGTCGCACGACACCGACGCCGCCGTAGGGTTATACCTCGCCGTAAACCGTGACTTTGCCCCCGCTCCGATCGTCGGCTGCACAAGCGTGTTGCCCAAAAACTTCTGTTGCAGCCGCCACATGACAGCCCCCGAGTGGATCGTTTCCGCCGGGATCATGTGTGATGTCGCTGTGCCGGGTATGTTTTCGATTAACGTTTTCCAGATCGCGCCGCCGTCGTAGGATATGAGCATATCGTATGCGGACGGCTGCGATAGGTAGTCCGTTCCGATCAAGTCCCACGCAATCTTGATCCCCGCGTTTGCAATCTGCACGCTATCCTGCGCCGGTTTTGTGATTTTCACTTCGCGCAATACGTTTTTTGTTTGGATCGTCAGCGGCTCACTGTACACTCCAGCCGCGCTTTTCGCCTGGATCTGCAGCCGGATATAATTATACGCACGCCCATCCGCTCCGGCTTCCCCCGGCGCCGCGTATTCCATCCCGCGCCATATCGACGGCGGCAGCGTCAGCGCCCCGTTCGTTGGCGTGGCATCCGTCAGCACCGTCTCCGCCTCGCCCCATGATGTTTCCGGCGTATCACCCTGCGTGTACCGCTGCCTTGTTACCGTATATCCGTTGTTCGCCTGCCCGTTTTCCTGCCTGTACGTGATCGGTATCGTGTACGCCGTTTCGATGGCTTTTTCAACCTCCGCCGATTTCCCGACATACGTCCATCCGTTCCCGTCCGTCGCGCTTGTAAAGGATATATCCGGCTTCGCTTTGTTCGATTTGTATATGATTTCGAGATATGCCTCTCCACCGCCGATCAAACTCCCCGGTGCTTCATTGGTGTTTTGCAGCTTGATTCCGTACTTGATCGCGTTTTCGGCTTGCGCTTTCGTCAGCATAAGATCTCCGCCGCCGTTTTTGTAAACCGTGATCCCACCGACACGGCTGCCTGTCGCCGCGAAGAGCGCCTCCGGTGAATCGTTGCTGTGATCGGACGTAAACACATCGACGTACATGCTCGCAAGCGTCCCCTCAAAATATTTTGACGCCTCGAGGTGGATTTTTGCGCTCTCCAACTGATCTATCGGCAACTCTAATGGCGGCAACGCATAGCTCACACTCCTACGCGTTTCTGTCTCCCAATATGCTGCATAGTGTGGGTTTATAAGATTTCTTTCCGTCCCGGCACTGTAGTTTTCGTGTCCCCACACTCTGTAATAAACTGCTCCATTATCAGGCTTCCTTCGAAATACGATTTTAAAATCCATCTTCTGCCTGTATACGCTCATTCCGCCACCCCCATTCTCCCATTCTGCCGCGCCGATTTCGCGATCCGCACAATATCGTTAAACTCCCGCACGCTTTTCGCATCGATCGTAATGTTGTACGTATCCCCGCCGCCGCGCGCGGACTGCATCATTGGTTGCGATACGCCCGTGGGGTACACCTGCGACCCGGTAGGCAGCCGCAAGATCTCCGGTCCACGCTCCCCCACCAGTGCCAGCCCGCCCGGGTGATTGTAGGTGCCGTCGGCGTAGCCGGTAAACATGCCGCTCACCGATCCCTTGATCCCGCTCCACGCGTCGGAAATCAGATCGCCGTTAAACGTCAAAAGCCCAACCAGCAGCGCGCCGAGCGAGTTTTTCGCGTTCTCCAAATTTTGCTTAAATTTCCCTATTGCCGTGTTTACATTGTCGAGAGCCTGCACGGTAGATTCGTTCAGCACCTTTCCTGTTTTCTCCGCCTCGTCCGCGTACTGCCGCAGCGCGGTACCGCCGTTCTCCACGATTTCGTTTACTTTGTTTGCAGTTTCCCCGAAGATTTCTTGCATTTTTGTGATCCGTTCTGTGGACGATGTGGTTTCCGAATACGCTCCGATCAAATCATAAAAAATATCCGTAATATCCCGCAGATTGCCCTGGCTGTCATACAGGCGCACGCCCAGCTCGTCCCACGTCTTCGCCGCCTCTTTTGCCGCGTCGTCACTTTCCACTACCTGCGCCTGCATAGCTTTCAGTTCCTCTTGCGCCTCGCTCAACCGCCTTTCGTACGACTTCACCGCGTCCGAGTTCTCTCCGTAGATTTCCTCCGCTTCCATCATCGCCGTGCCGAGCAGATAGATTTTTTTCTGCTGATCTTCTATGTTCATCGCCAGTACGCCCGTCGCTTCGCCGAATTTTTTCGTTCCGTTCGCGTAATCCGCAAGCGCCGTGTCCGCCTCCCGGATCTTGCTGTACAGCGGATTCATGATTTCTTCAAGCCCCTCGGCCGATACGCCAACCCGCGACAAAGCGTATTCCAATTTCTGGTATTCCGTCGTGTCCAGGCCGAGCAACTGCGCACTGGATTTTAATTCACTGAAATTGTCCGAAGCTTCCGAGATCGTCCCGATAATGGTTTTTGTGATTTTAATTGCCGCACCCAGCTGCGCGCCAACCTCTCCAAATTTGCCCATTTTCCCGATCGCGTTGTCCAGTCCCGCGGGTAGCTTTATCCCGATCTGATCTGTCAGATCCTTAAACGTATCAAGCAATGGATTGGCCTCGGAGTTCATCGTATTTGTGTTTTCCTCGATCGTCTTCGACGTTTTGTCGATCTCCGTCTGCGCTTCCGCCAGCTGTTTTTTGTATTTCTGCACTTCGACGGAGTTCTCTCCGTACGTGTCCGCGGCTTTCTCCATCGCCTTACTGAGCAGCTCGATCTTCTCCCGCTGCTGCTCCATGCGCGCGCCCAGCTGTTCGTTTTGCTCCGCCAGTGCCTTGTTGCGCGCCTCATATCCTTTTGCGGATCGATCGCCCTTGTCGTACGATTGCGCGATCCGGTCTACCTCCGCTTTGTTCGCCGCCAGTTTCGCCTCCACCAGCTCCAGCGATTCCGATAGCTTTTTCGCCGTTTGTCCGCTTCCGTCCACCTCCGCCTGATACGCGTCCATAGCGTCAGCGTTTTTCTTGATCTCTGCTTCCGTCTTCGCCATCGCCGTCGCCGCGTCGAGCATCTGCACCTTAAGCGTCGCCACCCGCTTGTCCGTCTGTCCGTACGTGTCCGCCATGGCCTTGTATTTGTCGTCGAGCGCGGCGACCTTTTTCGCCTGCTCGTCATACGTCGATTGCAGCACGCTCTGCTTTGTCGTAAGCGTCTGCATCCCGTCCTCGTTGAGATTATATTCCTGCGTCAGCAGTTTGATCTGCGCCTTGTTGATCTTGATCTGTTGATCGATCGACTGCAGCGCCGCCTTAAACTCCTTTTCTCCCTCAACTGTCAACCGAAATCCAGCATCAGCCATCCAAAATCACCTCATCTCCTATTGCAATCGCAAGATCATCCTGCGTCTCCGTACCGCGCCGCGCATACTCGTCCGCCTCCGCCACAATCTGCACCGCCGTCCGCATGCCCGCCTCCGTTTGTGTGTAACCCAAAGCCCGCGCCATAAAGCGATAGCGGGACAGGATGGGCTGCAAGGTGTCCACCCTGTCCCCGTCCAGTGTGTCAATCTCCCAGCCCTGTTCCCCGTCCCGCTTTACGCGTTTTTTGGTGTTAAACAATCCTGCAGGCAAGCCATCACAGCCTTCGCCGCGTCCGCAAACTCCGCCATCGTCAGCGTCGCGCCGACAAAGCTCTCCGTGATCCGCTCCTTTTCCCCACGCGCGTAATTTTCCTCGTTGACCATTTCGCACGCAAGAAACTTGATCGCCTTGATCGTGCCGATCTCCTCCTGCAGCTCCGCCATGCTGCCGTACCGCTCCCCGATCCGCTCCAGCACGTTGAGATCGCAGCGCGCGCCGTACTCCTTGCCGCCCATGATGATTGTCCGCATACTGTCTCCTCCTTATGCCACCACCGGCTTTACGTTCGCATCCAGGAACGTTTCCGCTGCCTCGATGCTGTCCACCCACAGGGAAGTGGTTTTCCAGATCCGATCTTTGTTCCGCATCACTTTTCCGGTGATGGAGTTTGTCTTAAACACGATCGTCTCGCCCTTGGTTTCGTAATCCTCGTTCGGTATATCGAACATTACCTTTGTGTACACGATCGCCTTGTACTGCACTTTGTTTGCCTTCATCCGCCGCACGATAAACCCAAACCGCAGATAGGCGGACGAATCCGTGTCTTTGTACACGATTTTCCCCGCCGTACCGCTTGCCGCCTCGGTCATCGTCGCCCCGTAGAGATCCGCCGCGACGGAGTCCTCCATGTCGTCAGTCTCTGCGGAGATCGAGCCCTCCACAAACTCTTTGACCATCTCTGCCAGGCCGTCGTCCGCGTACAGCTTTGCCTCGGCCGTGTTGATCGTCACCGAAGCACGCACCGCCTTGCCCATGACTTTGAGATCACCGTATGTCTCCGTTTCCGCGCCGGACGAGCTGTCCGTGCCGATGGTGATCACGCTGTACTTAGGATACAGCATTCCGATTTTCGCCATTGTTTTCCCTCCTATTTTCCGATCGACGCGAGCTCCGCCTCGACCGTATTTCGCATTTCATATAGTGCTTTTTCGCGCACCGCCCGTACCGCAGGAGCCGCAAAAGGCGTCGGCTTCCTCCAATACGCGTTTCTGTCCTTCGGCTTCGATCCCCGCGCGCGCCCGCCAATCACAGCACCCGATTCAAATGTCCGCGCCAGCAGCTGAAATGGCACGCCGTTCGGGAACTTGCCATATCCCGGCTCCTGGTATCCGTCAAAGCCAAGGTGCAGGTTCCAGTTTAACTGCGTGTTCTGCTTCGCAGGCGTGATACCAAACGAATCCACCAGCTTCGTCGCCGATTTGTCCGCAATCACGCCGCGCAGCCGCTTTTTCATCTCGTCAGCGATGATCTTGCCGCCGACCGCCAGAGCTTTCTTTTCGATCTCCGGAATCAGCCCCTGCGCCTGTTCCAACGTCCATGAAAAGAGGTCGTCATCGATAAATTTGGCCTGCGCCACAAGGCACCTCCCAGTGGATTTGGTATGAAATCCTGCCATCCTCCGGCGTATAGCCGATCGCGTCCAGGGACCACGACACCCCCGCGTCCGTCAGCGCGTCGCAGATTTCGTCCACCTTCGCGTCAAATTCCGCGTCTGTGTAGTAGTAGATTTCTCCACGCACCGCAAGGATCGTCGGCGCATCGTCCCCGGACACCACAACCGGTGCGCCCGTCTCCCCGTATATGGCATAAGGCAGATCACACCCGGTCTGCTCATGATAGTGATACGCCCTCTCGATCACCGACAGCAGCGCGTCACGGACTGTTTTTACCGACATCGTTGTCACCGATCCTCTCCAGCGTGATGTCACACACATCCTCGCCCGCTTCGTCGTCCCGCAAAAACTGCACCTGTAGGATTCGGTACCGCTTGCCATCCTGCATCACGGCATAATCGTCCGGCGCGAATGCAATCCCCCGCACCGGCCGCAGGATCCGGATCAGCAGGTCCGCGCGATCGTCGTATTGCTTTGCGGTATAGTACCGCTGTATCCCCACCGTTCGTTCACCATACCAGCAGCGATGAAACAGCGTCCCATCCCGCGACGGCATCCCGCCCGGTTTTTGTGTCGCGGCATGATAAAACAGCGCAATCCCTGCATCCAAGATCATATGCCCTCCTGCAAATACCGCTCCCGCCGTGCAAGCCGCAGCCATTCCGGCATCCCGCCGTCCTTGTCCCGGTTTTGGTATTGCCAAACTACAATATCCGCGACGAGCATATTGTCACGGGAGGATCCCGTCACATGGATCCCCGCCGTGGCAAGCTCCTCAACCGCCGCCTGGATGCGGGCGGTCAGATACTCGTCGAGTGCCGTATCCAGCCGCCCCAGCCGCGCCTTTACAAGCGTCAGAATTGCATCCATCGCGCGTCACCTTAGTTCGCCGAATCCGTGGCGAACGCCGTGGTCGGAGAAGTGGCAACCGCAGTGGTGCTGATGGAAAACGCCGCGAAAGCCTCACCGGCCACCGGGATACCGTCATAGCGCGCCTTCCCGCGGAACACAGTCACGTCGTCGGTAAACCTCGCGTGTTCGGACGCCATGAGTTCAATGCCGCGGCGTTCCGCAAGCAGATATGCCTGTCCGTATCCGCCAATAATGTTGTTGTCCGGAATGAAGTCCAGGATCTCCACCGCACCGCCAATGATCGGCATTTCCGCCTGCGCGCCGGTGACAATCGCGCCCGCGGAATTGATGGACAACATCTCCGCCTGGAGCGTCAGCCAGGTCGCGGGAGACATTGCCCAGAATTTGTTTCCGGAACCTCCCACATACTGTGCCTTGATCTTGCCGAGCGTCTTGATGATCTCCTTGAACAACGCCGCACCGGTCACACTCGCCGCCGAAGCCTTGCCCACGTTGGATGTGGAGAGATCCGTATAATCCGGCATAGTGGCCTGCCACCAAGACGGTTTCGGCGCGGTAGACGCGTTGTAAGCGAACGTCAAGCGTGGGATGATACCGACCGGCATGTCGGTTCCGGTACCGTAAATCACCGCCTTGTCCAGCCCATAACCGATAGACTGGCCGAGATAGTCCACAATGATCCCCGCAAGGTTTTCGTCGCTGTCCTGCAGAAACGGGTTCGGCACCGGGATGTAACCGCCCACCTTGTTTACGTCCACCTTCACCTGTGCGAGCTTCAGCGAAAGTTCGTTGAGCTTCCCGGCATTCTCAGTCCACACCGCCTCCGGGATCTTGCCGAGCATCGTCACTTTGCCTTCGCCCGGCAGGGTGACTTTGTTGACATGCTTCATCAGCTTGCTGTATCTTTCGATCGATTCACGCACCATCGGCACCATCACCGTCGGCACGGCCAGCGACGCGTTGGTCACACCGCGCTGGCAGTATGCGCGCACATTCGCCATCACCGTGCGTACCTCATCCGCCTGGCAGATTTCGTGCAGCTGTCTCGCTCTCATCTCTTCTCTCGTCTCCATGTACTCCACACCCTTTCTTACTTCCGGTTTCTTCTCCGGTTCTTTTGCAGCGACCGCATTTTTGGCACCCTCTTTGGATCGTTCGTTCAGCTCGTCGATCTCCGTCTGTGCCGCGGCCGCGGCATTCTCGTTCTCCGTGATCGCCTGTGCGTTCATTTCTTCCTCTGCCCGGATCGCCGCGTCCTCCGCCTCGATCTCCGCACATTCCGCGTCAAACGCGTCGCGTTCTTCCTGCGGCGTCTCCGACGTGATTTCGTCGAGCATCGCGGTCGCGCGTTCTTCCCGCTCTTTCCACGTCTTCCGCTTTCCCTCGATCTCCGCCTTCGCCGCCTGGAGCGCTTCCCCCGCAGCCCGAAGATCCTTTAACTTTTTCGCCAAAAGCAGCATTCTTAGTGCCATTTTTCCACCCTCTCTTTTGCTTTTTCTTTCCAGATGTCAAACTGCCGTTTCCCGCATTCCGCCCGTTCCGCCGCCCGCGCCGACAGGGATGTGCCCTCATAGGCCGGGAACGTGCAGACCGAAACCTCATACAGTTTGACATCGTTGATCGTCCAGTGCGTGGTGCCGTCCTCCCGATCCGTCCGGGTTTCGCTGTTGATATCAAACCCAAACGAAGCCTGGTTGACGTCGCCCCGCTGCACCCGCGCCCACATGTTCATGGCATCCTGATCCTGCTCGTTGATTTTCACGCGCCCATACAGGCCGTGTTCGTCTACCCGCAGCTCTCCGGTTCCCGCGGCCGTCCGTCCGAGCACAAGCCCGGAATCGTGATTGATGAGAAACCGCACATCCTCGCCGCGTGCCAGTGCGTTGTCAAACGCGTGGGCATCTACGCTCTCGGAGTAACCGGGATAAAAATTGTAGTCCTGGTTAAATACCGCGAAATACCCCTCGATGTACTTCTCCCCGTTCGCGTCCACGGACCGCATATCGCTCCGCATCTGCATATGCTGTATGCTCAATCGCCTCCACCTCCTTCTCCAAGTTTCTTTTGATCGCCGAGCCGCGCGGCCGGGATATAGTTTTCCAAAGCGAGCAATTCGTCCATCTCGTCGTCCGGCGGCAAACCCGCCCAGTCGCGCCACTCATTCCGCCGCAACGCCATCCGATCCACCATCTGCCCACCGGCGGAAATCAGATCCGGCAGCCTGTAGTTGTATAGGCTGCGCGGATTGAATCTGAAATACATATCCTCGCTGTACAGCAGTTTCCGCGTCAGCTCCTGCTGGATCGCCTGTGCGATGTGCATGATTTTCGTGTTTACGAAATTCGCTTGTTCATCGCCGTCGTATGTACCCAGCCCCAGCCGAAATGCGGGGACCCCACAAACCGCCGCAACCTTGCGCATATCCAACTCCAAGTTGTCCCGGATCGCCAGATCCGTCATGGATAGCGGTTTGACCTGCGTCACGTCAAACACCTCCGCCGGTATCACCCACGGCGCGGACTTGTCCTTAGCTTCGAAATACTTCGCCCGGATGGACGCGCGTCCTTCCTCCGTGTCGAGCTCGTCCGACAGTCCGTCCACCTTGATGATCAGAGCCGGGGACGGAGATCGCATCAAACCTGTTCGCGCATCGTTCGCCGCCGCCAGACTGTCCACGACATCCCGCAGGCCGACCCTCCAACCGCGGCCGCGCCACGGCTGCTCCGGATCCGGATTGATCGCCACATGAATCACCTCGTCCGGCCGATACGATACCCCACCGATCTCGATCCGATACCCCTCTCCATCCGCCATAAGCGAAACCGCCGAAGGCGGCACCGGCACGATTTCGGACAGCAGTCCCTCTCGTGTGTACCGCGGGAGCGCGATATAGTTCCCGTCTCCCGTGGTCAGCAGCACCGTCACCATGTGATATACCCACTGCTTTCGCGTCATGATCCGGTTCGGCGTCACATCGATCATCCGCGACAGGCCGTTACGAACCCGCACGTCTCCGTTTTCCGTGTTCGCCATCATGTGTATCGCCATGTTGGAAATGAGTTCTGCATACTCTGCCACACAGGCTGAAACCTCCGGCGTCTGCCAAATCGGCGTATACCCGCAGTCCAGGCCGCGCAGCCACAGATCCGCGTATGATAGTCCAACAAGCGCACCGTCTCCGGATCGTTTCGCCATAGGTCGATCCCTCGCCCGGATCCGTTGGATTACATCTTTAACCTTGCCCATCATTTGCTCCCTTTCCTTTGCCGATATAATCCATAGCCTTTTCCACCTTTTCCTCCGCGTTGAGCATGCGGATACAGGCAAACACCGACGCGTCAAAAACGTCGATCCGGCTCGTATCGTCTATTTTCTCATACTGTACCATGTCGTCCGTCTTCTCGATCGCATGAACGTTCTCCACGCAGTATTCATATGGTTCCGCATGGCAGTAGTACAGTTTCCCTTCTTTGGCCTTCGTCTCGATGTGGCGGAATCCCTCGGACTTTACGTAGTAATACTGCGGCTGGTCGACGATCTTAAACCGCTCTTTCTTCATCGCCGCGAAGTATTCCCGCACAAATTTCCGGTCATGCCCCACCTGCGCGATCCGAAAACCGCGCCGTCGCATGTCGCAGAACCACTTGACGATCTCGATGTGGTTCACCGTCGCGTCGTTGGACATCGTCAGCCATCCGTCATCCTGCCAACCGAACAGCGGGATCCCGTCCTCATCCGCCTTGCGATACGCCGCCGTGATGGGAAACCAGCAGTGCGGGATCACAATATCCACTCCCTTGTAATTGCCGTACAGGCAAGCCGCGGACAAATCGTGCATTTTCGACAGGTCCGCGCCTCCGTACCACCGCACCGGCAGTTTCGCCAGCTCGTCGATCGTCCAGTTGTAGGAGCGATCGGAAACCTGAAACTCCATAATGTCGAAATACGATCGCGTGTTGGAGACGAAGACGTTCAGCGACTTCTGTAGAAAGTCCTTCCTCTGCTGCGGATCGTTCTGCGCTTCAATCGCCGCCGCCATCATCTCCCCGGCCTTTATGGTCACCCCCATGTTGGGATTCGCCATCGCATGGACGGTAGGGTTTGTATAGTCCACGTTCCCCTTCTCGTCCTCATCCGCCTTGCAGATAAAGATGAACAGCTGGTCTGCGTACACGTCCCTCGTTTTGTTTTCTAAGATCCGCGAGCAAAATGCCACGCGGCGCGCACAAAACGTATTCCGCCCACCGTCTCCGGCCGTCGTGATCCCGATCACCAGTTTGTTCGCATACGCTTTCGTCGCTTCTCGCAGTACGTTATACTGCTTCGGTGATCGATACGCGTGTATCTCGTCCGCAATCACGATATTGCAGTTCAGCGAATCCTGCGCGTCCGGGTTTGCCGCCAGCGCGTGAATTTCCAAGGATCCGCCGCCCAGATCGTCGTGCGAAATGGAGTGCGACATGTTGTTGTCCAAGATTCTCCATCCCTCGTCCTTCGCTTCCTCCGGCGATCCGTATATGCACCGGCACAGATTCGATCGCAGATTGTCAAACGATTCCATGGCCTGCCGCAGAGACGCCGCTACAATATAGATCTTCGCCCCGGACCGCACCGACAGCAGTCCAAGCGCCCACGCCAAAGCGGATACAAACATCGTCTTCCCGTTTTTCCGCGGGATAAACACAAACGCTTCTTTGATCCGCCGAAGCTGCGTCCCAGGCTGATAAAACGTCAGGATCCCGTAGACGATAAACTTCTCCCAGCTCTCCAGCTTCAGCGGCTTTCCCTGCAACGGATTCCCATCCAGATCCTCGCCCTGTCTGTGGTGGCACTGCGTTTCGATCTTGTCAATCACAAAATCCGCCTCTTCCACTCGGTAATCCCATTCTCCGGAATCGAAATCCCGTTTATACCGTTCGCACCCCCACCGCAGTTCCCGGCAAGCCGCCCGCCTCCCCGCGATCACATCCTCTACATACTCCCACACCTCCCGCTCATGTACGCTCTCACGCTTCAGTTCTCCTCATCCTCTCTGCCACAGCCGAGATTCCTCGCGATCTCTCGCTCCCTCTCGGATAGTTCCCAACGAATCGTCTCCCGCCTCGTCGCGGATTGCACTTTTCCCGCGATTTCTTTTGTTGTGATAAATCCCGCGCCGTATATGGCTTTTTTATATTTTGTTTGCCCGTCCAATCCCCTGCAAAAATGCAGCTCGTCCGCCAGCACGTCTATGTCCAATCCGCCGCGAACCGCCGACGTCAGATTGTGCGCCCCGATCACTTCCTCCGGGTATTCGTATCTCGGCAGCGCTTCCCGCTTGCTGTTTCGGTTCACTTTTAACAGTTCGTTCCGCAAATCCTGTGCCACGGTCAGTTTCGCCCATCCCAGATTTGTCACAAACCCGGTATTGATCACCGCTCCGTTTTCGTATCGTACCCGTACATCCGTCAGCACGTAATTACATTTCCCCGATCCCGCGCTAAACAGCGTCAGCCCCGGCGCGAACAGAAAAAACGGAATCACCCTTTCCCAGTAGAAGTTTGTGATTTTGGAGATCATCGAAAACGGCGGGTTGTCGATCACCACGCACCCCTCCGGGTATTCCGCGTGTTCATAATCCCCGCCCGGATAAAACGGCCGCACAATTTCGCGCCCCTGCAGATCATATCGTTCCACGGCCCATTCCTTCACCACGTCGTATACCGCCCGCGGCGTATAGCATTCATCCGTTGTTTTCTTCGGCACAAACTTCTCTACAAACGTCGCGTATTCCGCCGTCTCCTCCATCTCCCGCGCCCGCTCCATGCCTTCCGCAAATCGCCTTTCGTTCACACTTCCGCGCGCCGCTTCATCTTCTTTCGTGATCAAATCAACCCCTCCTTCCGCGTTTTTCTCTCCGCCTTAAAGGCATTTTCCTGCAATTTCAAAAGCCCCCGCGGCGTCAGCCCGAGCGCGTCCTCCACAGCCAACATATCCCTCCGCAAGCTTTCCAAGGTAGTCACCACCGGTGACTTCTTCACTCCGTTCGCCGTCTCTGTTTCGCACTTATACCCGCCCTCGACATATGCCGCATAAATGGTAGCATATTCCGTCGCCAGCTCCACATAGCGATCGATCGTTCCATCAAACTCCGGCTTATACACACCCAGCGCGATCATTTTCTTCCGCACCGCCGTCTTCGTCACGTTCCTCTTTTTTTTCGCCAATTTCTCCACCTCCTTCTCTGTTTTCCCCGCACGCGATTCCGGGG
>ERZ1034865.272-NODE-272-length-36056-cov-9.512041_pt1 | contig 36056 bp, 60 predicted proteins | sample MGYA00520632_ERZ1034865 | MGnify/ENA primary metagenome ERZ1034865 (study PRJEB33766, sample SAMN09781738) | gut metagenome | biome: gut microbiome | host: Homo sapiens | place: Madagascar | study: EMG produced TPA metagenomics assembly of the PRJNA485056 data set...
AAAAATTCACTCATCTTGTAAACGCTCCAATTTCCGCATTACGCCATTATAAACTTTAGGGTTTGCTACATACAAGGCCGACATAAGCTCATCCAGCACGTTCAGCGCCGCTGTGGTGTCTACGTTTGAAACAGCCCGTAAAAAGTCACTGCCGCCAACAGCAGCCCTTGTAGACGGTTCAGCCGCTTCGTAGTAACGAACAGGCTCTTGCAGTTCTGCTTTTTGTGGGGCAGGGGATACATCTGCAAGCTGCTGATTTTTCACAACATACAGCGCCGCCAAATTTTTAACTCTTGTCATGGTAAGTTCGCTGTTTTCGATTTCGGCTATAGCGCCGTCAATCTCTCGCACGTCCACCATAGCCGCCACCTCCGTCAAACGTTTTTCAGTTCATCGATGCAATGCTGGATAGTCTCGCGGTCGTATCCATCAACGTTTCGCAACATGTCCTCCAGTTTTCGCATCATGCTGTCTCGCGCATCGTCTCGGCTGTAATGCCCGCGCACATAATGCGAACCGCGCCGCGCATAGCTGCTGCCGCGTCCATAATTTCCGCGCATGTTGGCGCTCCAATCGCCATCCCGGCTGTAATCTTCATCTCGGCTGTAGCCGTCATCTTCCAGCATGACAATTTTGTCGATGTTTTTGACAGTGTCGGTCAGCTTGTGAACAGTTTCCAAATCGCCAGCAGACATTTCGCCTTTCTTGCCGATTTCGTCCAGCTCTGCGCACAGCATATCTTTCAAATCATACAAAACCTTTTTACTCATGGTTTAACTCCTTTCAGCTCACGCGCTCAACCACAAAGTTTGCGTTCGCAAACGAAACGGTTTGTGTGCTTGTATTTTCGGCGGCAACGGTCAGGCAGCAGCCGCGCGGCACTTCAACAAAAGCAGTGACGTAAATATTAAAATAGTTTTCTACTGCTGCCGGTGTCACGATTGCAGTCGCACTGTTCAACGGTTCACCGTTGATGGCAAGCGCCGCAGTAATAGCTTCCACTGTGCCGCCGGTAGGGATAGCAATGTTTGCACCAAAGCCCACTTTGAAACGGGCTTTGCACTGGTTCGTGATGCCGCGCAGCGTAACAATACCGGCGCCCTCTCTGTGTACGACACAGCCCTTACCCGCTACTGCCGTTTCTGTCAACGGTACGTTCTGGCCTGCTGCCACGCTCACGGTATTGGCGTTTATAAATTCAGCCATAAAATCATTCCTTTCATATAAATATAGCGGCGGGACTGTTGCCCCGCCGCTTTTTGCAAAATCAGCACAGAGCTGAACAGTTCTTATTTAAGAACAGTTGCTATTCATTTTTTATCAGGCGCATATACCGCAGTTGCCATACTGATACGGCGCAGGAACGGTGAAAGCAGGAACCGGGCGGGGATTATAATAGGCAAGCTGCCCGCTCATGTAAGCTTTCAGCGTTTCGTTCTGCGCTGCCTGACTTGCGGCAAGCTGTGCGGCAAAAAGCTGCTGGTTCTGCTCGGCAATCTTGGCATCCTTTGCCTCAATGCGCTGCGCCGTCAGTGCATCAAGCACCGCGCGGGCGTTGGCGTTCTGGTTCTCAATGATGTCCCGTGTGCCGTTCTGGATAGTCTGGCGCGTGTCGCAAGCCTGCGTAGCAAGGTTGTAATTCACGCCCTGAATCGCTTCGCGGGTTTCGCAGCAGCAATTTGCCTGCTGCATCTGCATCGCGTACAGCTGCTGCATAAATGCGGCTTGCTGGTTTGCGCGGCTGATTTCCGCCGACATAAAGCCCTGCTGCATAGCATTCTGCACACCGTTGACAAGCTGTGCCTGAGCATAGAAGCCGTCACACAGGCCGTTGTTCACGGCGTCGATTTTGCGTTCAATGTTGGCAAAGTCGCTTGTAAGGATGTACCCATCCATAACGCCAGCACCATTGCCGTTGTTGCCGCCCCAACCGTTGCGGCCCCATCCAAACAGGAACAGGACGATAATCCAAATCCAGTCCTGCCCCCACATACCCATGCCGCCATTGTAATTATTGGCAGGCTGTACCGGCATTGTCATAACAGTGCCGTCCGAAGATAAGCTCATATTGTTACTCCCTTCAAATAAATTTTATTGTCTAACCGTGCGCACGGATTAAACCTGTCACATCAAAGACATAAACTGCTGTGCCATCGTTTGCAGCTGGTTCAGCTGCGCTTGGCTCATCTGCCCGGATTGCAGCAGCTTTTCTACTTCTTTTTTGGGGTCTCCCTGAAAATTTGCCCGGAACTGCTGAAACTGCTGCATCATTTGTTGGAATTGCCCCATCTGTGCAGGCAATCTGTTACCGCCTAAATCATTAAACAGTGGATTTGGCATTTTCGCTCTCCTTTTTCTTTGTCAGTGGTTTATCTGCCGCCAGCGCGTCAAAGCGGGCCGCCAGCGCGTCAAACTCTGCACGGGTGACAAACTCTCCGGCTTGCGCTTGCGCGGCCTGTGTGGGCTGTTTCTGTGCCGCTGTGCGCTCTGCATAATCAAAGATGCGCAACGGCTGCGGCATCCCGCTTGCGTCCACTGTTTTGATATAGAACGAACTTTTTTCGCTATCCATCAAAAGCACGCTGTTTCCTGGCGCACATAGGTAACTTTTTGCCGCTTCTTCTCCCTGCACCCAAATAATAGGCGCAGTCTGCTGTGCAGTCTGCTGTTGCGGATACGCTGCCTGTCGAAGCTGTGCAAGCTGGTCAGGCATTGCAGTAGGCTGCCCCATCGGGTAGTATCCCGGCGCAAATCCGGGCTGATACGGTACGCCAAACGCCATAGTCAATCATCCTTTCTGCCAGTAGTACAGCGGCACTTCATCTCCGCTGTCCCATGTATCCAGCCAATCCCCATTTTGCACGCACACAACATGTGTAGCCATTGCCAAAATGTACGTGCCGTACGGGTGGTCTTTTGCAAACTGCGCCACTGTGTAACAATCCGGGCAGCTGTTTGGCAGCGTGTAACGATTCCACCCGCATCGCCGCAGATAGCTGCCCCAGACATAGTTTGCAGACGGCATATCATGCAGTTCAAATCCTGCCAACACCAGCGCCGCATATGCAGCCTCCCACTCTTGATGCGTTGCGGCTGCAATGGCTCTGACGGTGCAATCGCCAACGCGCTTTTGCTCTGGGTTTAGGTTGATTTGCCTGTATGCCATTTGCACCGCTCCTTTTTCCTTAATTGTACAAAAAAAGACGGCACAACGTAGGCCAGTAAAGTGCCAACATTGTGCCGTCTTTGGGACAAAATAAAAAAGGCGCGGCCACAAAAGCAGCCGCGCCCATTAAATCAGCCTATTTTGTTTTTGATGCTGTGTACGCGCCGTTTTACCGTGCGCTCGCTGCAATTCAGTTCCGCCGCAATATCCGCATTGCGCCAGCCGCGCCTCCGAAGCTGCAAAACATCCGTTTCTTCATCGGTCAGCAAACAGCCGACAAAATCAAACTTTGGCATGATTACTCATCCTTCTTGTTCTTGCTTTCGGTCTGCGTGCCAAAATAAAAGGCCACAACCATTGTCACAATGGTCATGACCGTATCAGGCTGCAATTTGCTCTGCAATGCCAGCACCGCAAAAACCGCAACTACCACCAGCGTTACAATGGTTTTTACCTTAATAAGCGCTGCCAGATTTTTCAAAAAATCGCCCATAGATATACACCTTCTTTCAGCCGATCAGATGCTTCTGCAAGGCTTCCTTTGCTTTCTGCATCTGGTCAATGTTGTTTCCGTCAAGGTTGTGGTCAAGCAGGGCAAGCAGCGCCTGCATGGTCACGCGCTGCCCCTCGTCCATGCGGTCAAGCCGCAATTTGTCGTTTTTCAAAAAGCCCTCCATAGCGTTCACCCGCGCTTCAAGCTGTGTAATGCGTTTGTCCTGGTCTGCTTTCGGCTTTTTTACGGCGGTGATGACTTTGCTGATGGCCACTCCCCCGGCATACAGTCCGGCAGCAGCGCCCGCCGCGTAAATCAAAAACGCCCAGGCCTCCGCAAGCGTAAACGAGAATACATGCTGCAACGGCTCACACCTCCGCCCATTCAGATTTGTACAGTCCAGCGTCCGTCAGGCCGCGTTCCTTGCACAGCAGATAAATCGCGTCTGCATCCCCCTGGCTCACCGGCCCGATGGTAATCACTTGTAGCTTTCTTGCGGGCTTGTCCACCGCAGGCAGGGCCTTGACCAGATGATTTAAATCAACCACCTCAGTGATGCCCGGCACGCCGCCCTTTGCGGCCTGCCCATATTGGTGGATGTATCGCGGCAGCGTCTTGTCGTAGTTTGTGCGCGTGTCGGCCAGCCAGCCGATGTAATCCTCGCACAGGTAGGTGTAGTCGATGTTTGCGCTTGCAAAGGCCGTGAAGGTGTAAATGCCCGCCGTGAATCCGTGCGTCTTGGCCTTTTCGCAAAATGCCATAGCGATGGACGTGCGCTGGTCTTTAGTCAGACTGTCGGCGCGGCCATCGTGAACGCCGGTCTTGGTTGTGTGTCCCCATTCGCTGTCGAAGAACAAGGGATAGCCTGTCGGGGCAAGGCTTGCGCAGAAGTCTGCCTCCTCGCGGGCTTCGTCTACCGTGATGGCCTGCGAGAAGAAGTAGAACCCTAGCAGCTTGTTGTTGGCCTTGGCCCCGGCAAAGTTGGCATCGTACTGCTCGTCCTTCATCAGCTTTCCGCTGCCGTAGCCGCGATAACCGATGCGAACAATGGCACGGTAGGGAACCTTTGCCCAGTCGATAGTGCCCTGATGGTAAGACACATCAATCAGCACTTCCTCGCCGCTGGGCGGTGCAGCGTCTGCGGGTTTTTCCACAGCGTGCTCTCCGGTGCGATATGTAAACACCTGGCTGCTTGCCGTGGTAAAATCGCTGTCCAGCCACACCAGCGGGTTGGTGCGCTTGCCGTTCAGGATCACTTCAAAGTGCAGATGCGCTCCAAACACATTGCCGGTAGTTCCGCTGAAGCCGATGAGGTCGCCCTCTTTGACCTGCTGGCCGTACTTGACGCAATAGCCGCTCAGGTGCGCATACCGGGTCTGCAGCACACCGCCTTTGTAGGGCGCGTGCCTGATGCGCACCATGTTTCCATAACTCTGCATGCCCGTCCGGGTATGGCCGTCCCAGTCCTGCACCTGATCCACGGTGCCATCCTCGGCAGCGTATACCGGCTGCGTGCTGGTATTGCCGATCTGGGTGCGCAGGTCGATGGCCTGATGCAAGCTGCCATCGTTGTAGTACCACCCCTGCGTGATGATGTGCTGGGCCAGAGGCCAGCGCAGCAGCACTTCACCGTTTGAAAGTCTCATGATTTGTTGTCCTTTCTGTTTGTTAGTCTGCTAAAGCTTCCTTCAGCTGACTGTCTCTGTATCATCTGTGGCCTCTTCTTTGCTGTCCTCGGCATCCAGCGCATCATAATACGCCTGTGCCAGGGCTTCCACCTCTGCAATGTCCTCTTCCGTCAGCAATCCACTGTCAAGATGACTGTAAGCCTTATCGAGCCAATAGGCCACATCTCTGCCCGCTGTAATTTCGCGCTTGATGCTGCGCAAGGTCAGGTCGTGCCGTGCTTTGCTTTTGATAGCCATAATGTATATCTCCTTTAAGTAGTAGTTGTCATGGATGCAATGGCATCCTCGAGATTTTTAACGACGAGATTTACGTCCCGCTGGTAGTCCAGCTTGATGCCTGCGCCGTCGCTCGCTTGCACCACAGTGTCGGGCGCATAAGCGGTGAGGGCTTTGTAAGCAGCAATTTCAGCAGGGGATAGCGGAGTTTCTATGGGGGTGGCGAGAATTGCGGTTAGTGACATAGGTGTTCGTTGCAAATATTGCTGTAACTCGTCCAGAGAGTTGATATTTTCAAATCTAACGTATAACCTTCCATCGGCATCGATTGTAAAAGTATTAGGTATAGTCCATGTACTACCTTGTTTACCAAGCGCTAAAGCCGAGCAAAACGCACTTGAATCAGCAGTCGTTAAATTTGCGGTTTTTAATCCATCGACTGCAGTACTAAAGCGAAACTTGGTACTGGTACTGGTCGTTCTCAGAGTAAACTTCGTGCCGTCGGAAAAAACTATTGTTGTTACTCTCTGCACCCGCACCCCTTTCTCCAAGTCCACCTCGTCGCATACCCATTGCTGGCCGTTTTGGTCAGTGTAGTTGCCGCCAGCGGGAACAGAGATGCCGTGTAAGCCGTTGGGGGTGGGCAGGGTGAGAGTTTGCTCCTTGCCGTTTCCATCACTCACCTTGACAACCACACTCCCGCTGTCACCAGCGCTCACGATAGGCACAGGTACATCCGGCGTGGGTGTGCCGTCCTGCGTGCTCTTGCCGTACACGGTAAGGCCGCACAGCGGGGCAGCAAAAGCGTCATTACAGCTTGCCGGGTTGCCTGTCTCACTGCCAACAAGCACATTTTGGCGCTTCTTTAGCGCAGCGGTATCTTCCTTTAGCTGACTAACATCTTCTCTGATTTGCGGGTAATCTTCGGGAATTTCACCGCTCGGCGGGTTAATCCATTCTGTATCACCGTCTGTATTAGATTTTTTAGCTAGAATTTGGTTAGTTAAGCCGCCTTTTGGCATACAAAAACCCTTTTCAGTATAGATAATAAACGTATTGTCATTATTAAACCTACATTTAAAAGCTAGCAATATGTTTGTATCTGAGCTATAAGACATTTCGCTAATGCCGTTAAGGACTTGCCCGTTTGTATAATACATATTATACAAACGTTTATTATCTTCGGTATATACATAAATTAAAGTACCATTTTTGTATAATTCGATTAAATCTGCTGTGCTGAATGGCTGTTCAAGATTAACAATCTTATATTGTATTTTCCATTCCGTATCAAAACTTTCATCAGATTTCTTAACAAGAACTTGCCCTGTCGTGCCGCCATCAGCAATACAACCCTCTTTAGTGCCTGTAATAGTAATGGTATTATTGCTTGCTGTCCATTTAAGTAAATACAGTTCAATAGACTGTTTAGAGCCGCTAACAGTTCCCGCGCTTGCAAGAATTTCTGCATTGCTTGAAGAATACGGAATATAGTAGCGGCCCGGAACATCTTCCAGTTTAATCATTACAGCTTTGTTCGCTTGTATATTTGTCAATGCTTTAGTATATGCAGTATCGGGAATATATTCACCCTGCACAGTTGCACTTGCCGTTGCTGTAATAATTACCAAATTATCCGGGCCGGGGTCACCTTTTGGGCCTTTGGCCGATACGCCGGTGTCGGTTTCACCAACCCACCAGTTGCCGTTTTCGCCAATATGAGGTGTCACACCGTCAGCGCCGTCTTTGCCCGCATCGCCGGTGGCTTTCACGCCAAGGGATACCCATGTTGCACCGTTGTCATACGAGACATGCCACAAATTATCCTCGCCAATTTTCAGCTGCGGTGTTGTGCCGTCATCGCCATTGTCGCCTTTTGCACCATCCTTGCCGTTAAATTTGCCGTTAGCCGCATCATTACGCAAGCCATCGGCCACACTCTTTGCTTCCGCGCTGTTCTGCTCTGCGTTAAGTGCAGCCTGCAAAATCTGCTGCACAACATCCGGCGTCGGCACACCTGGGTTGTCTCCCTCGATGTCAGAGTGCGGCTTGATGTTGTATCCCATGTCCACAGTAATGCGCTGCACGTTTTCCGCAAGCCCGACAAAAACAATTCTGCCGTTGCCTGCCTGCTTTGCCGTAGCTTCCGGCGGTACGTTAAGCATGCCGTCTGCCCCGACAACAACCTTTTTCGCATCCCCGTTCGGCGCGTGGAATACAGCCAGAATGTCTAGCCCATCCCAACTGTCATCTGCCGTCACATGCAGCTGCTCGATACCGTAACTGTCAAAAGTGCCAAGCGATAAGTTGCCGGGTCTAACACTGTATCCTTTCAGCTGTACTTCATGCAATGCCATTACATCACCTCAAACCATTCTGTGTCATCAAGCGCCGGGGCTGTGCCGTCCTGCAGGGCCATGTACAGCTTGTCGCCGTCGGTGTAGTGGTAGCCGGTGCAGACGGTCATGCCGTCCACCCAGTACAGCGGGCGGTCGTTGGTTCCGTAGGCGTTGGGGTCTTCCTGCAGTTCCCACGCAAAACCCGCCGTGCCGCTGTAGGTCGGCACCCACTTGTAGCCCAGTTTCGGGGGCATGGTGGGCTTGGCCTCGGTGGGAATCTCGGCCAACATCAGGGAGAGTTTGGTCGCATCGTCCAGCACAATGGTGCTCGCCTCGATCTCCGCCTGCTGCCGCTCGGCCAGTTCGGCCACGGTATAGCGGTGGTACAGCTGGCAGTCCTCGTACACATCGTAGCCAGAGATGATGTGCTCAAGGCCTTTGGGGTTCTCCTCGGTGACAGTGCCCTGCATCACTTCCCGGCTCTCCGGCACATGCTCGGCAACCCGCCTGGCGGTGTAGAGATAACCGGCTGACAGGTCGAGAGATGTCAGCTCCTCGTTGGTGATTTCATCGTAGATTTTCATGGGGTACCTCCGCATTAAACGCCATACACAAAAAAGGCAAGAAAAACGTAACCTGGGCATTTGATTTTGATTGTGGTATCACCTTTTTTGCAATTTTCGATTTTCCACGCAACCAAATTCGGAGCAGCATCAGTATACTTGTTGAGATACGAACTATACACAGATGCCGTGTCCAGAAAGGCTCTGCTGACTTCTCCGCTTGTGGCCGTTACATCAGCGTTACTATGGCTTGTATCAGCAAGACCAGCAAACACCAGATAGGTTGTATGGCCTTTGCAGGTAATGCTTTTGTTCATATCACCTGTATTGCCGTTTTGCGTGAGAGCGCCCATATATGCTAAGTTGGTTTTGCTACTTCCCGGAATCCTCGGTGCTACTCCCATCAGCAGCACCCCCGCGCAGCACATGCCGCAGATTTCTTACAATGTTTCATGCTAAACCTCCATCAACTTTGAATGACCCACCGCGCCCGGATTTCGGCGGTGGGCTTTTCTTTTACCTTAACCAAAACCGAATTGTACGCCGTGACCGTCACGCCGTCGTTGATGATGTCCTGCACTTCATTCAGCACATCATCGGTAGCGGGCACTCCGGTCTTGTCGTAGCCGATGCCGGACAAAAACTCGCTGGCAGAGGTCACCACCGGCGCATGGCTGTTCGCGCATGTCAGCGTAGCCGTCTGCTGGTACAGCAGGCCTTTGGCCTGGTCGGCGCTGCTGCAAGCCGTCCACCCGTTCAGCGTAAGCCTGGCGTAGTAGATGTTGGAGACCTTGTCGATCGCCTTAAAAATATCGGTCTGCCGCCCCTGCGGGTCATAGGTCGCTCGCATCATCGTAGCCGTTCCCGCATGCAGCTGCTCTAGCTCGGTTTTAATTTGGGTCAGAAAAGCGGCGAATTGTTCTTGCATTACCTTGGTATCAACGCTCACCCAGTCAGTCACAAGCCCGCATACTGTGCTGTCAAGTCGTTCATCGGTAATATTGGCCGACGTAATTTTGCTTGCTGCCGCAGGAATTGCAATCTGTGCAAGCGAAATTTGCCGCAACAAACTATTGTTTGTCAGTGCCGGCGCGACAGGTGAGGAAGCCGCCGTACCTTTCAGCACTTCAATGCGCGGTTTTGCTGCATAGTCTACTGTGTCCCAACTCACAACAACACGGTCAATGCGCGGCGATACAGCATTCGCCAGCGGGATTGTCAGCTGTAACTCGCTGCCGGTCTGTTCTTTGGTATCATTCCAAAAAACCGTACCGTCTGCTTTGTCGTTCGCAAGCCAACCAACACCATCCGATACCCTTACCGTCATGTTGCCGTTTGCAGTAACACTTAAATTGCCATCCGCGCCAAAAACGCCGCTTGTACGCCCGTGCAGCCACTTCATGACATTTTGTGCCCCGATGTATTCGTCAACATTATTCGGGAAATTTTTAATTTCTGCCACTGTCTCACCTCAACACTGTTAAAATCGGGTCTCCAATAACCAGCTTTACGCTCGACCCGTTTGCATCCTGTGAATACTTTGCCGCCGTGATTCTTGCCTTGTACTTGACACCCAGCCGCAAAGAAACGCACCAAACCAAATCGCCGACATTATATGCCGTGCCCAGTTCATCGCCGTCTGCGTCAATGTCAAATCCGTTTCGGTTTAAATGGCTGCCTAGCTGCAACGCTGCATACTGCTTAACGCGCGTCTGAAACGCAGCGTTTGTCTCGCCATCCTGCTGTGTGTCTCCGCTGAACCTCGCCCATAGTTCGCGCCGTTCCGCATTGCTGGCCGTGCCAGCCTGCACCACAAACTTTGTACCGTCTTTGTACTGCGCTTCACAGTAGCACACGTTTTTGTATTCAGAAATATCCTTGTCAACTACCAGCCCGGGTGCTGTCCCTCGTTCCTGCACAAACAGGACAGCGTCTAATCCCTCTGTACGGTCAACGCCCTTATACAATTCAAACGTTTCCGTTTTGGCTCTGTAGTCCAAAACCATACGGTTTCCAATCTCGGCATCTGTCAAAATCGGCTGTATGCAGTTTAACAGTTCATCCCCGTACACTTCTGTTGATTTCACGGTTTCTGTCAAGCCTTTTTTCTCTGCCAGCAGTACAGGCAGCCCGCGCAGGTTGGCAGTAATAACGCTGTATACATCCGTTTCCACGTTGGCAATGCTGGCAGTTGCCGCAATAACACGCCGGTTCAGTTTGTTGTTCAGGCTGTACCCGTTCAACGTGATTTCGCTGTTGTCGCAACCGAACTGTATTTCTTCCACCGTATACGCAAGTTTTCGCTCTACAATGTACAAAACAGCATCCAGCTCCACTATCCCGATGTTGTACTCATCCATCGGCAAAACTACCGTAAATTTTCCCACATCGTTATAGTAGTCGCTGAATTCGCTGCTGATCGCGTGCGTGATTTCGTGTCGGTTGCTAAGGTCAGGGGAAAACAGCTCTAATCTCATATTACCGTTACACCCGCGCTTTCTTCCGCAAACGAAACACTCATTTCAACGTTTTCAAGCCCACTGTCCGCAGTAGGTTTCCACGCATTATCGCCCGTATGAATTCTGTACAATGTACTTTCAAGCGTAAGTGCGCCCCGGCAGTCACCGTCCTTAGAGCTTGTGACCGTTGTTTTCCCGTGCGATGTCTTGATAACGACACGCTCATCTTCTACAAGCGTTTTTTCCAGCCGCAGCACTTCACCTGTCAGCATGTTTTCAATGCCTACATTTGTTGCAGTCTCGCCAACGCAATTGATTTCCAGTATAAACGGCACATCAAACTGCCCGAAATTCTGCAAAACAATGTATTTCAGCACAATGACTTTGCCGAAATAATACGTTTTGCTGATATTCCATGGGAATTTAAAGCCTTTTTGCACGCCGCGCAGCTGCATTGCCTTTCGTTCGCCGCTTTCCCAATACGGGTATGGGGCAAGCAGGCCGAGCTGAAACGGCGCGCCATGTTTTGATGCGCCAATGGTAGGCGATGCCGTTACAATAACGTCTATGTGCCAATCTCCAGCGTATAACACCCCGGTCAGGTCAGGTCGTACAACGGTCATAAGCGCATCTTTCAGCGCTTGCGCATTGTCTCCGATAACTCTGCCGTTGATGGTAACAGGCCGCGTCTGGATGGCCTTAGATTGCACCGTAGCGCCTACCTGCCCGATGCCCTGCGCCGTGTTGGCAGTGACCGAAATTGTATCAATGCCATCCGGCTTGCTGATAAGATAACCATGCTCATAGTCAAACACGATAGACTGCCCCAGCGAGTTGACGTATTTAAAAGTCTTGCTTAAAAAACTCATAACGCCCACCTCGCCCGCTGAAAATACGCTGCCGTGCTTGCTGCCAGTTCAACCGGTGTCTGCTTGGCTGCGTAAATATTTTGCGTCAGGGTAAAACCGTTGCTGCTGCCCTTACCGCGTCTGTAACTGTCCGCCTCATCGGCTGTCAGCACCATCTCGCCGCGATGCAGATTTGCAACGTAGTTGTTATAGGGGACATAATCCATGCCGCCTGCGTGGCTGCCGTTAACGCCAGTGTTGTTTTTTACATCGCTTGCATTGATGACAAAAATGCTCTTGATGCCATCCCACAAGCCCTGCACAAAGCTGACAAGACCGCCCCAAACAGCCGCAATGCCGCCCTTGATGCCCTCTACAACGTTTTGCCCGACCGTAGAGAAAAAGTCAAACACACCCTCAAAGATGCCCTGAATCGACTCCCACGCGCCCTGAAAGTCGCCGGACAATACCGCGTCAATCGTAGAGAACACGCCGGTAATCAAATTAAACACAGTCTGGAAAAAGCTTACTGCAACATTCCAGATGCTTTGAATGATGATCCATGCGCCCTGGAAGAACCCGCTGATAATCGGTGCAAACGGCGTAAAAATAACGATGATGGCCTGGAAGATGGCCTGAAAGAACGCGCTTGCCCATGCCCATACAGTCTGCACAAGGCTCCATGCAGCGCTGAACGCTTCACCGATGCTTTGTATGACTGGGGTCAAATCTGTAATGACCTGTGTAACGACCTGCCCAATAACCTGCATGGCCGTTTGCACATAGGGCTGTACAAATGCAACGACTTCCTGAATCTTAGCAGAAATCGCATCCCATGCCGCATTAACGCCGTTTCTGAAGTTTTCGTTTGTGGCGTACAGTGTAGCAAAGCCCGCAACCAGCGCTGCAATAGCGACAACTACAATCGCAATAGGCCCGCCAATAGAAGCGATAAGCCCGCCTGCTTTGCTGATTGTAGCCGCCATTTCGCCAAAGGATTTTAACTTATCGGCAATTTTAATCATGCCATAAAGCCCGGTTGCCGCGCTTACAATGGCAGCAATCGCGGGGGCAAACTTTGCCAGCGTGTCCAGCATGTTTTTGCCTTTTTCGATAAGGTCGTCAATGTTGATATTCTGTACAATTTCCGTCACCTTATCAACGGCTTTTGTCAGCGGTTCTTGGAATTTTTTGTATACCGCGATACCAACTTCTTCAGCCGCAGAGCTTAACTCTTTTAACGCGCCTGCAAGGTTGTCGTTATTGATTTTTGCCGCATCTGCCGCCGTTCCGTTGGCATTACGTAGTTCTTCTTCATATTGGGCAACCTTGTCAACCCCTTCATTCAGAATCAGGTTGACGCCCTTCAAAGAATCAGCCGTAAATACAGAGCTTAACGCCGTAGCACGCTGCGCATCGCCCATGCCGTCCGTAGCAGCGGCAACCTCCGTCAAAATATCTGTCATGTCACGGAAATTGCCGTTTGAATCCTGCACCGCAATGCTGGTGTTGCCAATCGTGATTGCGCCGTTTTTCATTTTGGCTGTCAGGTCGCGCATCATAGCGGCCAGCTGCGTGCCTGCAAGGCTGCCTTTTGTGCCCTGGTTCGCCATAGCTTCCAGCAGGGCGGTGGTGGTTTCAAAGTCCTGCCCGGACGCATTCATGTTCGCCGCGCAGTTTTGAAACGCCTGCCCCAATTGGTCAACTGTCGTGTTTGCGTTATTCTGTGCATAAGCCAGAACGTCTGCAAAATATGCCGATTTGTCAGCTTCAATGCCAAACGCCGACATGTAATCCGTGACCATATCCGATGCCTGCGCCAAATCCATGCCAGCAGCAGCGGCAAGGTTCAGCACGCCTGGCAGCGCAGATGTCGCTTGTTCAACATCCCATCCGGCCAAAGCCATGTATTTCAGTGCGTCCGCAGATTCGCTTGCGCTGTACTGCGTGGTTTTGCCGTATTCGCGGGCAGTATCTTCCAGCTTTTTGTATTCGTCTGACATTTTGTCAGTAATGCCAAAAATGGCTTGCGTCTGCGACATAGCAGATTCAAAGCCAGAGCCTACTTTTACCGCAAACCCAAAAGCAGCAGTGCCAACGCCCGCCAACGCTGTGCCAATTTTAACAACCGTACCGGCAACTTTTTCAAAGCCTTTTGCATAAGACCCGCTGACAAACGCCTGCGATTCAGCCTTTGTTCTTTTCAGTGCCTTTTCGTATTCGCTGGAATCCAGCGTGATTTTTGCAAAAAGGTCAAATACGTCCACTTACTTGCTCACCTCCCGCCGGTCTTTTGTTTTCAATCCATGCCGCGCCGCAAAGTCTTTGAAATCCGCCTGCACCTGTTCCGGCGTTCTCGTATCCACTTTGGGCGGGTGAATAATGTCGATATATCTCGCTGGCCTGTCCTTTACGCCTGTCACAGCTACAACAAGGCTCCACGCACTGTCTGTCATGTACACCTTGTACAGCTGTTCTTCAAAATCAGCTTTTAAAGCGTAAGGCAGCGCCGACACAAGCGCCTTTGCGCTCAGTTTCGGCATTTTCAGCAGTACAGGGATTACTTGTTCTGCCCGCCACCGAGATACGATTTGAAAAAATCAACAAACTCTTTGTCGTTCAGCAGGTCGGCAACCTGTTTGCAGGTGATAAGGAAATTCTGCTTGCCGATTTCTTCCACCGTCATGCCGTTAAACGGGGCAAGGATTGCGTACACATCCTGCCGGTGCTGCTTCAGCGCAATGTTCAGCAGCTTAACAATTTTCGTAAGGCCGAAACGCTGCATTGCAATGCGGGTCGTTTCGCCCTTCGGCATCGTTTTCTGCATCTCCTTCACAAGCGCTTCATCGTCAATCAGGTTTGTGATGGGCTGCGCGATCTGCAAAACGACTTCCAGCGCTTCATCGGTGCCAAGTTCAGAAAAAATTCGCATCAGGCTTCATCCTCTCCGGCCTTGATGTAGACCTCGCACGGCACAGTGTCCTGCGCAGTAATAGAGTAGTGCGCCGTGTATTCAAAGCTCATCTGGCCCTTTTCCTTGTCGCCGGTCTGCAAGCTGAAACCGCCGGTGGACAGCGTATTCAGCATGTGGATAGCGCAGAAACCGCCATTCGTAGTGCCGTGCTTGTCGGAATAATCGCACAGCAGCCACAAATCGGTAAAGTCGCTGTCTTTCAGGCCGTTGCGCGGCGTGATTTTGGAAACCTTAGAAGTAGTCGTAACATCCGCAGCGCCAAGCATGCTCTTGGCATTCTCTGCCGATGCCGAAACATAAGTGCCGCTGCACTTGACTTCCCAAGATTCAATCTGCTTCAGCTCTTTCATGTTCTTGGGGCAGTTGTCGATGTCCTCACCGAAGTCGGTAAAGCTCGGCACAGCCGTAAAGTTGATGCCGCCGGTCGTAGCGCCAAGCAGTGCACTTTCTTCCGGCGCAGTACCGGCAGCCGGGTCAAACGTAGTTGCAAGATAGCCCGCGTTCAAAACCAGTTCTTTAAACGCAGATTCAGGAATACGAGTAAATTTCATGCTTTCACCTCAATTTAGGCATAAAAATTCGGCGGTCACATTGATGTACCGCCGTTTTAGGTTTTTGTCTGTGTCATCTGCCAGCGCCTGGCAGAACGGGGAGCCGCGTTTTAACCAAATCAAGCCGTCATCTACCGGCAGCGTCACGCCGCCAATGCCCAGCGCGTCCGAAAGCTCAAGCGCCTTTGCATTGGGCACCGCTTCGCTTGTGGTATGGAACCACATGTTGACCGTCAGCGATACCGCCCCGCCACCCCATGCGTCAAACACGGCATCATAGGTCAGGTAGGGGAGTACAGCGTCATCCGGCACGGCGTTGCTGGCGTATGCGGTCATAAATTGCCCGAAAAATTGCTGCAATGCAGCGCCCTTTGTCATGTCGGCAATCCCTCTCGTAGTCTTTCAGCCGTAAAACTTTTTAGGCCGTTCAGCATCGGGGAAGCGCTTGCCGGGGCTTGCTTTTCTTCCGGGCGGCTCGTGACACGGAAATATGCCCCAGTAGTCAAGTCCTTGTAGACGCTGCCGTACTCGATAGGCACATCTTTCCTCACAATGCCGGTATACACGCTGGTCACACCCTGCGCTTCGGCCTGCCGTGCTTCAAGGCTGCTGTCCAATGCAACGTAATTCGCAAACTCTGCACCCTCGCTCCACTCGGTAGCATAGCCGCCCTCTCCGTCAGGCTTTGTCAGCTTGTCCATAATGATGCAGCTGTGCGAAAAATCATCAAGCAAGCTCATAATGATACCTCACATCACCGTTCGGCTCTCTATCGGCAACAACGCGGGTATTGTTTGCGTTTACATACATTTCAACGATTTTCAAACAGCCTTCAGCTGTACATTTGTCGATGTTCATACTAAGATTTACCGAAACATCAACGCCGATCATATCTGCTTTCATTACAGTTTTCTCCATTTGTTCAGCCGGGACGCAAACACACCCTGCCAGCCCGTCACAGAGCCGCCAGAATTGCCGTTTGTGCTCGATTTGGTGTAACTATACCCTGCAAAGCTCTCGCTTTGAAACGGGCTGTTTGCGGCGCTCTCATACTTGCTGCGCCATGCTTCCACATCCTCAACCAAAGAAATAAAAGCAGCGGGCACAGCAAGCGCCCACACAGCACCGTCAAAGGTTTCATCGGACAAGCCGCCGGAACCGTACTGGTACACGCCATCGTTGAACACGCTCCCGATAATGCGGAAATATTGCCCCTCAACTAAAAAAGGCAGCGTAATGCTGCCGTCCTTGATGGTAAATGTGCCGCTGTACGCGCCATCCGGGACCTTAAACCAGTTCCGGCATTCTCGCATCAATTCTTCAAGCATTACGCTGCCCCCTTATTACTTTTTGAACTTTGCCAGCACGACTTTGGCCTCGTTGGTCAGCGCCGCAACGTAGAATTCGTCAGCGGTAATCTCAGTGGAACGGTTACGCGGCTTGCGCTCGGTCTCCACGTTGATATTGCGCTTGCGGTAGATGGTCAGGGCGGGCACATCGTCCTCGGTCTCGTTGTCCTCGTTTAGCTTGACAATGGGGCAAGCGTAGTAGGGGGTAGCAGCAGCCTTGACCTTGTCGCCGACAACCAGTGCAGCGGCGCAATGCGGCTGGATGGTCGCCAGATGCTTCTTGGTAGCAGTCTCGGCGGTGGAATCAGCGACAATCTCAATGGTGCCGGTGCTGTTGTCCTTCTCGTACTCGATGGACGGCACCTTGCGGCTTGCCACAACGCGGGTGTTGGCAATCTTGCCGATTTCGCCGGTAACAGCAACGCCAGCCTGATATTTGTCCGCGCTGATAAAGTCAGCATCTTTGCGCAGGGTCGCCATCTGCTTGGGGTTGATGAACATGACCTTGTCGCTGTTGATCTCTTCGTTGAACACGTCAATGGCATCCACCACGCCGCTGTACTTAATAGCCGCAGCAGTGCCGTCATAAGTCAGCGTAGCGCCCTGCAAGGCTTCCATACAGTCATTGTCGATTTTGGCAGCGATGGACAGAGCCAGCTGCGCATTGGCTTCGCCAACGGGGTTGCCATAGCCGGACAGCACAGCTTCATCGGTCAGGCCGACACCCTTCATAGCCTTCTTGATCTTGTACTTCTTGTCCTTGGTGCTCATCTTGTCGATGTCAACATCAACGCCCTCTGCAACGTCCTCTGCGTCACCGATGTAGCCGTAAGACGGCACAGTAATGGTATCGCCGGGAACGCCAGCAAGGGTGTCATCTACCTTTGCAAAAGGTGCAACACGAATCTTGTCGGGAATCTTTGCCGAAATCATATCGGCCATAACTTCGGGGTCAATCAGGTCTGCCAGTTTGGTCAAAATAGTATCTGCCATGTGTTAATCTCCTTTGCTGTTTGCAAGCTCGGAATACTGCTCCGGGCTTTCTTTCTTAAGTTTCAGTCGTTCGGCATAGCCCATCTTTTTAAAGGCATCTGCCGTGATGGAACCACTGCCGCCGTTTCCGGCAGGCGGGTTCGGCGTGTTTGCGCCATGCGTGCTGGTAGTAACGATGTAGTCGCTGTAAGATTCTTTCAGGCTGGTTTCCAGCTTGTCAAAATCCTTGATAGCGCCTTTATCGTCCAGTTCCAGCTTGTCCAGCAGACCATCGCCTTTGCAAAGCCGGGCAACAGACTGCAGGCGTTTGTCGGCAATGCCGACTTTTTTCAGGGCGGTCTCCAATGCCTTTTCTTTGGCAGCGGTAGTCTTTTCAGCGGCCACGCTGGTTTTGTAATCCTCAAAAGCCTTGTGCTCTGCATCATACTTTGCCTTGTAACCGTCATCGCCCTTACCTTTCAGGTCGTCCAGCTCCTTTTGAACGCCGGGAAGTTTTTCCGCATCGGCTTTATAGCGGTCAACGTCCGCTTTCAAACCGTTTACGGTGTCAGTGTGGGCTTCAATAATGGTGTCCTGCTGCTCTTCGGTCAGCCCCATACCTTTCAGCAGCTTACGAGTAATAGCCAATGTTTTCGCTCCTTTTCTTCGGTGTCAGTTCTTCGACATTCGCGTTTATATAAAAACAGCGGTTCTTTGCTGTTTTTGCAACAAAAAAGCAACCGCCGAAAAATCCTCGGTAGTTGCTATGTAAAAATGTTTTCACGGTTTTACTTCAACGCTGGGGAGTACATCTGTATGGAAATACAGTTTGTAATGATACGGGTCTGTGTGTGTTCCTGTAATATCCTCGACAACATACATCGTGTAGCTGTTTAGGTAGATGTAATTCTTCCTGTAAGTATCGGGGCCAATCTTTACCGTACATACAAGCTCGTTGCTGGAATTGTTGGAGATAGACATATATCCCTCAGCTTCCATAATGACCTTGTCTGTTCTGGCGTTATAAACTGTGATTTTTCGTTCGCTTTCAAAGTAATCGGCCTGTTTAGAGATATTGGCGTTTGCTTTGTCTGCTTCTGAGCATCCGCATAGAAGCATTACAGAAACTAAAAATGCAATAAGCCCAGATAGAACTTTTTTCATATTGGTTCCTCCCAATAAAAAAGCCGGAAAACGTCAACCGTTTTTCAGCTCTGCTTCGATTATTTTTTTGTATTGTTTGCCATGCTCGGCAACGGCAGGCTTTATAAAAGGCTGCGCACGTTGGCCGTGCGTCAAATGCCAATCGCCTTTAGCATCTTGATATACCCACGGCGTTTGCCTGCCACCGGGATAATAAACGCCGGTGCCGCACTCAACGTATACGCCGTATTCGCTGTTCGTGCCTATATAGGCTGCTTTTTCGCTGTCGCTGACCGTATGAGTAATGCTGTTGCGTAGGTTGCCTGTATCAACAGGGCATAGCTTTTTAGCGTACCCCTCTGCCACAAGCCCGCACTTTTCCAGCGCCCGCTGACAAGCGGATTCCAGCGCTTCCAACACTTCATCGCTGTGGTCTTCAAGTGTGATTTTCATTTTTTGGCACCGCTATAAATAGTTCGTAGTCGCCGCTAGAAAAATGCGGGCATTTAACTTCACGGTTTTTTATTTTTTGCGGGATAGGCTCATAATATTGGCACTTATCATACTGCTTAAAATTATTACATTCTAAGCAAATCGGAATAAACTCCATTTATTTGCCCTCCGCAATTTTTTGAATGATTTCTGCAATGTTTTGCGGCAATCTTTCATCGCCAAGATGATACGCCGCCCACGCTTCTGCAAATGCTTCATCAGGCGTTTTCAAAATGTCGCATTTGCTTTCTTCTGCCCATGCACTGGATATTGATTCCCAATTATCAGGCAATCCGCGAACATCAACAACACAATGTCCAAATTCGTGATACGCGGTAGCTCTGCCGTCAGTGTTAAACGACCAGTCATTTCCCGTTTTTGCACGATACTTTTCGTTGTTTTTCTCTTTTGCTTTTGTTATGTCATCGATGTTTTTGAATTTTTGTGTATTCAAGCCAACAAGAATACCACCGTCGTAATCGGTTTTGTCGTACCCAAGTTGCATTGTACGAATACCAAATTGTCTATAATCGTATGTGACGCCCCACCATTGATCTGCCTTTCTTCCTAACGGTCTTCCGGTTGCAGTAGAAACATCTTTGCCATTTGCAATCATTGCAGGGCGGCAATCCTGCGGCAAAGTATCGACCGCATTAAGAATGTTATTTACCTGTTCAAGGTTCATTTTGTCAAAACGCGCATACTTAACGCCTTTACTTTCTGCAAGCGCAATTCCATCAGCAACGGATGCAGCCTGCGTTCTAAGCGCATTTTGAATCCGCAAGTCTTTACCATTGATAGTAGTTTCTTTTTTCCACCCTGCCCACTCCGCATAGGTCATATCTTTTACAAGCACGCTTTCGCCGGTCTCGGGGTCACGCGCCCAGCGCATACCGCCGCTTGTGTCCACATCATCCAGCACGGAAACCTGCGTGCATCGGCAGTTATACACAAGATATCCCGGCGCGGAACTATCGCCCGGATACATAATCTCGTACCCGTCAACCTTAAACGGCTTGTCCACGTCTACCGTCTGCCCGTCAAGCATTGCATGGGCGTGGCGCGTGCGGTTGTCCAGCGTTGCCAACCATTGCTTTTTTAGCTTTATGCCCATGTCCTGTGCGGCACGGTAAGTATCTAGCCGCCCCGCGTTCTGCGCTGCCGTGACCGACGTCCGCGCCGTTCTAATAGCGCTTGCGCGGCTCATGTCCTGCATACGGCTTTGCAGGTCATCCGCAATCTTGCCGATGCCTTTGCCTTGCAGGATAGAGCTTGTAACGCTGGCGGTTATTTGCTGCTTTCCGTATTTCAGGTCAATACCGCGCTGCAATGCCCGCTTCGGCGGGTAGTACGGCATCAAGTCCGGCTGTTCCACGATCAGGCGTTTCACGGTCTGTTCATCCCACAGCGTAAAATCTGCTTTGTCGGAAACCTGCTCGATTTTGTAAGCTGCATAATTGCGGTTCAAGCTGTAAATGCCCGGCGTAGCGTCATTGACGTATGCCACAGCCGTTTCGTTGGCGTTTGTGTATCTTTCTGCCACCTTATCCCGCAGCGCCGTAAAACGCTTGCCACGCCCCATCTGCGCAAGCCGCCATTGCTTGTACTGCTGCTCGGTGATTTCGCCAGCGTCCAGCTTTTCTTTCATGGCCGCATCACGCTTTTCAAACTGCTCAAAATAGGCTTTCACCGTGTCGGTCAGTTCGTCAGCAGCTTCTTTGTACAGCTTTGCAATGCGGTTTTCCAGCTTGGCAAGCTGTTTGTCCGTCAGTTTGTGTGCATAATCAGGTTTTTTCACGGGTGTAAAGCTCCCATTTGCAATCTGCTGGCAGTTTCCCGAAAATTTCATAATGGTCAAGCCGTTTTAGTTCTTTTTCCGGTACATTGTCATCAGCGTAAACCGGCGTGATGGTAAAATTCATCGGATTAATGCCGTCAATGCAAACAGAATATACCTTATTCTGTTCCATTTGGCTCATTTCCCTCCATAGGTGTAACGAAATTGGGATTTTTGGTTCTGTCAAGTTCCTCTGCCGCCTTTCGTTTCATCAAATCTTCGTACTGGTCAGCATCGCCGTTAATGGTCAGCAGCTTTTTGGTCATGTACTCATCATCGTAATACTCCGCACCCAGCAGCACAGTCTGCGCTTCTTCCTGCTTATTGATAATCTGGTTGCGCGTGTAAGTCGGTTCATCATCAATCCCGGCAATTGCCAAAACGCCCTTGATGCAGCGCGAGACCCAGCTTTCAAACTTATCCGTTTTCAAATCCAGCGGAACATAGCTTGCCTTGATAGCCGTTGCCGTCTGGTTTCCGGCGCTCACGGCAGATGCGTCAAACGCCTGGAAATCCGTGTACAGCTTTTTGGTCAGCATGTCAATGGTGGCCTGCGTGCCCTGAAACGGCGCTTCAATGCTTTGCGGCGTGGCTTTTGCACCTTCATCGCCATCTGCATGGGCAACGTGGGTAGTTTTAAGCCGCTCCACAAACTTTGTATCGTCCTGCTCGTCCATGCCGCCGCAGTTTGTAAGCACCCAATAAATGAGATTGCCCTCATCCACGTTGTTGACCATATTACTGCTTGCAAGGTCGAGCGCGTCAACGGTGTTTTTCCTGCCGCACAGTTCGCTGCGTGCCAGTTCACCGTTTTTCAGCGGGACAATGGGAAATCCGGGATAGTTTTCGCCGTCATAAATTTCTGTGCCGTCAATTTCCGAGTACCGAACTTTCAACTTGTACGGCAGTTTCCCGGTTAAACTGCGCACTTCACCGTTGCGCGGCTTGATGTATTCAGTGTAACCGTCCATCTCGTACAGCGTTGCACGCAGCGGTTTGTCCGGGTCAATCTGCCAGAAACGGATTCCGGCTTTCAGTGCGCCGTCCTCTTCATCGTATAGCGGCACAAACTGTTCCGGCGCAAACACCTGAATATGGTCAAGATTCCAGAATACGAAAGACTGCCCACCAATCAACGCATGGCGGGCAGCATCCATAATATCTTCATCAAACGTGGCGCCAAGCGCCTTTTTTGTGGCGTCCTTGTTAAACGCAACACCGTTTCCCAGCAGGTAAGAAACTTCTTGGTCTACAACAAATCCAAAAAACTTGCTGGCAATCTTGTGGTTTGCTGTGTACATATCGGGATGCGCTTTTCCCTCAAGGTCGTACACCATTTTTTCATAGCGGTTGATTGTGGGATTTTCGCCCCAATAGTACAGCTTTGCGTCCAGAATGTCCCGCGTTTTTTTCTGGCCCTTAAAATCGTTTATGGTGTCAAACACAAACCCCATGCGGGAACGTTCATCTTCACCGACCGCCACAAAGTCTTGATATGTTCTGATTTTCCCTCACCGCCTATCTGTAAATGCTTTGATACTTCATTGCCGTATTGTCTCCGGCCTTATTTGCTGTGCTTTCCATCGCGTACCGCACTGCGTCAATGTGATGGTTGTTCAAATCCGGGTAGCCTTCCAGAACTTCTCCAGTCTTGCCGTCCCGCTCGTATTCATACTCGCTAAACTCTTTTGCAGTGTCCGGGCAACGTTCTGGGTCAATGACAATAGCTTCCAGCATTTGCAACCATTTTGTGCCATATCGAACCGATTTCGGCCCCTTGCGGGCCGGGAACGTCTTTACGCCGTATTTGTTATAGTCGGCGATGGATTTTGGCTCGGCGCTATCTGCGCATACTTTGTCATCTCGCGTCAGCCCTCTATCCAAAAGCAGCTGTGCAGTATCTCTGTTGCTGGTTCTGCGCCGTGTCAGCTCATCAAAGATGTACAGTGTTCGGCGTGCCGCGTCATAGTGCATCGCATTGTATGCCCATGGGTCAGGGTACCAGCCCCAGTCAACGCCGCGCTTAATACGGTCAAAGCTGGCAATCTGTTCATCTGTGATTTTCTCAATGCGCAGATTCTCAAATACCGCCGTGCCGCTGCCGACAACCTCGCCCAAATACTCGTGTCGGTATGCTGTTTCGTTTGTGCGCTGCAAGTATTCCGCATCTGCCAAAAACCGTTCTCCGAGCCATTCAGCGGGCGTTGTTTTATAGGTGGAATGATGTATCAGCTTTCCCGCCCGCGCTTGCAGTGCGTACCCGTTCGCCCAGTTCCGCGCCATTGCTGGCGGGTTGAAGCTCTTGAATGTAATTGACCAGTTACCGCCGCGCAAGCAGGATTGTTCCACATTTCGGATTTGCTCTGCGCCGTCAAATTGGTCTAGCTCCTCAAACCACGCAATGCCGATATAGCCAAACGGCATCTTTACGGACTTGACCTTGCCTGGGTCGTCCATACCGAAAAAAAGCACCTTTTGCCCAGTTGGCAAATAAGTGCATTCCATAGGGGAGACCGTGCAACGGAAATGGTCGTGCAAACCAAGCTCATTGATTGCCCAGACGATTTGCGCATAAACGCTTGTGCGCAGTGTGTTGCCGACCTTGCGGAACACTGCCGCGTGACATTGCGGATGCTTCAGCAGCTGCAAAATCAGCTCTATGCTGATATAGCTGGATTTTGTACTGCCGCGCCCGCCCTTTGCGACAAGCTCTTTTACATTGCCCTCCTTGATTTTGCGGTGGACTTCGGCGAAACAAGGGGAAACAATCCCGGATAGCTTACAAATCATCTACGATTTGCACCTCGCTGTCCTCTTTCTGTTCAGGCGTATCGCTCTGCCCCAAATACTGTTTGCCGAGCCAAATTGCCATATTTGCGTTTTTTTCTGCAAGCCTCCATTGACTTCGGCGCAGCGATATTTTTCCTACACCGCGCTTTTGCTTGAAAACTTCCGAAAAATTCATCTTGTATGTTCTCTTGCACCACGATTCCAGCGTATCAGAACAAACACCAAACCAACCGCAAATTTCTTCAAGGGTGCATTGCAGACCGCACAGGCTTTCAAATTGCTTTTCATCTATATTCTTTTTGGGTCTGCCTGCGCGAGCCATTTTCTCACCCTTTCACTCGTTTCTCTTTGATTTTGCACGAACATTTAGGCTCTTTAGCCCATTTCTTGAACAAATACTGCATTTGTGCATCTATCTTTTCTTTATCTTTTACAAGAACGCCAACCTTGAACGGTTTCAGAATGTGCTTGAAATAAGCTGCTCCTGCTTCCGCTTGCGATGTGATGCAGTTGCTTTTGCTTCTTATTCCGCAGCTGTAAATATTTCCGTACAGTTTGCGCATATGCTCGCCACGCTTTACGCCAGCTTCGGCATATGCTTTTCTGCATCCTGTAAGGTCTTTGTTTTTTGCTTGTCCCGTTTTGCTGTACCGCAAAGGCACAAGCTGAACAGACGGAACGCCCATTTGCTTTAGTTTCAAGCGAAACTCGACATCATCCTCAAAGTCGCCTTGGAACAAATCAGGGCATCTGTCAACATCCAATGCAAAGCAGCTATAAACAAACCGTTCAATTAGATACCCGTTTTCTGTACACGGATTGGCAACGCCAGCCAAATTACACCCTGCCATTGCTGCATTTGTGCATTCGAGAACAGTTACAAGCGTATCCACATAATCGTCAAGCATTCCGTCTGTGCTTTGCGCTCTATAACGTTTGTTTATCCCGTCAGCATCTTTTCCTACATAGCTAATCTCCAAAAAACGTATGTTGTCATCCAACTGGACAAGATATCTGTACCCGTGTTCTCTGGCGTACTTGATCGCATAACTGCGGTTCATCGGGGCATACCACGCATTGTCGCTTGTCTTTGCGACAGACTTATACCATTCCTCGTATTCCTTTGGAACGTTTACAATTTCCCAATCTGTGTCGTACCCCTCTGAATTGTTAGAAATGATGATATGCGGATATTCAGTTTTGTTTTTCTCAGTCGGGCGCTGCTGTTTCGTTCCCGGACGTTTCCCCGATATCTCTACTATCAGCGTTTTCTCTTTCATCCTGCATACCCTCCCAATACTTTTGCAGGCGTTCCAGCTTTTCCTTGCTGTCGCTTTTGAAAACAGCCTCGTACACTACGCCAAACTCATTGTTTTCTACTGCCGCCTTGTCGCTTTCATCAAGGGTATTGTCAAACAGCCCCCCCAGTTCAAAGCCAGTAAACAGTGCGTCATCGTCGAACGCATCAAGTTTTTCCAGCTCTTGCAGCAGTTTTTTGTTATCCCAGATTGCGACATCTGAAACCTTATTGTCCGCAAGTCGAAACGCCTTGATTTGCTCCGGCGTGAGGTCGTCCGCAATCACGCACGGAACCTCTTTCAGTTTCAGTTCCTGCGCTGCCTTGTATCGTGTATGCCCGCATACAATTTCTCCGTCTGTTGCAATCACAATCGGAACTTTGAACCCATACGCTTCAATGCTTTTTGCGACTGCCGCTGCTGCCTTGTCATTGATTCGTGGGTTGTTTTCGTATGGGTGGATTTCTTCCAGCGGTTTCATTACAACTTGCATAACTTCCTCCTTTATGCAAAACAAAAAGCCCACACAATTTGTGTAGGCTTATATCCCCCTAAACCCCTTGCGCCGGAGGAAAAGCGCGTCCCGCCCTACCGGTGTATGCTGTGCCGGTCTCACCCGTTGCGGGTAGCAACTCCGCAACGCTTTTTGATTTCCTCTATTTATATCCCGCGTAGGAAATCACAACGCGGCATCCAGCCCGTTTTATATCCCGCCTGCTGGTCGCGGTTTCTGCTTTGATTAAAGGGGGTTACAACGCGCAACGGTGTCAGTAACAGCGTCCGCGCAAGCAGATGTGGGGCAGACTTTTTCAGGCTCTCGAAGTCCTGTTGCGGTCTGCCATCGCGCCGCGCTCCTGATCGGCTTGCCGCTTTGCTTACAGCGTTTAGGTTCACTATCGCGTTTTGCCTGCGCCGGGCTTTCACCGGTGGGAGCGACCCAGCCTTCGCCACTGTCGGATTCGAACCGACCCCATCCACTAACGGTGCACGCCACAGGTGCTACGTGGCTTATAAAGGCGCGGCAGTTGCGCGTGTTGCGTCCAACGCAAGTTGCAAGCAAATTAAATAGTTACGTACCACCGCAACAATTTTGCTTTTCTTGCGTCTGATTTGCGGTCTCTTGCAACTTAAACGCAATATAACCGCAATTTTTACGCACCATAGGCTTGCCGCGATCTGTTCACTCTACAGGCTCGTATGTCTTTTCAAAGATGTCCGGCTTGCACGGATACTGTTCACCGCCCACACCAGTGATAATCCAGTCACCGGGAGCAGCGTGCATAACGCCTTCCAGCGTAAAAATATCAAGTTCTTCCTCCGTCTGGTACGCTTCAATGACAACCGGCTTTTTCCTAAAATACATAGTCCTCACATCCTGCTTGCTTTTCGGCTCTTCCTCTTTTTTCTTGGCTTCTTCCTCTTCCTCGCGACGGTGTCTGGAAATCGTGTTCTGCATATGGATTGCGCCAACGATAGCGCCAACGGGAATATACGGCATAGGTCTCCATCCTTTCTCTCCGACACAAATGTCGGGAACATCTAAAAAATAAGGCTCATGCTTTCTGCCTTGCAAGTTTCTTTGGCAAGCAATACCAGCATAAGCCTGTTCAGGACCAGCTACATGGTACGCACTGTTAGTAGGCGCGTAGCTGCTGCCTAACGGGGAACACAATTGCCGCGTCCGGCCCTGCTACCTTTACCCGTATCATCGGCCTTGGTACTGCACATAGGTCTTGCACCTTTTCCGCGCCGTTGCTTTGGAACGCAGCGCCCTTGCCGCATTGACTGGTCAGGCCCAGTTTGCAGCTGGCTATGCAGCATATAAAATGCCGGTCTTTCCCGGCTGCCAGCTATGAAAACAGGAGAATTGAAAATGAAAAGAGGTTTTACTTATGGCTTAGGCTGTTCAGTTCCTACATCATCCAGCATATCCATAATAGCAGGTTAAAAGTGAACTGGAGTGCACAGATTTTCAATTGCAGCGCGGTGTAATTTCTTTGCCCATCTCTCGGAAATATTAAGATTTATCGCAATTTTCCACCAATAGGGCGTGCCTACAATATACCGTTCCCGCAAAACATCCCGCTGCATTTGGTCTTGAACAGAGTTTATTGCGGTTTCAATTTCTTCCCTTTGCATTTCGGTGTCAATAATCTGCTTGTATAGAGCTTCCTGACGCTCCATGATTCTGCAAACGGCATCCTCGATTTTATTTTTACCGCCAGCAGACACCACAACGGGGGATAACGCTTTAGTAGTTGCTGCTGCTCGTTCTCGTTCGCTCTGTATCTGCTGGCGCAGCTGCCGTTCATGATTCATGCTGCGTTGGTATCTCCACAGCCACGCTTTCTTTTGGTTGAATTCTTCTTGCGTCATTGTCTCTCCTTTCTTTCAGTTTCATGCAGCGCGGCATGGTGCAAATGCTGCCTGTTTTCCACTGGCATGTCGCGCAAAGATGTTTGCGGGCGTATTCATCGGCTAGCTGTTGTTTTGTCATGGGGTCACCTCCGGTGGTTTGGGGAGCGGCATCCAGTGGGTGACGGCATCCAGAGTGTAAAAATCTCCGTCATTGATATAATTCTCAGTATCCGGGAGTCTAAACGCTATGGACATAGAATCAAACGCCGCTTCGTATGCAAGAACCTTTTCTTCTGCTTTCGGCAGTCTGTCTTTAACGCTTATCCATTCAGTCATCTGCGTTCACCATCCTTGCGCCGCAGTTGGGGCAATAGCCGAATACTGCGGTCTGTCCATCCTGCGATACTAAACATCTACTACATTTCATCCAGCTATGGCCCATTGTGGAACCAAATACCCAATGTGCCGTAGGCCGCAGGGATTCCGGGTCGATGGTTGGCATACAGTCAATATCATCAACCGCAACTGCGTCAAACTCGCCACATTCCGGTGCATCGCGGAACATCACTTTTGTGGCACGCTTCTTTAGCTCGTCTACATCAATCAGTCGCATTATCTTCACCTCCGTGTGTATGTTCCATGCTAATATCTTCTTCCCGCTGCTGCGTGGCTTCCCGGCCAGCGGATACGCCCAGAGCGTAGAATACTACGAACATGGCGGCAAGGGCTGCACCGCCGATGATGTTTGCTAGAATGGTCATTCGGATACCTCCTCTACATATGCCATGCCCTTGCGCAGATTGAGCGATTTCGGATTGAGAATACAAGCCGGGGCGACAGCATTGTTACTACACACACTGCTGTTGTACAACTTACCACTCACGCTCATACTGCGAACGTGGCTCGCGAAGCCCATGTCGGAATCCTTATCTCCGCAAAACAAAGGTGTGCCAGTCCAAATCAAGCTGTCGTAGTGCGGGATGTAGTCACGGTACTTGCGATACTCGTCACAGGTTAGGATAAAAACATCGTCCATGAAAGTAACCGTGTTATATGCTCTATCTCCGTTATCTGCAACAAGGTTAATTTTATGTAGGATAAGATTATCGGTGCCGAGAACTTTAACAAGACCCAAAACTTCTTTGTGAAGTAAACTCGTTCTGTAGTTATTCCAGTTGCCTTTTTCATCGGCGTACCGCTCGTCCGGGCAGAATTTTACATTTTCTGCCCACGGCGTTGCCATAATAGCCAGCACACCGCCGTCAGGGTGGTTCGGGTCAAGGCAGACCCACTCGAAGCCTTTGAACATAAAGTGCTCGCCGGGTCGCAGGGTTGTAATGTTAGTCATTGTCGGTCATCTCCATTTCATTGAGCTTTTTGAGCCATTTCGTTTTGACGATGTGTTCCAAGTAATCCGCATTATATTTGGGATTCGATGAAATCACAGAGAACGGTCTACCAAGCGCGTTCTCTCTCAATTCTTCCGTTTCACGCATTTTTTCAAGCATATACCGGAAATTTTCGGGGTAGTATTTGTAGAGATAGGCAAAGTTAAGAAACGAAGACATCGGGCAGTACATACAACCACAGCGCTTGTTGGTTTTGTAGTAGTTGTTGAAAATAGGCTGCGTCTTTGCCCATTCCAAAATCACATCTTCGTTAATGCCGTTTTCTGCGAGAGGGTATATCTCTAACTTTTTGGCACTCAACCACTTGTTGAAACGGCGTTCTTCGTCGGCACAATAGCCTATGTAATGCACTACATAAAAACCGACTTCGTTCAGCCATTCGGATAGTTGCCGCTTTGCATCAAGTTTATAGTGACCGTTACACCATCTTACTTTTCTTGTTGGGAAACCGCATTTATCATACAATTCTTCCCACGTTTTCCTCGGCTTGATTCGCACAAATTGGATGCCAGCTCGCTTGCACTCCGTTTCCATATAGTCGATAACGTTATGTATAAACGGGTAGTCGATTTCGAGTTCAAAGTGAACCACGCCGTCAAGCGGGTATCTGTCCAGATTGTGCAGTATGTAATTGAGCATATACAGGCTATCTTTTCCGCCAGATACGCTTGCCCAGTATGATGGGCGCAATGCAATTGCTTTGTCTGAGTTAGTCATTGTCTGTTACCTCCGCGAGCCAGTATTTGCGACGGCAGCCGTCACAGCCTTTTCCATTTGTGCATCCAATGCTTCCATCAATGGTGCAAGGATCGATACACAAAATCCCATCATCTTCATCTATTACTGCATCGGGAAACATCTTCAAGAACTCGCTCTGGCGGGTCTTGACGGGGTGGTCTTTCGCCCATTGCTCAACAATCTGCACAGCCTCTTCCGCGTATTCGTTTGTATCAACGATACAGTAGCCATCTTCTTTGTTGTACAACTTGCATCCAGGACAACGTTCTTTGCTTTTGCACAGTCTGCGTAGGGTTTTCACATATTCAACTGCGTCCATCAGTTGTCAACCTCCTCGTTCCAGTAATCGTCACGGCACCTATCACAACGGCAAGTAATACTTACATATCCGTACTTGGCACATCGCAATGGGTTCATGCTACTGTCTATCGAACAAGGCAACAAGCGCGTGATGTTTTTTAAATTTGCATTCGGGAACATCTTCAAGAACTCGCTCTGGCGGGTCTTGACGGGGTAGTCTTTTGCCCATTGCTCGACTTTTGAAACCATTTCCTCAGTGCTTTTAATCAAATCGTCGCAGTGCATAGACAAGAGCATGACCATACACATGCCATCTTCAAAAACAGCAGGGCATTCCTTGCAGTCTTGATCTTTGCATAAGCATAACCTTTTTACCGTCTTGAAAAATTCAACTGCGTCCATAGTCTCACTCCTTACCAATTAGCGTTTATAACTACAAAATCGCCGTTTTCTATGGCGCAATTTACCAGCGCCGCAATGCTTGCCCAGTTGTATAGTTCGTGTTCTCTTGCAAAAATTGCAAGGTATTTTGCCTGTTCGGATGTGATCGTCATATCCTTGCCGTAAAAATCGCGTTCTGGTTCTTTCTCTCGTATTTCATAGGGCGCATAATAGCCGATTTTTTCGAGATACTCTCCCCAGGAACGGCCACCAGAATATTCACAGTCGCGGATTGTGCCTCTGATGGGCTTGCCACAGTGCGGACACTTGTCCACATCGCATCGTCTTATTGCAATATCGAGTCCCATTACAATCACTCCTTATCCAGCCCGCGCTGCACATACTGGCCGTAGGAGATGTCCAGCGCGGCGGCTTCTCTTACGCATTGTTCAATGGATTTGATGCGGGGTTTCAGTGCTGCCTTTTTATCCGGCTTTTTGGCCTGCATGGCTGAAATAACGCCTTGCTGCTGCGCTTTCTTTTTTTCGTAGTTCAGCTTTGCCTTTTGCCTTGCTTTTTCTTTTATGCAAGCATCGCAAAACCGCTTGCAGGGATGCACGTCCCGCATCATATCGCCGCATTTCTTGCAGCGTTTAGAGACTGTCATAGCGGCTCCTCCGTCTTTTTGGCATCAATGCCGATGCCCTGTAGTGTTACCTGTGCCCAAAGGTCTGCAAGCTGGTCGTTGCGATACTCATTGTATTTGTCGGCCACCGGGCCGGTCATGTAATTCTGGATTTTAACCAACGTCCGGCGGGATAACCCCGCCTGATAACAGGCCAGCAAGCAAAGATATGTTGCCCGCGTGGCAATGTCTTTGCGCTCTTTCATTACCGCTTCATAGGCGCGGGATTGAATGTCCTTGATTTTTTCTTCGGCATATTCGTCAACGGCTTTCTGCAATGCTGGGGTAGGGTGTAGTCTTGCTTTCACGTCTTTCAACTCTTTCCTGTTTTGTACAATCCATATTTTCTGACATCGCGGCGGATTTTAATGCCGCGCTCTGCATCTGCCGCGTCCGCTGCGGCATCTGCAAGCCGCTGTGCGCGGATTTTCTCAAACATGGCCGCGTACTCGCCGTAGCGATTGCAAGCGCTGTTGCAGTGCGCATGGCGGTCTGGGCAGTCTTTACATGGGCTGGTCATGTTTCGGTTTCCTCCAATTCTTCAATGAAAATTTCGGTGCGGGGGTTGGATTTGTCGTACATTACGCGGGAACCGTCCACGCTGGCAATGATGGTGTTATTGTCGTCTGCAAGAATTTTGGCAGCGACAAGGGTGTCATGGGCAGCTTCCATTAAGTTCGTGAGATCTACTTTGCGGCGGGTCGGCATGTAAAACACAGTGGCGACGCGGTAACGTCCTGCCAACGGGGCTTTCGGCTTTGGGGTGAGATACCACATGGCGGCCCGTTCGTACTTCTTGTACTGCTTGCTGGGGGCGATGAACGGCTTGCCGGTGCGGTGGTTGGTAAGTATCTGCTGGGAGTTCTTCTTGGTAATGGGGGGCAGGGAGATTATGTATTTTTGTATCACGGTACAATCTCCTTTACTTTCGCGTAGTACTTCTCGCTGTACCAGATATCCGGCAGGCGGGGATTTTGGGTAAATCCAGCCTTTTTCAGTTCCTTTTCGGCAGCGCCGGTGGTGGTGTAGGTCTGGTGAGAGTGCCGGATATCCCCGGTAGAGCGGGAGTAGGTGATGATTTCAATGCGTTTCATCGGTACAAAACACGTCTTTCAAGTGCTTTTCTGCGGATTCCACAAGTATATCTGCGTCGTGCAGCATTTTTTTGGATTCGTCCAGAATTTCCTTTGCATGTGATAGTTCAATACAAGCGAAGTTAAGCAAAAATTCTTTCTCACTCATAATCTGCAACCTCTTTGAACCGTTGATAGGTTCCGTCAAATGTGATGGGCAGTTCTGCGCATTCTCCGCGCTTGTTTTTGGCGAGGATGAAGCAGTATTTTGTGTCAATGACCTGCCCGCTTTCGTCACAGTTGTCTTTCTTGCCAAGCAGGATAACGGCATCTGCATCCTGCTCAATCTGGCCGGATTCCTTCAAATCCCGCATAGATGGTTTTTCATCACCGCCGCGATTCAGCTGTGCAAGCGCAACCACAAGCCGCCCGGTGGTCTGCGCCATCGTATGCAGCTGCATCGAGATGTTTGTGACGGTCTCGTAGCGGCTAACGCCCTTGCAGGGAATCAGCTGCAAATAATCCACAATCACCACATCGGCCTGTTTGGCTGCTGCTGTTGCCGATACCCATGCCACGCTTTGCCCGCCTGCATTGATGAGCCATAGCGGCAGCTGACTAACAGCGGCGCATGCTTCGGCGTACTGCGTATCCTGCGCCGGGCGGCGCTTGAATACGATCTCATCCATCGGGATAAGAGCCCAGCAGGCCATCAGCTTATCGAACAAGCCTACCTGGTCGGTTTCGTAGCTGAAGAAACAAACCTTTTTGCCAGCTTTGGCAAACTGCAAGGCCATCTGCAAGCCCAGCGCAGTTTTACCGGCAGACGGCCTGCCGCCCACAACAACCATCTGGCCGGGCAGGATAGAGCATTTTCTATCCAGCGGCCCCAGCATGGTTTTGAAGCTGCGGTCTGTCTTGTCGTTCTGCTCCATCAGCCAGCGGCCTGCCGTTTCCGAGATGCTCATGCAGCGGTTATCCACCGAATCCTCTGTAAGGACGCTGGCAAGCTCTGTAAACGTTTCGCGCAGCTGGTCGATACTTTTCCCGTCCTCTGCCAAAGAAAGCCCCAGGAGCGCCGCTTTGCGGCGTGTGGCGTTATCTTTGACGGCTTTGACAAATTTACGGTAGCCGGATATAGGCGGCATGATCTCTGCGCAGTACATCACGGTATCCTTGTTGCGCATGAGAATAACATCGTCCTCGCTGTAGTAGCCGCGCGATGTATACAGGTCGCGGATTTCAGCAAAGGCAGCCTTGCAAGCACCGTCGGAGAAATCATCCTCGCTCAAGTGGTCGATGCAGTACAGGATGGTTTTAGAATCCAGTGCCATGATGCCGACAACGCACTGTTCCGGTGTTGCTGGTGTTGCTATCATCAATACCACCCCGATTCTGTTTTGGGCTGCGGTGCGCTTTGCTTCCGGGAACGCTCCCAGGTTCGTATTGCTGCTTTCCAATCTTTCATTGGGTTCTTGCCTACCTTCCAGCCCTTGCTTGTGTAGAAGTCGCAAAACTCGCTGCCGTCAATGCCGTTGTTTCGTTCCCGGCAATAGACGTTGACTTCTTCAGGCGTAGGGGGAACAAACCGTTTTGAAGCGGGCACGCCCTCGTCCCCCTGTGGGGGATTATAGGGGGTATTCTTAACTTCTTTATTCTTCTTTATATTAGGGTCTGTGTTAGCACTGTGTTGGTTCTGTGTTACCTGTTTGTTAGTTTCTGTGTTAGCGCATTGGTAGTCACTGTAATTATTTACCGTAAATACGCTAAATTTACCATGTTCGCACTGTGTTATTTCTTGTGTTGATTTTAGGTGGTTTATAGCAGTGCGAACGGATTGAACACTTATGCCAGTATCTGTTGAAATTTGGCGGATAGAAGCGACGGCCTGACCTGGTTCCAGATGAACACCTTTGTAGTAGCAAGGTTCATAGCAAGCCAGAAACAGCAGGTGCAGAAACACGCATTTTGTGGGGGTATCTGTATACCAGCCCCACTTCATCATGCGCCGGTACAGCTTTATGTAACCCTCATTTTCCATTTTTCAACACTCCAAATAATATTCTGCGACACGGCAAAGCCGACCATAGCGGTTGCGGCGGGTGACCATGCGGGAGGCTACCGGGTAGCCTTTCCGTTTGAGGTCGATGATGCGGGAGGCAAGGCGAGAACAGCCGTAGTCCTCGAGCGCTTCCAGCGCAGTAAGGGAATCGCCGTTTTCAAGCGCAGCGAGAATCTGGTCAAGCTGGCTCGGATGCTTTTTTTCGTTCATGGTTTTACCTCGACAGCAAATTGAGAAGTGCGTGAATTCCACGCAAACGGTCGTATCCAAGAATTTTGCCTGTTCCAGCCCAAAACTGAAACAGTTTTCCATCTGACTTTCTTTTGCAATGGAAGTGTCCGATTTGCTCGTTTTTTAGAACAAATTCGATATTATTCAGCTCAAACTGTTTAATTGCATAGGTTATGCGTTCAGAGTTTTTTGCAACGCGCTCCTTGTGCTTTTCCTTTGCGTAAAGGTGATAACCTCCGTCAAAAGTATCGGCGGGGTCGTTTTCGCGCTCGGCTTTTGTCATCTCTCTGCACCTCGCTCCTTAGAACGGCAAATCACCGTCATCATCGGAAATTGGCGCATAAGCGTATACAGACGGCGCTTTTGCGGGCAAGGTCTTTTTGTTCGGGACGGCAAAGTCACCGCTCTGAATGGCCTTAACGCTGCGCACAGCGTTTACATACAGCTGCGTCTTGATTTCACCGTTATACTCGTACTCTTCCTCACCGAGTACCATGCCAACCAGCTTGCGGGAAAGGGTGGATTCATCGTTCTTGAATGTATAGCCAGCGTTACTGTTCTGTACAGCAGTAAGAAAAGCCTTGAAATAGGGCTGAGCCTTTTCCTTGTAGGAACGAATCAGGATGCCAGCTCGGGGCCAGTTGTCCAGGTTCATGCGGTCGCGCATCTCACGGAAATAGTTCTTGTAAGGGCCTTCGGCAATGTCGAACTCAATGCGCAGATATTCTTTGTCTGGCACATCTTCGGCGCGGACGATGCCGCAAATATAGCCGCCAGGGGTCAGGCGAGAATCGGTTGCTTCGGTTACGTTGTTCCAGTCAATGTTTTTCATGGTTTATTCCTCCATACCATAATATTCACGAATTACTTTATCTACGGCGGCCAAATCGTTGGGAATCAGGTCGGCATCAAACATGCCAATGGGCGTTTTTACGGTGTCCTGACCGCTGTTGTGGGTGGAAAACAGGTACTTGCCGTCCTGCACAACGGTTTTTAAAACGATAGTGTATTTGCCTTCAAGGGTGACTTTCTCGTCCAGCAGTTTACCGATGGTTTTAAACTTTTCATTTCCGTTGGCGTCCATTTCGGAGTGGCCAAGAAAGTAGACGATGCGGTCAGCAGGGAGTGCGGCGGCACGTTCCACCAGCGTGAAGTAGTTCAGAGCCATGTCGGTGAACTTCTGGTAGCCGGTATTTTTGGCGGTGCGCATAAACTCGTCCACCATCAGGTAGGTAGCATCGTCGATGATGATGCTCTTACGTTCAGTTTTATAGAGAACTGCATCAATTTGTTCGTATTTGTCAGTGTTCACAGTTTTCAAGTTGGTGCGGAAAGGCATCGGCTTGCCGGATACGTTGATAACAGCGATTTTTGAGGGGTCAAAGTTGCGCAGGCTGGCGGACTTGCCGGTGCCAGACTGGCCGTAAACCATAACGATAATAGCCATTAGATTGCTTCTCCTTTATAAAGTTTTTGCAAAAGTTCTTCCGGGATGGAAGTAGACGGTGCGGATGGTACAGAATCATCCGGGTCTGGTGTTGTCAGGTGGATTCGGTAGCACTCCGGCGGGCAGGTGTGCTCCAACGGGATGGCACGAATGATGGGTACTTCTACGCGGATGCCGTTGGCGCGGGTGTAATT
>ERZ1034865.274-NODE-274-length-35964-cov-11.688212_pt1 | contig 35964 bp, 35 predicted proteins | sample MGYA00520632_ERZ1034865 | MGnify/ENA primary metagenome ERZ1034865 (study PRJEB33766, sample SAMN09781738) | gut metagenome | biome: gut microbiome | host: Homo sapiens | place: Madagascar | study: EMG produced TPA metagenomics assembly of the PRJNA485056 data...
TTCATTTCGGGGCGAACAAATAACAAAAAGAGAGGTATTGATTTTCTCTCTTTTTTCTTTTTTATCGTAAAGAAGAGTTATGCTGAGTTGAAAGCCTATAATTAAGGGTATGAAAAGGAATAGGGAGTAAGAAAATGTTATAATAAAGGGCACACATTTTTTATAGGATAAGAAAAAATTTTTTATGAAAAATAAAAGAGGAGGATAAAGAGCACGAGTAACCTGTTCAAGGAAATTATCATGAACTTGAAATATTAAGAAAAAGGTTTAGACAACGTGTTAAAATAATACTATGACAAAAACGAAAATCATATTTATGGGGACACCTCAGTTTTCTCAAACGGTTTTGCAAGGATTAATTGATAGCCAACGTTATGATATTTTAGCTGTGGTGACGCAACCAGATCGTAAGGTGGGACGTAAGCAAGAACTTCGACAAACACCTGTAAAAGAGTTAGCATTGAAAGCTAACTTGAAAATTTTACAACCAGAGAAATTATCTGGTTCACCTGAAATGGAAGAATTGTTAGCCTTTGGCGCTCAAGGTGCAGGTATTGTAACGGCAGCCTTCGGACAATTTTTGCCGGGGAAATTGCTTGATGCAATGGCTTTTGCGGTAAATGTTCACGCGTCTTTATTGCCTAAATACCGTGGCGGAGCACCTATTCATTATGCAATTATGAATGGCGAAAAAGAAGCAGGCGTGACCATTATGGAGATGGTTAGAAAAATGGATGCAGGCGATATGGTTGCAAAAGCTTCTACTCCGATTTTAGAAGAAGATAATGTAGGTACAATGTTTGAAAAATTAGCTGTTGTCGGTCGTGACCTTCTTCTTGAAACACTCCCTCTCTATGTTGCAGGAGAAATCAAGCCAGAAGCACAGGATGAAACGCAAGCTACTTTTTCTCCAAACATTAGTCCTGAAGAAGAAAAAATAGACTGGACAAAAAATAATCGTCAAATCTTTAATCAGATTCGCGGTATGAATCCTTTCCCTGTGGCACATACCACCTGGAATGAAGGGCGTTTCAAAATCTACAATAGTCGTCCCATCGACACAGAAAAACATGGTCAGCCTGGCGAAATCATTGACAAAACAAAAAAAACGCTTGTAGTGGCAACAGGTTCTGGTGCCTTAGAACTTTTAGAAGTACAGCTGGCTGGAAAGCCCAAAATGGATATTGTTAGTTTCCTCAATGGTTTAGGACAGAAAGTAAATATAGGTGATCAATTTGGCAAGTAATGCAAGACAAGTCGCACTCGATGTGCTTAACGATATTTTTGGGAATGATGCGTATGCGAATATCGCCTTAGATAGAACATTACGTGAGGTACAACTTTCGGACTTAGATCGTAATTTTGTAACGGCTTTGGTCTATGGTGTAGTCTCCAAGGAAAAACTTTTGGAGTGGTATCTAGAGCCTTTCTTTAAAAAACAACCGAAACCTTGGGCCAAGATGCTTTTGATAATGACTATATATCAAATCCTTTTTATGGATAAAGTGCCAACTTCAGCTGCGGTTGATGAGGCTGTTAAGATAGCTAAACGTAAGGATGGACAGCAAGCAGGAAACTTTATTAATGCTGTTTTACGTAATTTTATGCGGTCAGAACGCCGAAATGAAGAACCAAAAACTTGGGAAATCAAATATTCTATGCCGAAACTTCTTTTGGATAAAATGGTACGTCAGTTTGGTGGGAAACGTACAGGAATGATTTTAGAGAGCTTAGAAAAACCAAGTAAAGCCAGTCTCAGAATAATTGATCCTCAAGTTACTATTCCTGACACAGTTCCTTCAGAACTCTCGCCGGTTGGCCGTGTGGCAGACCATGGTAATTTTGCTCATAGCCAAGCATTTATTGAAGGAAAAATGACCATTCAGGATGAGACAAGTCAGTTGGTAGCCCCACAACTTGATTTAACGGGAAGCGAGCGGGTTCTTGATGCCTGTGCTGCCCCAGGAGGTAAAACAACACATATCGCTCAATATCTTGATACAGGACATGTTACAGCCTGTGATTTATACGATCACAAGCTAAAGCTCATTGAAGACAATGCGGAACGTCAAGGCGTGTGGGAAAAAATTACGACAGTCAAAGCCGATGCAACACAATTAGAAGAACGTTTTGCAGATGATGAGGACTTTGACCGCATCTTGGTTGATGCACCGTGTTCGGGTATTGGTTTAATTCGTCGCAAACCTGATATTCGCTATCGTAAAGAAAGCTCTGATTTTCTTAATTTACAGGAAATCCAACTGAGAATATTGGACAGTGCTTCGAAAAAGCTGAAGAAAAATGGTATAATGGTTTACAGTACCTGCACAATTTTTGATGAAGAAAACTTTGAGGTAGTCAACAAGTTCCTTGAGGCTCATCCAGAATTTGAACAGGTTGAAATTTCGCACGAAAAAGAAGATATTGTCACAGACGGTTGTATTTTCATTACACCGGAAATGTACCATACAGATGGTTTCTTTATTGCGAAATTCAGAAAACTTTAATTCTTTTATAAGGAGCAAAAGTGGAATATAGTATTTTATCAGACATTGGTATGAAACGTACTGCCAACCAAGACTTTGCAGGCACTTATGTTAACCGCGCAGGTTATCGTCTTTTTCTTTTAGCAGATGGTATGGGTGGTCACAAAGCAGGCAATGTCGCTAGTAAATTAACCGTAGAGGATTTGGGGAAATTGTGGTCCGAATCATTTTTTGATGATGGCACACCTGTTGCGACAATGGAAACATGGCTTCGCAATCAAATCCGTAATGAAAGTGAAAATATTGCAGATTTAGGTAAACTAGATGAATATCAAGGGATGGGAACAACTCTTGAAGCTTTAGTGATGCAAGATGGACAGGTCATTTCGGCTCACGTTGGTGACAGTCGTACCTATCTCATTCGTGATGGACAATTGCAAAAAATTACAACAGATCATTCTTTAGTTCAAGAACTTGTTGATGCAGGTCAAATTACTGAAGAGGAAGCTGAAATACACCCTAACAAAAATATCATTACACGTTCTCTTGGCCAGTCAGCCGAAGTACAAGCTGATTTACAAGCTGTTGATGTTCAGCCAGGGGACTATCTGTTAATGAACTCTGATGGTTTGACCAATATGATTTCTGCAGAGGAAATTTTAGAAGTTGTTTATTCTGAAGCTAGTATTGAAGAGAAAACGGAAATACTTGTAGGTCTTGCAAATGAAGCAGGTGGTCATGACAATATCACAGTAATCTTGGTGAAAATTGACGAAGAGTCTGCAGTGGTGAATGAAGATGTGGAGGTTGACTGATGATTCAAATCGGAAAAATCTTTGCAGATCGCTATAAAATCATTAACGAAGTTGGTCGTGGTGGTATGGCCAATGTTTATCAAGGTGAAGATACATATCTTGATAATCGGCAAGTCGCTATTAAAGTTTTGCGTTCTAATTTTGAAAATGACAATATTGCCATTGCTCGTTTTCAAAGAGAAGCATTTGCAATGGCAGAACTATCTCACCCCAATATCGTTAGTATTTCTGATGTAGGAGAGTCTGAAAATCAACAATATATCGTAATGGAATATGTTGATGGTATGACTTTAAAGCAATACATCAATGAACACGCCCCTTTATCAAATGATGAGGCAGTGAATATTACTTCAGAAATACTTTCGGCTATGGAATGTGCACATAACCACGGCATTATTCACCGGGATCTGAAACCGCAAAACGTGTTACTCTCACAAAGTGGTAACGTGAAAGTGACGGACTTCGGTATTGCCAAAGCCTTAACAGAAACGAGTTTAACACAAACGAACACGATGTTTGGTAGTGTTCACTACTTATCGCCAGAACAAGCGCGTGGTGCCAATGCAACGCTTCAGTCAGATATTTATGCTATTGGTATTATCTTGTTTGAGTTGTTGACAGGGCAAATCCCGTTTGATGGCGATTCTGCAGTAGCCATTGCCTTGAAACATTTTCAGGAAAATGTACCCAGCATTATCAACATCAACAAAAATGTACCTCAAGCGTTAGAAAATGTCGTAATCAAAGCAACAGCTAAAGATATCGACAATCGCTATGCGAATGTTGAGGAGATGATGACAGATCTCGCTACGGCTACCAGTTTGGATCGTAAAGGAGAGCCAAAGCTTACCTTTGATAAGGATTTAGATGCAACTAAAGCTTTGCCTAGTAAGTTAATTAATCCTTATGATACGAAGCCATTAATTGATCATCCGCAAGCTGAGCAAAAGGATGAAGCTAAAGATAAAGCTTCTGAAGATAAGGCAAAAACAGATTCTGAGCCAAAAAAGAAAAAATCACGCAAAGGCTTAATTGCTTGGATTATCCTTGCCCTTGTACTTATTGCAGGCGGCGTCACAGCTTGGATGATTACAACGCCTCAAAATGTTTCTGTTCCTGATGTAACAAACATGACACAGGCAGAAGCAGAAAGTAAACTGAAAGAGAAAAATCTTACTGTAGGAAATATTATTCCCGAATTAAGTACGACGGTTGAAAAAGATAAAGTAACACGTACAAATCCTGAATCTGGCTCAAATGTCCGAAAAAATAGCAAAGTAGATATCTATGTTTCACAAGGTGCAACCGGCTTCAAGATGGACGACTATGTAGGTCAAAAATATGAAGACGTTGTTGACGAGCTTGTTTTGAATAAAAATATCAGTAAGAGCCAAATTAAGGTTAACTACGTGACAAGTTCCGAAGATTCTGGCACTATTGTGAAACAAACACCAGCTAAAGGAGAGTTTTTCGATCCGACAGGTAACGATCAAATTACATTTGATGTATCCGAAGGCGAGACAGTAATTATGCCTGCGCTTGCTCTTACTTCAGGTGGATTAAGCTCAACATCAGCAATCAGTTACCTCAATCAGCTTGAAAGTCTTGGTGTTCCTACATCCAATATAACTTTTGTTGATGCTAGCACGGCTAGCAAGGTTTCAAGTTCTAACCTCGATGGTTATTATGTAACACAGACCAGCCCTGAATCAGGAAAAGAATTTAATCCTTCAAATACAAAAATTACATTGACAGTGGCTAAAGCTAACAATAGTAATACTGGTGGCAATCAAACGCCAGAAACCACAACTGAAACAACTCCGGAAACAACACCAGAGACTTCACCAGAACAAGGTAAAGACTCTTCCGACCAAGAAAAAGATTCTTCATCAAACAATGGAAACACGAATAATACAACGGAACAATCGTCTTAATATAAAAAACTTCCAGATATCTGGAAGTTTTTTTGGTATAGTAAAAGAAAAAAACTGCCCAAAGACAGTTTTTCTGAGTCTTAACGACGAAGACCGAGTGAAGCGATAAGTTCGCGGTAACGTTGAACATCTTTTTCACGAAGGTAAGCAAGAAGGTTACGACGGTGACCGATTTTTTTCATCAATCCACGGTAAGTTGCGTGGTCTTTTTTGTGTGATTTGATGTGGTCGTTAAGATGGTTGATTTCCCAAGTCAAAACAGCGATTTGAACTTCAGGTGAACCAGTATCGCCTTCAGTACGTGCATATTGCTTGATGATTTCTTGTTTTTTTTCTTTTGAAATTGCCATGAGTTTTTCTCCTTTTTATTTAGTGCTCATACCGAGTAGAGCGCAGGCAAAGCGCAAAACCAAGAATGAGTTGTAAAAAACTACCTACTTATCTTACACTATTTTTAGACTTTTTACAAGCTTATTGGGTAACAAAAGCGGTTTTAGTTTAAGGTATTTTCTTTTTCAATCGTTGCAGTGATTGCATCAATTACTGTGGCTACAAAATGATTTTGTTCTAAAGAAACAACACCGGCAACAGTGGTCCCGCCAGGACTTGAAACTTTATCGACCAAAGTCCAAGGACCTTCACCTGATTCCAAAATCATTTGAGCAGAAGCTGCAACGGTTTCTGCAACGATTTTGGTAGCTTGATCTTTAGGAATACCATGAAGAACACCAGCTCGGCTCAAAGCATCAACAAACATATAGATATATGCAGGACTAGAACCAGCAATCGCTGTGAAAGTAGAAAAATCTTTTTCAGCAACTTCATGAACAGTACCGATGGAAGAGAAGATTTCTTGAGTCAACTGATAGATATCAGAACTTACATACTCATTACGTACAATCGCAGAAGTCGATTTTTGAATTTGTGCGTTAATGTTTGGCATTACGCGAATGATGGGAAAGTCATATGTTTTAGACATGTCTGATAAGGCTTCTAAATCGAAACCGGCTGCGATAGAAATAAGGGTTTTATCTTTCGTAAACAGAGGGGAAATCTCTTCCATGATGTCAGGCAAAATTTGAGGTTTGACAGCCATAACGATAAGATCAGATTGTTCAACGAGCTCACCATGTGAGTGACTAGCAAACACACCCAATTTATCAGCTTGTTCCTGTGTCTTTCTCAAATCACGTCCCGAAATAAGCACGCGGACATTTGACTTATCAAGTCCAGTAATGATAGCAGATGCCATCTTACCGACACCTATAAAACCAATTGTTTTCATTTTATCTCCATTTTCTTTATAGTAGAACTTCCTTCATTTTAGCATATATTTTAGCATATTTATAGAAACAAAGACAATAATTAGAAATACTCTTAGAATGTGATATAATCGATGTATATTCTATTAGAAATTTAACAAGTTTTGGAGGCCATATAAAATGGAAAAATATGCAATTATACTCGCGGCTGGAAAAGGCACGCGCATGAAATCGTCTCTACCAAAAGTTCTTCACAATGTGGCAGGCAAAACAATGCTAGGTCACGTTTTACAAAGTGTGAATCAAGTGGATATGGAAAAACTTATCGTGATTGTTGGGCATGAAGCAGATAAAGTTATTGAAACTCTTCCTAAAGGAACAAACTTTGTGAAACAAGATGAGCAATTAGGAACTGGCCATGCGGTTCGCATTGCCTCAGATTTACTTGAAAATGAAGAAGGTGCAACTTTGGTTATTGCGGGAGATACACCTTTAATTACAGGCGAAACTTTAGAACAATTATTTGAGTATCATGTGGCGCAAAAAGCTACCGCAACTATTTTAACAGCTATTGCACCAAATCCTACAGGCTATGGACGTATCATCCGCGATGCTGAGGATTGTGTGGAAAAAATTGTGGAGCAAAAAGATGCTTCTGCAGAAGAACAAGCTATCCAAGAAATCAATACAGGTACTTATATCTTTGATAACAAGGCTTTGTTCTCAGCGCTTGAAAATCTTACAACGGATAACGCACAAGGGGAATACTACTTGACAGATGTTATCGAAATTTTCAAAAAGCAAGGAAAAACTGTTACGGCCCATATTTTAGAAGACTTTGATGAAAGTCTTGGTGTAAACGATCGTGTTGCTTTAGCCCAAGCAGAAAAAATCATGCGTCGTCGCATCAACCATCAACATATGGTCAATGGTGTGACACTTATTGATCCAGAAACAACTTATATTGATGCAGATATCGAAATCGGTGAAGAAACGGTCATTGAACCAAATGTACAAATTATGGGTAATACCGTTATTGGTAAGAAAACCTTGATTACAAGTGGAAGCCGCATTGAGAATTCAGAAATTCATTCTCATTGTGAAATCCGTTCGTCATGGATTGAAAGCAGTAAAATGAACATTATGAGTAATGTTGGACCATATGCTCACTTACGCCCAGGAACGGTTCTCAGCGAAAAAGTTCATGTGGGTAACTTTGTTGAAATCAAGGGCTCAACACTCGGTAAAGGAACAAAAGCCGGTCACCTTACTTACATTGGTAATGCAACAGTTGGTGAAAAAGTAAACTTCGGTGCTGGAACAATCACTGTAAATTATGATGGTCAAAATAAATACAATACGGAAATTGATGATTTTGCCTTTATTGGTTCTAACTCAACATTAGTAGCACCACTTCGTGTGGGTAAAAACGCCTTGACTGCTGCCGGCTCAACCATTACTAAGGATGTTGCACCAGAAAGTATCGCAATTGGACGTTCACGTCAAGTTGAAAAGTCAGGTGCTGCACGTCGCTTGCCGCATTTTCGTGGTGAGTAAAATATAAGAAAATAAAGATAACGGAGATAAACATGCGAGAATTTGACGAGAAAAAGTTTGAAGAACCCACTTTGTCTCGTGAGCAAATTTTTCACGGACAAATTTTTCGAGTGGTAAAAGACTTAGTAAGTTTACCAGATGAAACAATGGCAACAAGAGAGCTAGTTTTTCATAATGGTGGTGTTGCTGTTGCACCAATAAGTGGAGATAAGCTTGTATTGGTAGGACAATATCGTAAAGCTTTTGAAAAATTTATTTATGAAGTGCCTGCGGGGAAACTAGAAGCCGATGAGTTGGATGACCCGAAAGCCGCCGCTTTACGTGAGTTAGAAGAAGAGACGGGCTACACAGCAGAACAACTTGTCGAAATTACGAGCTTTTATGGTACACCTGGTTTTTCTTCTGAAAAAACATATCTTTATTTCCCTATTGGACTCACGAAGGTTGAAAACCCTCGTCCGAAAGACGAAGGAGAATTTCTTGAAATGATTGAAGTGACGCTCCCGGAAGCTAAGACAATGATTGAAGAAGGGCAAATTTGTGATGCTAAGACAATCATGGCTGTTTGGTACTGGGAGCTGAAAAATCTGAAAAAACAAGGAGATTTAGATGCCTAAACCACTTTTGACAGATGATATCATTGAGGATGCAGAGCGAAAAAGAAGACGTTTAGAGAGAAGTCTCAAAGAAGAATTAGAGCAAGATCGAGAAATATCAGAGAAATACGATAAACTTGAACGTGATTTATCAAAAAATGCGGTTTATAAAAGTCGCCGCATTGAAAATGCCAAGCAGAAAAAACGAAGTAGTCGTGTAAACAAATGGCTCCTTATTACTTCGCTTGTTGTAATTGGGATAGGAATTTTGTTTTTCTGGTACTATTTCTAAACAATATCTATACCTCACATATATGTGGGGTTTTATTTTAAACTTTTATACTATATAATGTACTTACCACAATGAAAGAAAAAGGAGAATAAAAATGAAATTAGGAATTATTTGTGCAATGGAAGAAGAGCTCCGTACTCTTGTAGAAAATCTTGACAATGCAAGTAAGATTACACGTCACGGTTATGTCTTTCATACCGGCTCAATAGGTCGTCATGAGGTTGTACTGGTCCAATCAGGAATAGGTAAAGTGATGTCTGCAATGGCAGTTACTTTGTTGGTTGAAGTTTTTTCCGTTGATGGGATTATTAATACAGGTTCTGCTGGTGCGGTTAATCACGAATTAAAAATAGGCGATGTTGTTGTTGCTGACAAGCTTGCTTATCATGATGTTGATGTTACAGCTTTTGGCTATGCTTTTGGGCAAATGGCGCAACAGCCGCTTTATTTTGAGAGCAGTAAATATTTCGTTTCGGAGCTTAAAAAAGCGATTGAGAATCCTGTTGTTGGTCTGATTACAAGCTCTGACAGTTTTATTTCTAGCGACGGTCGCATTGCTGAAATTAAAAAACACTTTCCAGATGTTTTGGCCGTTGAAATGGAAGGGGCTTCGATTGCCCAAGCAGCAACAGCCTTGAAAAAACCGTTTGTCATTATTCGTGCGATGTCGGATACAGCAAGCCACGATGCAAATGTGAAATTTGATGAATTTATTATTGAAGCTGGTCGCAAATCTGCGCAAACATTAATGAATTTTCTGAACAATATGGAATAAACGATAATTAGCTGACTTTTTCACCAGAAAAAGTTATAATAATAAAATCAATACATGGAAGTGGAGAAGAATGAAATGAATATTACTCAAGATTTCACACAAAAACTTTATGACAACTTTGCGGAAAACCCTAAATTTCGTGCTGTAGAGAATGCAGCGACGAAAAATGGGCTCCTGAATGCTTTGGAAGTTCGTAGCTCACATGCCAACAATATTCCAGAGTTTTCAATTGACCTTACCAAAGATAAAGTAACGAATCAAAAACAATCAGGTCGTTGTTGGATGTTTGCTGCTCTGAATACTTTCCGTCATAAAATGATTGGACAATTTAAGTTAGAAAACTTTGAACTGTCACAGGCTTACACTTTCTTTTGGGATAAATACGAAAAGTCAAATTGGTTTATGGAACAAATTATTAACCATGTAGATATGGACGATCGTCGCTTGAAATTTTTACTCCAAACACCACAACAAGATGGTGGACAATGGGATATGGTTGTGGCGCTTTTTGAAAAATACGGTGTTGTTCCTAAGGATATTTATCCTGAATCAGCAGCATCTTCTAATTCGCGTGAACTCAACCAGTATTTAGACAAACTGTTGCGCCAAGATGCTCAATTATTGAGAGAAGCACTGGCAAAGGGCGAAGATGTACAAGTTCTTAAAGAAGATTTGTTACAAGAAATTTTTAACTTTTTAGCAGCAACTCTTGGACTTCCTCCGCAACATTTTGAGTATGCATTCCGTGACAAAGAAAGCAAATTAGAAAAATTCTCAGGCACAGCCCAAGAATTTTATGCTCAATATGTGGATATCAAACTTGATGACTATGTTTCAGTCATTAATGCACCAACAGAAGATAAACCTTACAACAAATCATACACAGTTGAATTTCTGGGAAATGTGGTTGGAGCTCGTGATGTTAAGCACTTGAATCTTGACATGGATCGTTTCAAAAAACTCGCCATTGCACAAATGCAAGCAGGTGAAACAGTTTGGTTTGGTTGTGATGTTGGACAAGTTTCAAATCGTAAGGATGGTTTGTTGACTCTTGATGCATATGATTTTGAGACAGCGCTTGATATTCACTTTACACAGGATAAAGCCTCACGCTTAGATTATGCTGAATCTTTGATGACACATGCTATGGTTTTAACAGGTGTAGATTTGGATGAAAATGGAGCACCTACGAAATGGAAAGTTGAAAACTCTTGGGGGAAAGATGTTGGTAAGGAAGGCTATTTTGTGGCCTCTGATGCGTGGATGGATGAATATACCTACCAAATCGTAGTACGTAAAGATTTGCTCACTCCTGAAGAACTTGCAGCCTACAATGCTGAACCTCAGATCCTCTTACCTTGGGATCCTATGGGAGCTTTGGCTTAAAAGAAGAGAAGATGTCCCATATGGACATCTTTTTTGCTATAATAATATTATGGAAAATACGGATATCATATACGGCTTACATGCTGTAACAGAGTCACTCAATGCAGGAGTAGTCAATAAACTCTATGTCGAGGAAAAATTACGGGGTAAGAACGTTGAGAAAATCAAGGAACTTGCGCGTGAAAAAAAAGTAAACATCTCTTGGACACCCAAAACTGAATTAAATAAAATATCAGAAAATGGAGTTCATCAAGGTTTTGTTGCCCGTGTGGCAGAATTTGCTTATGCAGAATTGGCAACAATTTTAGCGCAAGTTTCGGACAAAGAAACTGCGACAATTTTAATTTTAGATGAGCTGACAGACCCCCACAATTTAGGATCAATTGCCCGAACAGCAGATGCAACAGGAGTAGATGCGATTATTATTCCAAAACACCGTGCGGTAGGCATCACGCCAACAGCAGTAAAAGCAAGTACAGGTGCTTTGCAACATGTGCCCGTGGTACGTGTTACTAATCTTTCTCAAACGTTAGATAAACTAAAAGAAGCTGGATTTTGGACTTTTGGAACCGACATGGACGGTACCACTTATTCTAAATGGAATACCTCAGGTAAAGTTGCCTTGGTGATTGGAAATGAAGGAAAAGGTATTGGTCAAAATCTGAAAAAACAAGTGGACGAGATGATTACTATTCCGATGGTTGGCCATGTTCAAAGTTTGAATGCAAGTGTTGCTGCCAGTATTTTGATGTACGAAATTTTTAGAAATAAGATGTAAGGGGGAAAAGATGACTTTTCGCATTGTTACCGATTCAACAGCGGATTTGAGTGAAGATTATTTACAAAAATACGACATAGCTGTATTAGGAATGACTGTCACTATTGGTGAGCAAACCTATCCAACTATTGGCGAAAATAGCCTGAGTAATGAACACCTTCTCCGAGAAATTAAAGCAGGCAAAACTGTTCAAACATCACAAATTAATTCTGGCCAGTTTTCCGAGTTATTCAAAAAATTTATAAGCCAAAATCCAGAAGAAGAAATTGTGTATCTGGCCTTTTCATCAGGCTTATCAGGGACTTATCAATCTGCCGTTATTGCTCGAGAGATGATTCTAGAAGAATATCCGAAAGCTAAAATTACGGTAGTGGATACATTGGCCGCAGCTTCTGGAGAGGGTTTCTTGGTCCAAGAAATGGTGAATCTACGAGAATCTGGGAAGAGTTTGACAGAAGCGTTGCCTATTTTTGAAGCACTTATTTTACGCCTCAAGAGTCTTTTCATGGTTGACGACTTGAATCACCTTGCACGAGGAGGACGTATTCCCAAAGCTGTTGCTATGGTTGGAACGATGGCCAACATCAAACCTCTCCTTACCGTAGATGCAGAAGGCAAGTTGACACAACTGACTAAAGTACGTGGCAAGAAGAAAGCAATAAAAAGTTTAGTTGATATGACACTTGAAGAGATGGACCCGGCTTATTCACGTGTAATTGTGGCATATTCTGGGAGCGAAGCCACTGCTCAAGAAGTGAAACAACTCTTCTTGGAACAACATGTTGACAAGGTTGACATCCGTCCTCTGAGTCCAACGATTGTCACTCATACAGGTTCTGGTACTTTGGCGATTTTTTCAATTACTAAAAAAAATAGAAAATAATATAAAAAATCACAGTTGAACTCTTGTTTTACTGTGATTTTGTGTTAAAATATAGAGTGAGTGTAAACTCGATAAATTGAAAATATGAATTGTGATATGTGAGGAAAGGGGTCGCTTTTATGCTAAAAAGTGGACTTTATACGGGCGTTGACATCGGTACAAATACTATTAAAGTGTTGGTTGCGGAGTACGTCTCAGACGAAATGAATATAATTGGCGTCGGTAATGCAAAATCTGACGGTCTAAAAAACGGAATTATTGTAGATATTGAAAAGGTGGCAACAGCTTTACGCAAGGCTGTTAACGCTGCTGAAGAACGTGCGGGAATTACGATTGACAAAATTAATGTCAGTATTCCTGCCAATCAACTCGAAATGGAAAACTGCCAAGGCATGGTTCCAATTATCGGGACTTCAAAAGAAATTACAGAAGATGATGTAATGCAAACTGTGCAAAATGCATTGATGCGCGGTGTAGTTCCTGAACGTGAAATAATTTCTGTAGAGACAACTGAGTTTACAGTTGATGATTTCACAGGAATATCTGACCCTCGTGGGATGTTTGGTGTGCGTTTAGGTATGCGTGGTATCATTTATACTGGCCCAAAAACATTAGTGCACAACATTCGTAAAGTTGTGGAACGTGCTGGCTTGGTTGTGGATAATCTCGTGATCGCTCCGCTGGCTATGAGTCACTATGTACTTTCAGAAGGAGAACGTGAGTTTGGTACAGTAATGATTGATCTTGGTGCAGGCCAGACAACAGTTTCCGCTGTTCGGGATCAACAACTGAAGTTTGCGCATACAAGCCCAGAAGGTGGCGATTATGTGACACGTGATATTTCTACTGTACTCAATACTTCATTGAGTGAAGCAGAAGATTTGAAACTAAATTATGGTGAAGCAAGTACTGAGCGCGCCAGTCAAGAAGAATACTTCCCGGTTGACGTTGTTGGACAAACAGACCCAGAAGAAATCACAGAATATTACCTTTCACAAATTATTGAAGCACGTTTAACACAAATTTTTAACCGTGTAAAATCAGATTTGGAAAACACTCGTTCATTAGACTATCCTGGTGGAATTGTGGTGCTTGGTGGAGCTGCGGCAATGCCTGGCACAGTGAATCTTGCAACAAAAGTTATTGGGATGAACGCACGTCTTTTCGTACCAAGCGAAATGGGCTTACGTAACCCAGCTTTCGCACAAGTAATCAGTGTTGTCAACTACGTTGGTGAACGCACAGACATTGATCGACTTGTATCACAAGCCATTGCTTCTGACAGCGCATATGTTGCTCCTGTTGCGCAATATGAAGAACCTGTTCTTCCGGCAACAGATACAATGGATTATGAAGAAAATAACTTCTACCAAACAGAAGCTCCAACTCGTCCAGTTGCTCAACCAGCAGCTGAACCTGAAGAAGAAAAAGAAGGTGTTGTGGATCGTATGCGCAACATGTTCTCAAACCTTTTTGACTAAAACGACTTAATAACGGAGAAATAAAACATGGAATTTTCATTTGATACAGAAATCGCTCAAGGCGCTGTAATTAAAGTTATCGGTGTTGGTGGCGGCGGTGGTAACGCAGTTAACCGCATGATTGAAGAAGGCGTTTCTGGCGTTGACTTTATCGTAGCTAATACAGATGTACAAGCTTTGCGCAGTTCAAAAGCAGATACAGTAATTCAACTTGGCCCAAAATTGACACGAGGACTTGGTGCAGGTGCACAGCCTGAGGTTGGTCGCCGTGCCGCAGAAGAATCTGCAGAAACAATTGCCCAATCTTTTGAAGGCGCAGATATGGTCTTCATCACTGCTGGTATGGGTGGTGGAACAGGAACAGGTGCTGCTCCTGTAATCGCTCAAATCGCAAAAGAAATTGGTGCTTTGACAGTTGCAGTTGTAACTCGTCCATTTGGTTTTGAAGGCTCAAAACGTAGCTACTTTGCAACAGAAGGTATTGAAGATCTTCGTGCAAATGTAGACACATTACTTATCATCTCAAACAACAACTTGCTTGAAATCGTTGATAAGAAAACTCCTTTGACAGAGGCATTGCGTGAAGCAGATAATGTTCTCCGCCAAGGTGTTCAAGGTGTTACTGACTTGATTACAAATCCAGGTATGATTAACCTTGACTTCGCCGATGTGAAAACAGTTATGGCAAACAAAGGAGATGCCCTCATGGGTATCGGTGTTGCAACTGGAGAAGATCGTGTCATTGAAGCAACACGTAAAGCGATTTACTCACCATTGCTTGAAACAACAATTGAAGGTGCTGAAAATGTCCTTCTTAATGTTACAGGTGGCATGGATATGAGTCTTATTGAAGCTCAAGATGCTTCAGAAATTGTTATTCAAGCTGCAGGTAACGATGTGAACATCTTGTTGGGTACATCTATTGATGACTCACTCAGTGATGAAATTCGTGTTACTGTTGTAGCAACAGGTGTTTCACAAGATGCAACTGATGAATATTTAGGAACATCTACAGCTCCAGTTGTAGATGAACCACGTCGTCAACCTAACTTTCAACATACTTCGATGAAACAAGCCTCAACGCCAACTTCACGACCAGCACAAGCTTCACAGCCTTCACAAGCACAACAAGCTCCTACACAAAAATCAGGATCTGCTTTTGGCGATTGGGATCTTCGTCGTGATGCTTCACCGCGTCAAAACGGAAATCAAAACCGTGAAAACTCATCGAATGTTACAAGCTTCTCAGGTATCCCATCTACAGATGAAGATATCGATACTCCACCATTTTTCCGTAAATAATGAGTATAGCAGAAAATGTTAAAAATATTTTGAACAAGGTAGATGTGGCAAAAGCTACATCTCCTTATTCAAATCAAGACGTTCAGGTGATTGCCGTAACCAAGTATGTCGATACTGCAAAAGCAGCACAAGTAGTTGAAGCAGGTATTCATCATTTAGCAGAAAATCGTACAGATTTATTTCTTGAAAAATATAAGGCTCTTGAAAACAAAGATATTACTTGGCATCTCATCGGAAATTTGCAACGCCGTAAAGTAAAAGATGTCATTAATTTAGTTGATTACTTTCATGCTTTAGATTCGGTCAAGCTTGCCAAAGAAATTGAAAAACGTGCGGAACATATGATAAAATGTTTCCTCGAAGTCAATATCTCAGGTGAAGAGACAAAACATGGATTTGCGCCAGAAGACATAGATCAAGCTTTAGCAGAAATTTCACAGTTAGATAATGTGGAAATTGTGGGCTTGATGACGATGGCGCCGATTGATGCTGATAATGAGCAGTTGGATAACATTTTCGCTTCGATGAAGCAATTGCAAATCGAAATTGCGGCTAAAGAAATTACTAATATTCCTTGTACTGAATTGAGTATGGGAATGAGCCGTGATTATACAAGAGCAATTCAACAAGGAGCGACCTTTGTTCGAATTGGTACAGCATTTTTTGAATAAAATTTGTATAGAATCTTAAGCATTGAAAACGGAGGGAAGTATGGCCTTAAAAGATCAATTTGATAAATTAAAAAAATTTTTCGAAGAGGACGACGATGAGTATGATGAACCCGTTGTAGCGGCACAAAAGCCACAACCGCAAAAGTCTTCAACAGTAAACACAGAAAAGAAAGCCACAGGTATGAATCGTCCGGTTCAACCTCAAAGACAAGCGCAAGCAAAATCAACTGCTAAACGCCCAGCACCCTTTTCTTCAACAACAAATAACACTAAAACAACAGAGAAAAAAGTTCAAAAACCTATGATGAATCAATCCACAACAAATGCAGGACAAGTTATTGCCATCAAAGAGCCACGTGCCTATTCTGATATTATGGAATCTGCGCGCATCGTTAAAAATGGAGAGTCGGTTTTGGTTAACTTCAAGTTTATGCCAGATAACCAAGCACGACGTTCAATTGACTTCTTGACTGGTGTTGTATTCACACTTGATGGTGATGTTCAAAATGTTGGCGGACAAATTTTCTTACTTACACCGGCGAATATCACAGTTGATGCTTCCCAAGAATTAAGTATCTTGGCAGGGCAAAACTTTGAGAACTTCGATATTTAATAAACTATGATTATATATATTTTAATTCGACTGATTGGTCTTTATACCTGGGTTTTGGTAGCTTATGCTCTGATGAGTTGGATACCAAGCCTTTATGATACAGCTGTAGGCCGTTTTATTGTCAAAATTTCAAGACCTTATCTGAGCTTATTTGAAGGTATTCCATTACGTTTTGCAGGATTAGATTTCACAATCGTGCTTGGTGTAATTGCTTTACAAGTTATTCAACAACTTCTTTTACGCTTCTTATGAGTCATGAAAATATATATCAACACTTTCATCCTGATGAAAAGCAATTTATTGATCGCGTCTTAGACTGGATGGATCGTGTGGAAAACAATTATTCTGTAGTTACTACTTATTTTCTAAATCCTAGAGAAGTTGAAATTCTCGAATCTTTAGCAAATAAGCGGGAACTTCAGATTTTTTCTACTCAGGATATTGCCCAGACCGAACTCACTAAGATTATTATTGCGCCTGAATTTTATCAGTTAGATGTCGCAGACTTTGACATAGCGTTGTTAGAAATTTTATACGCTAAGAAATTTTATCAACTCAAGCATTCCCAAATTTTAGGGAGTTTCTTAGGTCAAACGGGAATTAGGCGTTCAGAGCTTGGCGATATTATTTTAAGCGAAGGAAGGGCACAAGTTTTTGTTTCCAAACATCTTCTTGAAATCTTTCAGAATAATATCAAAAAAATTGGTTCTGCCTCCGTACAATTTGTTGAAAAACCATTTGAAGAGCTGATAGAAACAGAAGCTGCCTCAGTTATGAAAGTAGTCTTAGTTTCGAGTATGCGTATTGACAAAATTATTGCAAGCACTTTCGAGATTTCTCGCAATCTTGCCGTAAATATGTTACAATCAAGAAAGGTAAAATTAAATTACCTTGAAATTGAAAAGAAAGATTTTACTGTCGAACAAGGAGATTTAATCAGTGTTCGTGGCCTAGGTCGTATTAAGATTCTAAGAATTTTAGGTGAAACCAAAAAAGGTAAACAGAAAATCGAATGTGAAATTACTAAGAATCATAAGAAAAGTTAGAGTCTCTTGGGAGATTGGAGGTACTTATGGCATTAAATAGTTTAGATGTTCAAAATAAAACATTTAATACACAAATGCGTGGTTACAACAAACATGAAATTGAAGAATTTTTAGATATCGTTGTTCGTGATTACGATGAATTTGCACAAAAAATTAAAGATCAAGAGCGTGAGCTTAAGGCTTTACGTGAACGCGTAAAATATTTCGATGATATGAAAGATTCCTTGAATAAATCTATTGTCGTTGCACAAGATGCGGCCGACAATTTACGTGTTCAAGCACAGAGTGAATCAAACAGCATTATTGCTGAAGCTAGTCAAAAAGGTCAGCTCATTATTGAAGCCGCTAAAAAAGAAGCAGGAACAATCCTTAATCAAGCTTCGGATGATGCACGTCGTTTGGTTCGTGATACAGATGATTTGAAACGTAAAATGCGTCTTTATCACCAACGTATGACTTCAATTATTGAGGCTCAGTTGGCAAGTATTCATTCAGAAGATTGGCAAGATACTCTAGAAGCAACATCTTCACATATCACAAATCCTGAAGAAAAGCTTCAAGAAATTGTAGATATGCAGTTGAGTGATACATCTTTACAAGGAAATATCGCTAAAGATCAACTTTCTAAGGCTGAAGAAAACACTGTTGTAGAACCTACAGTTAAGGAAGAAACTGAAAAAATAGTTGAAGTTGAAGAAACTGAAATTCCACAGACTGTGAAAGAAGTTTTGGCTCCCGCTCTTGAAGAGGAAACTGAAAAATTACCCTCTGAAGACGGAAAAGTTGCAGAAACTGAAAAAAATGAAGAAACTTCTTATCCAGTTTTTCCAGAAATGCAAACAGAAGTTCCAGAAGTAGAAGCACCTGAACATAAATAATTTAATTTTAGGACAAGAAAAGAAAAATATATTTACAGCAAGTGAGAGTTGATGGAAGTCTCATATTCCCTGTTTTTCGGATTATCACCTAAATTATTCTAAGCCCAAGTCAAGTAAGTTTAGACGCTGTACACGTTACGTACGTAAGAGTTCTCACTTTTTGTGAGAAAAATTAAGGTGGTACCACGGTCTTTCGTCCTTTTTCGAAAGACCGTTTTTTATTATCATTCTTTCCGCTTTAGCGGATTAGAATGATAATACGCAAGAAACAGAGAGTTTAGAGATACTGGTAAACAGATAAAGTTTAAAAGAAAGGTAAAAATTATGAAAATTAAAGATACATTGAATTTAGGAAAAACGGCTTTCCCGATGCGAGCAGGCTTGCCAAATAAAGAAGCTGGCTGGCAAAAAAGCTGGGAAGAAGCTAAACTTTATGAAGCACGTCAAGAACTGAATGAAGGTAAACCATCGTTTATGTTGCACGATGGACCTCCCTATGCAAATGGAAATATCCACGTTGGACATGCTCTAAATAAAATTTCGAAAGATATTATTGTACGCTATAAATCCATGTCTGGTTTCCGTGCACCATATGTACCAGGATGGGATACTCACGGTTTACCTATCGAACAACAACTTTCAAAAGCGGGTATGAACCGTAAAGAAATGGACATGTTAGACTATCTTGAGGAGTGTCGCAAATATGCGCTCAAGCAAGTAGATATGCAGCGTTCAGACTTTAAGTCTTTAGGAGTTTTAGCAGATTGGGAACGTCCATATATGACACTTCTCCCAGAATATGAGGCTGCACAAATTCGTGTCTTCGGTAAAATGGCGGAAAAAGGCTATATCTACAAAGGTCAAAAACCAATTTACTGGTCTCCTTCATCAGAAAGTTCATTGGCAGAAGCGGAAATTGAATACCAAGATGTCCGTTCGGCATCAATCTTTGTGGCTTTCAAAGCAAAAGATGTTAAAGGCTTGTTACCAGAAGATGCAGAATTTGTTATCTGGACAACGACACCTTGGACATTGCCAGCAAATATGGGGATTTTTGTACATCCAGACTACGAATATTCAGTTGTAGAAGTAGGAAATCGTAAATTTGTTGTCGCTTCAGAAATGCTTAGCAAGGTGGCAGAGACTTTAGAGTGGGAAAACCCAACGGTAATTCAAACACTTAAAGGTTCTGAAATGGATATGATGACGGCTTATCACCCATTTTATGATCGTGAATCATTGATTATGAATGGGGATTATGTCACACTTGATTCTGGTACTGGACTCGTTCATAGCGCACCAGGTCATGGTGAAGATGACTACTTCTTTAGCCGTAAATATAAACTTGAAGTTCTATCACCTGTGGACAACCGTGGTTACTATACGGATGAAGCACCTGGTTTAGAAGGTATCTTCTACGATGAAGGAAACAAAATTGTAAGTAAATGGTTAGAAGAAAAAGGAGCTTTGCTGAAGCTTGACTTCTTTACACACAGTTATCCACATGATTGGCGTACGAAGAAACCCGTTATTTTCCGTGCAACACCACAATGGTTTGCATCGATTGATGACTTCCGTGAAAATATCCTAAGTGAAATTGAACAAGTGGATTGGATTATCCCTTGGGGGAAAACACGTCTTTATAATATGGTTCGTGACCGTGGAGATTGGGTCATTTCGCGTCAACGCGCTTGGGGTGTTCCACTGCCAATCTTCTATGCGGAAAATGGAGAGGCAATCATTACGCCGGAAACGACAGAACATGTTGCCCAGCTTTTTGCGGCACACGGTTCAAAAGTTTGGGTTGAACGTGAAGCTAAAGAGTTGTTACCAGAAGGCTTCACTCATCCTGGTTCTCCAAACGGTAAATTCACAAAAGAAAAAGACATCATGGATGTCTGGTTTGATTCAGGTTCATCATGGAATGGTGTTCTGAACGAACGCGATTACTTATCTTACCCTGCCGATCTTTATCTTGAAGGTTCAGATCAATATCGTGGTTGGTTTAACTCATCAATCACAACTTCAGTTGCTGTTAACGGTGTTTCTCCATACAAAGCAGTTCTGTCACAAGGTTTTGTTCTTGATGGAAAAGGACGTAAAATGTCTAAATCTATTGGTAATACAATTTTACCTTCAGATGTGACAGGAAAATTAGGGGCAGATATTCTTCGTCTCTGGGTAGCTTCTGTCGATACTGAAGCCGATGTTCGTGTTTCTATGGAGATCCTTAATCAAGTTTCAGAAGTTTATCGTAAAATCCGTAACACAATGCGTTTCCTAATCGCAAATACTACCGATTTTGATAAAAACACAAATGCGGTTTCTTATGAAAACTTACGTAGTGTTGATAAATATATGCTTGTCAAATTCAATACACTAGTAGAATCAGTACGTGAAGCTTATGATTCATACAATTTCATGAGTGTTTATAAGCAAGTGATTAACTTCTTGACCAATGATTTGTCTGCTTTCTATCTTGATTTTGCTAAGGATGTGGTATACATCGAGGCAGTCAATGCTGCAGATCGTCGTTCAATGCAAACCGTGATGTATACAATGCTTGCAGATTTGACAAAACTTTTAGTTCCGATTCTGCCGCACACAGCAGAAGAAATCTGGTCATACCTTGAAGCAGAAACGGAAGAGTTCGCTTATCTTGCTGAAATGCCTGAAGTTAAAGACTTCACTGGCTCAGAAGAGTTACTCGGTGAATGGGAAGCATTCCTTGATTTCCGAAATAAAGTACTTAAAGCGCTTGAAGAAGCACGTGAAGCAAAATTAATCGGTAAATCACTTGAAGCAAAAGTTACTGTATATCCTAATGAAGTGGTTTCAAGTCTTCTTGTAAGTCTTGATGAAAATGTTGCTCAACTTCTCATTGTTTCAGAATTCTCTGTATCAAATGAAGGAGCACCAGAAGAAGCTGTTAAATTTGATGATGTAGCTATTCTTGTGGAACAAGCACCAGGTCAAGTATGTGACCGTTGCCGCCGTACAGATGTGACCGTTGGGACTGATGAAAATGAACATTTACATGCCCTTTGCTCAAGCTGTGCTACCATTGTAAAAAATGAATTTCCTCAAGTATTAACTGATGGGTTTGAATAAAATAAAAAGCTTGGATATCCAAGCTTTTTATAATATAAAAAACTGCTTCAAGCAGTTTTTAAAATGCAGACAGAGCCATAGCTAGGGAGCTAAAGACAATAAGTAGCAGCATCGCAACGACAACAACCATCGTCACTTTTTGAAAAGTAGATTTTTGTTTCTTTTTGTAAGCCATAGTTTCCTCAATATTTATTATTCTCAGTTCTATTCTAGCAATAAATTAGTAAAATGTCACACTATTTACCAGAATTGTCCGTTTCAGATTTTGAAGACTCTTTTGGTTCTAAGAATTTTGCAAATGGATCTTCTTGCTTCTCAGTTTTCGCTGTTGCTTTATCAGTGTCTAAATTACCGGTTGAGACGCCTAAATCATCCATCATTTTATCGAAATCATCACGTTTTCTAAAAGTTAATCCCATATCGATATTACTCCTTATCATTTTTTATATATTTTACTACGAAAAGTCAAAAAAAGCCAGATAAATAGCAATAAAGTTTGCATTTAAAGCGAAAATCCAGTATAATGTTATGGAACGGTAGTTTGTGTAAAGCACTGCTACCTATAAAAAATATATTTTTTCTCAAAGGAGACATTTTAAAATGGCTAAAGAAGTTTACGACCGTAGCAAACCGCACGTAAATATTGGTACTATCGGACACGTTGACCATGGTAAAACTACCCTCTCAGCTGCAATCTCTAAAGTATTGTCTGACAAAGGTTACTCTAAAGCGACTGATTTCGCATCTATCGATGCTGCGCCAGAAGAACGCGAACGTGGTATCACTATCAACACTGCTCACATCGAGTACGAAACTGATAAACGTCACTATGCCCACATCGACGCTCCAGGTCACGCGGACTACGTTAAAAACATGATCACTGGTGCTGCCCAAATGGACGGTGCGATCCTCGTAGTTGCTGCAACTGACGGACCAATGCCACAAACACGTGAACACATCTTGCTTTCACGTCAAGTTGGTGTTAAATACCTTATCGTATTCCTTAACAAAGCTGACCTCGTTGATGACGAAGAACTTATGGAACTTGTTGAAATGGAAGTACGTGACCTCTTGTCAGAATACGACTTCCCAGGTGACGATACTCCAGTAATCGCTGGTTCAGCTCTTGGTGCTTTGAACGGTGAACCTCAATGGGTTGCTAAAGTTGAAGAACTTATGGACATCGTTGACGAATACATTCCAACTCCAGAACGTGACACTGACAAACCATTGTTGCTTCCAGTCGAAGACGTATTCTCAATCACTGGTCGTGGTACAGTTGCTTCAGGTCGTATCGAACGTGGTACTGTTAAAGTCAACGACGAAATCGAAATCGTTGGTATCAAAGAAGACACTAAAAAAGCTGTCGTTACTGGTATCGAAATGTTCCGTAAAACACTTGACGAAGGTCTTGCCGGCGATAACGTTGGTGTACTTCTCCGTGGTGTTCAACGTGACGAAATCGAACGTGGTCAAGTTATCGCTAAACCAGGTTCAATCACTCCACATACTAAATTCGAAGGTGAAGTTTACGTATTGAGCAAAGAAGAAGGCGGACGTCACACTCCATTCTTCGACAACTACCGTCCTCAATTCTACTTCCACACAACTGACGTTACTGGTTCAGTTAAACTTCCAGAAGGTACTGAAATGGTAATGCCTGGTGATAACGTTCACATTGATGTTGAACTTATCCACCCAGTTGCCATCGAACAAGGAACTACTTTCTCTATCCGTGAAGGTGGACGTACTGTTGGTTCAGGTATCGTAGCTGAAATCAAAGCATAATTCGTTAAGAATTATTGAAGTGAACTCACTTCCTAAAAAAACCTCACATTTTGTGAGGTTTTTTTTGATGAATAGGTTTGAGATTAGAAAATAAAAAAGCTCCCATTTGGGAGTTTTTTTAGACTTCATTTTTAATAAAGATTTCACGATCAACAAAAGTATCCATTTGGAAATAAAATTTTTCTTGGATAATTTCGCTAGCGTTTTTAAAGATATTCACATTACGTAATCCAGATTTATCAGTAACTGATAGTTTAAAACCTGTTAAATCAGGATTAATAATAATTTTAAGGAGAAAACCTTGACCAGAATTTGGAACTTCTTCAAGTATACGTTTAAATTCAAAGTTTCCAATATTATTTTGAGAAAAAGTTGTGTCTTTGAGAGTAAATTTCTTAACTTTTGGTGATAATGTGTAGCTGTATTTGCAGCCCTCAAGTTTTTTTTCAGTAATAAAAGCCATCTTTTATAGTGCCCTTTCTTTTAGTGTTTGAACAAAATTGTGAATTTCTTCTTCAGTATTGAGTTCTGAAAAAGAAACACGAATATTTTCTTTAAGTTTTGGTGATTCACTACCATATACAGCTTCGAGAACATGAGAAGGATCAACTGTTCCAGCGGTGCAGGCTGAACCAGTTGAAATTGCCACACCAGCAAGATCAAGTTTTGCGAGTAATAGATCATGATTTTTCCCTGGGAACCCGATATTTACAACATGTGGCATACTAGGACCAAATTCGTGTGTATAATATTCAATATCTGCAAGATCGTCTAGAAGTGAAGCTTTCAGTTTTTCAACATGGGCATAATTAGCGTTCATGTTATCTGTTGCAATTTGTAGTGCTTTTGCCATGCCCAAAAGAGAATGAAGATTTTCCGTACCTGCACGACGTTTTTCTTCTTGTTCGCCACCGTGGATAATACTGTCAAATTTTAGTCCGGAACGGTGATAAAGAAAGCCGACACCTTTTGGACCGTGGAATTTGTGAGCGCTAGCTGATAGAAAATCTATTTTTAGCTCCTCAGGATGTACGGGGATTTTACCCATTGTTTGTACTGAATCAACATGAAAAACAGCTTGATGATTTTCTAAAAGTTGCCCCACTTCTTTGATGGGAAGTAGTTGACCAGTTTCATTATTGGCCATCATCATTGAAACAAGAATTGTCTCGTCCCGCAATTCATTTTCAATCAATTGGGCGGGGAAAGAGCCATCAGTTTTGGGTTGAACAAAAGTAACATCAAAGCCATGACGTGTTTTCAAGTAGTCAAGGGCATTAAGTACTGATGGATGCTCTAAGGCAGTGGTGATAATATGATTACCATTTTGACGGTTGGCTAAAGCGTAACCGACCAAAGCGGTGGAGTTGGATTCACTTCCGCCGGAAGTAAAAGTAATTGTTCCAGGTGAAACTTGAAGTGCCTTAGCTACTGTTTCTCGTGCCTGACGTACGAGTTGGCTCGCTTGGCGACCAAAAGTGTGCGTACTGGACGGATTGCCAAAATTGTTAGCAAGAACTTCCGTCATGACATCAACAACTTCAGGAAGTATCGGTGTTGTTGCGGCATTATCTAGATATATAATTGTTCTTTCCTCTCTTTCGAGTTTCTATTAAAAGTCTTATTTCAAGGACATGTAAGCTTCTATTAACTTAACCTTTTAATAAATGTGTGTATTTCATTTATGTACTCTATACGAAAGCTTAATGATAATCGTAAGTTTCCATTATCTCTATATTACCATGTTTTATATTTTTTTTCTGAAATTCGAACGCTTCCGCTAATTTTTTAGATAAATGAAGTTATGAGAGGAGAAAGAAGTGACTAAAGTAAGTACAGGTTATGAAAAAAGCCACCTAGGCAGAGAGGTGACCTTTGAAAGATGTATTAATTATATTATTGTGATCTGCCTATACCAATTATAACACTGACAAAGGCTAAAGTATAATTTTTTAAACGAAGTGGAACAATCTAATAATGAAGGATATAATAAATTTAAGCTGGTAAACAGTCTTATAGGAAAGGAAGAGCAGACAAATGGAATATAACTTATTAGGTATCTCGGCATTAATTGTAATTATTTTAGGATTAACATGGCTCAAGGATGGCGAAAAAATGGATCCGCCTTTGAAGAAAAGAATAGTGATTGATGTTGTAACGATAGCAATCTTTTGGGGTGTTTTCGAGTTTTACAAGTTTTCAAATGTAAAAATGTACAACCATGAAATAGAATTTGTTATCAATAGTTCTTTACTTTTTTTCTTTGCACGAATGCTTCAACTCATTTGTCAAATCAATCCATTATTTCAAGAACTCTTTCTCTATCTCAAATCAAAAGGATTTACTCTTGAGGACAAAAAAATAAAGGAAGAAAATTATAAAGAAAAGAATGATAAAAAAAGAGATAGCTAACCATTTCTAGCTCTGTTAACAAAAGGTAACGTTATTGATAAGCAAATATGATATATTGGATATGGCAAATCAAAATATCGATAAAAATTTCCTGAATATGAAGTCTCGTTTTGCCAGCGTGGCTTTTTTTCATATAAAAAAACCAGCTAAAAGCTGGTGCTGAATGAACTTAAATATTGTTCAGAATAGACTTTAGTCTTGATTTTTATCAAATTTGAAGAGCGGAGATACAGGACGTCCTTCATGAATACGAAGAATTGCATCTGCCATGTGTTTATCGACACTAAGGTATTTTACATTGTTAGGTTTACGATTTTTAGTAGCTACCGAGTCTGTGACGAGAACTTCACAAATTCCAGACTTTTCAAGTAAGTCAGCTGCCGTTTTAGTGAAGAGACCGTGACTTGCTACGGCATAAACATCTCCAGCACCTGCTTCGCGCACGACAGAAGCAGCATTTGAGAATGTTACACCTGAGTTGAGGATATCATCAATAAGAATAACTTTTTTCCCTTCAACATTACCGATGATATAACCATTTTCACGTTTTGCATCGTCATCTTCATAGTCAACGATGGCAATAGGAGCTTCTAAATATTCCGCAAGACTACGCGCGCGTTTGATACCTGAGTTTTTAGGTGCAACAACGACAACGTCATCGCCAGACAATCCTTTATTCATGTAGTACTCAGCAAAAAGCGGTACAGTGAAGAGGTTATCGACAGGAATATCAAAGAAACCTTGAACTTGAACTGCATGGATATCTAAAGTGAGTACACGATCTGCTCCAGCTTTGACGAGCATATCAGCTACAAGCTTAGCTGTGATTGGTTCACGGCTTGAAGCAGTTCGGTCTTGACGCGCATAACCAAAGTATGGCATAACGATATTGACAGAATGTGCAGATGCACGGACGCAAGCATCAATCATAATTAACAATTCCCAAATGTTGTCATTGACTGGCCAACTTGTTGACTGGATAATATAAACATCATGATTACGAACACTTTCTTCCATGTTAATCATGATTTCTCCGTCAGAAAATTGTTTTGAAGTTACTTTCCCCAAAGGAACATCCATAATTTTGCTAATTTTTTCAGCTAATTCAGGATTCGAGTTCAGTGAAAAAAGTTTAAGTTGTGCGTCAGAATAAGTCACAGTTTTTCTCCTATAATATTATGATATGTCTATTCTATCAAATTTGAGGGGGATTTCATAGCGCTATTTACGTGAAAGGTTTCACGTTATATAGGTAAGGGTTAAAATAAAAAAATTTTTAATGGAAGATGTTTGATATTTAGAGTTGTCTCATTATCTTATATATCCTTTGTAGTAAGCCAAGTGTTTTAGTTACCGAAGTTAAGTGTGGACATGGTAAAATAAGAGGAATGTTATGTCTCAAGATGAGATAAATAAAAATAATACAAGAACAGCGGCAAGTATGGAAAGAGGGTAACTTCTTAGCAGCACTTAAATGACTGTGAGGGACCAGACTAAGTCATATTTGTGGGTGACACTGTTAGCAAGGGCCTTGGTTTCAAAAATAAGGGCTTTACATGATGAGAGCTTTTTTTAGTGAGGGAGAACAAATGAAAAAGAAAACACTAACGATAATTGGTTTGCTGTTTATGGTGGTTAGTCTATCAGCATGTACAAAAAATAAACACGTGACTCAGGAAGCAAACTCATCTAAAGTTGAAATTACGACACCACAAGGTGAGAGAGTAAAAATTCCCAACAATATTCAGAGAGTTGTGTCACTCTCACCTGCGGTGACACAAGTGATTAACGATCTGGGGCAAAAAGATAAACTCATTGCTGTAGATACGCAAAGCCCCAAGTATGTTAAGGGTTTGGAAAATGTGCAGCAGACAGACCTTATGAACTTGGATCTTGAAAAAATAATGGCGCTCCAGCCAGAACTTTTATTTGTGAGTGATTTGACCCTGTTCCAATCGGAAGATAAAATTAAGAAGCTACAAGATAAAGGAACGAGTGTTGTCGTCCTACCTACTGAAAAGAACTTTAAAGAAATTGAAAACAATATTCGTCTCGTGGCGACAGCTTTAAACCAAAAAGAAAAAGGAGAACAACTTACTGGTCAGATGGAGAAGGATATCTCTGCTTTTAAAGAACAAGCTGCAAAAATAAATCATAAGAAAAGGATTCTGTTTGAAATCGCGGCTTCCCCAGAAATTTATAGTATGGGAAAGGACACTTATATCAATGAAATGATTGAAACAATTGGAGCTGAGAATGTGATGGCCAAAGAAACAGGAGCCATCAAAGTTTCAGAAGAGGCAGCAATTATGGCTAATCCAGATGTAATATTAACAAATGTTGAATATGTTCCGGATCCTATTAATGACATTTTAAAATTGAAAGGTTGGGAAGAAGTGAAGGCAGTAAAAAATAAAGCCGTTTATTCTATTGATAACGAAAGAAGCTCGCTTCCTAATCAACATGTAATAAAAGCAATGACAGAAATGGCAAAAGCGGTATATCCTGATGTATTCAAAAACTTCAAATAAGAATAGAATAAGCATTATTGTGATGCTTTTGGCCCTGTCTTTACTGGCAATGCTTTTAAGCCTTCAAATAGGAAGTGCTCCGATATCAGTCGGTGATTTAATGAATATGATATTGGGCAGAGGGAAAGATTCTGCTCCTCTTTTGCAAAGTATTCTTCTTGAAGTTCGCATGCCTCGGATTTTGCTCAGCTTTCTTGTCGGCTTAGCCTTGGGTGCTAGTGGAACAGTGATGCAATCACTTTTACAAAATCCTTTAGCCTCTTCCTATACCTTAGGCGTATCATCAGGTGCTTCATTAGGCGCTTCGACTGTGATGTTACTCGGTATTAATTTTATGAGCACTTCGATTTCGATGAGCCTTGCGGGCTTTGCTTTTGGACTTGTAACTGTTTTTATCGTTTTACTCTTTGCTCAACAATTTTCCCAATCATTAGATAATCAAACTATCATTTTGGTGGGAATGGTATTTTCTTTGTTTGTTAATTCTTTTTTAACTTTAATGATGACCTTTTCGCCGGATTATATGCAACGTATCATTTTCTGGCAATTGGGGAGTTTTTCAGGAGCTTCATGGGAAAACGTACAGCTCCTCACTTTACTCTTTGTCTTTAGTTTCGTCTGCTTACTTTACTTTCACCGAGAAATGGATATTTTGAGTTTTGGTGATACCTTTGCTTTGAGTCAAGGAGTAGAAGTCAAACGGACGAAAGTTATTTTAATTAGCTTATCGACTTTGCTCACAGGAGCCAGCGTAGCAATGACGGGAGTGATTGGTTTTGTCGATTTGATTGCACCTCATATCGCTCGTCGTTTGTTTGGTGCGACACATAAGTGGGTTCTTCCAAGCTCAGCACTTATAGGCGGCCTGCTCTGTGTTCTTGCAGATACTGTAGCAAGAAGTGTTTTCCAAACAAGAGAATTACCAATTGGAGCAGTAACAGCCCTCATTGGTGCGCCATTTTTCTGCTATATTTTCTTTAGAAAAGGACAAGTATGAGATGTTAAAAGTTGAAAATATGAAGGTTGAGTATTCGGGAAAAGAGATTCTTTCTGATATTAATTTTTCTGTCAAGGCAGGGGAAAGGTTAGCAATTTTAGGACCAAACGGTAGTGGGAAATCAACGCTTTTAAAGAGTCTAGCTGGTTTGCTAAAATATCAAGGAAAAATTGAGCTAAACGAACAATCATTGACCACATTAAAAAGAATTGAATTAGCAGAAAAAGTGGCTCTTCTTTCTCAAAATCCAGCTGTATATTTTTCTTATTCCGTCTATGAAACTTTGATGATGGGACTCTACACCCAGCTGAGAAAACGATTTATGGCAGTGGCAAGCGCCCAAGATAAAGCACGTGTAGCCGAAGTAATAGCCGCATTTGATTTGGATACGATAAAAGATCAACAACTGTCAACACTTTCTGGCGGCCAGCTGCAGCGTGTCTTTTTAGCCCGGACTTTATTACAGAACCCTCAGATTGTTTTATTGGATGAACCCAATAATCATTTGGATATTTATTATCAACTAGAAATGTTGCGTAATATTGATGAATATTTTGCTCAAAATCAAATCATCATTGCTGTTTTTCATGATATTAATTTAGCTCTTTCTTTTTCAGAAAATGTTCTAGTTTTACATGAGGGAAAAATAGTAAAACAAGGAAAAGCAAACGAGGTACTTTCTAGAAGTTTGTTGGAGCAAGTTTACCAAACCGATGTTCTTGCTTATATGCTTGAAAAACATAAATTTTGGCATGAAATGGATAGAAAGCGAGAATAGTTATCTGCTTAGCTGATACAATGGGAAAATGTATGGAGAGGAAATCAGAGCATTGAGATACTTAAAGTAAAAATATACCTTTACCAAAAAGCAACGTACTGTTGCTTTTTTTGTATGAAGAGAATGATTATTTTTTACAATCTGTTTTATAAGAGAAGTTAAAAATTTCATTGGAAAGTGAGCGTTTTCTTTTGTGGCGCCCGAATGCCTAAAACCGTTATAGATTGCTCTTACAAAGCTTTTTTTATCCTCAAAAATATAGTATAATGGGCACAGTGCTGTTCTATACAAAAATGAGTTTACTTTTGAGAAAGCAAATTGATTTTTGGATAGAAATGAGAAGCACTGAAATCTCGAAAAGTGGGAGAAAACATGACAAAAGAAACTTTCAGAATGAATTTTGCAGGACGCGAGCTTGTTGTTGAAACAGGTCAAGTTGCCAAGCAAGCCAATGGCGCAGTTATTGTTCGCTATGGAGACACAACCGTGCTAACTGCAGCGACCATGTCGAAAAAAATGGCAAACGGTGACTTTTTCCCTTTGCAAGTTAATTATGAAGAAAAAATGTATGCCGCAGGAAAATTTCCTGGAGGTTTTAATAAGCGCGAAGCACGACCATCCACTTATGCTACTCTGACGGCCCGTTTGATTGATCGCCCTATACGTCCAATGTTTGCTGACGGTTTTCGAAATGAAGTACAAGTAATCAATACTGTACTCTCTTATGATGAAAATGCAAGTGGGCGTATGGCAGCGATGTTTGGAAGTTCCTTGGCATTAGCCATTTCAGATATTCCTTTTGACGGACCGATTGCGGGTGTTGAAGTGGGCTATATCAATGGTGAAATTTTCATTAATCCCGATGTTGCACAGATGCAAAAGTCTGATTTGGATCTTGCTGTCGCTGGGAATATTGATGCGATCAATATGGTAGAGTCAGGTGCAAAGGAACTATCAGAAACGATTATGCTCGAAGCCCTCCTTGCAGGACACGAAGCGATTAAAGAACTTATTGCTTTCCAAAATGAGATTGTAGCCAAAGTTGGTAAGAACAAGGCAGAAGTTGAGCTTTTGCGTGTTGATGAAACATTGAAAGCCCAAATTATTGCAGACTATAATAAAGACTTGCAAGCTGCTGTACAAGTAGAAGAAAAGCTTGCGCGTGAAGCGGCCACTCAAGCCGTTAAAGATCGTGTCAAAGCAGAATATGAAACAGCTTATGCCGAACATGAAGAGTTTGAGCGCATTATGCGTGATGTTTCTGAGATTCTGGAGGGAATGGAACATACAGAAGTCCGTCGCCTCATAACAGAGGATAAAATTCGCCCTGATGGTCGTAAAGTCGATGAGATTCGTCCTTTAGAAGCAGAAATAGACTTTACACCGAATACAATTACACACGGATCAGCTCTCTTTACACGTGGGCAAACGCAAGCCTTGTCAACTTTGACTCTGGCTCCGATGGGGGAAGCACAAGTCATTGATGGCTTGGATCTGGAATATAAAAAACGTTTCATGCACCACTATAATTTCCCGCAGTATTCAGTGGGAGAAACTGGACGTTATGGTGCACCTGGTCGCCGCGAAATAGGGCATGGTGCACTTGGTGAGCGTGCGCTTGAGCAAGTTATGCCGTCACTTGAAGAATTTCCTTATGCTGTACGTTTAGTTGCGGAAGTACTAGAGTCGAATGGTTCTTCATCACAAGCTTCGATTTGTGCAGGAACATTAGCCTTGATGGCTGGAGGAGTACCAATCAAGGCGCCGGTAGCTGGAATTGCTATGGGCTTAATCTCAGACGGCTCCAACTATACTATTTTGACAGATATTCAAGGTTTGGAAGATCACTTTGGCGATATGGATTTCAAAGTTGCTGGTACACGCGAGGGAATTACTGCTTTACAAATGGACATCAAAATTTCAGGAATTACTGCCGAAATTTTGGCAGAAGCACTTGCACAAGCAAAACGCGCTCGCTTTGAAATATTAGATGTGATTGAAGCAACAATTTCGGAACCCCGTCCAAATCTTGCACCATCCGCACCTAAAATTGATACGATTAAAATTAATGCGGATAAAATTAAGATTGTTATTGGTAAGGGCGGCGAAACGATCGACAAAATCATCGAAGAAACAGGAGTCAAAATTGACATCGATGAAGATGGATTGTGTTCTATCTTTTCTCCTGATCAGACAGCGATTAACCGTGCGAAAGAAATCATTACAGAATTGGTCCGCGAAGCCAAAGTCGGCGATGTGTATGAAGCAAAGGTTGTAAGAATCGAAAAATTCGGTGCATTTGTTCATCTTTTTGGCCATACTGATGCGATGGTGCATATTTCAGAACTTGCATGGAACCGCACGAACAAAGTAGAAGATGCTTTGAATCTTGGAGATGTTGTTAAAGTTAAGATTACAAAAGTTGATGATAAAGGTCGTGTTGATGCCTCAGTACGTGCTTTGCTAGAAAAACCAGAAGGTTATGAAGAACCTGAACATAAGCCACGCGAACGTCGTAATGGGAATAACGGTAATGGTCATCGTGGATCTCATAAAGAAAAAACATCTGGTCCTAAATTTGAGCGCCGTGAACGCAAAGCGTCAGTCATAGATGAAGAGTTTCCAGAATTATCAACAACTCGACCAGAGTGATAAAAAGGAGGAAGGCGCAGTGTAATGCGCTTTTCCTATAGATTTTTGCTATAATAAATGAATATGAAAAATAAAAAGAGAGGCTTTTGGCAGGAAGCCATCCGTGTCACTAAAGAAAATGATCCTGCTGCACGAACTGGGCTAGAAGTTCTCTTGACTTATCCGGGAGTAAAAGCTTTAGCAGCACATCGTTTTAGTCATTGGCTTTGGACACATAACTTTAAACTTTGGGCGCGTATGAATTCACAGTTTTGGCGTTTTTGGACACAAATCGAAATTCATCCAGGAGCAACGATTGCCCACGGAGTTTTTATCGATCACGGTTCTGGATTGGTTATCGGTGAGACAGCGATAGTAGAAACAGATGTTAAACTTTATCACGGAGTAACCCTTGGAGGAACAGGGAAAGATAAAGGAAAACGTCACCCTACGGTGCGTAAGGGGGCCTTAATATCAGCACACTCACAGCTGCTTGGTCCTATCGAAATTGGCGAAAATGCCAAAGTTGGTGCTGGTGCTGTTGTCGTAAGTGATGTCCCACCTGAAGTTACAGTAGTAGGTATTCCAGCAAAAGTTGTTCGAGTTAAGGGACAAAAAGACTCAGAGAAAATTTCGTCCATAGAAGAAAAAAGGGAGGCGAGCTACCATGCTTCACATCTATAATACAATGACAAGAAAAATCGAGGAGTTCCATCCTCTCGAAGAAAATAAGATAAAGATGTATGTTTGTGGTCCAACAGTCTATAACTACATCCATATCGGGAATGCACGATCTGTTGTTGCTTTCGATTTAATCCGTAGATATATGGAATACCGAGGCTTTGAAGTGATTTACGTCTCTAACTTTACAGATGTTGATGATAAAATTATCAAAGGAGCCTCTCAGGAACATCTTACACCACTTGAATTATCCGACAAATATATTGCCGCATTTTATCAAGATACAGATGCTCTCAATGTTAAACGTGCAACGGTAAATCCAAGAGCAACTAACTATATCGACAAGATGATTACCTTTATTCAAGATTTAATGGATAAAGGGTTCGCTTACGAAGCCGAAGGCGACGTCTATTTTCGTGTTGCAAAATCAAAAGGTTATGCTAAGCTCGCAAATAAAAATTTAGAAGAACTGCTGCAAGGCGCTTCTGGTCGAACAGATGAAGAAACAGTACGTAAAGAAAGCCCAGCGGATTTTGCCTTATGGAAATCCGCGAAAAAAGACGAAATTTCTTGGTCAAGCCCTTGGGGTGAAGGACGTCCAGGGTGGCACATCGAATGTTCAGTGATGAGCAGTGATCTTTTAGGGGATACTTTAGATATACATGCGGGAGGAGCTGATCTGGAGTTCCCTCATCATACCAATGAAATTGCGCAATCAGAAGCTAAAACAGGTAAAAAATTTGTGAACTACTGGATGCACAATGGATTTGTAAATGTCAGCGGTGAAAAAATGTCTAAGTCTTTAGGAAACTTTAAAACCGTGCATGAAATGCTCGACGTAGTAAGTCCAACAGTTCTCCGCTTTTTCTTGGCTACGACTCATTATCGCCGACCTGTTAACTTTACAGATGAAGCCGTACAAGATGCAGAAAATAATGTCAAGAAGATTGAAAATGCTTACCGCAATCTTGAAGTAGAAGGTCAGGCTGACTTAGAAGTTCTTGCTAAATTCAAAGCAGAGTTTGAAACAGCAATGGATGAGGACTTTAATATTGCGAATGGTTTAACTGTTTTTTATAACTTTATCACTTGGGTAAATAAGGGAAATGGTGGATTAGAAGTTAAAGCCTTCTTTGAGGATGTTCTCTTAATTCTCGGTTTGCGTTTTGAAAATCAAGATACAAGATTAGATGCTGAAATTGAAGACTTAATCGAAGCAAGGCAAGCGGCAAGAGCAGCACGAGATTTTGCTCAAGCAGATAAGATTCGTGATGAATTAAAGGCACAAGGGATTGTGCTTGAAGATACTGCTCAAGGTGTGAGGTGGCATCGTGAATAAAAAAGATGCAGAGTTATTAAATGGTGTAGCACTCGCCTATATCGGAGATGCTGTTTATGAAGTTTTCGTTAGAGATTATCTCCTCGATAAAGGATTAACTAAACCAGGAGAACTTCAGCGACAAGCCACGCAATATGTTTCCGCTAAAGCACAGGCTGCCTTAATTCGTAAAATGGAAGACGTTGACTTTCTAACAGAAGAGGAACTTCTTTATTTCAAACGTGGGCGAAATGCGCACTCTAAAACAACAGCGAAAAATACAGATGTTGTGACTTATCGTATATCTACAGGCTTCGAAGCAGTCGTAGGTTTCTTACACTTGACTAAAAAGACCGAACGTTTAGAGGAGTTTGCTGCGTTTTGCATTAAGAATATTGACATATCTGTAAAATAGTGCAAAATATTTCTCAAAAGCATATTTTTTCGTTACAATACATAACAAGAGATGTATATTAAAGAAAAGAAGCTGGACAAGAAATATGTATAGAGTAATCACAATGTCAGGCTATGATGAACCATGGTGGTTTTTTGAAGACTGGCAAAAAGATATTCAATCAGTAGATGAATATGAAGACTTCTATCAAGCTTTGAAAAAGTACAAAAGTGAATGGCTAAAAATGGCAAAAAGCTATAAAGAATTTAAAAGCCAAGATGACCTTTTAGCTGCATTCTGGAGAAGTGGAGATGAGATCTGGTGTGAAGAATGCGCAGGATATCTCCAACGCTATCAAAGTTTGATGCTTTTAGAAGATTGGCATGTACTTCCAGTAGAGAAAAAACGCTGGGCGTATGGAAAATCTTCTGGAGAATTACCTCCTAAATTTTGTAATAAATTTTGGGATAAAAAATAATCAAGTATAAAAGACTTTTAGCCATTAAGCTAGAAGTCTTTTAATGTCAAAAAGTCTCCAAGTAAAACGTTATTGAAGATTAAGTTATTT
>ERZ1034865.276-NODE-276-length-35822-cov-5.347136_pt1 | contig 35822 bp, 27 predicted proteins | sample MGYA00520632_ERZ1034865 | MGnify/ENA primary metagenome ERZ1034865 (study PRJEB33766, sample SAMN09781738) | gut metagenome | biome: gut microbiome | host: Homo sapiens | place: Madagascar | study: EMG produced TPA metagenomics assembly of the PRJNA485056 data set...
GTGCAGAAGTGGCCTTCGTGTGATCCCGTTATTTGATCCTGCCACAATTATCAAAATATCAATGAATAACATTGGGCTGAAACAGCAGGTCGGCGAAGGGCCGGCTGCATAAACTGCTCCGGTCCGCTCCGGAGACGCCGGAGAGGGACTCACACGAAGGCCACTTCCGCGCAAAGTTGCGCCGCAGACTCACACCAAGGCCACTTCTGCGCAGCTCCTGGACACCCATCCGCCCGACGGACGCCCCAACGGCCTGCACGTTATGCCCATGGCCTCCAAATGTCGCAATTCACCCCTCACCTGCGCGCCACGCGCAACACGGCCCAAGAGCAGCTCGCCATGCTGCTAGGCATTTCTCGCCAGTCGGCCACAAAACGGGAGGCCGAGAAGAGCTACCCAGAGATGGACAAGCTCATCAAGATCTGCCGGCTCTTTGGCTGCACGCTTGACGATTTCGTGACCGGCGACCCCACTCAACGTCCCTCCGAGGACCTTTCTGACCAGGAGATCGACGCCCCCTCACTGAGCGAGAAGGAGCGCATCCGTCTGCGCCATTGCAACCATCGCCTTCAACCCCCCGCCCGTAGCAACGCACAAATTGGGGACGTGTTCGTTTTTGCGCAAATTTGAACACGTCCCCAATTTGTGAGCTACTCGCCGAGGATGCGGTGGGAGAAGACGCCGTTCTCGTAGACGCCAAAGCTGTGGGTGCCGTCCTTGGGAATGCCCACCGAGCCAGGGTTGAAGACGGTGATGCCCGGGTGCCCCCCGACCTCCTGCAGGACTTTCTTGTGCGTGTGTCCATAGACCAGCGCCGCGCCAGCGGGCAGCTGCGGCCACTTGTCCACGCTGTTGTGCAGGCCGGGGCCATAGACGTGGCCGTGCGTGAAGAAGAGCGTCTTGTTGTTGGCCGCGGGGTCAACCAGCACGTTGTGATCGGCCATGCACGGGAAGGAGAGGACCATCTGGTCAACCTCCGCCTCGCAATTGCCGCGCACGGCGATGACCTGATCGGCAATGGCGTTCAGCATCTCAATGACCCGCTTGGGGGCGTAGCCTGCCGGCAGGTCGTTGCGCGGGCCGTGGTAGAGAAGATCGCCCAGCAAGATCACGCGATCGGGGTTCTCGTCCTCGATGGCGGCCATAAGGCGCTCGCACCAGTCGGCGGCACCGTGGATGTCAGACGCAATGACGAGCTTCATGTGGGGTCCTTCCGTGTTGGCGGGCGACGGCGCGGCTGCGGGCGCCGAGGATTTCTCGCCTCCATGATACGCGGCGAGAAGGGGCAACGGACGGGACGCGGCCATCGCTGCCATTACCCCGGTTTTCTGCGCACGAAAAAACGCCCAACTACCTGCTATTTCTTGTAATTCCACAGGTAGATGGGCGCATAAAATACCCGAGCAATGGCAGAGGACGGCACCGCGGCTCTGATTGCAAGTGATAAGTAAGTGATAAGAAGAAGGCAAGTAAAGTCAAGGAGAAAACCGCAGGTAGTTGAGTTGCGACTACCTGCGAGAGACCCATTTTGTTATTGAGTGATAAGTAAAAAGCGTCCGCCAGCGTCTAGAAGTCGATAAGATCGCAGGCGTTAAAAAGGCCTCGTCCGCACGGGCGAGGCCTGATGGCGTTAGGCACCTCTAAAGGCGTATCAGAGCATCTTGGATTTCCTGACTCATTCCTTGCTGCTGCGATGCGGTTAGCAGATTCGAGGTTCTCACCACGCATGTTCCAAGAACTTCGTGAGAGCCGGACGAAAGAATCGAACCATCAAACGTAGACAGGTAGTCACTACGCTTGGTGGCGTCTTCGGCCGTTGCATAGACCTCTATGCAGCCGCCTCCATCGGTACCCATCGCGACAATACCCGTATAGCCTTCACTCGGATATACCTCGGATTGATCGACAAGATCGGATGAGAAATAGACCGCAGCAGTATATCCACCAGCCTTGTTTAGATTTCCGTTCGGATCATTCATCTCAGTGACAGCTTCGATGCCCGTGATATTTGGAAGCCCCGTGATACGGTCAATAACAAACGCCTCGGACGGATTGGTTACTTGTTTAAGTTGAGCAATGCTGTCTTGAAGCGCTCGTTTTGCCGAGGCCAAAGAAGCGAGCGTATCAGCGTAGTCGCCCATCCCGTCGATTTCCGCGGCGGCGGCATTGATTTCGTTCGTTCCGTCTGGCATCTCAGGAGCTGACACTTTTGCAGCCTGGGCCTGTCCTATGGCATTGCTTGCGGCAACGTCAACGCTTTCATCCAACGGTTTGTCATCGCCTGCCTGGAGCTCCTGGATCTCCGCAATCGCCTCATCAACTTTTGCGGTGCGGGACTCTAGGCCATCACAGGCCACATTGAACGCATCAACCGCTTGCTGATGCGGCACCTGATAGTCGGCATACCAATATGCACCACCAGCAACAACTGCGACAGCAACCGCAATGGCCGCGGCAATCAGCGCTGTTCTCTTCTTTTTGGAAGCGGTTTGGGAGTCAGCGTCAGGCCGCTCACTTGGAATACCCTCGTTCTCGGACATAAGCCAATCCTCCTCAGAAACGAATTTCCAACCTTCTACCAGTCGGTCGAATCTCGGAAATCTTCCTCTGAATTATAGATGTTAGTAGCAGAGATGCTGTTCTTGTGACCGCACTCGGCGCACACCCAAGTGTACTTGTGGTCGTCAAAGCCATCTTGATCGTTCAAATAAGCATTGCAACGATCGCAATACCAATCGACATCGGGAAATCTATCGCTCATATTGATAACCCTTTCTGTAAGAAGGAACCTCTACTCGACCTAGCGACGTCTACCGAATCGAAATGCAGTCCTCTTGAGAAATACACTCGAGAGTTTTCGTTATTCCCTTCATTTGAAATCGATTCGTATATGTTTAAACAGTTCGTTGGCACTCGCCATACCAAGAACAAGCGAAGCGGCAACAGGAAGCCATTTAATCGCGCGAGACTTCCAAAAAGAATTCGCCACCTCAATCCGTTCTACTTCGAGTTCGCGACTCTCCACCTCAGCGACATCACTAGGCTTCCTCTCAATTAGCTCAAGCACTACTTCGAGCTCATCAATAAGAGCATCGGAATAGGTAGGCATAGAAAACGTAGCCTCGACTTTGCGCGTAATGATGCTCGCCTTGATGCGCTTCATCTGTTCCCAAGACAGAAGTTGACTGCCAAGACAAGCGCTTTTGATGTCGTAGACAATCTGACCCCTGCGTTTCACGGGAATACGATGAAAACGGTCGGTGACTTTCGTCTTGTCGTTAACGAAGAGAAGCATGCAGTGGATATCTTCTTCGCTCATAAAACTCTCCGCAGAGATGCTAATTGCATCCCAGAGCGCACGTCTTTTCTGGAGCATTCGTTCACCGACGTTATAGCGGATAGTAGAACCGCAGCGAAGAACGCCGTCCTCCTCAATAATGGAGTCCTGGCTATAATTCTTTACTTCAATCACGTAGACGCCTGCACTAGAAATGACAATCTGATCGTATTCCTCGAACGTATTACCGTTCTGCAGGGCAATAGTGGGGATATCGATAACATCATTACGTAGGCATGCAAGACTCTTGGCAGCCATCTGCTCGCCGCGTGCTCCAGCTCGTCGAGTACCAATCTCCGCGCTGAGCCTCTCCAAATCGTGCATGAGCATGGCATAGACCCCACACTCATTCAGATCCAACTCCCGCGCCTTGTCCCCCAGATAGTTAACAAGATCATACGTCCGCAAATCATCGCTATAGGACGACCCGTACGCGCGCTCAAGGAGCCTGCGCTCCAAGTCCTCGAGCTGATCAAGAATCTCACTATTAGTGTAAAGCGTATTCATATCACCCTCCTTTGCCTTGCGACTTCTTACTGCTATTATCCTTCTGTAATAGCTGTTTACAAGACTTAACTACCGGTAGTTTTAGCCATTTATTTCTTTCTTTAGTCGTTTAGGAGAATAAAAACAATGAGCGGTCCAAACGCAGAAGAGCTCCAGGCCAGTTACATCGTGCGGCAAAAGACCGAGAAATGGCGCAGGAACCTCGAGAGGCTTATGAGAAGGGAACGGCTCACGCAATCGGCGTTCGCAAAAAAAATAAATGCTAGATTTTTTGGAAGTGAAGAACGCTTTTCACAAAAAACTGTAAGCAACTGGATGAATGTCGGCAGACCGGACAGACAAGGGCATGTGCGCCCGTTCCCCAAGTATGAAATCATGCTTCAGATAGCGGACGTACTTGAGGTTGATGTAGAACATCTCACCGGTGATATAGAGTGCGAAACTCGTAGCGCCCAAAACGCCAGCGAGTACACCGGACTTGATGAAGACGCCATCAAACAAATTCGTTCAATCACCTTATTCGAGCGCGAATGGCAAATGGGCGGAGATCCGAAGATGCCAGGCGCAATCGCAAGCGGTATTCTCAAGTCTCCTGGCTTTCCGCGCCTTTTGGAGAAGCTTGGCAGACTGGCTTCTTTGCACGACAGACGCGACGAAATAATGTCGAGGGTCGAAGCGCAATATGGGAAAGAGATTTCCTCAAAGGCTTTCGAATACCACGATGCTTTCGTAAGCGCAGGAGCAAATGCATCAGAAGCCGAAAGAGATGAAGCTGACGACATCAATGAGAGCGTCTTCAAATCGGCAGGCATCAAGCAGAGTGAGAGAGAGGCTTTCATCAAAGCAATTGCCGCAGCAAATGAAGCAATAGATAACTGCTTTGGAGAAGAACAGAGTCTTGAACAGGCCGAGGGCGCAGCCCGATATGCAATTCAGAAACAGTTCGAGCAAATTGTCGACTCGCTGTTCCCCCCGAAATTCATTCGTTGAGAACCACGGCTTATCAGAAAACACGCTGTCCCGGAGGAAGATCGGCCTGCACAAGGAGCTGATTTCGGCGTGCCTTTTTCCTTGAGCAAAAAGGCACGCCGTTCCACAGCTGACTTAAATAATGCCTTCGCCAGCCTGCGAGTTCTTCTCGCCAGCCATGGTGCCCCTAGAACTTGTCCACAAGGCCGTTGGCGCGGCCGCGCAGGTCGGCGATGGCCTCCGGGATCTTCTCCACCTCGTAGGGCGTCATCTGGTAGATCCAGTTGAGCCAGTTGCGGTACAGCAGGTTGGCATGCGCGCGCCACGTGAAGACGGGCTGCTTCTCCGGATCGTCGTCGGGGAAGTAGTTCTCGGGCACGCGGATGGGAAGGCCCTTGTGGAAGTCGCGCCAGAACTCGTCGGCCAGGGTGTCGCGGCCGTACTCAAAGTGGCCCGTGACGTAGACCTCGTGGAAGTCGCGCGTGGCCAGAAGTGCGGGGCCGCTCGTAAAGCCCTCTGAGAGAACATGCAGCTCAGGATGGTTGGCGAGCTCCGTCGTGTCGATGGCGGCATGGCGGGAGTGCGGCATGTAGTGCACCTCGTCAAAGCCGTTGGTGAGGAAGTTGTACTCGTCACAGAGACGCTGCTGGAAGACGCCAAAGAGCTTGGCGCCGAGCTGGCGCTTGGGAATCTGGTACAGGTGCCACAGGGCCCCCAGGGCGCCCCAGCACAAAAACATGGTGCTGAAGACGTGCGTCTGGCTCCAGTCAACGATCTCGCAGAACTCGTCCCAGTAGTCAACGTCCTCAAACGCCATGTGCTCCACGGGGGCGCCGGTCACAATGAGGCCGTCATAGAACTTGTCGCGGAAGGCGTCGAAAGTGTCGTAGAACTTAACCAGGTGGTCGGCGCTCACGTGGGTGGACTCGTGGCTGGAGACGCGCATGAAGTCGCAGCTCACCTGCAGCGGAGACTTGGAGATGAGGCGCAGAATCTGGGTCTCGGTCTCCACCTTGGTGGGCATGAGGTTCAGGATGGCCACGCGCAGCGGGCGGATCTGCTGGGTCTCGGCGACCTCCTCCTCCAGGGCAAAGATGCGCTCCTGGTGCAAGATCTGCTTGGCGGGGAGTCCGTCGGGGATGTTGATGGGCATGGTGCCAGGTACCTTTCCGGGGCGCTCGGCGCGGCAGATGAGACCGCGTGGCCGCCCGATGCGCCGGTCGGTCCTCCGCCGGCTCTTGAGTTACAGCCTTCCCAGTATAGCGGCGCGGACGGCACGCATGGCCCAGGCCGCGCCTCCCCCACGCGCGCTTTTGGCGAGAAGAACGTGCGGCAGCAGGCCCTTCTCGCGTGCAGGAGCTGCGGATTTGTTGGATACTTGCAGCTATGACTACTTCATTTGCCGAGCTCGGGCTAAACGAGCAGATCCTGGCCGGGGTCGAGTCCCTTGGCTTTTCTACCCCCACACCGGTGCAGGCCGGCGCCATCCCCGAGGTGCTTGCCGGGCGCGACGTCGTTGCGTCCGCGCAAACCGGCACGGGCAAGACCGCCGCGTTTGCCCTACCCACGCTGCAGCGCATTGCGGGCAAGACGGGCAAGGGCCCGCACGCGCTGGTGGTCACGCCCACCCGCGAGCTGGCCGCCCAGATTGACAACGTGGTCAAGGAGGTGTGCGAGCAGACGGGCCAGCGCGCCGTCATCGTGATGGGCGGCGCCCGCTTTGAGAAGCAGATCAAGCAGCTGGAGCGCGGCTGCGACCTTCTGGTTGCCACGCCGGGCCGCTTGCTCGACCTCATGGAGCACGACCACGTGAGCCTGGCTGGCGTTGAGGTGCTGGTGCTTGACGAGGCGGACCGCATGCTTGACATGGGCTTTTGGCCCAGCGTGCGCCGCATCATGCACGCGCTGCCGGAGAAGCACCAGACGCTGCTCTTCTCGGCAACCATCCCGCCCTCGATCAAGAGCACCATCGACGCTATGCTGCACGAGCCCGCCGTGGTTGAGATCTCGCGCGTGGGCGAGACGGCAGACACCGTGGAAGAGCACCTCTGCCCGGTGACGCAGGCCCAGAAGCCTGAGCTTCTGCGCGCGCTGCTTGAGACCGGCGGCGCGGCAGGCGAGAAGCCCGAGCGCGTCCTGGTGTTCTGCCGCACGAAGCACCGTGTGGACGACGTCTCCAAGATGCTCAAGAACGCGCAGGTCAAGGTAGACGTCATGCACGCCGACCGCACGCAGAAGGAGCGCGAGCGCGCGCTCGAGCGCTTCCGCGCGGGCAAGGTCCAGGTGCTGGTGGCGACCGACGTCATGAGCCGCGGCATCGACGTGGCGGGCGTGGATGCCGTCGTCAACTTCGACGTGCCCATGGACCCGGAGGACTACGTGCACCGCATCGGCCGCACGGGCCGCGCCGGCGCCACGGGCCACGCGTACACCTTTGTGGCCCCCGACGAGATCAGCCCGCTGCGCGAGATCGAGTACTTCACCAAGAAGCTCGTCCCCACGTGGGACCTGCCCGGGTTTGCCTACGACTCCGGCCGCATCGTGCCGCAGGAGGGCCGCAGCACCAAGAAGCCCACGCGCACCATGTTCAGCGGCTCGCGCGCACGCGGCCGCGGCATCTCTGGCGGCCGCTACGGCCGTCACTACTAAGCACTTACTAGGGTTCAAAGCATTGCGGCGGCCGCGGGATAGCCCGCAGCCGCCGCAACACAATGCTCAGGCCTATGCCTCCGGCAGCCTCACCGCGCGAGAGCCCTCGGCAAAGAGGTCCTCGCCGTCCAGGGCGTCCGCGTCAAACGGGATGCCCGCAAGGCGCATGAGCGTCGGGGCCTCGTCAACGAGGCGGGCGCCCGCGTAGCGTCCGGGCACGACGCCGGGACCGGAAATGATGAGGGGCGGCTTGGGGCCACGGAAGGGCAGGTGGCCGTGGGTTGAGACCGCGTACTTGTAGTCCGAGCTGCCCGCGGGCGTGACGAGCTTGCCCACGCAGTCCCCGCCGATACCGTAGTTGGGCGCGGCCTCCATCATGAGGGCGAACTCACCGTCCTCGTGATAGCGCTCGCGCACCTCCTCGCGCGTGAAGACGTCCGTGATGAGGCCACCCTCGACAAGCGGGCTCAGGGCGTCGCACGCCGCGGCAAGGGCGCCCTCGTCCCTCACAAAGAGCTGGCCGCTCACGCCCGAGCTCTGCACGTACGCCCGCCAGCTGCTCACGTGGCCGGCCTTGTCCACCTCCAGAAGCCCCGCCCGCTCAAGGAGCACGTTGGGGCTCAGCTTGTAGTCGATCCGCACGTGACCGTGGTCGCCCAGGATGACGAAGATCGTGTCGTCGTAGGTGCCGGCCTCCTTCATCGCATCGATGCAGCGGCAGATCCAGCCGTCGTGGGCGCGCAGCGCGTCCTGCACCTCGGGGGCAAGGACGCCGTGCTCGTGACGGGCGTGGTCAAGCGCCGCCTGGTGCGTGAAGTGCACGTCGGGGCGCATCTCGCAGATGATGTCCTCGTTGCAGGCGGTGTCGAACTCGTCAAGCTGCGGCGTGGCATTGTTCTGGAGCAGCTTGCGGTGGCGCTGGTAGAGCTCGAAGCCATAGGGCGAGCAGCCGCGCTCGTAGATGGCGTCAAGCCGCTCCGCCAGGAGCTCGGGATCATCCCAGACGGACTCGTCGGGCTCCCAGATCTCGGGGATGTTGGCATCGATGCTCGGCGCGCCCGCGGTGACGGGCCAGCCCACCGAGGCGGTGGAGAGCCCTGCGTGGCGGGCAAAGTCAAAGACCGTAGGGACCCTCATGTGGGAGTAGCCCCAGTACCAGTTCCTGTCCTCTATGGCCGGGTCCAGGATCTGGTTGTGCGGTACGCCGTGCCTGTCCGGCCAGCAGCCGCTCATGATGGAAGCGTGGCAGACGTAGGTCAGCGTCGGGTAGACGCAATCCACGTGCTCGAAGACCGCCGCGTTCTGCAGGACCTGGGCAAAGCCGGGCAGCTGCCGGACGTCCGCTAGGTTCTCCGTGAACAGGGCGTCCACGCACATGACAAAGAGGTGATGCATCAGGTATGCCTCCGTTGACGCTCTTTCTCAGACAGGGACAGGGCGAGAAGCACTTCTCGCCTGCTACTGCTGGAGGGCCTTGTCGGCCTGCTGCTTGGCATCGTCCAGGGTAGCCTGGACCTCGCCCTGATCGCTCATGATCTTGTCCACGGCGTCGGTGTAGATCTTGGCGGCCTCGGTGTAGCCCGCGTTCATGTAGTCACCGACGGCGTACTGAAGCTGGTCAAAGGCGACCTGGTACTCGGGGGTCTTGGCGTAGGCCTCCTTGATGCGGTCGTCGGCGGCGTCGGACTGGCGGGTCAGGAGGTAGCCGGTCTTGAGGTGGTTCTTGACCGCGGCGTCCTTGGAGGTCATGAAGTTGATGAACTCGCCGGCAGCAGCGCGGCGGGCGTCCGCCACGCGGGAGGTCATCACGAGGTTGCAGCCGCCCGTGGGCACCTTGTTCTGGACGTTCTTGGGGATGAAGCCGACGCCGATCTCATAGCCGCCCTGGTCGGCAAGGTCAAGGTAATTGGTGAGGTTGGCCGTGGAGTTGCACCACATGGCGACCTGCTGGTTGGCGGCGGCGCTGTCAAGGGCGTCGGAGCCGTTGGAGCCTGCGGAGAAGGAGAAGCCGTGCTCGGCGACGCCCTTCTTGAACCACTCGACCGTCTCCGCCGCGGGGGCCTCGTTGAACGTGGCGGAGGGGGCGGTGATCTGGTCGGTGAAGAGGGTTCCGCCGTTGCAGTAGGTGAAGGCGGTCATGACCCAGACGTAGGAGTAGAAGCCGTAGCCGGCAACGCCCGCCGCCTTGAGCGCGTCGGAGGCGGCCACTACGTCGTCCCAGGTGGCAGGGGCCTTTGAGGCGTCGAGGCCAGCCTTCTCAAACAGGGTCTTGTTGTAGTAGAAGACGGGCGTTGAGCGCAGGTAGGGCACGCCGTAGAGCTCGTCGGAGGCATAGCAGTTCTTCATGAGGCCGGGCCAGAAGTCGTCAAGGTCCTCCTTGGCGATGAGGTCCGAGATGGGCTGGATCATGCCGCCGTCCGCGAAGGCCTGGGTGCCGTTGATGACCATGACGCAGACGTCAGGCTCCTCGTTGGCGGTGAAGGCGGTCTTGAGCTTGGAGTTGAGGTCGTCATAGGAGCCCTGATACTCGGCCGTGACGTGGATGCCCTTCTCCTTGCCCACGGTCTCGTTGAACTCCTTGACGCGCTCCTCGTTGTTCTCCTTGATCTTGTCGGTCCAGCTGTACCAGTACTTGAGCTCGATGGTGCCGTCGGAGCCTGCCTGGCCGGCGTCGGAGCCTGCTCGGCCGGCGTCGGAGCCGTTGGCGCCATCGCCAGAGCAGGCGGCAAGGCCCAGGGTGCCAAGGGCGGAGACGCCCAGCAGGCCGGCGCGGACGAACTGACGACGAGAGAGGTTGCTGCTCATGGGTGATTCCTTTCGGTTTTGATTACATGGAAAGCTGCGTTGGGACGAGCTATCTGCAGGCGAGAAGCGCCACGGGGCCACGGGCCACCGGAGCTACTTGTCGCCGATATAGGAGAAGGCCTTGATGATGTGCTTGTTCGCAAAGAGGTAGATGACCAGGATTGGCAGGCTGAGCAGGACGTTTGCCGCCATGAGGACGTGGAAGTTGATGCCGGACTCGCTGGCTCGCATGCTGGCGACGCCAACCGGCAGGGTGCGCACGGCGTCGTTGGTGGTGAGCACAAGGGGCCAGAAGTAGTCGTTCCACGTGGAGATGAAGGTCAGGAGCGCGCAGGTCACAAGCGTCGCCTTGGCCATGGGGAGAAAAAGCCTGACCACGATCTTGAACTCGCTTGCGCCATCCAGCCGAGCCGCCTCCACGAGCTCGCGCGGCATCTGGTTGAAGGTCTGGCGCAGCATGAAGATGTTGAAGGCGCTCGTGGCAAACGGCAGGATGAGCGAGGCGTAGGTATTGATGAGGTGCCACTTGGCAAACAGCACGAAGAGCGGCAGGAACACGAGCTGAGCCGGCACCATCATGGTGATCAGGGTGCCTCCGAAGAGCAGGTTCTTGCCCTTGAAGTCGTACTGGGAGAACGCATAGGCAGCCGGCACCACGGTGAGTGCCTGGAGAACGAGGACGCTCGCCGTCACGATGCAGGAGTTGACGAGGTACTTCCCAAAGGGAATGGACGTCCAGGCGCTCTGGTAGTTCTGCCACTGGGGGTCGGCAGGCAAGAGCGAGGGCGGGAACTGCATGGTCTCGCCAAGCGTCTTGAGGGAGCTTGCGGCCATCCAGAAGAACGGGAAGAAGAACACCAGGACGAGAAGGGCGTTCACCACCCAGCGCCCGATGCGGCGCACCCCCGCCCGCACGCGGCGGTCTCTCTGGGCGCGGGCCTGCCCGTCAGGTGACGTCAGCGCGTCTGAGCTCTTGGAGCTTGTCACGTTGTAGCTCATCTCCTAGCGATAGTGCACGCGGTTGGAAAGCAGCTTGAAGTAGACGATGGCAAAGACGGCGATAAGCGCCAGCAGGACCACGCCGATAGCCGCCGCGTAGCCGACCTTGTTGAACTGGAAGCCGTACTGGTAGAGCGAGAAGACCAGCGTGTTGGTGGCGTTCTGCGGACCGCCGGCCGTCATGATCTGGATGGTCTCGAAGACCTTGAGCGAGGCGATGGCATCCACCACCACGAGGAAGAAGAGCGTGGGGGAGATCATGGGCAGCGTGATCTTGCGAAAGGTGGTCCAGGGGCTTGCCTGGTCAAGGCGCGCGGCCTCGTAGAGGTGGGCCGGGATGCCCTGGATGGCGGAGACCAGGATGAGGGCGTCATAGCCCACGCTCTTCCAGACCGAGATGAGGATGAGCGAGACCAGCGCCACGTGGGAGTCTCCCAGCCAGTCAACCGCGCCGATGTCAAAGAAGCCCAGGATGGAGTTGAGAAGGCCGTAGTCCTTGTTCATGATCCACATCCACAGCAGCGCAACCGAGGCCAGGCTCACCACGTACGGCGAGAAGATCACGGCCTGGATGAAGCCGTTGGTCTTGGTGTGCTCCTTCAGGTAGACGGCAACGAAGAGGCCCAGCGTGACCCCAAGGCCGACAACGAAGAGGGTGTAGATGACCGTGTTGACAAACGTCTGCCAGAACTGCTGGTCGGCAAAGAGAGCCTGGAAGTTCTGCAAGCCAACGAACTGCATCTTCGGGGAGATGAGGTCCCACTTGAAGAGCGAGAGGTAGCCCATGTTGAGGATGGGATAGACCCAGAAGATCGCCAGGATGACCACGGCGGGTGCCACAAAGAGGTAGGGCTTTGCCTTTGCCGCGGCATGGCATGCGGGGCGGGGGCGCTTCTCGATTGCCCGGCTCATGCCGCCACCCGCTTCTCATTGCCGTCAAAGAGGTAGAGGGAGGCACGATCGACGGTGAGCGTGACCTTCTCACCTACGTGTACCTGCGGCTGGTTGAACGTCTTGAAGGAGACGGGGCCAAAGTCGGTCGTGGCCTGGTAGATGATTTCGGAGCCCATGATCTCGCGGATCGCGATGGTGCCCTCGAAGACGAGGTCGCCCGCGGCAGGCTCGCAGAAGTCGGAGACCACCGAGGAGCCGTTGGGAAGCCTGCCCGTGACCTGCCTTGCGAAGACGGCGCGCGAGGGCCTGAAGCCAACCCACTCCACGTCCGCGGGAAGCGCCAGGTCAGGGAGGTCGACCTTGGGGAAGACGTTCATGGTGGGGACGCCGATGAACTGTGCGACGAACTTGTTCGCGGGGTTGCCGTAGATGCGCAGCGGGCTGTCATCCTGCTGAATCTGGCCGTTGTTCATGAGGACGATCTTGGTCGCCATGCTCATTGCCTCGGTCTGGTCGTGCGTCACGTAGACGAAGGTGGTGCCCAGGCGCTGGTGCAGAGCGATGAGCTCGGTGCGCATCTGGGCGCGCAGCTTGGCGTCGAGGTTGGAGAGCGGCTCGTCCATGAGGAAGACCTTGGGCTGCTTGACCATGGCGCGGGCAAGGGCCACGCGCTGGCGCTGGCCTCCCGAGAGCTGCGAGGGCTTTCTGTCAAGGTACTTCTCGAGGCCGACGACGTGGGAGAACTCCTTGATGCGCCTGTCTCGCTCCGTCTTGGGGACCTTGGCGTTGACGAGGCCGAACTCCATGTTCTCTCGAACGGTCATGGTGGGGTAGAGGGCGTAGTTCTGGAAGACCATGGCGATGTTGCGCTCGCCGGGCTCGGCGTCGTTCATGCGGACGCCGTCGATGAGGAGGTCGCCGGAGCTGATTTCCTCCAGGCCGGCAATCATGCGCAGCGTCGTTGTCTTGCCGCAGCCGGACGGGCCAACGAGCACGGTGAAGCTACCGTCCTCGATGGTGAGGTTCATGTCCTCTATGACCGTCGTCTTGTTCTCGTAGGTCTTGCTCACATGTCGTAGCTCGATGGATGACACGTGATCTCCTCCCGCTTTGGGTTACGTTGGACCAAGGGGAAGTATTGGCGCGCGGCGTCACAGCCGGGTAAAGAAACGCTCCCAAGTTGCATAAGGCACGGTCATGCATGAGTAAGCCGGTGCGCGGAGCGCCGCTCAGGGCCGGGGCCGGGGCCGAACCCGCGCCGTCTTAAAGGCACTATCCAAGGGCCCTCTTCGCTGACCTGCGGTTTTGTTTCAACGTATACTAGACTGCGGCAAAACCGCGAACCCAAAGCCGTCTTGAGGAGACAAACCGTGAAGCAGGCACGTCCTTATCCACAGGTAATCGTGACGAGAAAGGCCGCGCGCTCGCTCAAGGCCGGCCATCCGTGGGTCTTTGAGGGCGAGGTCGTGCGCATGGAGCCCGCCGCAGACGGCACGGCCATCTCCAACGGCGGCGTGGTTGACGTCTTTGAGGAGAACGGCACCTGGCAGGGCGCCGGCCTCATCTCCGAGCAGAGCAAGATTCGCGTCCGCATGGTGACGCGCAACGCAAACGACCGTGTTGACGAGGCGTTCTGGGCCCGTCGCGTGGCCTGGGCCTGGCAGCACCGTCGCGTGGCTATGGGCGGCCGCGCGCTTCCCGGCTGCGAGCCAGACACCAACTGCTGCCGCGTGGTCTTCTCCGAGGCAGACGGCATGCCCGGGCTCATCGTTGACCGCTATGAGAACGTGCTGGTCACGCAAGTGGGCACCGTGGGCATGGAGCTCCTGCGACCCACCATCTACCCGCTTCTGCTCAAGACGCTGCAGGCAGACGGCCAGGACGTCAGCGCCATCTACGAGCGCAACGACTCGCCCGCCCGCGCCAAGGAGGGCCTGCCCCAGTACAAGGGCTGGTGGCAGGGAGAAGGCGCCGAGGTGCCCGAGACGCCCCGCATCATGGTGGTGGAGAACGGCCTCAAGTTTGACCTAGACATTGAGAACAGCCAGAAGACCGGCTTCTTCCTTGATCAGAAGTACAACCGTCGCGCCGTGCGAGAGCTCGCCGGCGGACGACGCGTGCTGGACTGCTTCTGCCACGTGGGTCCCTTCGGTCTCAACGCGGCCGCGGGCGGCGCGGAGTTCGTCCGCTGCGTGGACGTGAGCCAGACGGCCATCGACCTGGCCGCGGCCAATGCCCGCCTTAACGGCCTCGACGCCAGCATGGGCTTTACCTGCGCAAACGTGCTCGAGTACCTTCCCGAGCTAGCGCGCGACCGCAAGCGCCTGCGCGAGGAGGGCGGCCCCTTCGACCTCATCGTGCTTGATCCGCCCGCCTTCACCAAGAGCCGCGGCACCGTCGAGCACGCCAGCAAGGGCTACCGCGAGATCAACTACGCAGCCATGAGACTGCTCCCGCGCGGCGGCTACCTGGCCACGTGCAGCTGCAGCCACTTCATGACCACCGAGCTGCTCAAGCGCGCCATCGCCGATGCCGCCCACCAGGCAAACGTCCAGCTCAAGCAAATCGAGGAGCGCCAGCAGGCGCCGGACCACCCCATCCTCTGGGGCGCACCGGAGACCCACTACCTGGACTTCCTCACCTTCCAGGTGGTCTAGCGGCACAACGTCAGGCGAGAAGGCCGGCCCTTCTCGCCTGTTTCTTATACGCGACACGAGACGGATAAGCGACAGACGGCGTGATACCATCGGTGAACGGCGGGTTTCTCGCCAAGCGTCACCCCTTCTGCACACTCCAACGCCCTCGGGAGTCGCCATGCTCGAACTGCTGGGAATGTTCGTCCTTGCCCTTCTGCCCATCATCTGGCTCGTCGTTGCCCTGTGCGGCCTGCACATGGAGGCCTACAAGGCCAGCATCGGCGCCCTGGTGGTGGCCGTTGCCTGCGCCCTGCTCGGCTGGCAGATGAGCGTCGTCAACGTGGCCACCGCCGCGCTCGAGGGCTTTGCCATGGCCATCTGGCCCATCGTCATCGTCATCATCGCCGCGGTCTTTACCTACAACCTCACGGTGCACACCGGCGCCATGGAGACCATCAAGCACATGCTGTGCTCCGTCTCAAGCGACAAGCGCGTCCTCACGCTGCTCATTGCCTGGTGCTTTGGTGCCTTCCTGGAGGGCATGGCGGGCTTCGGCACCGCCGTGGCCATTCCGGCCAGCATGCTGGTGGCGCTGGGCATCCAGCCGGTGACGGCCATCCTGGCCTGCCTCATCGCCAACGGCGTGCCCACCATGTTCGGCTCCATCGGCATCCCCACCACCACCCTGGCCTCCATCACGGGCATCGACGCCATCCAGCTCTCCACCACCCAGGCGCTGCAGGTCTTCCCGTTCGTCATCGCCTGCCCCATCCTCATCGTGATGTTGGTGGGCGGCGGCACCCGCGCCCTCAAGGGCGCCTGGCCCGTCACGCTGGTGGCCGGCCTCTCCTTCGCGCTGCCTGAGATCGCGGCCGCACACTTCATCGGCCCCGCCCTCACCGACGTGGTGGCCGCCGTGTGCTCCCTGGTCATCACCTTTGCCTTCGCGCTCTCCCAGAAGGGCGCCCAGGTGCCCGAGGAGCACTGCCTGCGCGGCAGCCTCTCCGACGACGGCATCAACGAGACCGTGGCTGAGGACGTGCGCGCCTGGAGCCCGTTCATCCTCATCTTTGTGGTGCTGCTCCTGACCAGCAAGCTCTTCCCGTTCATCAACGGGCCGCTCTCCAGCGTTGCCAGCACGGTCAACATCTACGCCGGCGACCCCACGGCCACGCTGACCTTCACCTGGATCAACACCCCGGGCGTGCTCATCATGCTCTGCGGCATTGTGGGCGGCGTCATCCAGAAGTGCCCCGCGCCCGAGATGCTCCAGGTCTTCCGCGACACCTGCAAGCAGATGAGCAAGACCGTCGTCACCATGCTTGGCGTCCTGGCCTGCGCAAAGATCATGGGCTACTCCGGAATGATCGCCAGCATAGCCGCGTTCTTCGTGGGCACGCTCGGCGCGGCATACCCCGTGGTGGCCCCGCTGCTGGGCGCCCTGGGCACCTTCGTCACCGGCTCCGGCACCTCCAGCGAGGTGCTCTTTGGCAACGTGCAGCTTCAGGCCGCCAGCTCCATCGGCGCCGACAGCACCTGGCTCGTGGCCGCAAACTCCCTGGGAATCAGCGCCGGCAAGATGCTGAGCCCGCAGAACATCGCCATCGGCTGCGCCGCCTGCGGCCTGGTGGGCAAGGACGGAGAGATCCTGGGCAAGATCGCCAAGTACGCCTTCGGCTTCGCCATCGCCATGGCCGCGCTGGTCTTTGCGGGTTCCCTCGTCCTGGCGTAAGGGCGCCGGCGAGAAGGGCTTCTCGCCACGGTGATGCGGATTGCCGCGGGCGTGAACGCCTGAGGCTTCAGTTCAGCCGTTCAGTGAATGCCTGTCTTCAATTGAGGCGTTCACTGAACGGCTGTTTTGCTACGCCAGGCATTCACGGCAGGCAGCAAAAAGGGGCGCGCCGGTCACAGTGACCGACGCGCCCCTCGTTTAAGCCGATAAGCCCAGGCAACAAGCCCGACCAAAAGCCCCCTAGAACTTGACCTGCGGGGCCTGACGGACGGCCGGGTCCTCCACAGTGAAGCCAGCGCGCGGCTTGTACTTGCTGCCGGCCACGAGCGTGCCCGGGAAGGTCTGGATGGCGTTGTTGTAGTCCAGGACCATGTCGTTGTAGCTCATGCGGGCGTAGCTGATCTTGTTCTCGGTGTCGGTGAGGTCGGCCTGCAGCTGAGAGAAGTTGGCGTTGGCCTTGAGGTCAGGGTAGGCCTCGGAGACGGCAAGAAGCCCGCGCAGCGCCTGAGTCAGCTGGCCGGAGGCCTCCATCTTGGCCTCGGGCGTGGTGGCGGTGGCCACGGCGTTGCGGGCGGCGGTCACGGCCTCAAGCGTCCCGGACTCGTGGGCGGCATAGCCCTTGACGGTCTCGACCAGGTTGGGAATGAGGTCGTTCCTGCGCTGGAGCTGCGCGTCGATGGTCTGCCAGGCGGCGTCGCACTTGTTGTTCTTCTGGACGATGTCGTTGTTGATGCTCATCCAGATGAAGAACAGGACTACGACCAGGGCAACGATAACGATTGCAACAATCATGGTGGTCCTCCTTAGGGGCGGCCACGGCCCGTGAGCCCAATGGCCCGGCAGCAGGGGCTCTATGGCGGAGGAGGAGGGATTCGAACCCTCGGAACGGGGTTACCGCTCGACGGTTTTCAAGACCGCTGCATTCAACCACTCTGCCACTCCTCCGTGGTTTGAGCGGTACTATCGTACCCCATGGAAGCGCGTTTGAACCCCAAGAGACCCCGAGGAGCCCAACACATGTCCGACGACGAGAAGTACATGCGCCTGGCGCTCGCCGAGGCAGACGCCGCCGCGGCCGAGGGCGAGGTACCCATCGGAGCCGTGGTGGTCTGCGACGGCCAGGTGGTTGCGCGCGCCCATAACCGCCGCGAGCTGGACCTGGACCCCTCGGCCCACGCGGAGTTCAGCGCAATGGTGGAGGCCTCGCGCGTCCTTGGCCGCTGGCGGCTCTCCGGCTGCACCGTCTACGTCACGCTGGAGCCCTGCCTCATGTGCGCCGGCCTCATGGTCAACGCCCGCATAGACCGCTGCGTCTTTGGCGCCTCCGACCCCAAGGGCGGCGCCCTGGGCACCCTCTATGACGTCAGCCATGACCCGCGTCTCAACCACGAGTTTGAGGTCACGCCCGGCGTCCTCGCCGACGAGGCCGCGAGCCAGCTCCGCGCCTTCTTCCGCGCGCGCCGAGAAGCCCGAAGGGCCGCAAAGGCCCAGGCCGGCGCGCGCCGAGAAGCCCGAAGGGCCGCAAAGGCCCAGGCCGGCGCGGAGACCATCGCAGACCCGACGGAGCAGTCGGCCTCCTAGCGCCTACCGCTCCGGGTCCTTCTCACCAGCTCCGGCCTGGCGGCTGCGGTGGCGGAGCCAGGTGCGGTGGACCCACCTGATGACGGCGACGGCGCAGACGAGGTCGGCCCAGGCAAGGGCAACGCTCACGTACTGCACACCTGGGACCTTGACGGGGCGTGTGAGCTGGGCAGAGCCGTCCAGCGCGGCCTCCTGGTTGTAGGTCAGGTTGGTGGCGCGCGCGTTCAGCCACGTGTAGAGCACGTCCTTGGTGGCCCGCCGCAGGTTGGCCGCAAACGTCATGGCGTCCGTGGCCTCCTCCCCGCCCGCCGCCACGGCAGACGAGAGCTCGCTCTGCGTGTAGCCAAACTCAAAGGCTCCGTTGCGGAAGACGCCGTCCATGAAGAGGTCTCCGCCCGCGCGCAGCATCTGGTCGACGTTCATGTAGGCGTGGTGGTCGGCGTAGTCGGTGATGACGGTTCCGGCAAAGCCCCACTCGCCGCGCAGCACGTCGGTGATGAGGCCGGCGTTTCCGCCCGCCCAAGTTGCCCCCAGACGGTTGTACGAGGTCATGATACCCGTGGCCCCGCTGCGGGCCAGCATGCGGAAGGCAGGCAGGTAGACCTCGCGCAGGGTCTGCTCGGTCATCCACTCGTAGAGGGAGTCACGGTAGGTGTCCTGGCTGTTTGCCACGAGGTGCTTGACGAAGCAATAGGTGCCGGCCTCCTTGGAGCCCGCCACCACCTGCGCCGCCATGGCACCGGAGACCAGCGGGTCCTCGGAGTAGTACTCGTAGTTGCGGCCGCCCAGCGGCGTGCGGTGGACGTTCACACTCGGCGCGTACCAGCCGTCCACGCCGATGGTCGCGCACTCAAGGCCCACCTGGCGGCCGTACTCGCGCGCCAGCTCCTTGCTCCAGGTCTGCGCCAGAACGGTGGCGCCCGGATAGGCCACGCCGGTGCTCAGCTGGTTGAACGAGCCCACCTGCGAGGGGCCGTCCACCTCCTTGGTGCGCGGCTTGCCGATGCCATCGATCTTTCCCGTGGAGATGTAGCCGTGGAGCACGATGCGCTCCATGTCGGCAATGGAGACCTGGTCGAGAAGGTCGTCCCAGGCCTCGTCGGAGTAGCTCAGTCCCAGTTGGCGCCCCAGCTCCGTGAGCTCGCCGCCATCGGAGAGCAGGTTGCTCTCGCTGGAGGTGGTCGTCAGTGGGTACTCCGTCTTGACGCGCGAGGCCCCGTCGTCCTCTGCCGCCGCGCCAACGCTCTCCACAAGCGCCCGCCCGTCGGCGTAGAGATTGAGCGCGGCGACGTTGTCCGCCATCTCGCGGTCTGCGTCCCCGCGGCGCGGGAAGGTGCCCGCAAAGTCCGCGCGGCTGAGCCATGTGATGTTGGCCCCGGAGTTGGAGCCGTCGATGGAGACGCCATCCCAGGCGGAGTCACCGGTGAAGCGGTTCTGGACCGCGGCGCCGGTCTTGATGTCGTCGGGGCACTGGATGGTGCGCGGAATCCATAGCATGGTGCTGGCAAACTCGCAGTCGGCCACCGTGTGCGCGTCCCTGCGAAGCTCCACCATGTACTCGCCGCGCTCCAGCTCGTAGCCGGCAAATCCGTCCCCGTCGGCGTCGTCGAAGTCATAGGAGGCCACGTCGTCCATGGAGAATGAGAGCGAGATCTCCTGGGTCTCGCCGGGCTTGAGCAGGCGCGTCTTCTCGTAGGCGACAAGGACCGCCGCGCTCTTCTCGATGCCGCCCTTGGTGTAGGGAGGGGTGCAATAGAGCTGGACCACGTCGCGCCCGGCCACCTTGCCGGTGTTGGTGACCTTCACGCGGATGCTGAAGTCGGTCTTGCGGCCCACGGTGGTTCCCTGGCCGGGAGAGCGGCCCGTGACCTCCCACTTGAAGCTGGTGTAGCTCAGGCCGTAGCCAAACGGGTACTGGACCACGCCGTCATAGCCCTGGCCGTACTGGTTGCTCACGCCGTCCCAGAAGCCCTCGGCGTCGGCCGTCTCGTACCAGCGATAGCCCACGTAGATGCCCTCGGCGTAGTCGCAGAAGCGCACCGCGTCAAAGGGCTCGGAGACGCCCACGTTGGCGTTCATGGTGCCGTCGGCCGGGTAGAGGCCCTGGCCGTTGGTGTAGATGCCCTCGCCCATGGCGCCGGAGTTTGCCCAGCTTGCAGCCGTTGCAAAGTCGTAAGCGTAGGTGTCCGTCGTACGCCCGGAGGGGTTGGTGCGCCCCCAGAGCGCATCCACCACGGCGCGCGACCCCTCGCCGCCCGTGCAGCCCACCAGAAGCGCGGCGTCAATGCCAGGCGTGGTCTCGAGTTCGCCCAGCTCCATAGCGTTGGTGGAGTTGACCAGGACCACCACGTGCTTGTAGTTCTTGCCCACGTAGCGCAGCAGGTCCTCTTCCTCCTGAGAGAGTTCCAGGTAGCTGCGGGTGACGTCGATGTCCACCACGCCGCCGCGGGCGTCCACCTTGTACTGGGCGCGCGGGCAGTCGATGCTCTCTCCCGCCGTGCGCGAGATGACCACCAGCGCCGTGTCGGAGTACTTCCGCGCGTTGGACAGAAGCTCGTCGGAGTAGCAGCTCTTGTCGTAGATGGAGGGCTCGTACAGGCGGCAAAACTCGGAGGCGCGGCTTGAGAGGGCGCCCACGCTCTTGTACGGGCGCTCGCCGCAGAAGCTGCGGTACATGTCCGTGAGCTGCGTGTTGTACGAGACGCCCGCGTCGGTGAGGGCGTCCAGCAGGTCCGTGGTCTGGCCGGAGACTTGGCCGGAGCCGGAGCCGGAGGCCACCCACTGCGTGGAGGCCCAGCCAAAGACGTTGACCTGGGTGCAGCCCTCGGGAAGGGGCAGGGCTTCGTCGTCGTTCTTGAGAAGGACCAGGCCCTCGCCCTCTATGCGTTGGGCAAGCTGGGCGCCGGCCTGCATGGTGGCGTCCTTCTCCCCCGAGGTGACCTCGATCTTGTCGCCGCCCAGGTAGGACTCAACGGTGTCTCCCATGAGGGCCATGGCCACGTTTGCGGCCACCACGCCGGCCACGGCCACCACCGCCAGCACGCGAGACCCAACGCGCACCACGCGCCGCCCGAGGGCCCGGCGGCGCACACGCTTCTGACCCTCCTGGCCAGCGTCCCTCTGGCCCGCGTCCTTCTTGGCGTCCCTCTTGCTCCCGAGCAAACCACGACCTCCTGACAACTACCGTGAAGTAATGATAGTACCCACGTCAGCCCCTCCGACAGCCGCGCGTATTGACTCTGTAAAGGCATGTTGACGTGGGACGGCCGCGGCGCGGCTCGTGTAAAATAGCGGGCGGTCGGCGCACCGTGCGCCGCCATCAAGCCTGCAAAGAGAAGGGTCCGCATGAAACCTCGACCTGCCAGTCGATGACCCAAGCGGTGTGCTCCCCCGAGGTCACGCCGTGAGGGTGTGATTTTTGCGTCAACGGGCGCGCCCCGGACGCAAGACGCCAACGACCCGGCCCGCGCCGGGAAACCGTTAGGAGCACAGATGATCTATCTCTCCCAGCTCATGGGAAACCCGGTCTACGCCGCAGATGGCGAGAAGATCGGCAGCGTCTCTGACCTCGGCATTGCCACGGGCGAGGTCTTCCCCCGCGTCACGAGCCTTGCCTTCAAGGGCCCCGGCCGCACGCCCTTCATGATCTCCTGGCGCAAGTACGTGGACACGTACGACGAGAAGGAGATCCACCTCAAGGTGCCCGCCGTCGAGATTCGCTTCTCGTACCTGCAGCCCGACGAGGTCCTCATCGCCCGAGACATCCTCAACAAGCAGATCGTGGACACCCGCGGCATGCGCGTGGTCCGCGTGAACGACCTCAAGCTCTCCGACACCAGCTCCACCCAGCTGCGCCTGCTCGGCGCCGAGGTGGGCGCACGCGGCATCCTGCGCTCGCTCTCCCCCGCCCTGGAGCACGTGGCCCTCAAGGTGGCCCGCACCTTCGGCCACCCCATCCCCGAGCGCATCATTGCCTGGAGCTACATGGACCTGGTCGAGCGCGACCTCTCCAACGTCAAGCTCTCCGTGTCCCACAAGACGCTTGACGACATGCACCCGGCCGACATCGCCGACATCATCGAGCGCCTTGACCCGCGCCTTCGCGGCCAGGTATTTGCGCAGCTCGACGACGAGCAGCGCGCCGGCGCCATGGCCGAGTTCGACGACGATGCCATGGCCGCCGAGCTCATGGGCGGCATGAACGAGCGCGAGGCCTCCCGCATGCTGTCCGAGATGGACCCGGACGACGCCGCCGAGCTCGTGAGCGAGCTGGACTACGACAAGGCCGAGAAGCTCCTGCGCCTCATGGGCGTCCAGGAGCAGCGCGCCATCCGCCAGCTGCTGGGCTACCGCGAGGACACTGCAGGCCGCATCATGACCTCCGAGTTTGCCGCCCTGCCCGAGGACAAGACCGCCGCCGACGCCGTCGAGCTGCTGCGCGGCCTTGACGAGGACTTCGAGAGCGTCCGCTACGTGTACCTCTCCGACGAGGACAACAAGCTCTCGGGCGTGGTCACGCTCAACGCCCTTATCGTCGCCGAGCCCGAGACCCCGCTGGCAGACATCTGCACGCGCGAGGTGATCACCGCAAGCCCCGAGGACGACCAGGAGGACGTGGCCGAGGACATCGCCAAGTACAACCTGCTTGCCATGCCCGTCGTGGCCGACGACGGGCACCTGCTGGGCATCGTCACCGTCGACGACGCCCTGGACGTCCTGGAGGAGGAGCACGCCGAGGACCTGCAGATCGCAGGCGGCATTGCCTCCGACGACGAGAGTGCCCACGGCGGGGACCTGCTGTGGCTCCTGCGCCGCAACGCCTGGTTCTTCATCTGGATGGTGGGCGTGGGCCTCTTCGTGACCCTCTCCTACCTCACGCCGGCCTTCCAGGCGCCGCTGTCGGAGATGCTGCTGGTCTGCTCGGCCCTGCCCATCGCACTGGTGCTGGCAGACGACTCGGTGAGCTACGTCACCAACTTCTTCCTAGAGAACGACCCCGACGATGATGACTCCCCCTCCATGCTGGGCTTCACCATCAAGAGCCTTGCCCTGGGCATTGCCTTTGCCGCGCTGGTGGTCCTGGTCGAGATGGCGCTGGACAGCGTGCTCGTCGCTGCCGTCCACGCCCCGGCTGACCTCTCCGGCCAGCTGCGGGCGAGCTTCGCCGCTGCTGCCATTGCGGTTCTCGTCGCGTTTGTCCTCTGTCCCGTCTGGCTGCTCGTCCTGCGCAAGCGTGACGAGAAGAACCAGGATACCTCGGGCTTTGCCCTCTCCGTCATTGCCATGATCGTCGCCCTCGTGGTGTTCTGCCTCGCCATGGGCCAGCTTGCAAACGCCCTTGGCATCCTGGGGGTGTTTGCGTAGTGGCGCAGGAGGAGCCCCGCATCGAGGGGGCGCAGCCGGAGCGCAGGCACCTTGATCCCAGGCGCGTGCTCACGGCCATGGGCCCGGGCATGGTGGCAGCCCTTGCCGGCGCCGACGCCGGCGGCGTGGCGACCTACTCGAGCGCCGGTGCCCTCTTTGGCTACGGCCAGCTCTGGACCGTGCCGGTCATGTGCCTCCTGCTCATCGTGGCGCAGGAGACCGCCGCCCGCATGGGCTGCGTCACCGGCAAGGGCTTTGCCTCGCTCATTCGCGAGCAGTTCGGCATGCGCATGAGCACGCTGGCAATGCTTGCGCTTCTTATCTCCAACACCACGGTCACGCTCTCCGAGTTCGCGGGCATTGCCTCGGGCTTCGCGCTCTTTGGCATCCCCGCCTACGTCAGCGTGCCCATTGCGGCGGTGGCCATCTGGGCGCTCACCATGAGCGGCTCCTACCACCGCATCGAGAAGATCTTGCTTCTCATCAGCTGCGCCTTCGTGACCTACGTGGTCGCCGGCGTCATGGTGGGCCCCGACTGGGGAGACGCCCTCAACGCCACGCTCATCCCGCGCTTCTCCACAAACCCGCAGTACTTTAGCGTGCTGGTGGCAAACATCGGCACCACCATCGCGCCCTGGATGATCTTCCTGGCCCAAAGCAACGTCGTCGAGAAGAACGCGCGCGCAGAGGACCTGCCCTACCAGCGCATTGACACCGTAACCGGTTCCGTTGTGGCCAGCGCCATCTCCTGGTTCATCATCCTCACCACCGGCGCCGTGCTCTTCCCCGCCGGCATTGCGGTCAACGGCGCCGAGGACGCGGCCAGCGCCCTGGCGCCGCTCGTGGGCCCCTACGCCGAGGCGCTCTTTGGAGCCGGCCTGGTAGGCGCGAGCTTCCTGGCCGCCTGCGTGCTGCCAGGCATCACGTCCAGCGCCATCTGCGAGGCCTTTGGCTGGGAGCGCGGCGCAGACCGTAGCTGGCAGGAGGCCCCGGTCTACCGCGGCATCATCACTGCAATCATCTTCCTGTCCGCGGTCATCGTCATCGTGCCCAACGTCAACCTCTTTGGCATCATGATGCTGGCCCAGGTCGTTAACGGAGTGCTGCTGCCGGTGCTTCTGGTCTTCATGGTGCTCATCGCCGGAGACCGCCACGTCATGGGCAGGTTTGCCAACGGCCGCATCTGGAACGGCCTCACGTGGTTCACCATCATCGCCGTGGTCATCCTGACCATCGTGATGTTCGTGCTGCAGGCCATGGGGATGTAGCTGGCAGGCAGCCGCCCTCGCGCCAAAGCAAGCGGCCCGGACTTCCGCGTGGAGGTCCGGGCCGCTTTTATGTTTGATGGGTTGCCGCGGGACTTGTGCCGCTACTTGCTGGCCTTGTCAAACTCCTCCTTGAAGGAGCCGAACATCTTGCCCATGCGGCCGAGGCCCTTGCCGACCATGCGGGCGGCGTCGTTGCTGGCCTGGGCGGCCTTCTTCTTGGCGGCGGCCTTCTGGGCCTCCGTCGGCTTCTTGACCTTGGGCCTGGCAGGCGCGTCCGCCTTGGGAGCGGCATCGGCCGTTTGGGGTGCCGGGACGTAGGTCACAGGCTCGCCGTTGGCGGCGCGCTCCCCCTCGGAGGCCCGCAGGGTCCCCGTGGGGGCAGAGACGCTCACGTCGGCCGCGGGAATCTCGGCCGGGTCTGCCGGCTGGGGCTCCTCGGCGGTGGCGTCGGCGATGGCCCGCTTGGCCTTGCCAATGAGGCGCCCCACCTGGAAGGAGCCCTTGTCCACGGCCTCGGATGCGGCGGCGCCGGCCTTGTGGCCGACCTCGGCGCCCTTGACCTTGGCGCTTGCCCAGGCCTCGCCCGCCTTGGCGGCAACGCCACCGTCCACGGCGAGGTTCTCGGCGTCATCGGAGACCACCATGAACTGGTCTGCGGCCGAGTAGCCAATGACCATCTCGGCGGGAATCTCAAAGCTGCCCACCAGGGCGCGGGCCATGCCGCCGTCACCGATGTAGAAGGTCTTGGCGCGGCCGGTCTTGAGGTCGAACTCCACGTCGTTGACGTAGCCCAGGACCTTGCCGGAGCGGGTGCGAGCGTCCATGCCCGCCCACATGATGCACTTGTCCCAGTCAAGGCCAAGGCGCTTGCGAGCGGCATCGTCAAGGCCATCGTCAGGACGGGTCACCACAATGCCGCGCTCGCAGGGCTCAAACGAGTCCCACGCCAGGAAGGCATCCTCGCGCTTGACCATGCCCACGACGTCCGGACGCGCCACGAGGAAGCCCACTAGCTGGCGGCCGTTGGGCGCAAAGACCGCCATGTGGATCTTGCCCAGCTTGCTGAGCTTCTCGGCGGGAGCGTCCGGGTTCTTCTTGTCCTTGCGGGCCTTCTTGGTCAGAAAGACCCTTACGCCCTGGTAGGCGTCGATCTTGGCCACGGGCTAGGCCTCGGCGCCAGTCTCGGGAGCCTCGGCGTCGACGACCTCGACGCGGACGGCCTCGGCGGGAGTCTCGGCGGCGGGGGCGGCCTCGGCGGCAGCGGCGACCTGGTCGGCAACGGCGTTGACAGCGTCCTGGACCTGGGCGGAGGTGGTGGTCACCACGTTGGAGAGGGAGTCGCGCAGCTGGTCCATGCGCTCGCGGGCGAGATCGACCTTGGCACGCAGCTCGTCGGTCTTGGCGTCGACGACGGGACGGACGCCGCTGAACTTGTCGGCAGCGGTCTGGGCGCCGCGCTCGTAGGTGTCCACGGCGGAGTCCCAGGCGTCGTTCATGGCGTCGGCGGCCATGGCGCGGCTCTCGGCGCCGGAGCGCGGAGCCAGCAGCATGCCGGCAAGGATGCCAGATGCGGTGCCAAAGAGCGTGCCGAGGGTGAAGTAGAGTGCCTTCTTGCTCATGAGTTCCTCCTTGTTTTGGTCCTACGTATGCTGCGCCGTGCGCGGTGGTTCAAACTCCACGCGGCCCCGCAGGGCCGCGAGTGTTACCTGACTGACTTGGGGCGAGGGCCGCTGTAGGCACCCCAGCCGTCCTGGACCTGGGCGGGCTCCGGCGCGGGAGTCGGCTCCGGCGCGGGCTGCTCGGCCTGCGCAGGCGCGGGCTCCGGCGCGGGCGCCGGCTGCTCCTCGACGGGGGCGGGTTCGGCGGCAGGCTCCTCCTCAGAGACAATGGCAGCCTCCGGCGAGACGGGCTGCTCGGCGGGCTCCTCCTCGGCAGACGGCTCGTCCGCCGCAGGCTCCTGCTCGCTCACGCTTGCCACGAGGTCCACGAGGCCGCTTGCGATGGCGTCCACGTCGGGCTTGGGGTCGCCGCCGCCGGAGTAGGCCCACTGCATGATCCAGACGGCGCTGGAGAGGGCGCCCGCCACCAGCACGTCGTCCGGGCAGGAGAGCTCGACCTCAAAGCTGCGCTCGCCGGTCTGGACCGTGCGCCCCGTGGAGATGTCGCCGGCAATGTCCGTGCGGGCGAGAAGCTCCACGGTCACGTGCTCGAGCAGGTGGGCGAGCTCGGTCTGCTCGACGACCTCGCCAAAGTGGGGGCCGGCGTCGCCCAGGCAGACGTGGTCCGCAATCTGGGGCATGAGCTCGACCATGAGGCGCGTGCCCTCGGGGTCATCGCTCGTGAGCAGCGGCGCATTGGGCGCCACCTCGACCTCGGCCGCAAGGGTGCGCGGGCCGACGGTGACTTTCTTGATGTCAAACAGCTGAGCCATGCGGCGGCTGCCTTTCCTTCTGGCCCGTATTGCGGGCATTCGTTTCGTTCAAACCATTGTAGCGACCCGGCGGCGAGGGGCGCTAATTGCTCGCAGGCTCCACGTCCTTCTCGCCCCCAGTGGAGGGTGCTTGGCCGGGAGCGGTCTGGTCGGGGTCCGTAGGCGGCTCGGGGGCGGTCACGCGCAGCATGGCGATGCGGCGGCCGCGCATGGACTGGACGAGGAAGCGGTACCCGTCCTTCTCCACGACGTCGCCAGGACGCGGGAGCTTGTCGGCGCGCTCGATGACGAAGCCGGCGACGGTCTCGTACTCCTCGTTGTCCTCGATGGGCCAGCCGAGGTCGATGGCGTCGTCCAGGGGGAAGCGCCCGTCGACGAGCCACTCGCGGTCTGAGAGCTGCGTGATGTACTTGTTGTCGGGGTCAAACTCATCCTCGATCTCTCCGACGACTTCCTCCACGATGTCCTCGATGGTGATGACGCCGGCGGTGCCGCCGTACTCGTCCACCACGATGACCATCTGGTCGTGGCTGGTCTGCATCTCGGAGAGCAGCGGGATGATGTCCTTGGTGTCGGGCACGTAGTCGGGCGTGCGCATGTGGCCCGAGATGGCCGTGGCGCCCTCGCCGTCGTCAAGGATGGGAGAGATGATGTCCTTGATGTGCGCAATGCCCACGATGCGGTCAACGGAGCCGTGGTAGATGGGGATGCGGCTATAGCCGGTGCGGCGCATGGTGGCCAGGACCTCGGAGAGCGTCGAGGCGTCCTCCATGGCGGTCATGTCAACGCGGGGGACCATGACCTCGCGGGCGATGGTGTCGCCCAGGTCGATGACCTCGTGGATCATGGACTTCTCTTGATCGGAGAGCTCCTCGGCGTCCGTGACCATGTACTTGAGCTCCTCCTCGGAGACGTTCTGACGCTCGTCGGCGGACTTGATGCCCATGACCTTGGAGAGGCCATCGGCAGACTTGGAGGTGAGCCAGACCAGCGGGGCCGCGACGTGCATGAACGCGCGGATGGGACCAGCGACGGACTTGGAGACGCGCTCGGCGTCGGAGAGGGCGATGCGCTTGGGAACCAGCTCGCCCACCACCGTGGAGAAGTAGGCCACGACGAGCGTGATGATGACGGGCGCGAGCGTGGCGGCAATGCCCGCGGGCATGCCGAGGCTCACGAACCAGGAGCCGAGCGGGTCGGACAGGCTCGTTGCGGCAAAGGCCGAGGAGGCAAAGCCCACGAGCGTGATGGCAACCTGGATGGTGGCCAGGAACTGGCCGGAGTCGGAGGAGAGGTCCAGGGCGCTCTTGGCGCGCTTGTCCCCCTCGTCTGCCTCGGGTTCTAGTACGGCCCTCTTGGCATTGACCACGGCCATCTCCGAGGCAGAGAAGTAGCCGTTGACGAGGGTGAGCAGAAACGTGACGACAATGCTAATTGCTACGTCCATGCGCGAATGCGCGACCTCCTTGGTCGGGTTTCCTATACGCGCCCGCGGTCGGGACGCGTGGGACCGCAGGCGTAAACATTCATTCTAGCAGCCATCTGCGGTTTCTTCGTTTCTCCCGCGTTGCACACGGAAGGCAGAAGGTGCTCCGCCACGGCCGTCTTGCACCGAAGTCGCCTTAGTGCGAGCGTTTTCAAAAGTTGCGTGCTGAACCCGCCTTAGTGCGAGTCGTTTTTTGGGCCTCCGACCGTTTTGGCAGACGCGCAGGCCGCAAAAGCCCAGTTGTCATTTTTCGGATACTCGTCAGAGCCCCAAAAAGGCCTCACACTAAGGCGGGTTCGGTGCAGCGATTTCAAAAACACTCGCACTAAGGCTGGCTCTGCACACCAAAGAGCCTCTCGCGCAGCGCGTCTCGGGATTTCTGCTGCCACTTTGAGAGCGCTCGACGGCGAAGCCCGAGCCTGCACGTCAGGTCATCCACAAAGGCGTTAAGCTTTGCGGCATCCTTGACCAGCTCATTTGTGACAACAAGCACGGTATATCCCATTGCTTCGAGCACACGGCGACGAGCCTCGTCGGACTCCTTCTTCTGGGGAGTCAGATGGTGCGCGTTGCTGTCGTACTCAACCAAAACCTTGGCGTCCTTCCACAGGAAGTCTGGTCTGACCTCGGACTTTGCTCCCAGGGCCTCCTGGTGCCTCTTGGGAACGCTCAGGTCCTCGTTCATAACGAACCCGCCAAGTTCCGCCCCGCCAAGCCGACGCGAGAGCGAGAGGAACACGCCCAGATCGGTCTCGCGTGGAGAAGCCGATCCGTCCACCACCAGGCCAAGGGCGCTCACGGCCTTAGTCGCACCGCGCACGCCCAGGGCCTTGGCCGAGGTTGCGTACCCCATCAGCTCCGCCCTGCTCGTCAGCGCCGTGAGATCAGGCTGAAACGTGTCCTCAGCCCAGGGTGTGAGCCCATACGTGCCGCACAGCTCGTAGGCAACGAGCGCGATGTCGACCTGGTCAAGCTGGGTGGCAAGCTGCACCAGCATGGGACCGGCCTGGCACACGCTCACGTACTGATCGATGTCATGAAGGTGCGCCTTGGTGAGCGGTCCCGAGAAGACGTGGTCGCAGATGTCAGGGCAACGCCGCCTCTCGGCGACGGCATCCACCACGGCATCCACTGGCGTGCTCGAGTTGCAGAGGTTTGCCGCAAGCGCGGCGCACTCCTTGAGGCGCAGGTCGCGACCTCCGTAGAGCCTGCCCGCGTCGTCAAGCACGTGCTGCCCCTCAGACGCCACGCGCGACGCCCTCCAGAAGTCCAGCGCCGTCTGGTGCCCAATCACAAGCCGCTCCGCCATGCCTCCCCCTCCCGCCGTTGGTGAGGAGAGACTTTACAGGCCGGCACACCTGCGGCAGGCGGCAATCGGACGCCTTCGGCCAAAGGCGCAAAACGGGCCGCCAGGCGCAATCGCCTGGCGGCCCGACCTCGGTAAAGCCTGAGTGCAGCGGCTACTTCTCGCCGGCAGCACGGCGGGCGGCGTAGTCGGCCGCGAGCCTCTGCTGGATGTCGTGCGGGACCTGCTCGTAGCCAGAGAGCTCAAGCTCGAACTCGCCCGTACCGCGCGAGAGCGAACGCAGGCGCGTGGCATAGTCCGTGACCTCGGCATACGGGATGGTGGCCTCGACGGTGGTCTGGCCGGCAGTGACGCCGGAGCCGGCAGACATGCCCTCGACGCGGCCGCGGCTGGCGGAGACGTCGCCCATCACGGAGCCGGCGTAGCTGTCGGGCACGGTGATCTTGAGGTGGGCCATGGGCTCAAGCAGCACGGGCTCGGCCTGGTCGACGGCCTTCTGGAAGCCAATGCGGGCGGCAGTCTTGAAGGCCATCTCGTTGGAGTCGACGGGGTGATAGGAGCCCTCGTAGACGGCGACCTTCACGTCGATCATGGGGAAGCCGGCCAGGACGCCATCGCGCATGGTCTCCTGGACGCCCTTGTCGATGGCGGGGATGAAGCCGCGCGGGATGTGGCCACCCACGACCTCGTCAACAAACTCGTAGCCAGCGCCCGGGTTGGGCTCCACGCGCAGCCAGCAGTCTCCGTACTGGCCGGCGCCGCCGGTCTGCTTCTTGTGGCGGCCCTGGGCAGAGGCCACGCGGCGGATGGTCTCGCGGTACGGAATCTTGAGCGCCACGGTATGGGCCGTCACGCCGGCACGGGCCTCAAGGCGGTCAAGCAGCACGCTGACCTGCGCCTCGCCGATGGCGGAGACCACGGTCTGGCCGGTGTCCTCGTCGCGCTCCACCTTGAGGGTGGGATCGGCGTCCGCGCTCTTCTCGAGGAAGGCGTAGAGCTTGCCCTCGGTACCGCGGGCGTCGGGCTCGATGGCAATGCGGTAGAGCGAGTTGGGGAAGCGGAAGGCCGCGGCCTCGACCTTGCCCGTGACGGAGAGGGTGTCGCCCGTCTGGGCCTCAAGCTTGGGAACCACGACGATGTCGCCCGCGGCGGCGGACTGGACGTCGGTGGTCTCCTTGCCGCACATGAGGTAGAGGTGGCCCAGGCGCTCGGACTTGCGCGTGCGGGCGTTGGTGAGCTCCAGGCCTGGAGTCAGCGTGCCGGCCAGCACCTTGAGGAAGGACAGGCGGCCGTTCTGCGGGTCGTTGAGGGACTTGAAGGCAAAGGCGACGGGGCGGTCGTCATCGGGAGAGATGTCAAGCTGCTCGCCGTTGACCAGCGGGATGCGGCCGAAGTCGGCCATGGTGGGGAACCACGCCACGACGGCGTCCATGAAGGAGATGACGCCTTCCTCGCGCACGCAGGAGCCGGCAAAGACCGGCACAAAGATGCGTTCGGCAATGGCCTTGGCAAGAAGCCCCTCGAGCTCGTCCTGGGTGATCTCCTCGCCCTCCAGGTACTTCATCATGATCTCGTCGTCAGCCTCGGCCACAAGGTCGGTGAGCTGGGCACGGGCGTCATCGGCGGCGGCGCGGAACTCGTCGGGGATGTCCGTCACCACGGGCTTGCCGCCCTCGAGGTGGCGGGCCTTCATGTGGACGACGTCGATGACGCCGGAGAAGGCGTCGCCAGAGCCCATGGGGATGGTCACGGCGCCGAGCTTGGTGCCAAAGCGCTCCTGGAGCGTGGCGAAGGCCAGGTCATAGTCTGCGTCGGCGCGGTCCACGCGGTTGATGAACAGCGCGCGAGACAGCGAGAGGTTCTCGGCGGCGTACCACAGGCGCGTGGTGATGGTGCCCGGGCCGCTGGCCGCATCGACCACGAAGAGGGCGGTCTCGCAGGCGCTCATGGCGGCGTAGGCGTCGCCGACAAAGTCCGGGTAGCACGGGGCGTCCAGGACGTTGATGCGGGTGCCCTCCCACTCGACGGGGGCTATTGCCGTTGAGATTGAGAAGCCGCGCTCCCCCTCCTCGCCGTCGTAGTCCAGCGTGGGCTTTGTGCCGGCGTGGCCTCCCAGGCGGGTGGTGCGGCCCGTCAGGTGAAGCATGGCCTCGGCCAGCATGGTCTTGCCCACGCCGCCTTGGCCCACAAGGACCACGTTCTTGACCTTCTCGGTACCCTTTGCTGCCATGATGCCTCCCTCGTCGGAGTCTCTATGAAGCGTTGCAGCAACCATACCCACGCGCGGGCCAACGGTTGCGCACGCATCGGGCAGCGCGGGAGAAGTGCGTGCGGACGGTAAGGCCCCCGGCGCGGGCGGCAGCGCAGCGGCGGACTTCGCGCCACGAAAAAGGCCGCGGGCCCGGATGGGCTCGCGACCAGAGTCGCTGGTGCGAGGCACTTCTCGCCTGGTGGAGGAGCTACTCCTGGAGGGCCTTCTCGGCCTCGGCGTCGTGCTCGGCGATGAGCTTGGCCTTCTCGGCGATGGTGCCGTCAGAGAGCTCGTCGGCGTAGATCTTCTTGCCGGTGGGGTGCTGCTCGAGCCAGAGCTCCTCGGCGCGCTGCTCCCAGCTCTTGGCGTAGACCGAGGTGCGGGCGCAGAGGTGGTCGACGTCCTCGGGCGTGACGTACTCGGTGCACTGGGCGTCGGACTCGTGGACGATCTCGGGCAGGATCTCCGGGTTCTCCAGCATGGGGCAGGGACGCAGCATGTTGTCGTTCCAAGGGTAGTGCTTGCGGTAGGCCTGGAAGATGGGCTGCTGCAGGCACTCCAGCAGGGACTTCTCCTTGATGTTGGCGTTGGAGTAGTGGATGAAGACGCAGGGCTCCACGTCGCCGCGGGCGTTGATGTGGCAGAACACGCGGCCGCCGGCGATGCAGCCGCCCACGTACTCGCCGTCGTTCTGGAAGTCCATGGCAAAGATGGGCTTGCCGCCGGTCACGCCACGGACCTCGCGGATGCGGCGCAGCATGTACTCGCGCTGCTCGACGCTGGGGCAGAGGTCGACCGTGGCGCCCTCGCCGACGGGCATGTAGTGGAAGTACCAGGCCCAGCGGCAGCCCTTGGAGATGATGGTGTCAAAGTACTCGTCGGAGCTCACGAGCTCGGTGTTGGCGCGGGTGTATGCCGTGGAGGTGCCGAAGAGCAGGCCGTTCTCGCGCATGAGGTCGAAGGCGGCCATGACCTCCTTGTAGGAGCCGTCGCCGCGGCGGCCGTCGTTGGAGTCCTCGGTGCCCTCGAGCGAGACGCTGAAGACGATGTTGCCCACGCGCTTGACATCGTCGCAGAACGCCTGGTCAATGAGGGAGGCGTTGGTGAAGATGTTGAAGAGGCAGTCGTTGTGGGCCTCGGCCAGGCGCACGACGTCCTTCTTGCGGACGAGGGGCTCGCCGCCGGTGAGCATGTAGAGGTGGCAGCCCAGCTCGGAGCCCTCGGTCACCAGGCGGTCCATCTCCTCGTAGGTGAGGTTGAGCCTGTTGCCGTAGTCGGCGGCCCAGCAGCCCACGCAGTGCTTGTTGCAGGCGCTCGTCGGGTCAAACAGGATGATCCACGGCACGTTGCACTGGTACTTCTCGGCGCTGGCGGTGGTGTTGCGCAGGCCACGGAAGGCGGCCTCGTAGGCACCGTTCAGGATGGACGTCTTGAGCACGTGGTGATCGGTGTTGTCGATGACGTCCCAGAGGAACTGCTCCCACTTAGAGCCCGGGTACAGGCCGTTGCGAACGCCGCGAATGGCGCCGGGGGCGGTGTCCTTCAGCAGGTTGCCGGCCATGTCCAGGAGCTTGTCGAGATTCTTCTCGCGGTCGGGGCCGCTGGCCGCCTTGATGATCTGGTCAAGCGCCAGGCCAAACGCCGCGCGCTCCGCCTTGTGGGCAATCTTGGACTGCATGTGCGTTCCTCTCCAATCACGGGTCCCCTGCCGTCAGGTTCGGCATTTTTGAACCTGTTTCAATAACGGCACGATGTTATTCCTTATTCCCTTTTTCAACAATTATTTTTGTCTTGGAGTCAAAATTTCTGACGCTCCGACGAGAATAGATTTCGTACGGTCATTGCCTGGAGGCGCGTGCGGCACCCGCGTCCATGTATGCTTGAACGCACGACGTCAACGAGGGGATTCACATGGGCTTTCGCACCTACACATGCAAGATCGCGCGCAACTGCGGAGGCTGCGAGTGGCTGAGCGTGCCCTACCCCATCCAGCTGCGGCGCAAGCAGGAAGAGGTCGAGTCCCTCCTGGGAGAGATGGCCTCCGACTGCGGAGCACGCATCGAGAAGATACGCGGCGTCGAGGGCGAGCCCTTGGCCTATCGCCACAAGGCCGCCACGCCCTTTGCCCCCGCCGGACACGGCCACATCCGCTGCGGTTTCTACGCCGCCGGCTCACACCGCATCATCTCCTGCGAGAAGTGCCTGGTAGAGGACTCGCGTGCCCGCAAGATCTTGAACGGCGTCGCCCGCGTGGCCGAGCGCCTGCACATCCCCGCTTACGAGGAGGACCGTGGCATTGGCGTCCTGCGGCATGCAGTGGTGCGCTGCGGCTACGCAACCGACGACGTGCTGCTCACGCTGGTGACCAACGTGCCCGAACTGCGCGGCCCCGACCGCGTGGTTGCGGCGCTTCGCGAGGAGTGCCCCGAGGTCACGAGCATCGTCCAGAACGTCAACACGCGCAGGACAAACGCCATCCTCGGCAAGCAGAACCGCACCCTGTGGGGCACCGGCGTCATGCATGACAAGCTGCTTGGCTGCACCTTTGAGATTGGCCCCTCGAGCTTCTACCAGACCAATCCCGCCCAGACCGAGGTGCTCTACCAGCTGGCCCTTGAGGCGGCGGGCTTCGAGAGCGGCATGAGCGTGCTCGATGCTTACTGTGGCACGGGCACCATCGGCATCTGCGCTGCGGCGGCAAACCGCGGCATAGAAGTCACCGGCGTCGAGCGTGTGGCCAGCGCCGTCAGGTGCGCGGAGCGCAATGCGCGGGCAAACGGCGTTGCCGAGCGCTGCGACTTTGTGGCGGCCGACGCCACCGAGTGGATGTCCCGCAAGGCCGGCGAGAGGCACTTTGACGTGGTGCTCATGGATCCGCCGCGTGCCGGAAGCACGCCCGAGTTTCTCCACGGAGTGGCTGACCTGGCCCCCGAGCGCGTGGTCTATGTCAGCTGCAACGTCCAGACGCAGGCACGCGACCTCGAGGTTCTTCTTGGCCGCGGCTACAGGCTGCAGAGCGTCGCCCCCGTGGACATGTTCCCCCACACCAAGCACGTGGAGTGCGTGGCCTCGCTGCGCCGAACCCGCAGGTAGGAAGTCTAACCTCGCATTGGCACAGTGCGAGGCCACATTCGCGCGCTCGTGGACATGATTCTGGCCGGCTGGGCCTCGCGCGGGCCCTCGCACCTTAACCTGCAGGCCTCCGGCGAGCCGCTTGCCACCCAAACCCCGCAAGCGCTGCACAGAACTCGCCTTAGTGCGAGTCTTGTGGCGTCAGCTGCATCAAACCCCGCTTAGTGCGAGTGGCCTTTCGGCCCTTTCATAAGTCTGGCAGCAACTTTATGCAATGGCAGCCGTCGTCAACAGGCCTTTCATACGCAAAAAATACATTACATTTCTTATATTGTCTCCAATCGCCAAAACAGGACTCGCACTAAGCGGGGTTCAGCACACGCGCTACGTTTTGACTCGCACTAAGTGCAGTTCTATGCCAGGAAACGGTGGCACGGCCCGATCGAGCGAATGACTCAGCGGAATCGTCGCGCTATTACCCAATTTCAACTATGGGATAAGAAGGAAGAGGGACAATTTCTTGACCGTCGAATCA
>ERZ1034865.278-NODE-278-length-35562-cov-713.542259_pt1 | contig 35562 bp, 62 predicted proteins | sample MGYA00520632_ERZ1034865 | MGnify/ENA primary metagenome ERZ1034865 (study PRJEB33766, sample SAMN09781738) | gut metagenome | biome: gut microbiome | host: Homo sapiens | place: Madagascar | study: EMG produced TPA metagenomics assembly of the PRJNA485056 data...
TGATTATTAAGTTCCTTGAGGGACATAAGAGAGTAGCTACATCACTTGATAAGCTCAATGCTGGTAAGGATTATCTGCTTATTAATAGACAGGCTGAGGCTATTGAGAAGAATAAGATTAACAAGCTTCGTAGAGACGCTATTATTGCTTTTGGCAAGCTTTCTCTTGAAGAGATGCGTAAGTGCCTTAGACTGTTCGGTGTTAGTGCTGATACAATGTCTAATGAGCTTGTAGAGTCTACATTGTTCTCATTGGTTGACAAGCAGCCATAGAACTTCTTTACAAAGTGGGTCAATAACAAGACAAAGGAAACAGAGTTCTTGATCGAGAGTGCTATTGCCAAAGGTATTATCCGTAAGGATAGAACACAGTATTACTATGGTTCTGAGATGCTTGCAGACTCATTGTAGGATTGTATTGCATACTTGGACGCAAAGAAGAATCAAGACTTAAAGATCTCGATTATTAATCAGGTCGAAAATAAATAATTAAACTAACGACGTATGACGCATAGTGATATTTATACTAAGTTTATGATTGAATATGACAAGGCAAATATAACTTCGTCATATCCGTCGCTAACTAAATATGAGATTGCTACAATACTTGATAAAGCCTACCTAGCTCTTATAGCTCAAAAATATACAGGTAATAATCCAAGAAGATAGCCTTTTGAGTCAGATATGAAAGCAATTGAAGATTTATAGCCATTAATTAAACAAGTTATAGTAAACGGAAGAAGACAAGGAGATAACTGCTATAAGTTTTATACTTATTTAGGTAATACCGTTTAGTATATAGTTGATTTATCACTTATGATTTAGGATAAAGTAACATCGCAAGATGATGGCAATCATAACATTATTCCTGTTAATATTGTTGATCATGAAGTAGCCAAAAGATTCAAATCAACAATAAATAACATGCCTTGGATAAAAGAACCAGTTGGATGTATAGAACACAAAGCTATATTGGTATATGTGGATCCTTCTATAGTTAAAATAAATGGAGATATTAGTTTTATAGATGTAAGATATATCTAGACGCCTAATAAATTTGCTATTGGTCCTGGAACTTCTGAAAAAGATTACGATTTCGGAGATACTTGGTTTGAATTATCTGATAGTATGGCAGAAGAATTAATTAATTTGGCTATAATCATGTCTACTGAGATTGTAGAATCCAGTAGATTAACAAGTAAAATTAATACTAGACCACTAGAATCATGACAAAAGAACAAACAAGACAATTAGGTATTGAGTTTGAACGTAGGCTATTTGAGATTTATCCTCAGTTTGCTACTTCTGAAAAACTCGATACAGATACAATATATTCATTCCTTAGCGAGTTCTAGTCATAGTATGTTAAGTCATTGTATGTTGTAGAAGATGAGTTACAACGTGGTACTAGGAAAGCTAAACGAATACATGATACTATTAAACCTTTAATAAGACATGCAAAGATTAAACCAAGTGTTATCTCTGATAACTATTTTGATTTACCTAATAATTATGCTATGTACATTAGGTCTGATAGTTTCATTTCGAAGAACTATAAGAGCCGTAAAGCTCTTAGCAAACCAGTCGTTACACCAAACGCAATAATTAAACAGGATGATATAGATAATGTAATCAATGCTTTCTATAATCAACATTCTGTATTACCTAATCCTATGGTAGTTTTAGAAAGTACTTCACACGATAGTCCTTACTTGAGGATCATAACAGACTCATATACTACTATAGACTATATTGATCTTACATATTGTTGTCAGCCAAATGCATTCAATGTATTAAAGTATAACGACAATGACGACTCTGCTGGTGCTGTTCATAGCTATTGTCAGCTCCCATACTTGTGTTTTGATGAGTTTGTCTCTGGGGCTGTAGATATGTATATTGCATAGTATAAGGCTAAACTTGCATAGGGTAACGCTAAGAAACAACCTAAACAATAGGAGGGTGAGCAATGAGGTATATAGATATATTGGTGAACTTCGAAAGAGAGATTAATAAATTTAATAGTCCTTTCGACAAACCATCGACGGACGAATCTTTATTTTGGCTAAACCAGGCTGTGGATAAGTTTATAAAGACTAGATTTAACGGAGATTTTATTCATGATACCTCGTACGAGGAAACAGAAAAACGTAGGCATGATTTAATTAAGCTTTACAAGATTAAAAGTTACTGGTACGAAGATATATATGTAAATCTGTTAGAGCCCTCATACGATATATATAAGATACACTACCCAGAAGATTTCTTATTCGCATCAAACGAGGATGTTGTTATATCAGATAATGACAACAATAATCAATTGAATACGTGTGTCTTTGAGTGTACGCAAGACAGTTTTATGTATAGGGTAAACAATAGTCTTACAGACTTCCATTACAGATATCATAGAGCTCGTCCTCTTAGAGTTAGGACAAAATATGGCTGCAATTTATTAACAGATAAGAATTATAGAATCTATAAGTATTAGCTTGGTTATATAAGAAAGCCATAGGAAATATCCCTCGAATACCCTCATGAAGAATATGATGATTTCGAGGATACTACACTGAATGAGATTATAAAGATAGCTGCTCAGATGTACATCGAGAATAAGAAGGACGAGCGCTATAAGACTATAACTCAAGAAGTAAATACACAAGAATAATAATTTTAACGTGGAAAGCCCAGCTAGTTAGGTCTAGCATTAATATTATAGGGTGAGTAGAAAAAATTAATTTAATATGATTACATACGTAAATTCGGTTCTCGTTTCTAACAAGAACGGTGAGACTCTCGCTACTGCAGAAGAGTTGAAGGGTAAGGCTAAGAAGGAAGATCTTAAGCCATTGGTTGGTAAGTTCGTATTTATGAACTGTGATCCAGCTAAGCAGGATGGTACTGCTATTGAGGATGTTTATAGTATAGATGAAGCTGCTGATCGCTTTAAGATCGGTGTTGTTACATCTGATAGCTTCCAGAAGGTTGATAAGCTTGGTAATGTTACATTCGTACCAGTTGTAAAATGGTCTAACATTATCAATGTAGCAGACATTAAGTCTGTAGCTAAGCTTGACTACAAGGAGGATTCAGAAGATGAGATCACAATCGACTTCAGTGGTATTGCTAACGAGACAATAGATCTCCTCGCACAGGGTGGATGCCCAGTTGTTCTTCGTCTTACTTTCAAGGATATGCCAATGCGCTATCGTAAATGGACAGAATCATATAGCTACGTAACTAAGGTTGGTGATACTGTAGAGAGCATTATGGCAGGTTTGGTAAAGGATATTATCCGTGCTCCAAAGCGCCAGCGTGTATATGCTAAGATTGAAGGTCAGAAGCTTGTTCTTACACAGATGAAGTATGATGACGATGAGTCTAATAGAACAGAGAACGTTTACATGAAGGGCCGTTTCGATGCAAATATGTATTGGATGAACCCTGCTGCTCCAGGTTGGGCTTCAAATAACAAGTACGACCTTGGTGTTGTCTTCTCTAAGAAGGAAGGCGTTACATACCCAGCAACAGCTAAATTGGTACGTGATCGCGAGCGTGCTACATTTGACTATCAGGGCGTTTTGCACCGTTGCTGCTGGTACGATCCTCAGCCAGCCATGGTAACAAATCTCGATAACAAGTACGACGGTATTACTATCGAGTTTGAAAACCAGTACCGTACAGCTGATGATCTTTGGCGTAGAACAAAGCAGACAGTTGAGATCTACGCTTCTAACAATGGTGAGGCTATGGGTGCAGATCAGATTGCTGATGGTTTTGTTGCAAAACTTCAGGCTATGATCGCTTCTCGTCAGAACATTGTTAACCCAGTTGACAACTCTGCTGCTTACGATAAAGCAAACTTTTAATTAATTGCCGGGGTGGGGTACTTACCCTATCTCGGCATTTGTTTTTAATACATATTATAATATGCAAAGAATTAGAATTGGAAACGATGTAAGATTGAATCTTACACTTCGTGGTCCACGTACGTACGATCAAGCTAATATCAAACAGCTTAAGTGTTATTTGATTAACACATCAATGCTCGACTATTTCCCAGTCGATTGCTTCTGCAGTAAGCATGTTCATGGTTGTGGTTGTGTGAACGACAGATGTGGTCACCCAAAGTATCATGCTTTACCACATTGCAGATACTATGACTGCTGCCACAATGATTTCTATCATCCTGATTGTTGCCATAATTATTTCCATCACGATTGCTGTCATGATTGTTTTCATCATTGCAGCCACGATTTTCATTGCATGCTTGATCCACACGGTTGTAACCCTGCAGCTGGTCCAGGTGTACTGCCTCCAAAGTATAATAAGCCATACGACGCTGTAAACTGCTGCGCTTGCGAAGACTTCACATACTTGGCATACTCTAGAGTTCTCCCTAAGGCTAACTCTATTCAGTGCTACTTCCCTGCAAAGGATCAGATGTTCTGTGGCGTATACAAACTTATAGTACAGGCTATGATTTATGAGCCAGGTTGGGGCCGCACAGACATCCATACATACACAATGGACTATGGTGATGTTTTTTAGCTTGTAGACGATAAGACTGGTGCTAGCGGAGACATAACTATAGATGCAGATACTGATGATATAGAAAATAAAAATATCATTGCAATGAGGATTAAAACCAAAGATTTAGCTATGTATGGAAATACTAAACTTAATCTTGGCGAGAAAGATGTAAGAGATCATAAGTACGTAATTGAGGTAGACTTAGAGAATGGATCTACCGTGGAATATAATCCAAGTAATTGGCCTTATGAAACTATTGAATTTATGCCAATGAAGAGTGATGTTATTGAAATAGATCAGAGTACTGGTACTATTCATTCATTTGAGCAGGATGAAACAAACTCTACTATCGTAACCGCTACAGCCAAGAATAATGGTGTAAAGGCTACATTTACCGTTACTGTTATTGGTGGCGATTATGATTACATTGGATATCTGCCAGTTCGTCCTTTCTCTAAAGAAATGGAGGATGATTATAGATACCACTTCGATCGCGATGATCAGGGATTTGAAAATGACGAATAGGAGAATGTTACAAAAGTTGGCGTTGGTCATGTTGATACTAATCTCTTAACTAAATCTAAAGATTTGTCTAAGGGCGTTACTATAGAAAATGATATTGATGGCCAGTACTTATGGATTGTAACTAGACGTCCTATTGAATATGCTGCAAATATAGATGCTGGAATAGCTTCTAATATTGTTCCTACATTTAGTATTCCTCTCACAACTCCTCAGAAGAAGTATAATGACGAGAAGTATTATTATTGTTGCCCTAACCCAATAAAGGCAAATAAGGCTCGCGGTGGAGCTACAATTTATGTTAAAACTAAGAATGATTAATTATGAATAATACAAACGAAGACGTACAGATATACGGTAAGCTTGTAAACGTATCCACCGAAGGCATTGTAACTGATGCAACTTCAGTATGGAGTGAGAAGTACAAGAAAACTGTAGAAGATGTCATTAAAGACATTAATAATAAGGTTGACGACTTTAGAGCTAATCCAGAGTTTGATAAAGCTACATTTCATGGAGATGTATTGTTCGAAGGCAATACAACTGTAGAAGGAAACACTACAACCAATGGTGATAGCACCGTAAATGGTAACCAGGATATTAACGGTATACTCAATGTATACAATAAGATTAAAGCTCATGGAAACCCTATTGGCTTAGAGGTAGATCACAGAATTGTATGTAACGATCTTACTGTAAATGGAGTATTTAGAGCACTTTAGCTCGATTGTAATACACTTACCGCTCACAATCTTATTAAGAATGAAGGTGATCTTAGAGTTGATGGAGATACTATTCTTAATAATGTAACAGTTAATGGCACTCTTGATGCTCAGCATGCTTCTACATAGAAGTTTGGAATGGTAAGACTTGCTGAAGATTTACAGGACCCTGATGGCACAGATGTTGCTACTATTGGTATAATCCAGGATCTCTCTAGAAACTTCTTGCCTAAGGGAGAAGAGGGATAGGTACTTGTGTTCAAGAATGGGAAATGGGTAGCAGATGATGCATTGCAGCAGATTAACAACAATGTTAATCAGACAATTTCTAATCTTAAGACAGAAGTAAATAACATTAAGGCAGATCTTACAGAACAATTTAATACACTTAAGACAGACCTTACAAATCAGTTTAATACTTTCAAGCAGGAGCTTTTGGGCTCTCAATACTGGGAGGTTAATTCTTCTGATGAAGTTGTTCCTAAGAATGACAGAAGTGTAAGAGCTAGACATTTTTATAAAAACGCATAAGAAAGGAGGTAAGTATGTATTATCATGATTATGAAAAACTTACCATCCCGGAAGCAGAGAGTATAATTAGCGGAACCTTTATATAGGGTTCCACTAGTATCTCTGGAGAATGTATTACAAGATCTGGTGTAAACTAGTTACTTGCAGCAAACGATAAGTCTCTTACAGAAATATATCCAGAGTCTGGTGATGACAAAGAACTTGTATGTTGGTTTAATTGCAAAGCAAACAGAATACCTGCTACAAGTATGACTTTAGATGACGTTATACTTTATGTTGGAGTTCCTGGATATGGAGAAACAGCAAGTGTAACTCCTACATATTCTCCTTCTGAATCTACTCCAGATCCTGATGCATCATGGGAGATTACTATAGAAGAAGGATATAATGAATTCTTTGATGCTAATATCTAGGATAAATCACTTATCTAGTTTGATGGGAAAAAGAGTACAGCGGGAAAATATTTTACATATACTTTAAAGATAGGCGATATTTCGGCTCAAGCTAGAGTTATAGTTAAAGACTATAAAGATATGCAGCCAGACTTGCTTAGAAAGGGTAATGTCATTGCACTTGTATATAATCTTACTACTCTTGGAAAGAAAGCAGGAGATATAATAAATGTTTACAGATATGACTCAGGCGTTTCTAGTACATATCCATCGATTGTATGGGCAGCCAGCACAGAAGGATATTAGCCTGATGGAAATAATGATATTAACTATCCAATAAAGGATGTTACAAATGATATCATATACAATCAAGGTTATTTTAGAAATATAAAAATAACCGAGGACATGATTGTGGATTCAAATAAAGTTGTTATATATTTGCAGTATGATTCTACTACATCTGTTCCAACATAGATGTTATATATGAACAACTAGGTAGAAAAAGTATATATACCTGATCACTTCGAAAATATAGGAAACTAGACATTCTATGATAACCAGGAACTTACTACAATTATACTTGGTAGTGGAATAAAGAAATTGAATCAGAATGCACTTGGAGACTTATGGGTTCTTAAAGATTTATACATGTGTATGAACTACGCTCCTAACCTTTACAATGAAATGAAGTCGGAAGGATTTACGTTTGCATCATCTTCTTCTACAGCAGACAAGGTCTCTACAAATGTATCGGTACATGTTATAGATTCTACAGCTAATAATTGGAGCACATCTGAAACTGATGTTTGGAAATGGCCTGGATGTTTTAAAGCGAAGACTGGTTCTTATACACCTGATTATGGTAACATGTAGGGAACTACTATCTACTTAGAGAAGCTTGGTAAAGGTAAGGTTGTTGCAAATCTTAACACATGGAAATATGTAGACGGATTCGCCCCAACAGCAAATACCATACTTAATATTCTTTACGGAAGAGATATTACTACAGGTGAAAGGAAGGATTGATTCCAATACACTAATTAACAATATATTATGGAACTAAAAAACGAAGATTTAGAAATATACGGAAAGATTGTTAGTGTATCTACTGAGGGCGTTGTAGCAGAAGCTGTACAGATATATGATGACTCTGCTACAAATTATGTTAGCAATGGTAAACAAAGCGGTATAAATAAATACTTCAAAACCAAGCAGGATCAGGTTATAACTGATATAAATTCATTGAAGGAAAAGCAGGATTCCATCAAGCATTAGTATGATGAAATACAGCCTATCCCAATGGAAATTTTGTCACAAATATTAAAACTGTAATTATGAAATAGTTTTTAGACTAGGACGGAGTACGGTATTTTTGGAATAAAGTACACTAGAACTTCGCAAACTTAAGTGATAATGGCAAAGTACCTGCTAATTAGCTTCCTTCTTATGTAGATGATGTTCTTGAGTATGGAACATTAAGCGTGTTTCCAGAAACTGGAGAATATGATAAAATATATGTAGCGCAAGATACTAATTTAACATATCGTTGGAGTGGTACCAGATACGTAGAAATAAGTCAATCTCTTGCCCTCGGAGAGACTTCTACTACAGCGTATCCTGGCAATAAAGGAAAGGCTAATGAGTAGGCTATAATCAACGAGATTAATAGAGCATAGAGAAAAGAGCGGTCTATACAGGATTCTATTGATGAAGAAATAGTAAGAGCTAAGAGAGTAGAAATAAATATACAAGATTCTCTTAGTAGCCATGCAAGAGACTATAAAAACCCTCATAAAGTAACAAAAACTCAAGTTGGACTTGGTAACGTAGATAATACGTCTGATATTGATAAGCCTATTTCTAATGCTTAGCAAAGAGAGTTTGATAGAATAAATAAGTCTTTATCAAATAATACTGATAATGTTAATAGCGCATTGTTAGATGTTGCTAATATAAAATCAGCAGTTAATTCTCTTTCTTAGGAATAGGAATATACCAAAGGTAGACTTGATACGATTGATAGCTCTATAACTAATATCAATAGCGATATAACAGATATCAATAGAAATATTGAAAGTACTGTTAGTAGAATAGATAAAGATCTCTCTACAAAAGCCGATGCTGACAAATACCTTCCCCTTACTGGAGGTACAATGAAGGGAGATATACTTTCACCTAGCTATAAAAAGATAGGAGGAACAAGCGAATAGGTTCTTTTAGCAGATGGTTCAATTGCTACAACTATAAGCATAGATACATTAAACTCAATTTTAATTTAATAAATTATGGAATTTCTTGATACTTCTGGTGTGTCTACACTTTGGGGAAAGGTAAAAAGCCATGTTAAAACCTCAATTGATTCACAGCAGTTTAAAACAGTCAATGGTACATCTATTAAAGGCACAGGTGATATTCAGATTGACTTAACACTTTATAAAGTTGTATCAGTTTTGCCTACAAGCAATATAGATACAACTAAGATATATTTGGTAAAAGATTCAGCTATAGAAAGCAATTAGTATTCCGAATATATGTATGTAGATGGCAAATGGGAGAAACTTGGCGACTTTAGAAGCTCTGTTGATTTGGCACCTTACGCAAAAACCGACTACGTAAATACTAAGCTTAATACAAAAGTTGACAAAGAAGCTGGCAAGGGTTTGTCTACAAATGACTTTACAACAGTTGAAAAGAATAAGCTCGCAGGTATATCTGAAGGAGCAAACAGTTATTCTTTACCTTTAGCTACATCAACTGTACGTGGTGGTGTAAAAGTTGGTTATCCTACAAATTCATCTAACAGAAACTATGCTGTATAGCTTAGTAATGAATAGATGTATGTAAATGTACCTTGGACTGATACAAATACCACATATGGTTTAGCTACATCTACAACCGATGGTATTATGCAGGCTAGTGATAAAGCTAAGCTTGATAGTATTGTCGCAATAACCGATACAGAACTTAAATCGATTTTAGTATAATGAAATTACTTGATGAAAGAGGTATAGGAACAGTGTGGTCAATATGTAAAGAAAAATTTGCATTAGTAGGACATACTCACAATTATGCTGGTAGTGGATCCCCAGGAGGATCCGCTAATTCAGCAATAGGGGTTGTCGATTATAACCAAACTGGCAAAACTATACAAATAGGTTACTCTGGTACCGGAATAACAGGTGACCAGATAAAGCATATTGCTGGATATACTAATGGTAGCGGTAATATAAACGCTAAGATAAAAAATGTATCAAAAGATGCATTAAAGTCATGGTTAGGCTTAGGTTCATTAGCATATAGCTCTAGTAGCATACCTACAAAACTTAGTTAGCTGAATAATGACAAAGGATTTGTTACAGGTTCTGTTAGCGGCAACACCGTTACAATTAACGGAGCCTCTACAACGTGGACTAATACATGGAGAGGTATACAAGATAATTTAACATCATCTAGTACATCTGAATCACTTAGTGCTAATTAGGGTAAGGTGTTAAAAGGATTAATTGATAGCAAAGCTAATTCTAGCGATTTATCTTCATATGCTCAGAAGAACGAGGCTGTTAAAGATGTTGCTATTTCATTAAATGTTAATGAAGGCGAAATAAATCTTAAAGTAGCAAAAGCTGATGGAACAGTTGTAAATAGAGGAACATTTAAAGCTTCTAAAGCTAATGATGGTTTTATGAGCAAATAGGATAAAGCCAAGCTTGATGGAATAGAACAAGGTGCTAATTATTATACATTACCTGTAGCGTCAGAAACCACTTTAGGAGGTATTAAGGTTTCTGATCATGCAGTTGGAGCAGGTTGGCCAATTTGTGTTGATGAAAATGGTTTGGCTGAGACAAAGATAAATGGATTAGAAAAACATAATAATGCTGTTAAAAGTATTGTTGTACATGGTAACGCTCATGATGCTACAAGCTATTCTTATAAGGCAATAACCGTTGATTGTTATAGTGGAAAGAATAAGCTTATTTCTTTGCCTTCGGAATCAGGTACACTCGCTCTTACATCTGACATCCCAACAAAGACATCTTAGTTAACTAATGATAGTGGTTTTCTCAAATAGAGAGATTTTGAATGTAATATAATAATCTATCTAACAGATACACAATTATCTGATGATAAACTTAAAGGAGCTAATATTACAATTGAGTAGCAAGATGAAGACATTATGTATGCAATATGGGATGGATCACCTATTTCGTTTACTGCTAATGCTAAAGTAAAAATTAAGATTAGTGTATCTCATGTAAATGGATACATTACACCTAATGCGGTTGAATTTAAGACAGTTATTGGAAGAGACGAAGATATAACACTTACATATACACCTGTAACTTTGGGTGTTTATATATATGATACAGATGGACACTTTATCCTTCCTGACAATTGGGATTCCACTAACAACAGTAAGGCAGTAGGTGTATACGTTGGAACTGAGAATAGTTAGTTTATAATTGCACCTACGTATGAAAATAATACACGTAATTGGGGTGCATATGGTACTGTATCCGGGATTATCACTTCCGACGATAGTGTAATAGCAAAAAAAGACTATGCTGGCGAAGCAAATACTAATAAGATTATTGCACAACTCGGTAGTGGTCATGTTCCCGCAGCAGAGAGCTGTCGCAATTATACATTTAAGAACGGCAAAAAAGGATATTTATGGTCGTTAGGTGAAGCGTGTGAAGTTTATAATAACAGGATAGCAATAGATAAAGCAATGATAAAAATCGGCGGATATTCTATATATTCGGAAAAAGAAGAATTCTGGACTTCTACTCAGATCTCTGGTTCGTAGGCATGGGCTATTGATCTTAGCGGCATTTCCAATTATTATTAGAACTATAGAGATAAGTACTCTGGCCGTTATGTCCGTGCCGTATGCTCTATTTAACACTTAGACTTTGTTATTTTACCACATTTCTTTAAGCAAGAAAAAGGTAGTAATGGAGAATATATTTAAAAACGAAATTATATTGTAATAATATGGTTAAAACATTTGGCGAATCGGCTGATTTTGTGGCCTTTAAAGTCTTAGATGGAGACATATACAAAGTAGCATGGGCCAAGACCATGCAGGTTGAAAAAGCAAGTAACGGAAAAGTAAAGGAATCATCTCTGTGTGATTACATGCTTGAGAGATATTATTATAAGCCAAGCATGGATTTGGTACTTAATGACATATTGTCGAGTGGAGAATAGGCAAGCATGGAGGAGATTAAAGAGATTAGCGAAGGTCTTGGCGCAGAACCATTGGAATATATGCGTAAGGCGATGCTTGCATACATTGAAAAATACGACACATCTTAGTCTATAAATTCATTTTAGTTGAACGGTATATAGGCATGGCTCGATAAAGCTACTCGTGTAGGATTAGTGAACTCTGTAAATATTGCACAAAAATTAGGAAGTTAGAAAATAGAACTTTGGCTAAAAAATTACAAATTAGAGCTAGATTGTAGCTAGGCAATTGAATTGCTTTCTAAAATAGAAATATATGCAATGAATTGTTTTAATGTTACAGCTCTACATAAAAAATAGGTATCAGAGTTTTCTAATATAGAAGATTTTTTAAATTACGATTATAAAAGCGGATATCCTGATAAATTAATAATAAATATATGATTATATTTCATATAATATTATTTATAATCAAAGAATGAAATTAACATTAAAAAGAATTGCCTTACGCTCCACATATACCATTGGACGGTTGTACGTCGATGGTAACTATTTTTGTGATACACTTGAAGACACTGTTAGGGATCTTAATAAGAACGGTAAATTTGATAACGGAGAGAAAAAGGTATATGGCAAAACAGCAATACCTTACGGAACTTATGAGATCAAGTGGACCTATTCACCTAGATTTAAGAAGTATACACCACAATTGATGAATGTACCATCATTTTCTGGTATTCGTATACATGCTGGGAATTCGGCAGACTAGACCGAAGGTTGTTTACTGCTTGGATAGAACAAGAAGGTTGGAATGGTCCTTAACTCAAGAGCTACCATAAACAAGTTCTACCCAATGATAAAAGAAGCTTGTTCTAAGGGAAAGGTGACTATTGAGATAAAATGAGCAAGGTAACAGGAACTTGGCGCGAGAAGATTCAATATTCAACCGCATGTCTCGCGTTCTTAAGCGGTTAGGTTCTCACCTGGGTGCAGTATTTACAATAGGGTGAAATCTCCACAGGAGTACTAGGGTTTGTAGCCCAAACATTAGTTTATTCGGCTAGTATCTATGGAGTATCTATTTATATACAGGGCAAGTTTGGTGAGTTAAAAACATATTTAAAAGAATATTTGAGTAATAATGAAAGCAATGCTGATGTAGTAGATATTAAACAAGATAAAGAACAACTACAAAACGCTGCTTAATGCCATTTGTGGGCTTCTAATAGCCTTTTGTTTAGCGTCTGGTATATTCTACCACAACAAAGCTAATAGGCTCTCAGAGGAGCTTAAAATGGCTAATAATAACATCGAAGCCTATTAGGATGCCTTAAGTGGTGCCTAGTAGGCTTCTGGTGTTTTAAGGCTAGATATGAAAAAGCTTAAAGATTATAACGATAAGCTTGTGTAGTAGTTGGATTCTGTACGCAAGACAGAAAAGCTAAAAAGCAAAGAAATTTAGGTAGCAGCAACTTAGAAGTAGATTATAAACGTTAATAAGAGTAAGGGGGTAAGGGGTGATATTATAACTGTACTTAAAGACTCTGTTTATAAGGATAGCTTACAATATAATAACCTAACTAAAGTATACTATACAATCGGTAAAGATAGTGTTAATATCAAGTTAGATGTATAGAATACTTAGTACCTCTACGTTTATAAGCATAGAGAATATAAAAACAAAAAGAACTTCTTTAAGAGATTAATAACATTTGACTGGAAAAAGAAAGATGTGTATAAATATAAGATACATAATACAAATGATATACTTAAAGAAGATAGTATAAGAATAATAGAAGCAATATGAAAACATTCTCAGCTCGTACATTGATAGATGACATACTTCTTATTGTACGAAATAATAACATAAGCGAGAGCGAGGATATGTCTAGGGATTAGATCTTATCTTGGATAATGTAGTATAAGGCCTATTTATCCAAGAAGTAGAATGATAAAGATTCTGAAACCGGAGACGATGAAGATCCAGATGATAGTTAGTTATCAACTATTGGACCACTTGAGCTTATAGACGATCCAACTCCTGGATCAGAGGACTCCTGTTGCTGCCATTGTAGTACAAGGAAGAGAACAAAAAAGAAATTGTACACAATGGAAGATAGTAGCGACGACATAGTTAATGTTGCAGATATTAGCGGTTGCGTTATCTAGATCATGAATAAGTCTAGAAAACATTATCATAACTTTAGGAGATATACATACAACGAGCCAATATGTTGGTTTGACGACTAGTATATATATGTTGATGGTGATGGTGTGGAAAATTTTAAATACATATACGTTACAGGAATATTTGATCCAACGCAAACAGCTGATAGTGAAGATGATGTAATAATACCTGGGTGGATGATACCTGACATAAAAAGAGCTATCATGACAAACGAGTTGGCATTTATGCTAAAAAGACCTAGTGACGATAGCAATAACTCAACATTAGCAAGCGTTAAACCAAATGGTCCTCAAGATAAGGAAGAATAAGAAAAGCTATACAATAGCTGATATATATAGAGACTACATTAAAAAGAACGATGTAGAGCTTAATTACGCGCGATATAAGCGCATTATAGACGAATTTAATAAAGTTGTCAAGGAAGAGATTTTAGAGCGCTCACAGCCCTTTAAAATGCCTTATGGGCTAGGCACTATATGCATAGTAAAATATAAACCAAAGAGCTACTCTAGTTAGTCATTGTCTACAGATTACAAATCAACTAAAGAAGTAGGCAAAAGGGTTTATCATTTAAACGAGCACTCCAATGGATATAAGTATAGATTATATTGGTCAAAAATACCCAGGATGTTTTCTGATAGATATAAATACCAGCTATGTATGGTTAGGGAAAACAAAAGGCACCTTGCTCAACTTATATTTAATAAACAAGATTATATAAATATAGATGATATACAAGTATACAAAATGTGAGTCAGTTATAGCTAAAATTATGGCTGACTCAAACATGCAAGAAAAGAACATGCGTATTACAGATATACGAGAATGGATCTTTGAAGCTGTTGAAAAAATTGGTGCCCCTGTATAGTATGTATAGAAGGAGTCTGGTGAAGATTGCGTTCCAATATTTGAAATACACGAACATCAAGTTCCAATACCAGAAGACTTAGAATCATTGACAACTGTAGCCTATTCAAACAATGGAACAAATTGGGTATAGGCACTAAAAGATGAGAGCTCATTTAAGTCTAAGGCTGATACAAAACCTATGCATCACCATCATCCAGAGTAGCCGGCTGGCGTACCGTTGATTACGCATAGATCTTAGCTTCTTGGAATCAATGGTAGTACTGCGCTGATGGATGCTATTAGAGATAAGAAGATAGACGTTCCTACATACTGGATTAAACCAGGTTGGATAGTCTTTAATAAAGACAAAGGTTTTATTAAATTGTCATATAAGGCAATAGCTACAGACGAAAGGGGTTATCCACTTATTCCAGACTTAGCTTCATATTAGGAAGCTATATACTGGTACGTAATGATGAAGTTAAGCTTTCCAAAATTCCTTAGAGGATCACTTGGAGGAAAAGCTAGATATAATTAGAACACATACTTCTATATATAGTAGCAGTGGAATTTCTATAGAAACCAGGCTTACGCTGAGGCAATGATGCCAAACGAAAGCGAGATGCTTACTATTAAGAACGAGTGGACTAAGCTTATACCAGAGTGGGATGATGATGAGAACTTCTTCAATAACACCGGAAAGAAATAGTTAAACTTTAACGATTATTGCTATGGATACTAATACTGAACCACAAATTAATAGTTTTGCTGGAGGTCTTAATAGCGATGACGATATATCTGTTGTTTCTACAAATCAATATCTTGACGCTACAAATATAAGAATATCATAGTACAAGGATGGTAACGACAATTCTAGAATAAACAGAAATGGAGTAATAACTCCTATTAAGGGAGCTAGGATGTCTGCTATCATACACCCAAGTCTTAATCATTACAACTATAAAGTAGTAGCAACAGGATCTATAAGAGATTATGGAATCATAGTATGCGTATGTACTTGCAAAGATAATAATACGCTTAAAGAGTATAATTGTCTGAATGTATATAGATTTAAAAATGCTATAGGCAACGGATTGCATAATTAGAGCTATAAAGAGATTGATTCGACAGATATGGTAGTTGACGCAAGGCTCCCGCATGATAATTACCCAGATAAGTTTAGTATACAATTAAACTACGAGAGCGAGAATAACATAAAGCTTTATATAGCTGATTCTTTGGATCCTATAATAATGTTTAATATAACAAAAGGTAGCATATACAAAGATCTAGATAAGTGCTATATATATCCAAAGGCGCCATGTTAGCCTCCTAAGTTTTAGGGTTATATTCCTGGAAAGCTCAAGTACAGCATGGTATCTTATAGCTATATGCTGTACAATAAACATGGATAGCATTCAGATGTGTCTGTAGCTTGTAAGTAGATACCTATAGGAAACTACAACTTTGTAGATAAATAGAACTTCATACAGTCTGGAGGTAAGCTTGATGCACAGTCTAATAGTGGAACAAAAATATCTGTATAGATAAAAAGTGAGTACGTACATTTAGACAAGATTAAGGTATTTAGAATACAGTACTTCTAGAATGGCTAGATGCCTATTATATCCGTTATTTATGACGCTGCTACGGGTTGTACAGAATTTGAAGATGCAGATATCACCGTATGTGATACAGGCCAGGAAGCATTAGAATAGATAAGTATAGAAGAGTATAATAGCATGTAGGGAGTAAGGATTATTCCTAACTCATTGGCTGTTAAAAATGGATATTTATTCGCTGCTAATACAAAGACATACTAGACTACTATTAAAGGCTTTGATAAATGGGATGCTAGAGCATATAGATTTGATATAAGACACAACTGTACTCTTACCGATGTAAATGGAGATAATAGGATAAATGTAACAGATAGCAATATAGGGAAAATACCTTTTACTCATGATTGTTTCTAGTCTTACAACGATATAAATACAAAGTAGATAATAAGTTAGGATAGTCAGGTATATAATAAAACTGGCGAATATATTGGAGGTAGTGGCGTTAATATTGAGTGGAGGTTTATTATATCTCCATAGGTTGGAGACAGCTGTAAAAGACAATATAAAGGCTCTGATGACTACGTTAGAAAGGTTGGTACTCTATACAACTATGTGAGTAGAGATAATGTTAAATAGCAGGAGAGCTATTATGTGACAAGCTCTGGAGACATTAAGTGGGCTTCTGACGGAGATAAATTCGATAATGGTATAAAGTCTAATACCTACCTATTACAGTCGCTTAGACGCAACGAATTGTACCGATACGGCATTGTTTTATACGATAAGTACGGACAAGCTTCGCCTGCTAAGTGGATAGCTGATATTAGAACACCTAACATGACAGATCCATAGTTTAATATATTCACATCTAATACTAAGGTTAACGGTACAAGATACGAGCTAGTAGTACGTAATCTTGGTATATAGTTTAAAGTTAATCATCTACCTACAGGATGTGTTGGATACTAGATTGTAAGATGTGCTAGACACGAGGAGGATATGGCTACTATATCATAGGGTGTACTTAGTAAGCCAGTAGTTAATACATATAGCAGAATATTTGATTAGGATAAATCTGATGGATTCTTGATAACAAAATATCACACATATTGTCCTACAGGGTTCTTGACAACAGGCATGTTTATAGAGGGATATGGTTGTGTGTACTAGATGTCTGATGAAGGTAATAGCGCAAAGAATTAGTGCATGGCAAACTTGGCTAACAATAATTTATTGTAGTTTGTTTCTAAGGAAGTTTGTTATCAGCCAGAATCTTTTAAAACATTTGTAAAGGACAAAAAATACTACATAGAAACTCCGTTATTCTTATTTGGATCTAGGGGAGACTATCGTTTCAAAGATGATTTATATGACTCTCCAAACAAATATGGCTATGGAGATCTTGTAACTACATCTAACGTGTCATATCATAATTTTATAATTCCAGGAATATCTAATTGCGCATTAGAGACTTATGTTGATAATAAAGACCTAGTAATGAGATATGTTGAGAATATAGAATTTAAACCTAGCGATCATGAAAATATAGTTTATCTTGACGCTATTCTTAATCTTGATTTAATGCAAAGGATTAATCCTTAGGCTTTTAAACCATTTCCTATGTTAGGAAATTAGAGGCCATATTCATTTTATCCGGTAAAGAGTTGTGTATACAAAAGAGATCCTCTATATGTGAAATATGATACTAGTGCCAAAATTGCAGAAATAACTGACAAAAATGGTACGTATATGCAACAGAAGGCGTTTGGATATATCAAATTATACGAATCATCAAATGTTACTGATACATTTACAGGATTATTTGATAAAGATGTTTTAACAAATCGTAGAAAGGTGATAGACTTCAAAACTGTAGAATAGATCGAATGGAACAAGTTCTTTAAAAGAAACTATAATAAAGACGGCAAAGAACAGAGAAGCTCTAAATAGTTTCCAAACTATGCTGTGTCTTCTGGTGGCCACTTGTTCACTAATGCCATAACTGGTGGATTAGCTACAGATGTTGATAGTGAAATATTTAAAAACTTTGGGAGATACGAAGGAGGATTTAGAGGCGATAATACAGGAAAAGACTCTGGAAAACATGTTGTTTGGGGAACAGGTGGTAGATGCTTATTATTCTCATGCGAAGATAAGCTTGATACTATAACAACTAGTATAAAGACAAGCAGATACTATGCATATAATAATTCTGATATATAGATATCATCCATTAGTGAATATATAAGATCTAGTTTACTTGGTACATTCTTATGTAATTTTAGACAATAGATAACACCTTATGGTGGGCAGTCTTTCATCAATAGACTTACTAATGTATATTTTGGTAACGGAGACTATTTTGAATCTCCAGTTGATCCAGATGGTCCTGGTGACTGGAATGATGTATATAACGGTGATTGTAATATAGAGATATTCGAATATACGTCTATGCATAAGATATATGGCGCGTATACAAATGAAGGTAGTGGAGAGTTAAAGTTTCCTAGTACGCATATGATTACTTACTCTATTCCTACAGAATCTAACATCTGGACCAAGTTTGAGTATGGTTGGCAGTTTGGCATAAACGCAGCAGATAACTACGCATCATTTATTTAGGAAGAACCATCTTAGATAACAGAGGCTTATACATAGGATGATCCACAGTTTGTATACAATACTGTATATAATACACGAAACACTAGTAGGCCACATGCTATATATGACGATCTAAATAAGGAAGACTATAATAAAACAGTAGATACAAGAGTATACTATTCTGATTTAAAGGCAAATGATGAGATTATTGATAGTTGGTGTAAGTTTAGAAGTTCTAACTTCATTGACGTAGATCAATAGTATGGACCTATAACTGACATCTATACATTTAAGAACAACTTGTTATTCTGGCAACAGAAGGCTTTTGGTGTACTTAGTGTTAATGAGCGTAGTATTACTACAGATAACTCTGGTAACGATGTTATACTTGGAGATGGCGGAGTGTTATCAAGATATGATTACTTTAGTAATAAATTCGGTATGTGTAAGCAGTAGTTCTGTGTAACTTCTTCTAATGGTGGAGCTTATTGGTGTGATACACATAACAATGTACTCTGCATGTTTAGTGGAGACAGTGTTGTAGAGCTTAGTAAACAAGGAAAGGTATAGGGCTTGGTAAACTCTAAAGCAGACGGTTCTTCTGGAGTGTTCTATGATAATAAGAATAATGAGCTTGTCTTTAACGTTTTAGAGTATAAGCAATAGATCGCTTTTAATGAGTCTATAGGAAAGTTTACTTCAGTTTACACTATGCCATTCGATGGTCATATAGATTTCTTTAATGGATTATACTTAGTTAATACAATCGATGATAAAATAAATATATTCCAGTATGATTGTATTAGTGGATACGGTCTTAAGGATACATAGAATTAGCAGATTGAGTGCTATCTTAGATACGTTGTTAATCAGTAGCCATTAGTTACAAAGGTATTTGATAACCAGTCTATTGTAACATAGGAAGACTTACAAAGTAGACCAATATATGATAAGGACGACTATTTCTCTATTAATCATAAATACTCATGGACTACTCCTATGATTAGCTCTTACTCTACGCTACAGAATAGCATAACTGTCAGAGAGAACAATCATAGATTTGCTATACCTAGATCAGAAGGTTTATATGGAGGCAGAATAAGAGGTAAGTATATGATATGTGAGATAACAAGTAAGAAACCAAGATATACTGCTGCTATACAGTTTATTACAACTAAATATAGATTATCATGGAGTTAAAATAGAGAAAAAGAATAAATAATCTTCCTAAGTTTGATGGTGGTACAGATCTAGCTGGTAGTATAAAAGGTATTGGCGGAGATGTGACAGGTCTGAATACATATAAATAGCAACTTACATCTGTTCCAACAAAAATAGAAGTAAACGGAATGAGAACTCCTGGAAAGTCATTACTTGGTTCTGGCGTAGGAAGAGGAGTAAGTGCCGGAACTGTAACTTCAGCAGTGAATGGCACACTTGGAGTAATAAGTGGATTTAATCAGCAATAGGCAGCAGTGAAGGGCTAGGCTGGATTATTTGGTATGTCTGGATAGAGAACAGACTAGGCGTTCGGAGTAAACTACTAGGCTTAGAATGATATTGATAAGAGCTAGGCTATGGCTGATATATCTGCATCTAATACTACCAATACATTGGCTATGACAGGCTCTGGAGCGGCTGCAGGAGCTGCAGTAGGTACAGCTATAGTACCAGGTATAGGATCGCTTATTGGAGGTGCTGCAGGAGCTTTAACAGGCCTTGTTGCAGGTTTATTTGGAGGCAAGAAGGCTAGAGAAAAACAGCGTAAGAAGATATAGAACGCACAGTAGAATGCAAACTTAATTAATTAGGTTAATAGATCATCAGCTGCTTCAGAAGGATTGTAGCAGCAGTACTATATGGATAATGGTACTACATACGATGATCTATTATACGCTAACCGAGGAAAAGATTTAAAGAGACCAAAATATGATAAAGGCAAATAAAGTATGGACACCTAATGGCTATTAGGAGGGTCCTGTAAATAGTTTAGTTGGTAAAGGCGAGTCTATTATAGACTATACTAACGGAACTGGAACCCTTGTAACAAAGGGGAAGGTTGGCGTAGATAATCAACCTAGTTCTGTACATGAGGATGACTCGAATGTTATCGCAGGAAATGATAAAGACTGGACAAATGGAATGAAGTTCTCAGATCAGATAGCACCACTTACAGCTAAACTTTAGATGTACAATAATATAGAAAAGAAGATGAATAAGAAGCCAGGATTGAGCTCACTATCTAAGCAGACTGCACAGTTATAGAAGATGTAGGTAGATAGAGCTAAAGCTCCTATACTGTAGGCTATGAAACAGATTACAGATAGACAGTAGGCTCAGCATGAAATACAGAACTATAACTGCGGTAAGAATAGATTTGCTAGTGGAAAAGAAATCTGGGGCGATATAAAGAATAGCTTTAATAACTGGACTAAAGGTGGCAAAGGAAAGGTATCTAATGCTACATTAGACTTTGGCTATTCTATACCAGCACTCCTTGAAACTACTATGCTCAATAGATGGAATAGAGAGCGTCCATAGATGCCAGATATTTATGCAGCTAATAGATATGCTCCTATAGCTCTTAGAACAATGGCTAGCAATAGAATATCTCCATACTCTACGCTTGAAAACCTTAATACACAGGATAGACAGGCAGCTTATTAGTTAGCTAATTCTGGAGGCTATACAGGAGGACAGAGACAGAATGCTAGAGTAGCACTTGCTTTAGGAGCTCAGAGAAACGCTGCTAATGCACTTATGAACGTAGATGAGAAGAATGCTGTATATAGAAACGCATATGCTGATATGGCTGCTAGATTAGGTGATAGCGAGGCTTCTAGACAGCAGCAAGCTAATCAGTATGGCTGGGATGCTTATAATAGAGCATACGGAGCTAGAACTAAGGGTATTGAAACACACTTGGCTAATCTTGGATTACTTGGTCAGAAATGGCTGTCTCAGCGTATTAAGAACAAGCAGTATGGAGATATTCTTGATATATATCAGCAGGATGTAGATAATAAGAAAGATGCTATAAAAGCTCTATATAATAATAGTTCTGCAACACCAAACACTGATACAAAAAGCCATACAAATACTCCTGGTTTAGATATGTCTGTAATGGATTTAAAATACGGCGATAATACTATAAATAAACTTTAGGCTCCATACGGAAAGTATTGGTATATAGATCCTGACAAAGTTGCTGAATCTGCAAAATCTACAAGAAAGTGGGCTAAATCTAAAGAGCAGTATCAAAGAGGTGCGTTTGGAACACCATATGAGAGAATTAATTTTTCCAGTGATTGCACTGGCGGATTTGGTCCAAATGGGTTATTTACACCAGTATGGGCAGGTGGTTTGTTTGATTATAATCCATATAATATAACTAGTTTAAGACTGACAAAATGATAGGAATGTACGATGAACCAGTAGCGGTGCCTATAATAGACCTACTGGACAGTAATATGATGTCATAGTACATCAGTGCTGCAAGAGAACAATATAATTAGGCTGTACAAGAATAGAAAGATTTTGCTAAGGAATTTGGTGAGCTCTATGGGCCTAATGCTAACATTAATAAGCAATTCTACGATGATACTAGAGGAGCTGTAAATAAGGGTCTTGACTATCTATACTAGAATGGCATAGATCCTCTTAGATCTGCAGAAGGTAGAGCGTATATAGCCAAGATTATAAGAGAGAGACCATACGCCGAAATAGCTAATCTTAAAGCTTAGAATGAGTCTATGAAGACTTATTAGAGATATAAAGCAGAAGCTATGCGTAACGGTACATATGATCCAGATTTCGAGAAGTTTGTATTGGGTGGCAAGACGCTTGAGACATGGGATCCGTCTACAGATGGCATGTGGACCAGAGAAGCTCCTTCTAAGTATTCTAGTCTCAAGGACTGGACAAGTAATCTGTTTGACAACATGTAGCTGGAATATGATGATGAAGCTACTAAGAAAGCTGGAGGAATGTATCAAATATATTCTAAGTCTCCAAAGAAGATGTAGCAGATTCTTGACTCAAATATAAAAGATATGACAAAATCAGAATTGGGCAGATACTATCTTGATATGTATGGTGGAGATATCGATGCTCTTAAAGCTGATATAATTGATCGCAATAGAGAGTATACTTAGGTTGATAGACGACCTGATCAGGTTAAATTGCATCTTAATGACCAGCAATTCCAGGCTAATGAAGCTGCTAAACAAAGAGCGTTTCAGAGAGAAATGGCAAAACAGGAGCATGATTGGACTATGGAAGAACTTGAGCAAAAAGGTAAGAATGAGGTTGCTAAAGAGGCGGCTAAAGGAAACAATAAAGAAAATTACAATCTTGTTGCAGACGTTATAACTTAGGCTTCATCTACTCTACAAAATTATTTTGCTACTAATACTTTTGGAGAAAAGAACTATGGTAGCAATTTAGGATATTTATCTAGAGCTCAAGGAAAAGCATTCTCAAACAAGAGCTTTAATATAAATAATGTATCATTTGATTTGCCTAGAGGAGGATACTCAGCTTGGACTGGAGTAAACAAAAATAAGCTTAGTGCAAATTATGGATATAGATATAGTCCAAATGAAGTTAAAGGTAAGATACTTACAGAAGGAGAACTTAGAACAAAGGCATCTTCTGTTACAACAGGAAAGACTATATATAGAACCTATACAGATAAGTTGTATAAAAATAGCAGGATTCTTGGTGTAACCCCAGATGAAACATCTAGAAATGGTATAGCTATTGTTGGAAGAGACGGAAGAATGCATGTATATCAGAAAGTTACTGTATATACTACAGATGGAACTTCTAGAGATAGTAGTGGAAATAAATATAAATTCATTGATGGTAAGTGGAGAAATATCACTACTAATGAAGATGTTAAAGATGACGATGAGGGAAAAGCATTAATTAAATCTCTTAAAAAGCAGCAAGGACATTATACAGCTTATCAAGAATTGCCTGCGGGAGATGTTTCTTTCACAAAGAAGGGCTATACTACGTAGAAAGGAAAGAATGGAAAAACTACCAAAAAGGTATTAGATAGAGGAAAGATAATTCCTGGAACAGAATGGTATAATAATGGAGGTAATGTAACAATAGGTGATTATGATACTTCTACACATTCTTCAAAATGGACAAATATAAACAAAACTTATAATTAGTATTATAAATAATAACTATGGCAAATAGAATAAAGAACGTAAGTCCCAATATAATCCCATGGGGATCTGAAGGCAGTACTTACGACCCTATTAGGTACATAAGACGTGATAACAGTACGCCGTACAGTAGGGTTACCAATAAGTTTAGAAGCAATTTAGCTAGATACCAAAGCAATTCTCCTGTACAAATAGTTGTTAATAAAGGGTACAAAAATTATGTAAATGTATCCAAATCTATTAACAGAGAGGAGGCTGAAACTAAAGAAGCTTCAAAATACTACGATAGATTAAAAAAGGCAGAGAAATATCTTGATAACAAAAGAGGATTTAATGCAAATGATCCATCTTGGGATTAGCCGGGAATTGGTTTCACTGACTTCTTTAATAAAGAAATGGTCGGAGATATATTTAAATCTACCGACCAAGTAAGAGCAAGTAACGCTTCTGGTAAAGCTATGCTTAATAAAGAAACGTCTGCTACAGTAGATCTTGCTAAGAAAAATAAAGAGTTAAAGTTGTAGAGATTGCAGCTTTAGCAGCAATTGCAAAATTATTCTGATAATAGAAACAATTTGTCTAATTAGGATAAACATAATATTATTAGAATAAATAATTAGATTAAATAGCTTAACAAACAAATAGATAATGGTGAAGTGTATGAGCAAAGGGCTGAATAGCTCAGAGCTCAGCACGACATGGATAACGTATGGGATTCTGTTAAAGAAGGATTAGCTGGAGCTGCTGGTTTTCTTTTTGACACATTTAGCAAAATGGGAGCAAGTCTTAGTGCGTCTAGTGCATTTGGTGTACATAGCGCCGTAAGCGATGTTACAAAGAAGACTAATAGTAAAGAGAAGTTTGCTTAGGCAGCGCACTAGTACATATACGATAAAAACATTGATAACAACAAGAGAAAATATAAAGGCTTGTCTTTAAAAGATTCTCTTACTGCACAAATTGATGACTATACAGACTTCTAGAACCAGCTTAATGCAGAAATAAAAGGAGCACAAGACGATTACGAAAAGCATGTAAGATATAGACAGGCTGACGAAAAGTGGTTCCCAGTTAGTGATGATTATAATAAGAAGAAGTAGAGATACTCTAATGCTAGTGTATTTTCTCCAGAATACTGGCAATATGAAATGCCTTCACAAATAGCTGCCTCTAATGCGTCTACTGCTGGTAGAATAGCGGCGGCAATAAATACAGTAGCTGCTGTTGGTGGTGCGTTTTTAGGACCTAAGGGACAGGCGATATTAAATGTCGGATCACAGGTTGCTACTACTGCTACTGGTCTCGATGTAGAAAATATGAAGTTCGAGAACAGAGGTGAAGTTAGTGATGCTAATGTTGATAAACTTAAGTCGAATTTAATGGCTGGAGGTAAAGAGCAGTACCAGAATATAATAAAAGACTTAAGAGAAAAAGCTAAGCAAGTATACCCAAGGCTTAATATGAATCCTGATACAGAAAGCGATGACGAAATACTTCGTAGTGCATTGGCTGGCATAATAACTTCAAATCACCCAGAATACAGAAAAGCTGAACTTAGAGCACTTGCTGGAAGTAATGCGTTATTTCAAAAAGATAATATAACAACAGGATCAGACCTTATGGTACAAAAAGGTTTGCAAGTTGGCATATTTGGAAGAGATTTATATAAAGCTGGAAAAGGAACAGTAAATTGGATTGCTAACAAAACAATAAAACGTACGGCTAACTCTGCAACTGGATCAATAGAACATACTGTGGAAGGTGCAGCTGTAAACGCATCTGCAGAAGCAGCTAAAGACGCTGTGAACGGAAGCAGATATGCTACTCTTAGAAAAGAATTTAATGATAGCTTTAGAAGTGGATTTGGATTAGGAGAGGAAACTGCTACAGTTTTAGGCCACGGAATGACAGGCTAGTACGTGTATGGTACAATGACCGGTGTTGGAAAAGCTGTATTAGATTAGGCTAAAAAGGCACTTCCTACTAGAGGTTAGGCATTTATTAGATTGGCCACACATAGAGCTGGATAGTATTATCAAGATGTTTTGGATAAAATACCATTGACTGCAAGAAGGCTTTCTGCGTATGGTTTAAAAATGGGCAAAGTTTGGGCTGTTTCTTCAGCTTCTGAGGCCGCAGAAGAAGCCAGACAGTATGTTAATGCAGAGTAGGCTAAAAGGTAGTAGATGGGCCTTGGAGAGCTTCCTAGCCTAGGTAGTTTGTTTGCAAATGAATATAGTGCAGGTTCAAGAACACAGGCAGCCATATTAGCAGAATTAGGAATCGGGGATAGCGATCTTCTCGATAATGAAGAGTTCTGGTAGAATTATAAAGGAGGGTTCGCTCTTGGTGGTGGTCACACCGTAGCAATGAGAGCTGTATCAGAAATACCTGGACTTGTACGTTAGATATCCGCAGATTAGGCAATACTTAACGCTGGTATTACTAATCGTGTGATGATGCAGAATGAACGAGCTTAGGGATAGCTGTTTGCAAAAGAAGCCATGAAAGGCAGGTCTAACATGGAGTAGATCTTAAATACTATGCAATAGCTTAAATAGGAGGACTCTAGAAGAAAGGAACACACTTATTCTAGCGAAGAATGGGATTCCTCAATAAAAGCTGCATAGGACATAATGAGAATGACATTAAGCCCTACTACTAAGGCCATAATGGAGAAGCATGGTATACAATATGGAACAGATAAATATGCTGCAGCTGTAGCATCTGTATATCAGACTGGCTAGAATTCAGATGAAAACAGAGAGCAGAGACAGAAGGCTATAGATGAATACAATCAGATTATACATTCTGTACAGTTTAATCAAGCTATTGATGAAGAGTTAAGAAGAAGATAGAGTGGATCGTCTATAGAAAGTCTAGCTTAGTAGAGAGCCGATAAAGCTACAAAAGAAGCTGAGTAGAATGCTTAGTCTCTTGAGGAACTGGGATAGGAGATAGATCTAATATCTGCACAAGCAGAACAGGATAAACTAAATAGAATGACAGGTCCTACAGGAGTAAGTAATGTAGAAGACTTACGCCAAAGAACTATACTTGTAGGATAGCTTAGAGGTTTATTGAAACTTAGAGCAGATTGTAAGACTTCAGACGGATTCTTTAACATGCTTAAAGATAAGTTTGGATTGCATACTATAAGAGAAGACGCAGCTAAAATACATAAGTCTATAGATAGTGATATAAAGATTATTTCTTAGAGATTGTCTGAGCTGTCTGGTATTAATCTTGAAGGTCTTAACGATGCACAGGTAATGGATAAGCTTGATGCTATGGGAGCTCTTGAATAGTTCTCTGACGACATAGAAGAGAATACAAGAGTAAGAGCGCTTCTTAATGCAGATGCAAAGCTTATAGCGGACAGATAGAAGATGTTTTCTGATGGCCTAAAGGCTGAGGGAAACGAAAAGACTAAGTTTAGCAAATTCGTAGACAACGTTATGGCTACCACAGAGAGAAATAAGGCAATAGATTGGGCTTTAGCAGACGCAATCAATGACCCTTATGGGCAAAAGTGGAACTAGGACAATACGTCTACCGGAGAAATAAATACAGAACACAAAGACACGCAGTCTCACATAGAGTCTCTTACAAAATAGGATAATAAAGTATATACTCCAGAAAACAATTATTCTGTAGAAAATAATACTTTTAAGAATACTGATAGACCTTATGTTCACGATGATCTTGAACTTAAAATAAAAGAAGATAAGCTCGGCTCAGTAGGAAAACTCAAGGGTAAGATTGATGATATGATCCTTAGAGGAAAGAGCTATGATAAAATAAGTAGATGGCTGTAGTCTTCTAAGAGGTACAAGAACATTGTTGCTAGAAACGAAGATAATGCTAGAATAATCGAAGATTATATCAATGATTAGCTTCTTAATGCAGGATTAGAACCTAATAGAGCAATTGTAGAACAATCTAAACCTGAAGACGAATTAGCAGATTCATTTGAAAAGCTTAACAATCTTTCTGAGCAAAGACAAGAGAGAAATGAAAGAAGGGCTAAAATAGAGGCAAAGAAAAGACTTCTTAAGTCTAAGATGAAGGCCGCAATTAAGGAGTGGGCTAGATCTGGAGAGGCTTATTCTGGCATAAGTCCTAAGTTTTTGTCAACTCTTGCAAAGCTTGTAGCATATGGTACATAGTAGGGGTATTATTCGTTTAGAACATTCCTTGATGATATTAAAGATATGCCATTAGATGCTATGGATATTCCAGATTTAAGCGGTATGCTTTCATATGTATATCTTAGCAAATCTAAGGAATAGGCTGGAACTGTTGCTGAGAATCTTGATTCAGAAGAGAATGTTCTTAATGTTGGAAGTGTTTAGAATTATCTTAAAAACGACAAGTCAGACAAAACAGAATAGCTTAAGCAAAACGTAGATAAGTTAGTACAGTAGGTAAAGCAGAATCTGTCTAACATAGATAATATTGAATCAGCTATACAGAAGATTGCAGATCAGTCATTAACTCCATTTGACAAAACGAATATATCATAGTATATATTAGATGTAGACAAACTTACAACTGAAGAATAGATAAGAGATGCTATAAAGGAGCTTAATAGTATAATCTAGAACACAAATTAGGTATATGGAGATCTTACCGATTAGTTGAATAGTCTTAACGATTAGGAAGAAATCCCACAAGACCCATTTGTAACAGATTATAATGATCTTCCAAAGACTGTAGCGCAGTTGGTTCTTGAGCTTGAGGATGCTTGCAATACTCTTGATGCAATAGCTAGTACAGTAGCTGACGTGAAGCCTACTACGTAGCCAGAAAGAAATGCTATAAACGATTTGTCTATACAGTTAATGAGGGCAGAGATAGCTCTTGATAACCTGTTGTAGGATAATGAAGCTTAGGCTGTAAATGTTTCTTAGGAGAGAGACCTTATAGATAATGTTATTATGAAGTTTAATAACAATAAATCTATATGGGGAGATACTAGCGAAGAGATACTTGATTGGTGGTTTACTAAGTATGCGAAAGACAATGTAGTACTTCCAAGAGATAGTAGAAATACTATAACAAATGGAAGCGATAATCTTACACTTGATTATAATCAGAAGATATCCGATTATATGAGACTGTATGGAAGTAAGTTCCAACAGAATCTTGGTGAAGTTGAATCTGATTGGTACTGGAGATTGCTTAAAAATTACTTCGGAACACTCCTTAATAACGCTCAAGATTATATTGAATAGAACCCAAACCCTATGAACGTTGTTCTTTAGGACAATATTAATAGAGGTAGATTACTTATACGTGGTTTTGCTAATAAGTATGGAAAGCAGCTTGATGATTCGTATATGGATACAGATGCTTCTATAATTAGAGAGGCAGAAGATCTTAATAAACAGGAGTTCTTGTGGTACGAATCTGGTGGTAATAACTATATCTCTGGTCAAGGTGTTGGAACAACATTGCATAGACCTGGAGTAAAAGCCATGCAGGAGAATAAAACTTATGTAGAATGGAGCAATCAGCCAGACTTTATTACCAACGGTAAGTTTGAGATCATATTCAAAAATGCAACAGAATATAGCAATAGACCTTACTTGAGGATTACATATAAAGGGCAGTCCATAGAGTTGCATATATACGAAGGTGGTGACGAAAGTAGAATGGGATACCAGCAGCATCTTGTCAATTTGTGGAAGTTCTGCTAGAAGCATAAGAATTACTCATTGAGAGTTATACCTGCAAGAACGAATGGATCGCTTATTTACGATCCTGCATTTGTTGGTTATAATGAAAATTCTCCAACAGTAGAAGGTTTACATTCTGTTGTTGGTAACATAATGAGTCTTGATGACACGTATTCTATTGATCTTAAGAGCAAATAGATTGGTATAGTAAAGTAGGATAAGAATGGTCAGATGAACGTAATGAGTCTCGATGGCTTAAATAGTCCTATACATACTTTAAAGAGTACTAGGGTTGGAACGCAGAATACATCTGTAGGTTCTACTGTATATTTATGGCATACAAACTTCGATGAAAAGAAAGGCAATTAGACCACAATTCCAGTTATACTGTATCAGTCTAAGCTGTCTTAGAATCAAGCTGATTCTCTTGTAGACTTATTAAGAGCTTACGCTTAGGGATAGGTTAATTATAATGGGTACAACACATACGATCTTATCAAGATGCTTGTGCATGTTAATGAAAACAATTAGCCTAACTATAGAACTAATTAGACTAGAACCATAACATTCTCTTCAAACAAATAGATTATTATAGGATTACCTTAGTATGACGACAATGGTAAACATGTAGACGGAACAGGAGAATCGTATGATCTTACTAGCGAGCATGATTTAGAGAGACTTAGAACTGATTTGAGATCTGTTGGTGTTGCATTTGAAAAGACTATGCTTAGTCAATAGCTTAACTTTACGAACAACTCTGTTATTAGCAATGTAAAGCATTATTTCGAAGATAATCCTAGCGTTAATACGTTTGTTGCCCCAAATGGATTAGAGTTTAGCAGAGACGATTTCTTTGACCAGAATGGAAACGAAAGAAGGAAGAGTACATACGCTGGTTACCTTATGCGTCATCAGTACACTTAGACATCTGTTGTCGGCTAGAACTATACTGCTACTTATTTTAGAGGCCCATATTTGGTCCCTAATACAAAATAGGATGATCATATAGACAATATAATCACAGAGCAGCGAAAAGAAGAATCAATCTCAATGCCTAGATTAAAATCTCTCGACAATCTTTTAAATCAATCTAGATCTAAAGGTCTTAGATTAGAGGTTTAGCCTAATAAGCTTAGAGGTATAACAGATGGTGATAAAGAGCAAATGGACGCGTATTTAAAGCGTGTTATAGGCGAAGGTAACTATGAGATAGGAAAATAGTTAAACGACGATATACCTGCAGATATGGCTATTGCCGGAAAATGTATGTCCGATATGGTTTACATTGGCAATAGAGTAGTAGATGGTGTATAGTATCATGAAGCATTCCATAGAGTATTAGAGTTACTGTTAAGACCTTCTGAAAGATAGAAGATATACGATTGGTATAAGAATAGAGAGGGTAATGACAAGATGTCTGATACTGAGATTGCAGAAGGATTGGCAAATCTGTATATGGATGCTCAAAACAACTATGATGATAATGAATTCTCGAACAATAAAGTAGTAGCTCTTTTCTAGAAAATTAAAGCTGGCGTACAATTTGCAAGGAATCTTGGAAGCATAAGACTTACTCTGTTATCCGCGATAATGGCTACAGGTTGGTATAAAACAAAGGCTGGAAGTAAAATACGTAAAGAAAATCTTGAACGATTTAAAGCTAAGTTTGGAGAATCTCTTAACTATGATGTTTATAACCAGAAAACTGGGATGAAACATAGTTTTAAGAATATTTTAAATAATGAGCAGCTTAACGATTGTGTTGAAACAATAGCTTTCTATATAGTAAAAAAGGCTCTCGAAGAAGGAAGAGTTAATGCTGTTGGAGATAACATTGATCAACTTACAATTACTGGCACAAATATCAAGAAGCTTATAGGCGAAGATATGATGAAATAGCTTATGGGAGAAAATCCAAATGTCCCTGTACCAGAAGCTTAGGCTAAAGCGTTTTAGGAGATCTTCTAGCAAGGTAAAAACGAATTCGTAAAAGATAAAAACGGCAAATATATAGAATGGAAGACATACTATCCAAACTTTGCTGTTATAGCCGATAGGGTATACGCTAAGATTGCTAACATAAGCAAGGAAGGTGTTGTTAAGAATACTAATGATGAAGATATGCAGGAATAGCTTGAAGCTGGATCTGCTGGAGCTTACATGGATTACGTAGGTAAAGAGTCTTACGAAATGAGTAAACTTTAGAGTATATCTTAGAAAGCTAAATTCTTCTTTGGAACAATCCCTTATGTAGTATGGTCAAATGCAAGTAACCATGAAGATGGAGTAGTTGTTGATAGATCTCATAGTTTATTTGGCGATCCTAGATTTATGCCTTAGACTGAAGTATTTAGCAAAATGTTCGAACAACTTCATAATGTAAAGACATCACAAGAACTTCATGATGAGATGGCTAGACTTGCTTCACAAGATCCTATGTTCTTCTATGTATATTCTGTATTTGATGAATATTTTTAGGCTTAGTATATAGATTATGATAAGACTACCGGAGAAGGAATAAATTATAATGCAGAGGCTATTGTTACGTAGGTATTCTAGGCATTAGTAGGGCAGAAGTACAACTTTATGATGACTAGATCTTTTACGGACAAAGATGGCAACGTAAGTATAAGAATGTCAAACTTATCAGTTGATAGAGATACACTTAAGTTTTCGCAGGACTGGTCAAAGAGATTAGCTAATGGTGTTACCGGTGTTGTATCTACTATGAAAGACCAGGAAGGTAGAATATTGTTCAATAGAGACAAGAGCGGTGTAGTATACAATGCTCCTGGAAACGATATATTTAAACGTACATCAAATTGGATTAAATCAATATGGACTTAGGCAAATGCTGGAAACGACATAAAGATAGGTAATAATATATATGATATTACAAGCCCTGCACAGTTGTCTGAAGTTATAGATAAGATTACTATAACACTTAATAAGATAGGTATATAGATTGATAGCGATACTATTAACTATATGCTTATTAATAAGTATGGAGAATTTAGTGCCGATTCATTTAGATAGATGCTTAACGAAACAGTTCTTGTAAGTTTGAGTAAGTTCTTAAATCTTCTTGATTCTGTAATAGGAAATGCTGGATAGGTTGAAGTATAGCTTGATACATTATATAACAAAGATTCATTTGTAAATGAGCTCGCTAAGTATTAGTCTATGAATAACAAGGTTAAGAATGAGATGATGAACCTCTTAACCAATAACAATAAGGCGTATACATAGGGAGAGAATAATACGGTATCAGATATACTTGCTGATATATAGGACGAAAATCCTAATAACGAAGCTAAGCAGAGAATCTAGAACTTCTGTTATAATAAACACTCAATAGTTCTTAGGAGAATCGCTTAGAATGAAGGCAACAAGATGGCAAAGATTCTTATGAATAACTATGCCGGATTTAAGACTGATTAGAATGACGATTATGGATCCGATTACAACTAGGTTTCAAATATAGAGGACTACATGTCTAAGGTTACTATGATTATAAGCGGAGGTATGATTTTCCCTACAATGTCTGATAAGAAGACATATATGTATTTGTAGGCATCAGATCAAGCTATTAATGGATTCTTGATTCCTGGTATAGATTATAGGTTGGTAAATAAGCTTATATCTAGTTCTGATAAAGATCAAAAATCAGCTCTTAGAAAAGAATTACTTGGGCAGCTTCCTAGGATAGTTACTGATACGACCGGTAAAACTATAGTACGACCATCTAATTAGGTACTTGATATTTTTATCGATTATGCTAAAGACGAAAAAGCAGCAATAATCGAATGTATGCATCAGCTTGGATATTTTGAAGGTGATACAGCTATAGATGATACTGTAAAGATTAAGAATTATCATACGCCTAATAAGTATGTAAACAGTAAAGGCGAAACGGTAAAGGTAGAGCCTAATGGTACAAGATTTTCATCGCTTACATCCATACTTGATGATAATGGTAATAGAATAAAGTTTAATGATCCTAAAAAGAGTAGTATAGACTGCTTAAAATTAGCTGATTAGGAGTTCTTTAATAAGAGTAGAGAACAATAGAGAAATATTATGGCTAGAGTTCTCGATATTCAGTTTAAAGAAGAGGTTAAGAAAGCTATAAAATTAGGACTTATTAAAGGTGATATAGACAACTATTATTCATTAGAGAATGTTGGTCTTAGCTATAATGAGTTTAATTGTGTTAGGTATTCATTAGCCGGAACAGAAGGTATTAAAACTATCGAATAGCTGAATGCTACAGCAATTGTAGCAATGATGTCAGATATTTCTACAAGATCTATTATTTCTGTACAAGAAGTAGAAAGATTATTTGGTGGTCATCCTGCATTCTATAAATGGAAGTATAGTGAGAACGAGCTTGAAGATAGACAAACTGACCAATTAAAGCGTCTTGGAGGACTTATTTCTACTGGTGCTAATCCTAGAACAGACTTCTAGGATGACTCTGAATCTAAATACACATGTGCGTAGGTTGATGATTTTGTTGTTTCTTCTGAAGCCGATAAGATGCATGATGGTAATATTGACGATGCTTATCAGAATAGTGTTGAAAAGATGTTTGTGCAAGCTAACACAAAAGAAGCTGTATATAACAAACTTGTACGTAGTGGCAAAAGTAAAAAAGAGGCAGCAGAAATAGCTTATGCAGAGCATGAAACGCAAAAAGATTTCGAAGAGTTTAGAGATAAATATCTTGACGAAAATGACAAGGCTAGAGTAACAAAGAAATATCAATCAGAATATAGAGCTTACGCAGAAAAAGGTATAAATGTAGCTGATGGATCTGCATTCATTACAGATAAGATGTGTGAAAAGCTTTTAAGATCCCTTGGATTATATAAAAATAAAGCTAAATAGCTATTTGCTATGCTTAGGGACCCAAATAATTAGTACACATTCAGATAGAAGGCAGATGCATTTACAGAACTTTAGGAATTTATTGTCGGAGCTCAGAAATACAGTGCATTTGGACACAGAAACGACGAACAGCTTGGTAGTCTGCTTATACCTTATTATAACAAGATGGCATTGTTCCCTATATTTCCATCTATCGCAATGGGAGATATGGGTAAAGTATACAACAAGATGATAAACGAAAGCGTAGATATGCTTTTGTTTGATTCTGCCGTAAAGATTGGTAACAAACATAACTCTAAATTCGAACAGGGTAAAGGTATAGAAGAACCATTTGTTACATTCAAACAGGATCTTAGATATCTTAGAAAGCAGCTTAATACTGACCCTAATGGAAAGATTGAGATGAATCTTGGTACACAGACAGCTAAGGTGGCACTTGCTAGTTTAATTATTGACAGAGCAAACTATATCGATTCTCTTACAGGAGAAGCTATATCTGGATCTTAGATTCTTGATAATATCATGGATTCTATAAATTAGCTTTCAGATATGGGAGTTAAAGAAGTAGATGACTTATTCTTTACTGATGAAGAGTTTGATATTCAAAAGTTTGCCAAGTTCTTAAATGACGAGCTTACATCAAGAAATGCTAACAAGAATACAATTGATGCTATTACTATTAAGGTTGACGATGCTGATGGTAGCAAACACTTAAATGT
>ERZ1034865.279-NODE-279-length-35531-cov-22.924738_pt1 | contig 35531 bp, 27 predicted proteins | sample MGYA00520632_ERZ1034865 | MGnify/ENA primary metagenome ERZ1034865 (study PRJEB33766, sample SAMN09781738) | gut metagenome | biome: gut microbiome | host: Homo sapiens | place: Madagascar | study: EMG produced TPA metagenomics assembly of the PRJNA485056 data...
GCTCTTACAATATCGACAACATGCTTGCCGCCATCACCATCGGTCTTCATTTCGATGTGAAGCCTCAGCAGATAGACCACGCTTTGGAGAATTACATTCCAAGCAACAACCGTTCACAGTTGGAAGAGACGGCACACAACAAGCTGGTGGTAGATGCCTACAATGCCAACCCATCCAGCATGGCAGCCGCCATCGAGAACTTCCGCGTGATGGATGTACCTCAAAAGATGGCTATCTTAGGTCAGATGGGCGAGCTTGGAGAAGTTAGTCACGAGGAACATCAGAAGGTAGTTGACCAACTGCAGGCTGCCGGTTTGGAGAATGTCTGGCTGGTAGGCGATGAGTTCAAGGATATCCCTTGCAGTTACCGCAAGTTCCATGATGTAGAAGAGGTAAAGGCTGCCATCAAGGAAGCACAGCCTCACGACCATTACATCCTCATCAAGGGCAGCAATAGTGTCAAGTTATTTCAGCTTCCTGAATTATTATAAGGATTTAGAATACGCCCCCAAAAATTATTTCCTGCCCAAAGCATAATTTCTACGTAGGCAAGGAGAAATTTTTCCTTGGGCAGGGAAAAATGAAAGTGGGGTAAGCCCCAAGAATAAAGGCGGTGTTCCGATTTTACTCGGAGCACCGCCTTTGTCTATTTTTTCTCAAACATCCATACGGATGCAAGTTTCCGTTTTACTTCACACTAAACTTCAGCGTCTTGCCTTTCACCTTGATGATATAGCTGCCCTCAAATTCTGTACATAAAAGCTGTTAGCCAGCCGATTTTATTAGTTTCTTTTATCTAAACTTAACATCGCTCAAACTAAGAATATTACATTATATTTAGTGCAGTTTTATGTAGTTGCGATACACTTTTCTGCACTTATTTTTATAAGCTATAACTTATTAAAAAATCGACCTAACTTAACGATGCGCATCATTGTACCTTAACGATGCGCATCATTAGCACCTAATAAAGCGCATCGTTAGACCACTATAAAACGCATCGTTAAAATTCATACATTTGCTTCCTTTTTTATCCCCTTAAACTCAGCTCCAAAAACTTGTCACATAACTGAAATACCCCATCATCTTGCGTGATAAAGTCTCTGTCCAGTAAGGTCTTGACAGCTCCTTGCACGGTGCTTGCCCCAAGATGATACTTCTGCAAAAACTCTTGAGACATCAGAGAAGAGGGTTTTCCTTCCAAAGCGATAGCCGTGAGCACCTGCTTCTGCTTGGCTGTCAACTGGTATATCAACGCTTGATAGGCAAAGCGATGCTGGGCAAGTATGCCATCAATTGCAAAAGTATTCCGGCGAAAGATAGCCTTCTATAATAAATGGATTTACCTGTACCATAAGCATTTACGTCATTATGAGTTTTACGTAACGAAGAATTCATAATGCAAATACGAATAATCATTGAGAATACAAACTTTTTAGCGAGAAAAAAACAAAAGTGGAATTCTTTGACATATTTATATTTAATAATGTTAAATCAAACCTTAAAACCATACTTTGCCAGCCAAACAAAGTGGTTTTCAAGGTAAAAGAATTACCTTTGTAACGTCTATGTCCATACCGTTATAACTTACCCTCCCTCATGCTTGCCTTGCAAAGGCAACTGACCTACCGCCGTACCTTTGCATCCATGAAATCAATCATCATCACAAGACTCATCGTCTTTGCCCTCATCCCGATGATAGCGAAGGCGCAGTTCAACACCGTCAGCGGTCATGCGCCATGAGTACGCTTCACCGCTATAAACGAAAAAGAGGCATCAACCGAAAGCGACACCTCACAAGTCCGTATGCCCCAAGAGTCCGAGCTTCCCAACACCATAAAACAAGCGGAGCGGACAAGTCACGTCTCCATGACCTATCCGCTCCGTACTATCAAGATCACGTCACCCTTCGGTTACCGTACCGACCCATTCACCGGCAAGCGCGCGATGCACAACGGCATCGACCTCGCCGCCCACAACGCCATTGTCTATTCCATGCTCGATGGCACAGTCGAGAAGGTCGGCTATGACGCTCGCTCCGGCAACTTCGTCACCATCCGCCATGGTGACTTCCGCATCAGCTACTGCCAAATATAAGGGCCGCCCCTTCAACCCGATGGCAATACTTCAGTTCATATCCAAATCATGCAATGCAAAGCAATTATCAGAAGTCGAAACCTGCCTTTATGACTAAGTCGTCAACACCTTGATCTGGCCTTTTCGTGTAGTAGAATGAGTAATTGCAATGGTTGTACTTGTTGGCTGATACCATTTCCAATTGGTTAATAGTCAGACAATATAACCAGTATGTAAACAACAACATCTTCATCTACTTTTTGTATGTGAAGTGGACTTATGCGTTCTTATAAAACGGACATAGGTCTATGGTCAAACTCTCCAATTGTTCCTCACAGAGTTTCATGTCTTTCAGAAGTTCCAAAAGTTCTTCTTGACGTGGTTGGCCCAACGTCATTCTATAAAGTGAGAGAACTTTGACAAGCCGTTCGTATCTGTAGCAGTCACGACTTAAAGGATATAAAGGAACAATGCGTTCAATGTATTCCAATTTTTGTTTCTGTTCATCAGACAGTTTGTCAACGGGTAAACACCAATATGGTACCATCTCCGAATCTTCCCCTTTCAGTTCGGCTTTTGCTTTTGCGAACATCTCATCCCAAGAGAATACATTGCCATATAGCTTTGCGACATTTCTTCTTACAGCCAAACATTTATAGCGGTTGATACGTCCTTCTCGTTGTTCGAGGTCAACTGGATTCGATGGTAAATTCCAGTGTACAATTTTTCTGGCATACCAATGGAAATCCAACCCTTCTTGTCCAATTGATGTAGAAGAAAGTATAAACGGGCGAAATGGAGAATTGAATGCATTGCGTATATTGCTTGTTCTTGCAACAGTCTTGTCCGTCAAAGTCTTGTCTACGAAAGGAATGGCGAAATGCGTACGCATGGATATTTTCTTATTCTCCTTGCCAATAGATTCCTTTGTGTCTACTTTGAGGATGGTTGTACCAAGTATGGATTCTTCAAGTGCCTTTCCAATTTTTTCAGAATTTAGCATATGGGCATATTCGTCCAAGACAGACTGAAGATTCCCTTTTACGCAATATTCAAGTACAGACTCATAGTAATCATCGTCACCTTTCTTATTATATAGGAGGTCAATGACTGCTGCACTTTCTGGCTTGTTGAAAATTGAAACGAGGGCCTTGGCTGCCTGGCTTGCGTCTTCCTGGCTGTGTGACTGGCGATAGGCGCAGACTGCAGGAGAGGCAATAGCTATATCAGTCAGCACATCTAAGGCATTGGCAGGGATGCGAATCTGAACGGCATCATCCTCCTCGTAACAATCATCGAGCATTTTCATTATCGCAAGGATATGCCGGGCATTACTTCTATGCTGAGGAAGTAACGCAGAAATCTGTTTGTTAGCAGAGAATAAGGACTTGATTTTCGATAAAATCTGCTTGCGTATATCAACTATTTTATGACCATAATATTCCTTTGGCACATATAGTTCAGCCAGCGTTCTGCATGGATATTCCAAGAGGTTGTCAGCACGCAAACGATTTTCACCGTACCTGTTTTTCTTGTCGGGTACAGTGTATCGCATTTCAGGCTGTTTCTTTTTTATTTCGCCCAAAGTGTATAGTTCCGAATAATATGACATCATACAAGACACCATTCTCGGTACCATTTCCCATGAAGAGAAAAGTATTATCTTAGAGAAGCGTTTTGCCTCTTCGCTTTCGAAGATACCTCCTGCTTTGTAATATGGATGAGATGCTGGAACCCAAAGCAAATATTGTACTTTGTTGTTGTGCTTCTCTCCAAACACAAGATTATGAAGATATTTGAGTTTACCGTTGCTTGCCGCAATGTCATAATAATTGTTGATTTTATATTTACTCAATAACAATGTCTCAGTTGGAAGTTCTGTTATGATATTGTTTTTTCCAAGTTCCTTCTCTACTTTCTGCTTCAACACGTATCTATCCATGAATGACAGCAAGTAAGGAGACGACTTCACGTACTCTATAGGCAAATTTCCTACCTCCAATTGCTTAAGCAGATTTTGTCCTTGTGCATAAGAAACAATGTCTTCCGACAAAACATCTACGTCCGTTACATGAGAATCATCAAGAATACCAGAATTGAAACGTTCTGTTCTGCACATGACACCATACAACGCATCTTGTGCGTCATCTTTTGCCACGGCTAATGGGGTCAAGTCTTTTATGTCTGTCCGTTTCAGTGCTGCTGAATATCTTTGCCATTTGGTTTGAAAATCTTTCGCATCATTCTTGTCAACAAACAAGAAGTCCATGACCTTCATAAAGTCTTCATAGTGCTCGTCCTTGCCGTCTTCGTTTATTTCTTCGAGTGTCGAGTATGGCTTGTAGGGAGTTGCCGAAAGCAAAAGAACCTTTGTGTTTGTTCTTGTCGCATCAAAGAATTTGTGAACGAGCATACTCTGTTCATTTTCGTCATCTTCTCGCAACAAGTCGCTGAACCTTTGAAACTCGTCCATAATGACAAGGTCAGGGTCGAGCATGTCTATACTTATCGTAGCAAAAGCTCTACGAACAACATTTATAATTCCCGACTTTTCGTTCCACGTACATTCCTTGTTGAGGGCGCAGCCCTTCAGGTGTTCACAATCTTCGTCTGTTATACATTCCTTCAATCTCGCCAACATATATTCAAGATAGCCAAGTGTCGAGTTATTGATATTACAATCTATACAAGAATCAATTTTCTCATCATACCAACTGACCAAACTATCCCAAGACTTCACATCTTGACTAAAGAAGCGACTAAGTTCCGCTTTGCAACTTTCAAGCCGGCTATCGTGTTTCAATATATCAAACATCACGGCTCTCTCATTAGCCGTACCCAATGAGTTTGTCAAACGGAAAGATGTGGAAGGGGTAAGAGGTATGATAGATTCTGGCATCTTACCATCTTCCTCGGCTTTGTCGCAGATTTCCTTGTTCTTTAAGGTGATAAACAAGTGTTGCATCGACAGGCGGCTCTCGCTCACATTCATTTTGTTATCAACACCCAGCTTGGCAATATTCTGGTCTGCAATGTTTATGTTTGAACAGATATACACCACCTTGAAGAAATTGTCCTTTTGCTCCTCGTGCCATTTCTTTACAAGTTCGATGACACGTCTAGCTACCATGGTTTTTCCTAACCCCACCTCGTCTGCAAGCAATATGCGACGCTTCCCAATGTCCTTAAACATGTGGAGTATTCTCTGTGCAGTTGCTTCTTGAAAGTCTGTTGTTATCATAAGCATCTTGTCTTTTTCAATGCATTTGCAAATTGGTTGTACATATTCTCGAAGTTGGCAGGAATCACACTCTTGTCAGCTTTGTCCATAATGTTCTTGATAGCAGCTATCTTTTCAGGAGAAGCATAAGCCGCTTTCACCATATCCTCATAAAGAGAGGTCGTCATCTCAAAATCTGATGCAGTTGTGCTACCTTGCAAAAGTTCACGTTCTATCTGTTGACTCTCAGCCAAGAATTCATCCGGGTTGTCAGTCAACATAAAGGCAAGGTAATTGATAAACTTGCTCTTCGTGTTGATAACCGATTGAAAAATAGCCTTGTCACGTTCTTCAATAGGTATTCCCTTGGTGTCAATCTTAACAACACGTTTGATGTTGCCGACTTCCAATACATAAAATTCCGTTACTGAAGCCAATGGCAAAGATTTGAATTCTGTACCATTAGTAAGTTCTTGTCTTAAAGCTTGGCTGCACAGAGGGTAAATGAATACTGATGTGCCATCAATATACCTTTTGCAGTGAATCGTTACATCATAAGTTCCATCATTTGAAACGCTTACCTTTGCATCGTCAATTGCTCTGATTGCCTTGTTCAACTGAAATTCATTTTCTGTATCGTCCTTGTCCTTGTCATTTTGTGGCATAACAGAAGTTACCTTCTCAAACATACAGTCTTTACCATCATAAATGAGTTCTTTACGGAATTTGTCATAACTCATATTGTATGGCTTAAACTGAAGTCGGAGTAAAAACTCCACATTCCGCCCGAATCCATTTTGAGTAGCATTGGTTGAACCAAGGTATAGATAGTTCAAGTAATCTTGGCTATTGCGTATGAAATATACCTTCTCATGTATGTCTACACAGGTGTCTTTTTCAGTTCGGTCAGTCATCACCTCTTTCACAGCATACACACCATCATTCATTGTCTGCATCTTATCCGTTACGCTGGAGTGACGGGTAATAAGTGTCTTCTTTGTAGCAGGGTGACTCTGGGCGAACTGTTGAACTATGCTTTCATCAGCAAAGGGGGAAATGACAATTGTTTCTGCTGCATGGTCAAGCATCTTGTTCAAGCAACTTTCTCTACCGTCATATCCCGGAATACCCATGGGGAAGAACCCGTAATCTTCAAATGGCAGTTCCGTCTCAAATTTCCTTACATGGTTGAGAGCCTCACAAAGTTCGTCTATCCCTTTACGCATATTTCTGTCTTTTGCTTGATTTTTTAGCCAAAGGAGGAAATCAAGCAATGGCTTGTGCTTTTTCTTGTTGGTAGGACTCTTGCCAACAACACCGGTCAACTCGCATACAACATCGAGGTCTTCTGATGTACTGAGATTGCGAGACATAACGACAACCTTCAATTGCTCGTTGCCGTTCTCTGGATTTGACTCCTTTATGACCCATACCTTGGGATGGAAGTTCACAAATCCTTTGCCTTTTGAAGACAAGGCTATCTGTACGATACTTTTTTCAAGAAGAGAATAGATGTTGGTCTTTGTGTTCTGGGGAACATGAATGTTGCCTGCGTTACAAAACACCGCAAACTTGCCAGCCGACTTGTTAATTGCCTCCAATACATAATGTGGAGAACGCATGGCATCATCTGTCAGCTCACTCATCGTTCCTAACATGAACGGCACTGACAACAAGGTGGGCATGTCAAGGCTATAAGTGGTACAGACAGCATAATCCACCACAAATCCGTCACTTGCCAAAACCTCGTTGTACATCACTTCGTTAAACAATGCTTCAGCCATTGCTTGCCTCCTTTCCTCTTAGTTCATCTACAAATGCCCTAACGGTTTCCCATCTGAACGACAATTTGTAATTGTGTACTGGATATTTTGGATCATAAGAATATGCCTGATTCCCAATTTTTCGTCTTGTTCCCTTTACACGCCTTTCCCTCCAAATGATGCAGTCGTCAAGTTCTGCGATCTTGTCACTGGCGAGACAAGCTGCTACTTCTCGACAGAACATTTTCGACGAGTTCTCGCGCAAAGTTACCATGTCAAGCACATCGTCTATATTGATACCGCTATGTTTGAACCTGTCATGCTCTAAGGAGAACTTCTCAAACATTTTTTCATCACGAATCCCATTCTTTTCCGAGTAGATGCAGTTGTAGCGCAGATGGACTACATACATAAAATCAGTAAACTGCTGCGCACGTTTCTGCATGATTCGCAACTCATCTGGTAACAGATTTTCATCAATACCAGGAAACTCTTTTGCCAATGGCAACTCTTTGTGCTCAACTATATATTTCAATAGTGTGCCTTGACATGCTTTTGCTTTCGAGATATGGTCAACGATAAAGGCTTTGTCTTCCTTCGTCAATGCTATGGTACAGGCTTTTGTAAAGTCATAGTCAACAACTGGAAAGGAACAGAATTGGTACAGTCCGTTCTTTTCCTCTGAATCATTGGCTGTGTCTTCGTCTTCCGACTTGTACTTTTGCGGTTGGGCGTGGAGGTGCTTTGATGTAGCATAGATAAGTTCAAACAGTTGAGGATTGCGCAATATCCCAAATGTCTGCAAACCAGAGTTGTAAATGTACGATGGATCATACTTCACATAGTTGGCGTTATTCCTGCCAATCACTTCACTTCCTATTATTCCCACCGTACCTTCGGGTGAACCATCAACAAGATTCTTCGTCATCAGTCTTTCAAGACGGATAACCTCGGAACGCACCTCGCTCAGTCTGTTGTATCTTTTCTCCGTAGCCTTTTTATACAGTTGAGGCATGAGAGAAAAATACTTCATGTGTTTCTGTAAAGTCGATATGCCGGGGAACATCAGGTCAGAGAAAGCATCTCTGATTCGTCCAATGCCCAGCTCGTCAAGTGCTACTGATTCAGAAAGCATCTTCATCACCTGCAGCACTTTGGCATGTTCGTCCTTGTTTGTATGTATATAGCCTAACTTCATTTCCTTGGGTCTATTTTATGTTCATTATCGTGGTGTCCACTTTCTTCGGATTGCCATATAATATGTTTGCGACTTCCCGACATCCGCAGTCACATTGTTCTATGAGCTTGCAACTTTTACAGGCCGTAGTGTTGCAGTTTTCCAACTACACTATCGACGTGGCAATCACTCGCCATGAACCATTTTCAAGTCGGGTAATATAGCCATTGTTCGTCATACGCTTCACCAACTTCTGTACGGCTGAGGTATTGATCCCCAAATCCGTTGTCAGTTGGGCATAGGTAATGTCTGGATTGTCGCGCATCAGTCGTGCTATGCGTCCGTTGCCGTCCTCGAAGGGGTGAATGCGAATGTAGCGATAGTGGAATATGGCAGCCAACTCTACAGGGGTAAGTTCGCCTTTCTGCTCTTCCTCATTATACCAATCTATAAGGTCGGTCATCAGAGCTGGAGTCTCTTCAGGAGAGGCATACTCGAAGCGGTCGCCATAACGTGTGATCACACTGTTGGGGCGAGTTTTGTACTGCCCTGCATGAATCACATAGCTTGTCTGCACTCCGTTTGGAAAAGTGCGGTATTGGGTGTAGTCTTCACGTAGTAACCAGTGACTGCAGCGATAGCCATTTACTATATGTTTCATTCAATGTCATAGTCGTTCATTTTTTATCTGCTACCACCTTTTATGGTGGTAAGTTACCACCTTCGTTGGCAGTATATGATTTAACCCCGTATCTTATCGTTTTTCATCAATTTCTATATTATGCCACCAAAGCCAGCAAAGGTAATGCCGCAATCAGCGAGTTTAGATCTGGCATGGTCTTGGTTGGCTGGTTAGCCAAATACGTATTGATGAGTATCACACGAAGCATTGCCCTCGCATCAGCATTTGGCAAGAGTTGGAAGAGCATTTCGTCTATCTCTGCATATTCAAAAGCAGAACGCATAGCCTTGATTGAATAACTGCCTTTCGGCAATTCCTTCTGTTCCTTTTTCGCCTGTACCCAAGGGTTAGGCTCTGCCGCCATGCCATAGTCTGCCTCGTTGATTTCTACCAATCTCCAAAACGGCTCATGTTGCATGTGGAAGTATGGCTTGCATATGTCTGGGGTGAAGATATTTGATGTACCAAGGTATCTACGCCAAACCGCTTCAAACTTCTCTGTCAACCCGTCCGACAGGTCGATGTATGGAGTCAAGATGACTTCTTCCTCTATAAGGTCGATAATTGCCAGTAGCAACACCGCCTTATGAGGAGCTTTGCGTCCCTTCACCTTTGCAGTGTGCAAGGAAGAAAATGCATCTATATAGTGTCGAAGTTCCATCATACCTTTATTTTTTTTCTTTACCCTTGTTGTTCAACATCTTGATGGTGGCGAGGTAAGCCTCCTCTACGGGCGAAAGGGTCTTGACCTCCCATTTGCGGTACTCCGTTTCCGCCTTTTCCATAGCCTGGCTGTGACTCACACTTCCAGCACCTTGCAGAAGAGGGTCACCATTGGCAGAGAGGATGCGGTCGAGATGCTCGATATAGTCAGCCATATACATAGGACGATGCTTCTTGGCCTGAGTCTCGGCGAAATCGAAATAACCGGAAACGAGGTTGTTGAGAATCTCCAGTTCCTCGCCGTCCAGATAATTCTTGGCAATCTTCGCATCACGCAGTGTGGGATGGTCTCCCTTGAAAGAGGTTAAACCCATGACAGGCTTGTCTGCATCGGCTCGCTGGTAGATTACTTCTGCCGCAGTATGACCATGAGCCGCAAAATGGAGTTTGTTCTGTACTATCTTGAAAAACTCCACCGACATATCTGAGCGAGGGTCATAGTCTACAGCTGTGGCATAGATGTCAAGCACCTGTCGATACATCACCTTTTCCGATGAGCGAATGTCACGGATGCGGTTCAGCAACTCTTTCCAGTATCCACCGCCTCCCAGTTGCTTCAAGCGTTCATCGTCCATGGTGAAACCCTTGTAGAGATATTCTGCCAGCCTTTCTGTTGCCCACTGGCGGAAGCGCGATGCTACAAGCGACCGTACACGGTAGCCGATGGAAAGAATCATGTCGAGATTGTAGTAGGTCACATTGTAATTCTTCCCATCTGCGGCAGTTGTTCGGAATTTCCGAACAACTGCATCTTCCTTCAATTCTCCATCTTCAAAAATGTGCTTGATATGCTCACTTACGTTTGATTTGCTTGTCTGATAGAGATCGCATATCTGCTGTTGGGAGAGCCAAAGGCTTTCCTGCTCATATTTTACCTCCAAGTGGGTCTTGCCGTCCTCACTTTGGTATATTACGATATTTCCGTTATTGTTATCGTCCATATTGTTTACAATATCTTTGTCACCGTATTGGGTGAATATGTTTTGAATATCTGTTCGAAATTGGTTGCAGTCGAGTCTGTCTTCATACTTGTATCACGAAGCACGGCATACATGGGCTGCATCTTGGCGATGACAGTCACCACGTCGTCTGTCACGTCTTGGTCGAAGCAAACTGCCGCCCTTTGTTATGGGGACTGCTTACGGACCTACGGACGGGCATCGACTGAACAAGCCTTGGGCATAAGCTGCCAATGTCGTTTCCTGACTTTTATATTGTCGTCCTATATTTAGTTGACTACATATACTTCTTCAACCATTTTAGCCTAATATATACCTCAAATTCTGCCCATAAAATTCATACATTTGCTTTCTTTTTTATCCACTTAAACTCTGCTCCAAAAACTTGTCGCATAACTGAAATACCCCATCATCTTGCGTGATAAAATCTCTGTCAAGCAAAGTCTTGACCGCACCTTGCACGGTGCTTGCCCCAAGATGATACTTCTGCAAAAACTCTTGAGACATCAGAGAAGAGGGTTTTCCTTCCAAAGCGATAGCCGTGAGCACCTGCTTCTGCTTGGCTGTCAACTGGTATATCAACGCTTGATAGGCAAAGCGATGCTGGGCAAGTATGCCATCAATCGCAAACTTAACATCATCTTCTTCCAACAACGGCTTGTCGGTGATGGAAGTATAAAGCATATTGAGAACATACTGGACGTACCATGTAATGCCATCGAAACGATGATATAAATAAGCAAAAGCCTCAGCACTAATCTCCTTGTGATTTTTGGAAAGATGATGATTGGCAAAAGCCAAGTAAGTCTGCTCATTAATAGCCTCCAACCCCATGATACTCGAACTATGATAGAAAGGACGAGACTGAGACGTAAACATCAAAGCCATCATGTGACGCTTGGAACCAGAAAACACGAAGTTGGCGTTATGACAATTCTGTATTCGCTTACGCAAACTCGCCTCAACGGTTTTCTCAGGATAGTTGGCTATCGTCTGAAACTCATCTATCGCCACCAGACAAGGTTTATCTGCCTGTTCGAGATAAGCGAAGATCTCATCCAGCGTAATATCCGGAGCCTGAATATCTCCCAAACCAACACTCCACTCCGGATTTCCATTGATGTCAAAAGAGATAGTTGACTTCAAAGACTGGAGCGTATTCAGGAAAAATTCCCATACTTTCCTGCCCTTTGGCTTGAGTGCAGTCAGGATTCCCTTGCCTAAAGTATAAACAAAATCTCCCAAGTTCTTTGTATCATAGATATCAATATAGATGCAATAATACTGATCCCGGATGTTTTCTTGCTGAAAACAATTATAAATCAGTCCCGACTTACCCAAACGTCTTGGCGCAATCAATGCCACATTGCATCGATTGGTCAAATGGCGGGTAAGAAGAGCTGTTTCCTCTACCCTATCACAGAAGTATTCCGGCGAAAGATAGCCTTCTATAACAAATGGATTTACCTGTACCATAAGCATTTACGTCATTATGAGTTTTACGTAACGAAGAATTCATAATGCAAAGATACGATGAATATTTGTAAACGGCAAATATTTATCGGAAAAAAGTATCTGACATTCAATAAAAAAGTATCTTAGGATACTTGCTCATGTATCTTAAGATACTTGGCAATGTATCCTAAGATACTTGGCAATATAACTTCATGTGCCCATGAAGCCTGTTTCATTGGTCAACGAAGCCTGTTTCATCATGGGATGAAGCCTACTTCTTGCACATCCCCAGAAAATACTTATGTATCTCTAAACTTTCGTTCAATTCAGGATGGAAGGCGGTAACCAGCTGGTTACCCTGACGGGCAGCTACAATCTTGCCATCTACCTCGGCAAGAACCTCGGCATCTCCCCACACCTCTTTAATATATGGAGCACGGATGAAAGTCATAGGAATATTGCCCTCAATGCCCTTCATCGGAGCCTCGATGTAGAAACTGCCCAACTGGCGACCATAGGCATTTCTCAAAGCCGTGATATCCATGGAAGCAATGCGATGACTTGGCTCACCCTCTATCTTCTTGGCAAGAAGAATCAAACCAGCACAAGTACCATAAACAGGCAAGCCTGCTGCAATGGCCTCCTTCACAGGTTCCATCAATCCGAGTTCATTCAAGAGTTTTGCCTGGGTAGTACTCTCGCCACCAGGAATAATCAAGCCATCCTTAGGCTGCTCCCAATCCTTCAACTGGCGCACCTCAAAACTATCCACACCCAACTGAGCCAACTTCTGTCTATGCTCAGCAAAAGCACCTTGTAAAGCTAATACTGCTATTCTCATATTTTTCCTAATACAAAAGCCCCTTCTTTGCAGGAGGGGCCTTCCAATTAAAACATCATCATCTATTACTTACCTCTTTCAGCCATGAGGAGCGCAATCTCCTGCTCGTTGATACCAACCATCGCCTCACCGAGATCCTCACTCAACTCAGCCAACATCTTAGGGTCGTTATAGTTGGTAACTGCCTTCACGATAGCCTGAGCACGCTTAGCTGGGTTACCGCTCTTGAAGATACCAGAGCCTACGAATACGCCCTCAGCACCGAGCTGCATCATCAGGGCAGCATCGGCAGGAGTAGCCACACCACCTGCAGCAAAGTTAACTACTGGCAACTTGCCGTTCTCGTGAACATACTTCACCAGGTCGTAAGGAGCCTGCAATTGCTTGGCAGCCTCGTAGAGTTCATCCTCGCTCATAGAAACCAAACGGCGTATTTCGCTCTGCATCATACGCATGTGGGTAACAGCCTGAACCACATCACCAGTTCCTGGCTCACCCTTGGTACGAATCATAGTAGCACCTTCAGCGATACGACGGAGTGCCTCGCCCAAGTTCTTGGCACCACAAACGAATGGTACATCAAACTGAGTCTTGTCGATGTGATAAACATTATCAGCTGGAGAGAGCACCTCGCTCTCGTCAATATAGTCGATTTCGATAGCCTGAAGAATCTGAGCCTCAGCGAAGTGACCGATGCGGCACTTAGCCATTACAGGGATAGAAACAGCCTCCTGAATACCCTTGATCATCTTAGGGTCGCTCATACGAGAAACACCACCTGCTGCACGGATATCAGCTGGAATACGCTCCAAAGCCATTACTGCACATGCACCTGCTGCCTCTGCGATTCTTGCCTGTTCTGGAGTTGTTACGTCCATGATCACACCACCCTTGAGCATCTGAGCCAAGTTGCGGTTCAATTCTTGTCTATTTTCTGCCATAATTTTATTCGTTTTCTTAATTACGGCTACAAAGGAAACACTTTTCGATGAAAAACAAGAAAAAAGTTCTGATTTCTACAAACTTTGCGTCATTTTGTATAAAGGGCTATTCCTAAATGTATAAGTACTATTCCCAAATATATAAAGTACAGTTCTTCTACCCCTTCTGTCTGAAAGCAGAAGGAGTAACTCCTTTCATTTTCTTGAAAAACTTGGTGAGATGAGCCTGGGATGAGAAACCGAAGGTATTGGCTATTTCCTGTACAGTATGGGTTGTAGTAGAAAGTTCACGTTCTATTTCCTTTACGATATACTCGTCAATGATTGCCTTCGGTGTCTTACCAGAGATACGGCGGGTAACCTGAGCCAGATAACGGCTGCTCACATTCAACTGGTCCGCATAGAAATGCACATCACTATAAGTGCGACAGAAATTATTGACCTGAGAGATAAACTGATTGTAGAGTTCCGAACTACGCCCCTGCAGATTACTCTCACGTGTCAACTCTACATTGATAAAATCCTGTGCCATTCCCAAAGCCTCCTCCATCTTATTCCCCCGGTTCAGATACACGGCAAGGGCAGAAGAAAAACGGTTGGTAAGACCATGAGAATTGGCATTATCGAGCAGGAACACCTGCATTCCATGACCCTCAGCCATGCGCAGCAACTTGGTGTCTTGCAGAATAATATCATTTTCTTTCTTTCGGGCAACCACCACGGAACAGAGCGGCAGCAAACGATACTTGATCTGACTTACCACATCCTCCGTCATCAGCGCATCACCATTACTTGACCAGATGGCAGGGGCATAGATAATATAATCCGGGCGATATTTCGTCAGGGCATCGATCACAACCTCAAGCGTCTCCACCCGACGAATCATACCCACCTTCACAATGCTCGGTTGAATATCGTTCATGATAGCCTCTATCTGTCCCGAAACAATCTCAGCTGGAATATCAAAGAATGCCTGAATACCCAAGGTATTCTGCACGGTAATGGAGGTGATGGCAGAAACTGCATAGCCTCCCAATTCAGAGATCGTCCTGATGTCTGCCTGGACACCAGAACCACCCGTACTGTCAGAACCCGTAATGGTCAATATCGGTTGTATCGTCTTCATACCCTAATTACTATTGAATTCTTCACTCTTCACTTAATTCTTCGCTTAACTCTTCATATACTCTGTCGGCGTCATACCAAAAGCCTTGGAGAAGCACTTAGAGAAATAACTGTTGTTGGAGAAGCCCACCGTGTACATCACTTCAGAAACGCTGAACTTACCTTCTTTCAACATCACGGCAGCCTTGTTCATTCGGAGTTCACGGATATACTCTACAGGAGTTTTTCCTGTCATCGCCTTCAACTTACGATACAATTGCTTGCCTCCAATACCTAATATCTCCTGCAAGGTGGTCACATTGAAGTCTGAGTCTATCATGTGGGTCTCTATCGTCTCGGTAATCTCCTTCAGAAGCCGTTGGTCTGCAGTATTTAAAGCAGGTACTTCTGCCTCCTTTTTCTCTATCTTCACACCTAAATAACGGTTGGTAAGTTCCAGAATCTCATCAAATGAGCGATGAGTCACGGCGGTCTTCAAATCCTCTGACAGACGATTGAAGAAACTGATACGTGCCTCTACCTGCTCCAGGATTTCAGCCTTCTGCCTGCGTTCCTCCACCAGGCGCTCACGCACCAGATAGAATTTCATGATTCCCCAAGCCAATACAATAGCCAACAAAAGATAAACTAACTTTGCCCAAATGGAAAGATACCATGGTGGCAATATCGTAATATCAAGAGAATACACTTCGGCTCCTATATTACCCTCACCATCCACGACATGCACCTTCAGATGATAATTACCATATGGCAAACCATTATAGCTGATATCCAACCTTTTCTTATTCAGATAATGCCAGTCGTAATCACTACCTTCCAACCGATAAGCATAGACAGCAGAAGGATGGTCGGAGAACGGAAGATCTGTCAGCTGAAGGGTAAAGCTATTCTCATCACTTGCAAGTTCCAACTCCTTCATATTGCGAGGAGCTGCATCTTGCCATTGATTTCCATTGACCACAATACCTGCCAACATCAGTTTGGTCTGCAACCCTTTCTCCATCGGCATATCGGCACGCAGACAGATATAGCCATCGTTGCCACCCATCATTACCATGTGCTGAGCCTTAGAATAGAAAATGGCTAAAGGAGCAATAGAAGAAGGAATCTTGAAACGGGAACTCTTGCCATCCAAATCGATGATACAACATTCCTTACCGCATACCACCCAGGTCTTGCCATCCACATCACACATAGTAATCACTTTTCCGCCTATCGTCCATGTCTTCGTCTTCAGCTGCGAGTGGTTGGCAGAAGGATTTATCACAAAACATTTCACCTCTGTGTTTCCACCTGCCCAGACATTTCCCTTAGAATCTGCCATCAAATAGTTGATATCATCCTTGTGCTCAACAGGAACCACCTTCATAGTTTGCGGATTGATACGGTCCAAGCTACTGAAACTGGAAGCCCAGACCATACCTTGTGCATCTATCACCATCTGTCCTACATGTAAACCAGAGAGTGCATTCTTACCTTGGTCGGAGAAATGATAATCAGCCACGATAGTAATAGAACCTGAAGCCTGAGCCATCAAAGACAGAAGTCTCTGCTTGCTGATGACAAAGATGCCTCCCATATAGGAAGCCATCCACATTCTGCCCTGCTTATCTTCCAGTACATCGTATGCCCAGGCTGTAGAATATTTGCCAGTCTTGTCGCAGACGATAAAGTTATGCATCTGTTTGGTTTGGCGATTGTAGTAGTTGACTCCATGATCCGTACATACCCATACGTCCCCCTTGCGATCTTCATAGATTTTGCGAACACGATTATGACTCAGGGGATAAGACGAACTGTTCTGCTTATACCAGGCAACATTGCCATCCGATGCATTTCGACTGGCATTCATTCCAAAACGAATCAAGCCATTGGTTCCTCCCAACCACCATTCTCCATCTCTGGTCTGACAAATTTCATGCAGACAGTTACCTTCCCCCGAAAGAGTTATCTTATCAAGCGAGGTATATTGGAAATAAGTATGCGTGGAAAGACGGGATAGACCATTATCCGTTCCTATCCACACATTCTGCCACTTATCCACAAAACAAGACCAGACGATATTATTAGGAATGGAAAAAGCATCACGGGAGTCGTGCTCGAAATGCAGAATGGAATTGTCCAAAGACAGGCGATAGAGTCCATTATCTGTTCCAATATACAGATTGCCATTGGATTCTTCTGCCAAACACTTGACGGAATTACCATTCAACTGAGAAATCCTGGTAAAATTCTTCAGTTGTAAGTCTGCACAATACAGGGCACCTTCTGTACCTATCCAGTAGCAACGGCGCTTGGCATCGTAAGCCAAGGCATTGACAAGAGGTTGCTGACTGTCGGGAAGCAGGATACGTTGCTTGTTCAATTTCGCCCAAGAATTCTTTCCGTTTAAAGCCTGCTTTTTTACTGAATACAAACCCGATAGAGTTCCCACGAGCAATCCCTTAGGTGTATCCAGCAAAGCATATACTTCGCTGCCAAAAACTATCTGTCTGTATTTCAGGAGAATCGCTCTCTGTTCCAAAGTGCTTTTTCTTCCACTATCCTTTGTTGCATCAGCAGACAGCTGTACATAAGAATTAGATTGCAGATTGAAGCACATCATACCCTTGTCTGTAGCGAGAAATAACTGCTCTCTATCTACAGCCATTGCATAAACGCGGGTATTAGAAAAAGTATGCTCTGTATATTGCTTATAACTATGATAACCATCATAGCAGTAAAGTCCATTCTCTGTACCAAGCCACATCATGCCCTGACCGTCTTGCTGGATAGAACAAACCGTCTGTGCCCCATCTAAAGACACATTAACAAAACGCTGTGCTATGATTTTCACACTCGAAAAGAGTAAGGCAAAAAATATCAGAATATATATCTTCAGGATTTGTCTTTTTATATGCATAATTTACCTATTATATTAACGGCTACAAAATTAAGCATTTATCCTGAGTTATGCAAATTTCGAGGTGTTTTTCGCAAAAAGACCTATATCCGTAAAGAGAAAAATGTAGTTTATATAAAAAAACGGACCATCGCTTTTTACACTTCTCATTACATCAGGTCATAGATATATAACAAGTGAATTTACTTTTATGCATAGTATATATCAATAAGAATTCATCTTTAAAAAGGGAACCTGCTGTGAAGCCAGTTCCCTTTAATTTTTCAGATGGCTTTCAAAACCACCGTCTTTTCTATATTTCTCTGGGTATTTTTCACCTTGAGCGTGATATCCCCCTTCTGTTTTTTACTTTGTACAACAACTACCAGTTTACCACTGAAAAGTTTCATCTGTGGCTGTGTAAAAGGCTCAAGCGAAGTAGCATCGCCATTACATGCAGCCTTGAAAGTACCAGCCCCTGTTACCTCGAAAGTCAGTTCGTCATCGGCGAGCGGACACTCATTGCCATCCTTATCCAAGAGACTCACGGTGACAAATGCAAGATCGGTGCCATCGGCATTCAGCAGCACGTTATGCTCATCGGTGCAGCCTTCTACCATGCAGGCGATAGGCTCATGGGCTGGAGTCTCCACGCTGAACTTCATCTGTGCTGGTTCTCCGGCTGTACGCTTCACGTCCTCGCCTACCTTTTCACCATACTGATTGTAGGTAACCACGCGAATCTCACCTGGTTCGTACTTCACATTATTCCAGCGGAGGCGATAGCGGTCCAATCGACTTGACTTGTCCTTGCGCACTCTGCCCTGGCTCTTGCCATTCACGAAAAGTTCACCTTCCACACCATCTGTATAGCAATAAACCGGAGTTACCTGTCCCTCACGACCTGCCCAATTCCAATGAGGAAGAAGATGGGTGGTATGCTGAGTTTCATTCCAGCGGGAACGATACATGTAATATCTATCCTTTGGAAGGCCAGCGAGGTCGCAAATGCCAAAGTAGCTGCTGCGGCTTGGCCAGTAGGTATCGTAAGGAGTAGGCTCGCCCAGATAGTCGTAACCCGTCCAGACAAATTCACCGATCACCCAACTGTAATCATCCTGCATCTTCCAATCATCATCTGGAAGATTACTCCAAGAACAATACTCTGTATCATAGCTGGAGCACTGACCATCCGGGTATGGGTTGTTATCGCTGGCACGCACTTCAACCGGGAACTTATACACGCCACGAGAGCTGACTGTAGATGCAGTCTCGGAACCCAAAAGGAATCCCTGAGGCAACTGCCCTATATTCTTATAATATTTATGTACGCGATAGTTGAAACCGGGAACATCCATCACCTGTGCAAAGCCTGATTTTAAAGCAGCCTCAGCCTTATCCATACCCTGAGTGACAGGACGAGATGGATCATACTGATGGCAGAGGTTCTGCAGATGCTTGGCTATCTCCATACCTTCCTTGCTCCACTGCTCAGGAATCTCGTTGCCGATGCTCCACATGATGATGCTTGGATGATTACGATGATGCTTCACCAAGTTGGTGATGTCCTTATCGCTCCATTCCTTGAAGAACTTGGCATAACCATTCTTACATTTAGGATAAATCCACATATCGAAGCTCTCAGCCATTACCATCATGCCGAGGGAATCACAGATTTCCATCTGCATAGTAGAAGGCATGTTGTGGGCTGTACGGATGGCGTCGCAACCCATCTCCTTCATCGTCTTGATCTGGCGGATGAGGGCAGCCTTGTTCTCTGCAGCACCCAACGGACCAAGGTCGTGGTGCAGGCAGACACCCTTGATCTTGCGGGTAATGCCATTGAGCTGGAAACCATTATCCTTGGATACCGAGATGGTACGGATACCGGTCTTCAAGATCTGGACATCAGCCACCTTCTTTCCCTCATATCGGGTCAACTTCACCTGATAGAGATAAGGAGATTCCGGAGACCAGAGCTGAGGATTTGTTACCTTCAGGGTAGTCTTGATTTCTGGAGTAGCACCCTGGATGGTTTGCTCAGCTACCTTAGTACCTTTCTCATCAAGCAAGGCGATGACTGTCTTGCCAGACTTACCTATCTTTCCATCCAAAAGAGCATTTACCTCTACTTCAGCTTCCTGTCTGTTGGCTTTCAAAGTACGCACGAAAGTATCCCAGGTAGAGAAGTTTTCATTGCCATACAGTTCAATAGATACCGGACGGTAAAGGCCACCGCCTGGATACCATCGGCTACTCTCCTCTACATTATTAAGATGTACCTCTATCAGATTATTCTTGCCAAACTGGATAAAAGAAGTGATGTCGATACGGAAAGCATTGTAACCATATGCCCACTTGCCAGCTTCCTTTCCATTTACTGTGACTACAGGCTGGCTCATGGCACCATCGAAAACCAAGACGGCACGCTTGTAACCCTTTGGAGCCGTCCAGTTCATCTTATACATCCCCTCACCTATCCAAGGCAGCGCACCCGAGCGGCCTGACTTCTCAGACTTCTCTTTCTCACCATTCTGCTCAATAGCCACCATCTGCAGGTCCCATTTCTTATCGAAAGGACCCGCAATAGCCCAGTCGTGAGGCACGGCTACCTGAGACCACACTTTGCCATCGCGGGAGAAATCCCACGATGGTAAAGTGATAACCTTTCTGCTCTGCGCCTGGCACATGGTAGAAAACGCCAGGGCGAGAGACATGAAAATAATGCTTTTCTTGATCATATCTTTTATTTAATATTCTTATTTATATGCATCGAATACAGCAGTTGGTTTACCGGAGTTATCAAAAGCTCCCTTGGTATAAGCACCCCAACCCAAAGTACTATAGTTGGCAGGCTTCCAGTTGTTGTAAACCTCAGGTTCCCAATAGAAGATACCTTCGCAGGTAGGAATAGCCTTGCAGCCATCCACCATCTTCTCCATCATTGGCGCAGCCTGATCAGAACCCCACCACATACCTATCTCTGAAACGATGACATTGCAATTGTACATCGCTGATAAAGTCTTGATATTATTCAGGCAACTGGTGGTTAATTCCTGCCAATTGTTATCTTCTGGATAAAGTGACATACCGATGACATCCCATTTTACACCCTTCTTCTTCAATTCGCCAAAGAGCCAGGTATAACGGCCGAGATTATTACCCTCATCCACGTGCACAATGACTTTAGCCTGTGGATAAACTTCCTTCACGGCATCATAGCCAGCATTGACATAAGCAGCAAAGTTGGCAGCATTCTTTGACGCTTTACCAGTTACAGCCTCATCGCTGCTGAAGAGCATTCCATCACGGGTTTCATTACCCACCTGTACCCATTCTACGTTGGTGACACCTCTCTCTTTCAAGGCAGATAATACATCCTTGGTATGATTAGCTACCGCCTGTTTCATCTGCTCGAAAGTATAACCCTGCCAAGCAGCAGGTACTTTCTGGTTTCCCGGATCTGCCCAAGTATCAGAATAATGGAAATCAATCATCAAGCGATAGCCGAGCGCCTGAGCACGACTTGCCTTGGCGATGACATCATCCTTACCGCACCAACCACCTTCCGGATTTACCCACACGCGAAGGCGGATTGCATTTGTACCAAGGTCGCGAAGAAGCCACATGCATTCCTCTGCCTTGCCATTCTGATTATAGAATTTCACACCGTCCTGCTCCATTTCTGTGAGCCAACTGACATCGGCTCCCTTAGCGAAACCGCTCATATCGTATGTTTTCTCCTTTTCAGGAACTGGAGAATCGTCGCTGCTGCAACTTGTTCCTGTGATAGAGAACAAGAGCGCTGTAGCCAGCAACATGGCTTTTCCAAATAATTTCTTCATTTTTTATGCAAAAATAATCAAATAATTGATTGGTTTAAACCGATGACAACAACATCCGTAAGAATCTGCTTATCGGATAATACCCGATGAAGAACAATGCCACGAGAAAAAATATTTCTCTTAGATTTACTCAAGATTACATTCATTGTTAGTTTAATCTTTTAGGTTTATTGTTTTATTGAATTGTTTCGCTTGCAAAAGTACAAAATATCGTAAAAACAACAAGACATATATCAGACAAAGATAAATAAAAAACGGACAAAAGCCTGTTTTTATCGAGCTTTTGTCCGTTTTGTAGTTAATCTGGCAAGAAACTTTTATCCGTTTCTATCCATATCTCTATGAAAAAAATCACTTATTAGAAACAACTTTCTCGTTAGAAAATAACTTTCTTTACGCTTGCAATACCATCAAAGTTGATCTTCTTTACAATATTGATTCCTTTTTGAGGTGCAGAAAGATGGGAACCCGCCAAATCATAATATTCTATACGAGAGGTTCCTGCTTCTGATGTTTTTTCTGCAAATAAGATGCCAGTAGTAGCACCAGACATGGTATTTCCGTTAGCATCAAAAGTTTTGGCTGTATCGTAGTTTTTGATAGCATGATCGAACTCGGCTATATCTGCTGTAGGAAGTACATCGGTATAAGCCTTCCAGATTTCCACTTTACCTGCACCAGAATATTTCTCACAGATGGCAGGAACATCTACTGTCTTGTCGAGATAATGCTGGGTGTAAGAGGCTACGGTCTGAGTAGGAACCCAATCGGTTTTGATCACACCAAAACTTTTACTTATCTTAGCGCCATCAATATTGGTGTAACCCTCCATCAAGTTGTTACAACCCTTATAGATGCAGTCATAACCTTCAGCTTTAGAAATATTCAAGCTACCGCCTCTGTCTGAACGGATAGGCGACTTTGTATTCTCGAAATAGCATCCCTCTTCGTATGCCACAGCTCCCGTACGAATATCCCAACCATCCTCACAACCACGCATATAGTTATTATAATAATGTACATGACCACCACGTTGGAGAGGAAGACGAGAACCTTGGATATTATCAAAGAAATTGTGGTGGAAAGAGATGGTACGGCAGTTATCATAAACATCTGAATCACCCTTACCCCACAAGCAGCTCTTGTCATGGTCGTGGAAATAGTTATAGCTGAAAGTCATCCACTGCACATTGTTCTTACAGTCGAGCAAACCATCATAGCGGTCTTTGTTGGCAGCATCACCATTGAAGAACTCACAATGGTCTATCCAGATATGTCCACCCCAGTTGGTCTTGGCACTTACCTTATCAGCCTGGATTCCGATGCAGTCAGGGTCGCCCACTTCTACTTGTGCACCATTACGCCAAGCCACAATCTTATTCTCACCAGTTCTGAGCACAGGTACACCCTTCATAGTGAAACGACAGTTACGGATAATGATGTTATCAACAGACTGCATCACGAAGGTGATATGAGAAAAGAGAGGAGCCAAGCCTGTTGCAGGGTCCACCACACCAATCAAAGTCTTGTTAGGAGCAACCATAATGCGCTCGCCATAGACAGACTCCACGCCAGATTTTCCACTCTGGTCGTCAAGCAAACGACCAGTACTCAGATCATCCACATAGCACTTGATGCCTGTAGTAATATCATGATCTACGATAACGATATATGGGTCAGTTGCCTGGAGATAGGCCTGCAGTTGAGAGAAGTTGTCGGCCTTCACCACCTTGCCACCAGCGCCACCAGTAGTACCACCTGCACGATACCAGTTAGAACCAGGAACACCTTCGTAGGCAGCAAAGCCATCCATTGAGAAGTCACGACCATCCTGAATCTGTGCATTTGCCATCATTGAGAAGCCACAAAATAAAGCAGCAGCCAAGATGGTTTTACGGCAAGTTACCTTGAATGGTACTGAAAGAATAGGGTTTATATGTTTCATTGCAAAGTTTTGTTTGTTGTTTTGAGGAAAAAGGGCTGTCCTCATCAAGAAAAGACAGCCCTTAGTTGATTTCATTTCATATATTTTTCCCTCATTGGGGAAAACATGTGTTTATTATTCTGTTACAGGTACAAGTTTGATGAGAGCGATTGTAGTTGCATCACCCTTTGTAATCTTATGAGCACCTGCCTCAAGCACAACTGTTGTAGGAGCTCCTTCCTGCTTTACGCCATCTACCTTTACATTAGTGTTTGCACCAGAAAGACCATAATATACATACAGAGTCATCTTCTGAGATGTGGTGAAAGAAACTTCTGTTTTACTTTCCATCTTAAGACTTGCTGTATAAGTTGTACCTTCAATAACTGTGTCTTCCTTTTTAACATTCTTAGCTTCACCTGTCAAAACAAATGCACTATTAGAAGGAACAGCCTCTTTTCCGTTCACAGTAAAGCTGCATGTTACAGTACCCTCAATAGGAGTTACTGTGCTGCCACCTTCTGAACCACCAGTAGAGCCGCCAGTGCTACCACCTTCGCCAGAACCACCTGTCTCGCCACCTTCTGTAGAACCACCTTCGCCAGAAGCATTGCTCTCACCGAACACCTTAACAACACCAGAAGTATAAGCGTCAAGAATGCTTGCCAAAGCAGGCCATGGCTGCTGATGACCATTTGTTACGACAGTCTCATCAGGAATAACGAAATCAATATCGCCATGATTCAAACGACCTGCACCATAGAATCCTTCTACAATAGCAGGAACATCTGCAGCCTTATCAGCAGCGTATGCATACATGAGGCTTGAGTTGGTATCAAAGTTGTCGTAAGAAGTACCACCTACCAAAGTCTTTACACTTGTAGGAACCTGCTCACTTGGATCAGAAACCTCGTAGGCATCGAAGCTTGTATTGTTTTCTGCGTATGTGATATAGCTGAAGTTATCAGGCTTGTTGGCAAATACATTGCCGTATGCCTTAATCAAACCACCATCCTCACCAGAGAAAGTACCATCACCCTTGGCATCAGTACCCTGCAGAGAGCTCATGATAGGACGCTTGGTTGCATCAAAGTAGTTAGACTCCATGAACACACTTGAACCACTGGTTGCACCAATACCATAAACATCATTGTGCTGATAGTAGTTGTTGTACATGTGAACACTCATAGTACGAATACGAGCCATACGAGAGTCTGAATGGTCGAACCAGTTGTGGTGATAAGTGATATAGTTAGGGCCACTTTCACTCGTCATACCACACATAGAAGCCTTACCATTATCCCAGAAGCGGTTGTATGCTACAGTTATATACTGGGAGTCACCCTTGATATCTACAGTACCATCACCCTTGGCCTGGTCAGCAGCGCCACCCTTCTTGCCATAGAAGAGATCCATGTTGTGAATCCATACATGAGAGTTATCAGTATCAAGAGACATAGCATCATCCAGGCAACGCATGATAGCAAAGTTACGGAACTCTACACTCTTGGTATTACGAAGCAAGAAACCAAATCCATATACAGTAGCATCATCACCGACTCCTTCGAAAGTCATGTTCATTACAGAGTGAGCACCCTTACCTTTAATCTGCAAACCTTCTGCAGAACTTGAAATTCTGTCCAAGTCAGAAAGGCTTACCTTACCGATGATTCGGAAGACGATAGGAGTTGTATCCTCACCCTTTTGATAAGCATCAATAATAGCCTGAAGACCCGTAATCGTCTCTGGCTTGCCTGTATCAACTGTTGTAGAAACAGTCTTGGCCGTCTTGGCTGTAATATACAGAACCTTAGCACCAGCCTTCAAAGTACCATCATTATTATAAGCACCTACACCATCATACTTGAAATGAGCAAAGCCCTCACGATTGTAGCTCTTTACTACCAAGTTAGAAGCAGTATTGGCACCAGCAATCTCTGTACCTTCAGCATTGACAGGAACAACCTTTACAGAATAAGTACCAGCCTTCAAACCGAGAACATCAGCACGATAGTAAGATTTATACTGACGAATCAGCTGAGCATCAATCTTCTTGTCATCTACATATACATTATAAGAAGAAGCGCCCTCGAATGGAGCCCACTTCAAGTAGGCAGACTCCTGCCAGCCCTTTGCCTCAGTAATCTGAATCACACCTGCAGGATTTTCAACATCACCACTTTCGCCCTGATCGGCCTTCTTAGCAAAACTGATGGCTTGAACAGAAGCATCATACTCATCATTCTCTGCACCAGACTTAGGAGTAATAATAGTCTTGTCACCTTCGAACTTAACACTTGTCAAGTCGGCAGTATTATAATACTTCACATCACCAGCATTGGTGGTAACATACATTTGATTGACCTTGCTGTTACGAGCAACGGCATTGGTAATTTTGTCGGTAGAACCAGGAGTAACGGTAGATCCGCCACCTACAGTCTCAACCTTGATGCTATAAATGTTCATACCACCACCATTGGTTTTCAACACGACATCACCATCAGCAGTTACAGTTCCAACGTTGGTAACCTGATCTTTTGTAGGAGTACCAAAAGAACCAGAAACCGAAGTCAAGTTAGCAGCATCTAAACAACGAGCAGTAGAAGTACTACCAGTCTTGCAGCTAACTGTTACTTTCTGACCAGCCTTCAGACTTGGAATAATCAAAGAAACACCATTTCCGTTCAATTCCAAGCGAGAAGAGCCATAGTTCAAGCGGACTTTTGCTTTTCCTTCGGATTTATCAGCAGGAGCACCAGCAGTAAACTTCAAGCCCTTAGTATAAGCCAATTCTGAGCCATTTGCAACAAGAGCCGCTTTCTCCAAAGCTAAGGTATAGCCGTAGCGATCAGTTCCCAATACCCAATTGGCATCAGCTGCACATAAAGCCTTATCAGCCTCGCTCATTGCACCAAATGTCCATGTCTGAGCCATGGCTGCACTCAAGCTCATCAAAAGGAGTGCCAAAGTAAATACCATTTTCTTCATTTTACGTTCCTCCTTTTTTACTTGATGATTACTTTCTTACCATTCACGATGTAGATACCCTTAGACAATCCCTCAAGAGAATTACCTACGAGTTGACCATTGAGGTTAAAAACCTTACCCTGCAATGACTTCTTGACCTCTTCTATCTTGTTGATTCCTGTAGTAGAATCATAAGAAAAAGAAAGAGACACAAGCGACATATCCTTCGTTTCAGAAGAATTGTCCGCATAATTGAGTGTTACGTTATCACCATCGAAGGTGATCTCGGTGACGGTTTTGTCTGAGACATTACCATCAATTTTAACGGTCTGCTTGTTGTTCGCAAAAACAACGGAAGCAAACATACCCGCTAAAAGCAGTAAATAAGTTTTTTTCATTTTAAACTAAAATGTTTAGTAGATATATATTATTTTGGTTTTTATGATTTACTTTTACGCTGCAAAGGTAGCCAAAATTCTGATACAGCAAACGTTTTCGTTTCACTTTTTACACGCAAACGTTTTCATAAGTGTCAATGTGCCATTAAAATAAAATCTATAAAAACATTAGGGAAATTAAAAAAGCCGAATCTTGTTACGAAGATTCGGCTTCTAATAAGAAGTGGTACCACCAGGAATCGAACCGGGGACACAAGGATTTTCAGTCCTTTGCTCTACCAACTGAGCTATGGCACCAACTAATATGAACAAACAAGAATTCTCATTTGCGGGTGCAAAGGTAGTACTTTTATTTGATTCCACCAAATTTTTCCGCACTTTTCTTTCAAAAAAGTTTAAAATTTGCCTTTTTATTTTGAAATATATCAGATTTTATGTACTTTTGCAGGCAATAAAAGCGGGATTTAGCGCAGTTGGTAGCGCACGTCGTTCGGGACGATGAGGTCGCTGGTTCGAGTCCAGTAATCCCGACCATACTAAGAGTTTACTTCCCGTAAACTCTTCATTAGATCATATTTTAACTTTAAATGCGAAAACGATATGCTTAAACTAAAAGATTTCTTTTATCTACAGCGTAACGACCGACAAGCCATTCTGGTTCTGCTCGGTATCATCATCATTTGTCTTACTCTCATTATCATTGTGGGAAAAGTCAATACGAAAGAATCAAGTTTGGGAAACGACGATTCTGCAGATAATAACCCCAAAAGCATGACTGGCGATAATCACCAAGAATCATCAACTGCAGATAAAAACATTAGCGAAAAGCATCCTTTATATTATAAGGTAGAGGGAACAGTTCATGAGTTGTTTCCTTTCGACCCTAATACTGCCGACAGCACCCAGCTTCTCAAACTCGGTTTACAATCATGGCAAGTACGAAGTATCTATAGGTTTCGTGCTAAAGGCGGCATCTTCAGAGAAAAAACAGATTTTGCCCGTCTGTACGGACTTACTAAGAAACAATACGAAGTACTGGCACCTTATATTATAATAGGTGAAGATTACCGGCCTGCATCCGACTACTATGGAAATAGCAGAGGAGGCAAAGAAAGAGGCTATCAAAATTCTCCATACAAAAATGGTGCAAACACAAGTACGTATTCACAAGCAAACAATGGCACTAATTCTACAAATGCTAATGGAAACAACATCTACAGTTATCCACAAAAACTGAGACCGGGGCAACACGTCATCGTCAACTCTGCCGACACAACAGAACTGATGAAGATTCCAGGCATTGGCAGTTATTATGCTAAAAGCATCACAAGATACAGAGAACAATTAGGAGGCTTTGCATCCATTAACCAGCTGAAGGAAATAGACGGACTGCCAGAAGAAGCTCTGTCTTTCATCAAAATTACTCCTGGAGAAGTGAGAAAGTTGAATATCAATTCTCTCTCACTCAATCAACTTCGACGTCACCCCTACCTCAACTTCTACCAAGCAAAAGAAATTTGCGACTATCGACGGTTAAGAGGTCCTTTCAAAAGTCTGGAGGAACTAAAACTCCTCAAGAACTTTCCACCAGCAGAAATAGAGAGACTTAAGCCCTATATCATATTCTAAAAGAGGGTGCGTCACAGACTTATGACACACCCTCCTTGAATTTCAAATCAAAACACTCCTAACTGATGCAGGAATATAGTTAATATACATAATGGACAAACGATACGCACCATAAAGAGATAAACACCGAAAAGAGAACCTTTCAAAGTTCCCCAATTCGTAAACTCATCTCTGACCACTTTTTTCGGCACATACCAACCTAAGAAAATACAGGTTGCAAAGGAACCCAGCGGCATAAACAACTGAGAAGTAAGATGGTCGCAGAAATCAAGAAAGTTCAAATGAAAGAGACTCAGTTCTGGCATGGCTCCACAAGATAAAGAACAGAAGATACCAATAATACAACAGGTTATAGTCTCTACCCAGGCACCCTTCTTGCGAGTTACTTTCAACTCCTCATAAAACATGGCAGTACCGATTTCGTGCATAGAAATAGTGGAAGTCAATGCAGCCAACACCAACAATGCGTAAAACAGTACAGAAATAATATACCCCACAACAGGCATAGAACTAAATGCCTGTTGGAAAACATTAGGCAAAGTGATAAAAATGAGTGAAGGACCACTATCCGGATTAACACCTACAGAGAATGCTGCTGGGAAAATCATCAGTCCCGCCATGATGGCAATAATCGTATCTATCAATGCTATCTGAGTGGCAGATTTCAAGAGATTGGTTTGTCTGCTAAAATAAGAAGCATAGGTACAAAGACAAGCTGTACCGAGGCTCAAGGAGAAGAAAGCTTGTCCCAAAGCCTCCAGCATCACATTCTCATCCACTTTTGAAAAATCAGGCTTCAACAGAAACTCTATACCCTTGAATGCACCAGGCAGAGAACAAGACGAGATGACCAAAACAATCAGTAAGACAAAAAGCATCGGCATCAATATTTTGGAAGCTTTCTCTATACCATTGCGCACACCTTTGACTACCACACAATGGGTAATCAAGATAAAAGCAATCGTCCAGAAAGTCGGTTTGATAGGATCAGAAGAGAATTCTACAAAATATTGCTTTACATAACTGACATCTCCATGAATACCTCCCAACAACGAAGCATAAAGATACTGCAGGCACCATCCTGCCACTACCGCATAAAAACCCAGGATAATCATGGACGTAACAACTCCCATGACACCTAATATTCCCCAAGGTTTTCCATTTGAAAGATTATGATAAGAACGCGCTGCATTAGCAGCAGAATGACGTCCGATAATAAATTCACCCACCATACCAGGAATACCCAGCATGAAAATACATACCAAGTAAATAAGAATGAAAGCAGCACCTCCATTCTGTCCAGTCATATAGGGAAAACGCCAGACATTTCCCAAACCTACTGCTGAACCAGCAGTAGCCAGAATGACTCCCAGCTTGGAGCCAAAACTTCCTCTATTTTCCATTTCGCTAAAATTCTAATGAGTACTCCATATTCATCATGGTAAAGTACTCATGGGTTATTAATTACAAGATTCCGTCCAGGATTCCCAATTGATTCAGGAACACCAAGAGAATCAGAATAGGACAAACGAACCGCACCAAAAACAGATAAATACCAAAAAGATTTCCCTTTAAGGTTCCCCAATTGGTAAACTCATCCTTCACTAACTTCTTCGGTACATGCCATCCGATAAACAAGCAGGTAAGGAAACCGGCTATAGGCAAAAAGATCTGTCCTGTAACAAAGTCAAACCAATCAAACAAGGTTTTACCCAAGAAGGTCAATGAATCTGTAGCACCCAAAGAGAGCGAACAGAAAGCACCGATAATTGCACAGGAAACCGTAACGATAATTGCTCCTTTCTTGCGGTCTATCTTCAGTTCTTCATAGAAGAAAGAAGTATTCACCTCATGCAATGACATCAGCGAAGTAAGTGCAGCCAATGACAAAAGTATATAGAACAATAAGGACACAATCCATCCCAGAACAGGAATAGAAGCAAAAGCCTCATTGAATACATTCGGCAAAGTGATGAAAATCAAAGAAGGACCACTATCTGGAGATACACCTACCGAGAACGCGGCAGGGAAAATCATCAGACCGGCAAGAATCGCGACCAGAAAATCGATGAGCGAGATCTGCAATGCCGATTTGAAGAGATTGGTTTGTCTGCTAAAATAAGATGCGTATGTACAGATACAACCCATACCTATACTTAAGGAATAGAAAGACTGTCCTAAAGCACCTAAGAAAACGCCCCTGTCAACCTTACCGAAGTCCGGTTTCAAAAGGAACTCAACACCTTTTCCTGCATCTGGCAACAGACAAGCAGCTGCCACGATGATCAGCAAAAGGATAAACAGGATAGGCATCATGATCTTAGATGCTTTCTCTATACCGCCTCTCACTCCATGAATAATCACGAAATGACAAATCAGAAAAATTACCACCGTCCACATGACAGGCCGGATTGGATCTGAAGAGAAATCCTTGAAGTAATTAGCCACAAAAGCTGGATCACCATGCAATTCTCCCATGACGCTGGCATAAACATACTGCAAGCACCAACCTGATACAACTGCATAATAACCCGTGATCAGAAATCCAGTAAGCACCTCCAGATATCCGATCCATTTCCATGAATTACCATTGGCCACTTTGGTATAAGCACGAGCCGTATTGGATGCTCCATGACGACCGATGATAAATTCGGATATCATACAAGGAATACCCAACAGGAGTACACAACCTATATATACCAAAATAAAGGCGGCACCACCTTCCTGCCCAGCCATGTAAGGGAAACGCCATACATTACCAAGTCCAACAGCACCACCAGCCGTAGCAAGTATCAAACCAATCTTGCTACCAAAACTTCCTCTACTATTTTCTGTCATTTGAAATACTTTCTCTTTATACGAGTGCAAAATTATAAAATAATTCGCATTTAAACGTATAAATCGAAAGTAAATATCTTAAATTAGTTCACTTTTTGCAATTTTATGCCTTTTCAGATACTTTTTTATTACTTTTATTCCGAAAAAGCGACAGAAACCGTACCCTTTAACGATATTCTTCTGGTAGAGTATTGCGCCAAACCACAAAAGGGAAATTCAATAAATGTGAATTATAGAAGCGCTTATCACCAGTCACCTCCATTCCTATGAAATCAGGTTTCACGTAGGCTTCGTTTTCATCACTAAGTTCCACCTCAGCCATGACAAGACCTTCGTTATCACCATAGAACTCATCCACTTCAAAAGTATGCTTACCACTCTTCACCAGATAGCGACGTTTATCGATGACACCGCCCTTGCAAAGTTGCAAGAGATGTTGAGCCTCATCCATGGTGATTTCCTTTTCAAACTCATAACGCGTCATTCCTCCATTTACAGACCTGCCTTTGATTGTAAGATAAGCCTTATCATCACGCGTACGTACCCTCACCGTAGCTCCATCAGCAGGAATATAGCCCTGCTGAATATGGCTATTAGAAAAGGCGGCGCTTTTATATGCGTCGCCCTTCTTTACGAGGAATTTTCTTTCAATTTCTAATCCACTCATAGTTTCCATATTAGAAACAGGAAATCACAGATAAAGATAACTTCCCATTTCCGGTTCATAAATTATGCGATAGAAGATGCATAAATAGCGAAGATAATAGCCAAAGCTATCAACACACCAAATATCCACTTGATGACTTTCTCACCTTTCGCATGCTGCTTCTTCTCATAAGCAGCATGCTTTGCTCTTCTTAAGTCCTTATTACTACTCATAGTCTTTTAATATTAGGTTATTATTACTATTCTTCATTCTCGGAAGGGAACTCCATCAGGTATGCCTTGATAAATCCATCTATCTTACCATCCATTACACCATCAACATCCGATGTCTGATAATTGGTACGATGGTCTTTCACACGACGGTCATCGAAGACATAGCTTCGAATCTGACTTCCCCACTCGATCTTTTTCTTACCGGCCTCTATCTTAGCCTTAGCTTCGAGACGTTTCTTCATGGCACGGTCGTAGAGTTGACTCTTCAAAAGCAACAATGCCTTGGCACGGTTCTTCGGCTGGTCACGCGTCTCAGTATTTTCGATAAGGATTTCCTCTTCCTCACCCGTATCAGGATCCGTGTACCAATATCTCAATCGGACACCAGACTCTACCTTGTTGACATTCTGACCACCCGCTCCACTGGAACGGAATGTATCCCAAGACAACTTGGCTGGATCTACAAACACTTCGATGGTATCATCAACCAGTGGGGTAACGAAGACACTGGCAAAACTGGTCATACGCTTACCCTGAGCATTAAAAGGAGATACACGCACCAGACGGTGCACACCATTCTCACTCTTCAAGTAGCCGTATGCAAACTCACCACCCTCAATCGTCATGGTGACGCTCTTGATACCAGCCTCATCACCTTCCTGTATGTCGGTAATGGTCACCTTATATCCATGAGCCTCAGCCCAGCGCATATACATACGCATCAACATCGAAGCCCAATCCTGACTCTCCGTACCACCGGCACCAGAATTGATCTTGAGTACACAGTCCATAGGGTCCTCCTTCTGGCGAAGCATATTCTTCAATTCCAAATCTTCTATCGCCTTGATAGCCTTGTCATAGTCAGTATCCACTTCCTCCTCGGTCACCATCTCATCTTTATAGAAGTCGAAAGCAAGTTGCAGTTCGTCAGCATAGAGACGTACTTGCTTATAGCCATCCAGCCATTTCTGGATGCCTTTTACTTTCTTCATCTGCTCCTGAGCATACTTAGGATCTTCCCAAAAGTCAGGAGCCTGAGTGCGGAGCTGTTCCTCCTCAAATTCTACTTTTTTCTGGTCTATATTCAGATAATGATGGAGAGCGTCAGCACGATCCATCACATCTTTCAACTGGTCAGCTGTTATCATTTTTATTACCTTATCCTTTAAATAACTTCCTGTTTCTTTTTCCGATACTTTACCATGAAGTTACTCTTCATACATCTTGTCTATCTCTGCCTTATAGTTTTTATTGATAACTGGTCGGCGAATCTTCAGCGTATTGGTCAACTCTCCTGCTTCCATAGAGAAATGGTGAGGCAAGAGCGTAATACGTTTGATCTGCTCATAATAAGCCAAATGCTGCTGAAGGATCTTGACGCGCTCCATCAACATCTTCTGTACCTTCTCGTTGGCACAAAGTTCTTCTCTTCCAGAGAAAGGAATATGATGTTCACGAGCCCAGTCTTCTACCAATCGGAACTCCGGCACAACCAAGGCTGAAACGAACTTACGCTGGTCTGCAATCACGGCTACCTGATCGATGAATTTATCCACCAAGAGCAGAGATTCTACCTGTTGAGGAGCAATATACTTACCATTCGAAGTCTTAAAAAGATCCTTGATTCGTTCAGTCAAGTACAACTCTCCGTCCTTCATATAGCCGGCATCACCTGTATGGAAGAAACCCTCCTCGTCAAACGCATTTGCATTTGTCGTATCACGATGGTAGTAGCCCTTGGTGATAGTAGGACCTTTCAACAAGACCTCATTGTCTTCACCTATCTTAATCTGAATATTAGAGATAGGACGACCTACGGAACCAATGGTGAATTTCTTATCCAGATGAACACAGGAAACCGTAGCAAGACTTTCGGTCAAGCCATAACCTACCACCATTCCGATACCAACAGAAAGGATGAATTCCTCAACTTCAGGACTCACGTAAGCACCAGCAGTAGGGAAAATATTAGGATTCTCCAAGCCCAACTGCTTGCGCACCATGCTCAAGACAGTCTTATTGACTACCTTATATTCAAGTTCAAGTGTCAAAGGAGGACGCTTACCATTGGCAAGATATTCCACATTACGCTTGCGGCCAACAGCCAAAGCGTGATTAAACAGTTTCTTTTTGAACGAAGGAGCCTCATCCATCTTAGCCTTCACGGCAATATACACTTTCTCCCAGAATCGAGGCACACTACACATACAAGTAGGATGAACCTCACGCATACTTTCCTGTATCTCATGAGGGTAAGTGTTGATAAAAAGGCGTGCACCTTCACTCAGACAGAGGTAAGACCAAGCACGCTCGAAGATATGTGTGAATGGCAGAAAGTCGATGACACGATCCTTGTCTGTAACAGGGACACACTCATCATTTGCCTTCAAGGCAGCATGATACTGTCCGTATGTAAGCATCACTCCCTTGCTATCACCAGTAGTACCACTGGTATAGAGGATATCAGCCAAATCATCCATATTGGCCTGCTTATAAAGTTCCTCCACTTCAGTCTGGCGAGGAAGATTCTCACCCAACTTGATGAAATCCTTGAAATATAAAGCTGCGGGATCATGAGTACTGATACGTACACTGGAATCAAAGATAACGATGCGTTCCAAAGATGGACAAAGCGCAAAAACACGATGAGCCTTGTCATACTGTTCCTGTTCACCTACGAAGAGGATACGCACTTGGGCATCGTTGACCATATATTGAATTTGTTGCTCACTACTCGTCGCGTAAAAAGGAATAGCACAAACTCTCACTCCGTATGCTCCAAAATCAGTATATAGATAATGTACACAGTTCTGTGAGAACACGGCAATCTTGTCCTGAGGCTTCAAGTTCAGGTTGAGCAATGCGTTGCTAACTTGTTTCACTCTCAGAGAGAACTGATTCCACGAAACAGTTTGCCATTGTTCACCGCCAAACTTCTTAAAAGTAAGCGCTGGTTTATCACCGTACTTTTTAGCCAAGTCGTGAATCAGTACTGAAAGATGACTATTGATTTGCATAAGCTTTTGTTATTTATATGGGTGCAAAGATACGGCAAATAGAGGACAAAACAAAATAAAAATGGCATTTTTTCCATTTTGTCTGCTCTTTTTTTCGTAACTTTGCCACAGAATTCAAAAACGAGGGAGATTATGATGACACAAGAACAATTCACCAATGATGCCGTTGAGCTGCTGAAGAAGCTCATCGC
>ERZ1034865.281-NODE-281-length-34926-cov-43.668206_pt1 | contig 34926 bp, 41 predicted proteins | sample MGYA00520632_ERZ1034865 | MGnify/ENA primary metagenome ERZ1034865 (study PRJEB33766, sample SAMN09781738) | gut metagenome | biome: gut microbiome | host: Homo sapiens | place: Madagascar | study: EMG produced TPA metagenomics assembly of the PRJNA485056 data...
TCACCTAACCAGAATACCCTGAAGTCATCTTTTATAGTTGACAAGCAGGTTAGTGCTGTGGTTTAATTTCGGGTACGCCGATGAGTAATTCGAACTCATCTAAACCAAACCACCAGGAGGCAACATGACCATCACCCTCACCCTTAACCCCGAAGAAGTCGCGGGAATCATCCACGCCCGTGCCGGCAATCTCTGCCATGCGGTCACATACCCAAATACCGAATCCGAAGAAGAAAGCGTTCCGGAACTTATCAACAGTCTGCGCGAAGCCGTGGACGCACTGGAGGCAGCGCGGATCGACAAGCCCGAAGGCCATCCGATTCCGCCCGAAGGCGAGGTACTGCAGCCGTGTGAACCCACGGACGAACAACGCAAGGTCATCAACCGCATCTGGGAAACCACTACAAGGCTCGCCAACATGGCGACCTACAAGTACGACGGCCGAGAGCTCTCCAGGGACGCCGCCGAAGCGGTGGGCGCCCTGGAGGAGCTGGTCGAAGCGGTAAAGACCCTTTACGGGCTCAACGACGACGAAGACGAAGAGCCCGCGGATTGCGTCAAGTAAGGAGCCGCCATGACCGTCGAACTCTCCTCCCGCGAAGTCTTCCTCCTGCTCCAAGACAACGTCCGCCAGCTTGAAGCAAACGAGAACTCCATAAAACCGGAGTGTCATAAGGGAATCACGACAAAGATGCGCGAGCTACTCGACCTCTTCGACGAAGCCGAACACCGCGAAGCGGTGAAGTACACCGAATGGCGACAGAAGATTACTTCCGTTTTGTGAGAGAGAACCAACCATGACCGACATCATCAACATCTACAAAGAACACTGCGCCGCGATTTTCTCAGGCAAGAGTGCTGATCGCCATTGTGGCCGTCACGGACGTCGTCGTTCTCCTCCAGTGGGTGCTGGCATGAAAAAAGAATGGTTCGAGAACGCCATTGCGGCCGCCGGCTTCGTCGTCCTCATGTACACCCTGCTTTCCCTTCCCGGCTACTAGAAACGAGAAGGTGAGCGCCCTGCCTTACCGGAGAAAGAAATGATTGATCTCAGCAAACACAACGAAGATTTGATCCGAGACGCCAACGCCTGGAAGCCGCTCAACGTCTACCCGCTTGAACGCGTGATGGTGTTTGAGGGCGGCAGCCAAAGCTACTTCGTCTACACCGAGCTGCATACCGTCTCAGTGATGGACACCAGCCGCAGAGAAGTATCGAACTCCTACGCCTTAACAGAAGACGAGTTCTCCCGCCTGATAGCCGAACTCAACCTCGACTAGGCGCCACCCCATGACCAACTACCACAACGCAATCAACGAAGACAGCCGCGAAGCGGCATAGGTAAAAAAATGACAAGACTCATCCCCACCGCCGGACTCGCCAGCGAAAAGTGGCTGCAGCAGCGCACCAAGGGCATCGGCGGTTCTGACGTTGCTGCAGCTCTGGGGCTTTCCCCGTGGCGCACCCCGGTCGAACTGTGGCAGGACAAGCGCGGCGAAGGTGAACCGCAGCCGGCCACGGATTCGATGCACTTCGGCACCATCTTGGAAGATATCGTCGCCAAGGAATTCCAGGAACGCACCGGCATGAAGGTTCAGCGCGTGGGCTACACGTTCGTAGACGGTGAAGGCGACTGGATGCGGGCCAACATCGACCGCGCCGTCGTCATGCCGGAGATTCAGAAAAACGTGCGGCCGGCGAAGGATCCGAAGGAAGGCGAACCGCTCATCACGACGGACGCCATCCTGGAATGCAAGACCGCATCCGCCTACGCGTCCGGCCTCTGGGGCGAATCCCAAGAAGACGAGATCAAAGCCGGGAAAGTCGTCACCGAACACGAGATTCCGCTTTACTACGAAACGCAGGTTCAGTGGTATATGCGACTCACCGGGGTTCACGTCTGCTACGTGGCTGTCCTCATCGGAGGAAACGACTTCCGTATGTACAAGGTCGACCGAAACGAAGACGCCATCAACGCCATCGTTTCCACGCTGCGGGCTTTTTGGTTCGACAACGTCCTCGGCGGCAAGGCGCCGGAACCGAAAGACCTGGACGACATCCGGCACCTGTACCGCCGTGAAGTCGGCCCCATGGTCGAAGCCACTCCGGAAGTCGCCATTGCTATCGGCGAATACCGCCAGCTAAAGGAAAAGGCCACCAGCATCAAAGATCAGATGGAGGCCGTCGCTACCAAGATTGCTGGCTTCATCGGCGAAAACGAAGGAATCCTCATCGGTGGCGAGAAAGCAGCCACCTTCAAGTCTCAGTCCCGTGCGATGTTCAACGCCAAGCAGCTGAAGGCCGATGACCCTGAATTGTGGGCTCAGTACGCAGGACGTTCTGAGCCGTCCCGAATCCTCCGTGTTTACTAATTGAAAGGAAACAGAAAATGTCCACTACCGACACTCTTCTCGAAAAAGTTAACCCCGACGCGGCTAAGAAGGCCGTCGCCGTCAAGGCCACGAAAGAAGGCTCCCTGCTGGACGTGGTGACCGGCAAAGCGTTTCAGAAGCAAATGGCCTTAGCCCTGCCGAAGTCCCTCACCCCGGAACGCCTGACGCGTATCGTCATGAGCGAATGCCGCAAGACGCCGGCGCTTCTCAATTGTTCCCCGACGTCGTTCTACGGGTGCGTGTTGCAGTGCGCTCAGTTGGGTCTCGAACCCGGTTCCGCCCTGGGGCACTGCTACCTTCTCCCTTTTGGGAATGGCAAGGATTCCGACGGCCGTCCGAATGCGCAGCTGATTATCGGCTACCGCGGAATGATCGACCTCGCCCGCCGTTCCGGACAGATCGTTTCGATCTCCGCTCACTGCGTGCACGAGGCCGACGAGTTCCACTACGAATTCGGCCTGCACGAGGACTGCCGGCACGTCCCTGCAGCTATGGCCGACCGAGGCCCCGTGACCCACGTCTACGCCGTGGCCCGTCTTGTCGGCGGCGGCTTCCAGTTTGACGTGATGAGCCGCGCTGAAATCGAAGCCGTGCGCAGTCAGTCGAAGGCTGGCACAAAAGGCCCGTGGGCTACTCACTGGGCCGAAATGGCGAAAAAGACTGTGATCCGCCGGTTGTTCAAGCTCCTCCCCGTCAGCATCGAAGCGCAGCGCGCCGTAGAAGTTGACGAGAAGACCGACCGCGGCGAAGCCGTCACCGCGTCCGACGTGATCGACGGGATCGCTACCGAGAAGGGCGTAGGCATCGAGATTCTTCCGGAAGAGGAAGAACCCGCTCCCGTCGCCGAACCTGCCTAACAACTGAAGAGGCGGGGTACAACTTGTACCCCACCTGAGGAGTGAAGATGCAGACCAAGTTGCTGACTATTAAGGAAGTCGCCAAGCGGCTCAATAAGTCTGTGAGCACGATCCGCAGTTGGATTCGCGGTTACTACGACAACGGCGACGGCCCGCGCCTGCGGGGGCGCGAATTTATTAAGCCGATCCGAGTCGGCGGCACCCTGCAATTTAAAGAATCTGAGCTCGAACGCTGGATTGCCGAAGGATCTCAATGTTGACAAACGCACAGAAATCCGCGCATAATGGCCGCGTTCGGTTGAACTACCGAACCGGGCCTGAGAAACCCGAACGAATTGGCGTACAGCCGCCTTACGTTCGTATGAGCGGATTTTTTGTACGTGGACATCACTTCTTGACGAGTGAGGCCAGCGGATACCTTTATGGTGGCCGTTTCCAATTTGGCGGTTTTCTCAACCCGCTGTGCCTCGCTCACCATCCTGAGAAAATGGCGCGAGGCTCCATCAACGCAAATTGGAGTCTTGCCATGCAAGTGATCTCTGCTGCTCAAACGCAGCCGTCAACATTCAATCTCCCGTTCGCCATCACGGCGCTGCTCAAAAACCAACTGACCTCCGGCGAGGCCAAGGACTACGCGATTATGTCGTGTTCCGAAGCCAAGAACATCCTCATCGCCGCAGCCGACTCGGCCGAAAGCGATAGCCAGATGCTTTCCACCGCCGGGCTTCTCAGCGTCATCAAATCCGCCGCATCGATACTCGAATGCGCAGAACTCCTCGTTAATGAGACGGAGAAATGAAAATGACACAAGAACTTATTCCCCTCACCATTTCCGCTATCGGTAACGAAGAACAAAAGACCGTGAACGCCCGAGACCTTCACGCGTTCCTCGAAGTGAAAACCCGTTTTAACGATTGGATCGAGCGTCGTATCGCTGACTTCGGTTTTGTGGAAAGCGTTGATTTTGTGTCGGTTACTCAAAAAAGAGTAACCGGCGGAACCCAAACCGATTACTTCCTTTCCCTCTCTATGGCGAAAGAAATCGCCATGGTTGAACGGAACGCGAAAGGCAAGCAAGCCCGTCTATATTTCATCGAATGCGAGAAAATCGCCAAGGCGAAGGCCCTCCCGACTCAGTTCCAAATTCCCCAGACGATGCAAGAAGCCTTGCGTTTAGCCGCCGATCAAATGGACAAGAACGCCGCGCTTCAGAAACAGATCGAAGCGGACGCGCCAAAAGTCTCGGCTTACGACGATCTCGTAGACGACACGGGACTTTTCACCGCCACCGCCGTCGCGAAAATTCTGCATATGAAACGTTGCGACCTGTTTACTTGGTTAAAGCGCAATCAGGTTGCTTATCAGCAAGGGAAAGATTGGCTTCCTTATTCCACGTGGGAAAAGAAACAATGGGCCGTTGTGAAGATCAGAGAGTTGGACAACAAGAAAACCGGTGAACCTATCACCAGCCGACGCCTTCGCTTCACTGCCGCCGGAATCTTTCAGATGCACAAAATGATGCAGGCACAGAAAATCAACGTGCCCGAACAGCTTGACCTCGACATTTAAAAGGAGCCACAAATGAAACAGATCGATCTCACCCCTATCTACAAGGCCGCCGCGAAGGCTATGGCAGGAAACAGTATCGAAGAAATCCGCCTCCGCCTTCTAAAAGATGATGATGGCCCGTCCGCCATCGACTTCGAGATCAACGGCACGGGCTATATGTCCAACTTCGAGGAATATATCCCCACCATCAAGGCCGTTGAGTCCGGCATGATGAAGTTAGTCATCAGCTGCCCTGACAACGCGTAACCATCTTCGCGGCGTCACGAAAATGCTCCCCGCCAACCGAAGGCTGACGGGGTTTTTCTATTTAGCGATTTATCAAGATCATTTTGACCATAATGTCAAAATGATTATTTAACCTACTAATTTCCGCTGACAGTGTCGCTGATAAAGAATTTCATTATGTCGCCGTCACGGGATTTCTGAGCTTTAGCTCGGAAATTTAAATCAGCACGTTTTGAAAAAGCCTCAACGTAGGCATTATTCGGCATCATTAAAGCCGGGTCTGTAATAATCCCGTTAATGCGTTCATCCTCACTGTCTGCCAAAGAAATTTTGCAAGCACCTGTCATTAAATCGAGTTCGCTAATTTGCCCCGTAAATTGTTCTTCAGGAGAAATAGTTGAATCTTGTTTGGATTCAATTTCTCGTTTTAAAGTCTCGTCCACCCTTACAAGGTCACCGCTCTTTTTGTCGTCCAATACAGAAATAGTTTTGCAGGATTTTCCAATCGGGGTTAATGCCTGTCGATTAGCCGCGGCAAGACTATCGGCTAATTTGTCGATTGTTGAAAGCAAGCGATCCTGCAAATCTTTATTTTGATTAAGCGACTGCTCAAGCGCTTTCGATAGATGTTCCATTTCTTCTGTCCCGCGTCTGCTCACAATGTAACTGACCACTGCAGTAAGCGACGCCCCGGCGAACCCCGAGAAAATCTCGCCGCCAAAATCTTTAATCCAGACGGGAATTTCGATACAGCCCGCCTCTAAGTTTGCAGTGGTAGAGACCTTTACGGACAGCTTTCCGTACTGTCTATTGACTTGCCCGCCAGTCACCAAGAAGTGTCCGGCGCATGCCAGTATTTTAGAGAATCCTTGAAGCGATTCTCCTAACTCGGCAAGGTCTATCTCGTGTTCGCCACGCGCCAAGCCATCGTATTGAATTACATAGCAGAGGATGTAATGTTTTTTGTGTCCAGGCGATAATAGCGCTCCCGTAGGGCGCGAAAGGAATCACCGTGGCACACCGACTCCTCGGTAAGGAGCCTAAGACGTTTCTCCTGTGGTATTTCATGATTGCTTTTGCGGCTGCGGGTCTTGGGTTGGTCTACAAGTTTCTAACAGGGGCATTGACCCCGATTCTTCAGTAAACAAAAGCCCCAACTTTCGCCGGGGCTTTTGTTTTAAACGATTTCCAACTGCGTCGTAATGCTGACAATCTTCATCGGTAAGGGCTGGTTTTGCCGGATGCAGATTTGTCCGCCGTCGCCCCAACGCGGATTAACCTGCGTCGTCACTTCGCCCGTGATGGGTGTCGGCGGCGTGCCGGCAAGTTCCGTGCCGCGTGCGGGGTAGTCTGTGAGTTTATCGAACGTCGGGCCCGTCTGCAGCCCTGACGTGTTGACAAGACGTACGGAAACCTTCTGAACGTTCTTCATGTGGCCTGAGCCGAAAGAACCGTCCTGCAACGCCAAAGCAATCGGCAAGGTCTGAAGGTCTGCGGTGTACGGCAGGCCGATATGCACCAACGACGCCGGCTCCTGCAACTTGATTTTCCCGTCTTTCACCACTTGATTCGGCTCTACTGAACCGTCGGCCAAAATGGAGACGGTGGCGCCTTCGAGCCACGTCAGCCCGGAAATCTCGTCTTTGGCATCGCCGCGATAGGTCCCGCAGCAATCAAGGTAGACACTTTCTTCGAGTTTGGTGTACTTGCGTTCGTGCATCCGTTCGATAAAGCGGCGTGTGGTGCCGTTGATCGTACGGCGCACGGCGACATAAAGCACGTCTTCTTCGCCTTCCGGAACAACAGCGCACGACTCAAAGGTGCCGTCCGTAGCAAGGGACGAGAATGCGCCGACGGATTGTTCCGGAACGTAGGTGAACGCAATCAGGTTGCCGGCGGAACTGACACACCATATGATCGGCCATGGGGCTTTTGAGTAAGAAAGGTCGATAGGTTCCAGGTTGTCGAAAAGGTGGTTTGCCCGGAGGCAAACGTCATTTGTGACGAAACCGCCGGCTTCGTACGAGTAGCCGCATTCCCGAAGGTGCCCGCCGCGAGCGCTCGCGTAGATGCAGGCGTTGTTGATTACCAACGGCTGCACAGAATTGGCGCCAACATACGACTGAGGCCGCACGGACATTGATGTTGGCGTAATGGCGTCGGAGTTCAAAGGACTGACTCGCCATTCGGCTGCGGCCGTGAAAAGCATCAGCTGAGACAGTGGCACAAAGTGCTGAATGCGGTTGGCTTCGCGGGCGGCAACGCGGATAGCGATGCGGTCGTCATCCTGCGACGGCAGGCTGTAGCTCATATCAGACTCAGTACCGGACTTGGTGGCCCAGATGTTATTAGGGCGGTTGTAAGTGCCGCCGAACCAACGCCGCTGTTCGAAGTATGTTACTGCGCTCGGGTAGTCACCAGCTTTGCCGACAGTGGCAGTGGCTGTTGCACCTGATCCGCCGGATTTACTGCCGTCAATGTGAACGACAGGATTGGTGTAGCCTGAGCCTGGTTTCTTGATTACGATGCTGACTATGACACCGTTCTGGACGACGGCCTCAAGTTCAGCCCCTGAACCGGTGGCGTCGGTGACGTAGACGTTAGGGGCGGAGGCCGGTTCCAAGACGACGGGGAAATAGTAGTCGCACCTTGCTCCTTTAGAGCCACACTCCAAACTTGCGTGAAATTGGGCTCCCTCCGTATAGCCTTCCCCGCGAGATGTGAGGGAAACGCCCGTCAGGTAAGCGTCCACCCAAGTGCCCAAGACCCTATTGTTGTTTACGTAAGTTAGGCGCCCTTTCCCTCCGGAGCCGCTACCTTCGATAGTTCCATCAACGTAAAACACTTTATCAAATGTTGGGTTGGGGTAGGGAATACCTTGCTTGTCGTCATGATGGAATTTTTCAGCGGCCAAGTTTACGGATACGGTTTTTCCGTTAGATCCGACGATTCGTCCTTTTTGCGAAATATATGAAACGCTTCGCAATAAACCATACCCGCTCCCGCCATTGGTGACTTTGACCGATGTGATGCCGCCGGATTGTCCGAAGGGGTCGTCGTAAATAGGCGGGGTGATTGATGCGTCGGGGTCGATTTGTTCGTCCCGAATGCTGAGAGTTTTCGTCTGTCCAATGAAGCACCAAATGCCACCCTGATTGCGATACACGCGATAAAGTTCTGCGCCGGATACGGCGTTCCAAGATATGGTGTTGTATGCGCCGGTTCCATACGGATTACAGCGGATGGAAGTAGACGGGCCTGCCGCGGACTCGTTTGAGCCGTCAGCCTTCAGAGCAGTGATGCAGTATTCCCTGGTGTAGTCCTCTTTATTCTGCACGTCGCCATTGATGGACTGCACGACGGTAGGAGCCCACGGTGAGGGTAGTGCGCCTTTGAAGTTGATTTCCACAAGACGCCAATCAACGACGCTGTAGCGGCGTAGTTCTCTCGGTGCATAGGCCGGATGAACGATGGTGAGAACGTCGGCGGATTGAACATAATGCAGCGAGAAAAGATCGTCGGCGCTGTATGGCGTAGCGACTTCGTACGGCTGTCCGTTACTGCCTAGCAGGGTCTGCCCGTCCGTGTGAAAGCGGATGTACTTTTCTCCGAATTCGAGCACCATGGATTGATCCGTTGAGAATGTGAACGGGATCAGCTTCACGCGTTTGTCGGCGTATTTGGCGTAATTAACGTAAGCGAACCCGGGGCGGCTCTCTGCCGGGCCGCGGGGATCGATGAGGAAATTACGGCATTTGGCGAGTCCGGACTGATACTTCTGATCGCCGGCGCGTCCGTACATTTCCGGTGACAATTCCCCGCCGTTGCAGGATTGCTGATAGGTGCGGATGCTTGCCATTACCATACCTCCCGAGCACGAAGTTGCGACGCAATATAGGGTGCTTCCCGGCGTCTCATGGAAATCTGAGCGTCTTCGGTCTTAGCTTTTGTCAGTGCCACTTCGTACTGTTTCATGATGTTGACAGCGGTCTGAGATGTTGTATCAGCTCGCTTAACTGGACCGTAAAGGTAACTGGCGAGAAGCAACATCAGTGCGTCAACAAAATACCCAGGAAAGAGATCGGCATTGTCTACGTAGGCGACGTAGGTCAGCACCGGATCAGTGACATTGCAGAAAAGTACGCGATGGGAGTTGTTTTCAACAAGGCCTAGTTCAAAATGACCAAGCTCGGGGTAAAGGTCGGAATCAATGCCTTCCGACAGATATTCCGCCGATTCGATTTTTAGCGCTCGCATGAATTGGCTCGGCAGGGCGTAGGCTCCTTTGTAGCCGTAGATCGAGGCATCGACATTATTGAGTTTTGTCAGCTGACTGCGTTTGGTGGCGAAGCTCCACGGGTTTGATTCCAGGATTCGCCGAAGGGCTACAGGGTACCAACGGGCGCAGTGTCCGGCTTGGTCTGAGCCGGCCGGCGGGGTGATGGAAACTACCGTGGCGTCATCGCCAAGAATCGACAGAGCGAGATTACAAATATCAACGGATGTAGCCATTTCAGGCCTCCTAAAGAAAAGGGGGCGGTTTAACCGTCCCCTCAGAGTTTGCCTTTAAAGCAGGTCAATCAACCGTCGGCGCGGGATCGTAACCTTCCGTTTTCGTCGTGCGCGGCAATTCATAACCGTTATCAAGTACGGCACGCTGCAGCGTTCCCGTCACGGTGCCGGTAACGGCCGTGATGAGTTTCAGGTAGCGACGATGCTTCAGCGGCATCGGAATTGCCTGGTTGGCCGGAATCTTCGACCCCGTCTGTGTGAAGGTCAGTAAGTCGGCGAAAGTCGATCCGTCGGCGGAATCCTGTAACTTAAAGGTTACGGTACCTTCACCGCCGGCATCTTTAACCAGCAGGATGAGATTGAATCGAGGAGTCAGCGAACCGAGGTTCGGATACTCCTGTTTCAGGTCAATGACTTTGCCCGTCGTAATGGCGGACGCTAAAGCCTTGTCAGAGCAAAACTTCAAAAGTGCATCGGTAATCATTGCGTCCTCCTTAGCCCAGAGACAAAACCGGCATCGTGTTGGTGATAACGTCCGTGCCCAAACGATGGATAGGAATGCCGTCCCAGGTCACAACCTTGCGTCCGGCAACTTCTCCGGTCGTGAGCTGCACGTTTTCCTTGTTGTTGATCTGACGACGAAGAATGCCGGTAACCGCTTCGTTGCAATAGAACGCGCAACGGCCCTTGTACTCGTCCGGAAGCAGGTTCACGGCCTGCGTCATGAGGTCGATCAGATCGGGGCTACCGGAAGTCTTCGAAGACTTACTCCACTTCGTCGTATCGATGTTGGCAATACGAACGACGGTGAGCGGATCGTAGATAGCGACGCCGATGTCCCAACGGAAATCGGTTTCCAGCGCCCAGTAGTGCTTAGGATTGTCCGACGTACCGGCGGTTACTCGTACGGCTTCAGGGTGGACAGTGGTCTGGAAGCCGCCAAGATTCTCTCCGTACTGCGGATAGAACAAATAGTTCGAGGCCGGGTCCCAACCGACGAGAAGAATTTCCGTCTGCTTGTTTTCCGTGGTGCCGCCGGCGTCGATGATTCGATCCTTGAAGACGGGGTCGGTCGGCGTCACGATGTTGAAGAGCCCCTTGCCACTATTCGGGTCTTTCGCGGGATCGCCGTAAAAGAGATTGCGTACCGTAGCGCGGGCGAAGCCGCGGCTAAAGGCCTGATCGCGACGCAAGCGCCAAGAAGCGCGGTCGCTTTCCTTCTGGTCGTTGAACTGATCGCGGTCGATGGTCGAGCTCGAAGAACGGCGGCTGCAGGTGTAACGAACATTGTTGCCCGTCACAACATCAGAGCCCCAGCCCTCGTTGTATCCGTGAAGATCGCCTTCCGGGTAGCGGGTGACGATCTGCCCCTTGTCCCCCATACCGTCATTGCCTCGAACAATAACGGCCTGGTCGAAGAAGGGCATATAGTCGCGGATGGTGTGCAAAAACACCTTGCGGGCCACATCCTTGTCACCGACAAGGCCTTCGAATTCGGCCAACGACGTCGGTGCAACGTTGCTGACAATATCTGCCATTTCTGTACCTCATTAAAAATTATTAGACTGCGTAAACGTCTTCTGCGGTGATTTGTCGCGGCGCGGGTTTCCCCGTCGGGAAGCCGCCTTCGCCGAAACGTGCACCGACACGGGCAAGGAGCTTCAGCACGCCTGGATGGTTGCCGGCAGGGGAGTTGATGAACTCCGCAATATCCGGATCGAGATTCCCGTCACTGCCCTTGCCGAACATATCTCGGATGCGGGCAATGTCATTGAGGTGGTCGGCAATTTCCGGGTCATTGGACGATTTTTCAGCCCACTGTTTGGAAATTCCCGCAATCTGTTCCATCTGGCGCTGCACCATGATCGGGGCCATTTTGTTGACCACGTCTTGGGCTTTGTCCTGCGGCAGGTTGAGTTCCTTTGCCACTTCTCCGAATTGCTGCATAACGGCGGCGTCGAGCATGGTGCCTTCAGGCGCCTTGAACTCTTCGTACTTTTCTGGCGCACCTTCAGCGGGCTTGTCGGCCTCGCTGTCTTTCGGCGCCTTTTCACCGTCCTGCTTTTCTTCGGGCTTAGTTTCGGTGGCAGTGTTCAGCAAGGTCTCAGGCATTCCGGTTGCAGGCTTGTCGGTCTGCGGCTGGCTTTCCTGACCTGCGGACTGAGCCGCCGGGTTGGCTGCAGGCTGATCTGCAGCGGGGGCATCGTTTGTATTTTCAGCCCCGGTCGTTGTTTCGTCGTTCATGAGATTCCCTCAGCATTTCTTGATAAGAAGTCGGGTCTATGAGATTGAGCAGAGCGAGTCCGACACTGCGGCGTCCTTCGGCGTAAGCCATTGAAAGCGCGTTTGTGTTGAAAGACGGTCGATAAAGCCCGGTTGCATCCAAGATGATTTCCATAGCTTCGCGGCCTTCTTTCGTGTCCATTACGTAGGCGATGGACTTCTTCACGCGGCGCATATAGCGCTCCGTGCTTTCGCGTCGGGTGGTTTCTTCGGCCTTGATGTCAGCCGGATTGAAGGGGTCTCTGCTCATCATGAACGGCATCTTCAAGCCGTCCGATGTGTGTACGCGCACAAAAGCTCGTGCGCGTAAGCCGGGGATCGTCGTTGATACTGCAGGCTACAAAAGAGTTGAGGGATTTCGATGCAGGACTACCACGAATACTTTCGATACCTCTTTGCCTTTGCGGTGGGTGCCATGGCTCAGTGCTTGATGTATTTGAACTCGTTGGATAAAGCGAAACCGTTCCTTTGGTGGGAATTCTTTGGGGCGGTAGCTCTGTCGGGGTTTGTCGGCTTTCTGATCTGTATGGCTGCACACTCTCACGGTTTGCCGGATGAGGCCGCAGGGGCTCTTGCTGGGTTGGGCGGCATGATGGGGAAAGACGGCGTGAGCATTCTGAAAAGCTTTTTAGAAAGAGGCGGCCGATGAAATACGGTTTCTTTGACGAAAAGGAGTTGCAGAGTCCGAAGGACCCGTACAAGTCTCCTTTTCCGCACGTGGTGCGCGATGAACTTTTGAACCTTTTGAACCGCATCCGTCGGGAGTGGGGAAAGCCGGTTCTCGTGAATTCCGGCTACCGCAGTCCGGAATACAACGCGACGATCCCGGGGGCCGTGCCTAATTCGTATCACACGAAAGGCATGGCGGCGGATATTCGACCGGATGATCCGCGATTGGTTCCGGAGTTTCAGGACTTGTGCCTGGAAATCAACGCTGACGGTGGCGTCGGACTTTACGACGCGTTCGTACATGTTGACGTGCGTGGTCATCACGCTTATTGGGACTACAGGAGTCGCAAATGATGGAGCTCAAAGACACTGCCGCGCTGATGTGTAGCGATGACTACAAAGATCGCTTCAAGGCGGAGTACCTGCAACTGAAGATTCGCCGAGACAAACTCGCTGCAATGCTTGTTAAATGGGACACTGGGGAATTAGGCTTTACGCCGACTTGTTCCCGTGGCCTTTATACGTTCCAGCTCTACACGATGGACGGCTATCTCGACATATTACGAAATCGCGCGAAACTCGAAGGGGTTGAGTTGTGAAAGATTACGTCTACATGGTGGCGGTCGTCCTGGCTTTCGGGGCGGGGGGCTGGCTGACTTCTGCTCACTACGACAGAGAAATCGCGCTTATGGAGGCGGCGCAGTCTGACGCACTGCGGGTGGCGGAGAGAAAGAATGCGGAAGGACTTTCAAAAGCAACGGACACGATTAACTTGGCGCAGGCTGAGTACAACGATCTGCGTTCTGAGCTTGATCGTGCTCGCGCCCGGTTGCGCCACGCGGACGGTCACAGCTCCGCCGGCGGAGATTCCGCAGACGCTCTTGGTCGAAGAGTTGCCGAGCTGGAAGGCTTGGTTCGCCGACTGGCTGACTCTGGTTCAGAGTGCGGCAGACTCTATCAGCGATGCGCCGCAAACCACGACGCACTAAAAGATATTTTGAAATGAGCGATTTAGTTAATCATCCTCAGCACTACGCCGAGCATTACGACCACGAGGTGATTGAGCTTACTCAGCATCTGAGTTTTTGTCTGGGGAATGCCGTGAAGTACATTTTACGCGCGCCCTTCAAAGGCACTGAGCTTTTGGACCTGCAAAAGGCGGAATGGTATGTTCGGCGCATGGTAGACGAGTTCTCTGCAGACGAATGCCGCGCGCAAGTGATCGCACGCCGAGGAAACTTCTCGTCAATTCTCTGTTCTTTCCGGAACGCGCTCGTGACCGAGCTGGTCTTGGCCTGCGGCCGCGGTGACAAAACATCGCTCAACGCGGTTCTTTCTGATCTTCGAGAGAATATTAATAGGAGGAAATAAAATGGAAGTGGTAAAGGTTGTTTGCCCGAGGTGCGGAAAACGTCTTTTCGACCTTTCGTTAGAACGTCCGCCCGGCGGGACGGTGATGATCGTATGTCGGCGCTGCAAGACGCTTGATGTGCTTGATCTTTCTGTATACAATAAATCCAATCAGCAGAACCGTTCGGATTCTGCTTCACACAAGGCCCCTGAGCCTAATCCTTAGCGCCAACCGAGCGCACATTTCCAGAGAACCACGAGTTCCATGACAACAGGAGTTTTGTCATGGCTGAATTTGCTTCTAAAGGCCTCGCCAACGGCGTAGGCATCCCCGCCCTCGTTTTGGGCTCTCTCGGCTTCCTTGGCTCCGCCAACAACGGCAACGGAATCCTCGGCGGCCTCTTCGGTGGAAACAACTGCGCCCCGCAGATGGCCGCGCTTGGCGTCATTGCTGAAAAGGACGCCAAAATCGCCGAGCTCACTTCGCAGAAGTACTCGGACAATCAGGACACGGCGCTTTATCAGGCGACGCGCTCCGAAAACGAGAAGCTCGAAAACCGTCTGATGGACTACATTAAGCCGCTCTCTCAGGAATCCGCGAGCAACCGCGAACGCGTTGCGGTGCTTGAATCCCAGATGAAGAGCAACGCTGAAATCGCTGACCTGCGTGAAAAGCTTGTTCGCTCCGAACTCGGCGCCAAGATCGACACTGTTGCGCAGACGTGCGGGTGCGGTATCGCTCAGCTCAACAACGCCGTCGCAGGGATCAACAACACGCTGAACCAGATCACACACCTCGTCGTGCCTCGCACCGCGATCTGTCCTGAAGTGATGGAACGTTACAACAGCTGGACTGCGCCCACAGCCGCGGCTCCGGCGGTTCAGCCGGTGACTGGCAGCATCAACGTTAACCGGGGTTAAGCCATGAAAATGCCGATCGGAAACTTGCCTGCAGTGGTTGTGGAATTTGCTCAGCGAGTCCTCATCCCGGCCGCAGAAAAGCAGGGCGGTTCTCTGCCCTTCGCCGTCGGCATCGTCTCGGGGCTCGTCGCACAGCGGGCCCCGGCGATGATCGAACCTTACCTGCCGATGCTCAAATCTTTGGGCGCGGTGGATGAGCAAAACCGCATCGATGTGGACCTGCTGTACGGCGAAGCCTCAAAGAATCTCGAAGCGCATCCGTTCTCTATAGGGCCTTACAAGCCTGATCGAAGTGACTTAGACGCGCTGAAGGAAATCATGAACCGGCATGGAGAATGATTATGGAAACGAAGGAACTTATGAAAGCCCGCGCGGAGCAATCCATGCACTGCCTGCTCGAAAAGATCGACAAGGTGTGCGATGAGGCCCGTGATGGAGGCGGATTGAGTGACGAGGACGTGCGGGTGCTTGAAAAAGCCTGGTGCGCTATCGCAACCATCAAAGCTGTCTGCAAAGAAGCCTGACACTACCTTCAGGTAGAATTGAACCCCGAGCACCGCAAGGTACCCGGGGTTCCGTGTCTCTGGCGCTCAAAGGCGCTCGGGACATCTGTTAAGTAGTTTACGCTTTTTCCTGCACGACTAGGGAAAAAACTAGGGAAGATTTTTGGGTCCGCCTCGCACGCCTTTATTCATGCGGGTGTTTTGGTACAACTGGGCCTACCAATCAGCGCTTTTTCGATTTTATCTCAAACCCCTGCAGCTATTGGCTTCAGGGGTTTTTCGTTAGTGATGACGGGACTTGAAGCACCCTTGCTTCCCTAGTTCTTCCCTATTCACAAGTATTCACCTTTATCAATTTGTGTTAACCTCAACTAGGGAAGAAACTAGGGAAGAGAATCTTCCCTGGTTGAGGAGTTTTTATGAAAGCCAAACTCTCACAAAGAACCTTGGGGAATCTCGGCGACGGCGTATATCGGGACGAGTTGACCAAAGGTTTGTACCTCGTGATTAAAGGTGGCTCACGGGCTTGGGTGCTGCGTCGTCAGGTAAATGGCAAGAGGTATGACGTAGGTCTGGGCAGTGCTGCAAGTATCGCTTTGGCGAATGCGCGGGCTATGACTGCCCGGCTGATGGGGCTTGGTGCTGAAGATTTTGTGAAAGAGATCGAAGCCTCGAAAAAGAAAAAGCCCGTGTCCGTGGCAAAGAAAACTTTCCGAAAAGTCTGCGACGAGTACATGCAGTGGAATATCGACGTAGGCAACTGGGAGGAGCTTTCAAAGTCTCATCGCGTTTTCGAAAGCCGGATGCGTTGTCACGTGTGGCCGAGAATTGGTGACAAGATTATCGACGAGATCAAGCCCGCGGACGTGTCCGAGATTGCGGCGGCTGTTTGGGATAAACCGGACATTGTGGATAGGTGCCTCGGTTTCGCCAAAAAGGTCTTCGACTGGGCGAAGGCGAAGGGCTACACCGACAGGGACAATCCGGCGGATCGTCATGGGGCGTTGCAGTTTCTTTTGCCGAATAACCGTCACGTCAAACAAAACCGCGGAGCATTGGCGGTAAGCGAGTTGCCGGACTTCTTCGCTGCCTCTATGGCCGAAAAGCAGATCAGCAGCCGACAGTGCTTTGAGTTTTCCATTCTGACGGCGACGCGTTCGCAGACGGCGCGGGAAGCCCGCTGGGATCAGATCGACTGGAAAGAGAAGATTTGGACAGTCCCGCCCGAACAACTGAAGGTCTCCAACAACGGCGCATTGATTGTGCCGCTGGCCCCGAAGGTGATTGAGTTTCTGAAAAGCATTGATCGACCGCATGAAGGGCTGATCTTCCCGAATCGTTACGGTAACGTGATGACGGATACGATGCTCGGGCGGCTTGTCAAATTGACGCCTGGCGATTGGACGGACAGGGCCGAGAGTCTGAAGCGCGGGAAGACGGTACGTCCGACTCAGCACGGCATAGCCCGTGCCACGTTTATGACCTGGAGTCAGGACGACAGTTTGGGGAACGATAAGCGGTTTGACGTGCGGGTGGCGCATCTTTGTCTGCACCATAAACTGAATGATGGCTACAACGGTGCCTATGAGCGGCAGACGATGTTCCGGCGGCGGCGTGAGCTGATGGAAGCGTGGGCGGATTTTTGCTTTAGCAAAGTAAAAACAGACGGAGAATCTAAATGAAGTATCTTGCAATCGCCTTGGCGGCCGCGGCACTTTTGTCGGGGTGCTCGTGGACAGGGGAAATTAGCCGCGATTTCTACGTTCCGGATACGCGTCCGGCAAACGAGAAACAAAACGCTGTTGTGGGGCTGATGGCTCAAAAGGCGCCGAAGCAGGTTCGGTATGGGCAGTCGGTTGATTATCGCCTCAGCATTAAAAATTACATTTATGCCCTGCAGTCAGAATTGCAGCAGCACTTCAAAGAGGTGCGGCTAATTAAGAACGCAAAGGAATGCCCCCAGTGCAATCTGTTCGCGGCGTCTCTTGCTGGCGTCTCCATCAATCAAAATGAGGAATCGTATAAAGCGTACCTTCAGTGTGATTTCTACTTGCCGAACGGTCGGATGCTGACCCGCGTCGGCAGTGTGTCCGAAGGTGACGCCTCGCCGTCGGCAAGCCTCAGCCGCAAGACGACTATCAATGGGATGATGCTTGGTGCCATAGCGGCGTCTACGATAAGTGACTACGGGGAAATGATTACAGAGGTGAGCGAAAACGCCATTTCTGAGGTCGTGTCGGATGTCGGGGCGAAGATTCGTGTAGATCCTTTCTTGCGTGCGACGCCCGTGATTGTTGCGGGGGTGCCTAGTGATTCGATGACAGTATCTGCGCGGTCTAAGCCGGTACAGCAATCTCGTTTGGCGCACTCGAAGTATCAAAAATATATCAATGCAACTCTCGTTATTGTGACTCCCGGGGGCCACGGTTCGGCTTTCGCAATAAATCAAAACGGGACTCTTTTAACCAATGCTCACGTTGTTGATGATTGGGGAATTGTCAAGGTCCTGTATGCTGATGGTACGGCCGTTGATGGCATAGTGAAACGGGTTGATAAAAATAGAGATTTGGCTATTGTAAAAATTAACAAACCAACACTTGAGTACTTGAAATTAGGTTCTGAAAGGGATTTTGCTATTGGCGATAAGGTAATCGCCGTAGGTGCACCAAAAGAGTTTCAAAATACTGTGACGGCCGGAATTGTTAGTCAGTCTCGCATTCATAATCAAACGCGGTACATTCAGACGGATGCCGACATTAACCCTGGTAATTCGGGCGGAGCGTTGATTTGTGAGAGAACCGGGACGGTTGTTGGGGTAAATACATGGGGCCGACGAGGGACGACAGGGCTCAATTTTGCGGTAGCTGTGGATGAAGTAAAGGACTTTTTGGCAGGCAAATGACCAACAAAAGAGACTTTTATTACTTTAGAAACAATGGGTGTTTGCAAAATTGGCTGACAGACTTTGGTTGTTGTGCCTTTTGTTTCCTTTGGCGTTTTGTTGATGGCCCAGCAATCTCGGCTCAGTCGTGTGGTAAGTTGGTGATTTCTGGTTTAATGCTGTCAGGGCTACTGACCATAGTATCGTTTTTTGCCAACGGACGAATCCCCGCTAGCCGTTTATGGACGTATGCTGTCACAGGAAATTGGGTTCGGTGTGCTCTGATTTTCACTATTTATAGTGTGGCAGGAATATTATTTCTACGATAGAAAGAATCCCCGTCAGCCTTCGGTTGGCGGGGATTTTCGTGACGCTGCGAAGATGATTAGATTTCAAGGCCGAGTTGCTCCAGGACTTTCAGGTTTTGGGCTTTCATCAGCTTATGAATTTGAAAGATGCCGGCGGCGGTGAAGCGCAGTCGCTGACTTGAGAAATCTTCGCCGGTAGTCTTGTTGTTCCATTCGGTGACTTTCAACTGGGACCATTTCTTATCAACCCACGTCGCGTAGGGAAGCCACGTCTTTCCCTGTTTGTAGATTACGCGGTTGTTGGCTGCCCACGTGAAGAGGTCGTTGCGTCCCATGTTGAGAATCTTTGCGGGCGCGTGTAGATTTTTGTGTCTAGCGCGGGTTTACGGTTGAGCTTGTTGGCTCGCATTCTATCAGTGGTAATGCGATGATTCAGGGTACGACGGCGGACAAATCTGTATCCGGCAAAACCAGCCCTTACCGATGAAGATTGTCAGTATTACGACGCAGTTGGAAATCGTCTAATTCTGTAGAATTCGCCCGAATTAAAAAGCCCCCGCACGCCGGGGGCTTAGTTTATTTTCTCGGTTGATCCGCCATTCTCGGCGCGCGCGTCGGCGTGAGATTGTCAAGCGGCAACCAGTAGTCCTGTCCAGTCCCACGGCGCAGCTTCTTTTCCATCCGCGACAGGTATCCCGGCGACATCCACTCATTGAACTCGTTCATAAAGGCGCGGTCAATCGCCGTTGACGTGTACCACATATTGAGGAACGGAAGGTGCGAGCGGACAAGACGAGCAGCTTTCACCCCAGGTTTTGTCTCTCGGTCATAAATGGCACTGCCGAGCGCGGCCGTTATAACGTCTGACGCCTCAACAACAGTCCCAATTTGCGGGCCGGCGAAGTTGGCGAGGCCCGACATAGCCCCATAGCGTGCGTCTTCAGACAAGCCATTGGCGAGCCAGTCACCGATAAAGCCGAGGCCGCCGCCCTTTGCCATCGCCTCAAGCCAGAATTTTCCGGAAGTCATATCCTGAGCGTCTTTGCCGTTCAGAAGGTTTTGCACCTGCAACGACAGCGTTCCGAATACCGTCGTCGCCACCACCATTCCCGCTGCATACCCCAGTTGATCCACAAAACTCCCATGCCGGTTCAAGAACTGAGCGCGCCGCCAATGGCGTTCCATCATGGCAATCGGAAAGGATTTGAAAAGATATAGCGCCCTGACGAATTCGCCCTTCATCGTCCCACGCTGAGTCCCACGCGTAGATTCGGCCCGCGTCACCAAGTCAGGCCCTAGGGACGCCATTTCGCCTTCAGAAACGATAAAGCCGAGGAGCTTTGCCGGTAGTGCATCCAATTCAGTCCGGGTAATACCAGCGTCCGGATTAGGATTAAGCGCCTTTAGCTGATTGAGGGTGAGAAATTTAATCCCCCGGTGCTCTTCCGTTCCGGCCGCTTGAAACAGCTGCCAGTCCCGTTCCGTGATGCCCGCATTCTGCAGCCGCGCCCGATCATAGTCATCCAGCGCCGCCCAGTCCTTCTCAATGAGCTTACCGAGAGAGGCCATCATATTGAGGCCAAACGCCCGGCGCGTCGCGTCCGTGAAGGCCGTCAGGAATGAAGCCTTCATCGTGGCATTCGCCATCTTGGAAGTCCACCCCTGCCCGATGTTGTCATTGGCCCATCGGTTGAAGTCGGACGAAATACTGTCCGAGATCAATCCGGCACGATTCGCATAGTCGCGCCAATCGGCACCATAGGCCTGAAACAGAAAACGCAGCCCCTGTCCGAAATCTAGGCGGTTGAACCCTGTCGCTACAAAGTAGGACGGAATATCCGAGAACGAGGAAATAAACGCCTTCCCCAGCTTACCGGCCACTTCGAGGTTTCGCCAGCCGGACATAAAGTCCGCCACGCCTTCTCGGTTGACGGCGGCATTACTCGTCTTTCCGGAAAGAACGGCCCACATATCATCGATACTCGCGTCCGTCAGTCCCTGCCATCCGGAATACTTTGTGAGGAGCCTCCACCGTGACTCTTCGGACATTCGGGCGTTCTGCGCTTCAGACTCCGCAATGTTTTTCATGAATTTAAACGTCGCCTCAGCCCGCGGCCCCATGGTTTCCATAATGGCTATATCGTGGCTCATTTTGGAAACGTGACCGACGAGAGTACTCGTAAGGCTTCCGCGGCCAAACCGGGACTCGTATGCCAAGAAGGACTCAGCATCCTTGAAATGCAGAACGCGATGCTGATACTTCTTGTATCGAGAGACATTGTGTTTCGGCACCTTTTGGGCAATATCAAAGAGGTTGTCTTCAACATTGCCAGACGTGACGATGTTGTCCCAAGCGCCGCCCAACAATTCGCGCAAGCCGGCATCATCCATGAGCGCTCCGTCATCGCCAATGAAGCGCGTGCGATCCATCAGCGGCATAATGAAGTCCACCCACGCGTCCCGCCCCATCCGACGGACTTTCCACCAATCATGCGACTGAGGAATGTAGCCGTAATCCAGCCTGCCGATTTCTGCGCCGGCACGCACGGCACGCTGACGCATATCCTCTGCGGTTTTAAGCCAAGCGTCGGCCGCAGCCTTCGCCCGAGCGTTCCCGGTATCTTCGCCAAAGACCTGCCGAACAAAATCCCGCACGTCGGCCTCGTTTTCCACAAAGCCCATCCACTTCGAGCCAATCCCGTTCAGAGTATCCAGCATCGAAGACAGGTACTCGTTCTGAATGCCCTTCGCGGAACGTTCGACCCCAAGCATGATCCGGGCCACCCCAGTGAAGGCGTGAATGTCTTCCTCACGCGAGAGACGATCAAGCTCACGAACAATGCGGTTTTGCGCGATAACTTGCTTGTATCGAGCGGCTTTCTTGGCTTCCGCCTCCGCCTGAATGTCTTTGGCAATATCGCCGGCCGCCGCAATGATTCGATCCTGCAGCGTCATCCGGGCCCACTTGTCTTTGTATTCTTCACCACGAGCAAGGGCGCTCATTCTGGCCTTGATAGCCGCGATGATCTTGTCGCCCTCGTCGCTCTTAATCGTGCGTCCCAGCGTTTCGCCGATGAGATTTAAGCATTCCTGTTTCATTCCGTAATCCCGTTGTTTCTGTAGATACACATCGCAGCCGTACCCATGGCGGCCATATCCTTATTGGCTTCCGCGTCAATGGCCGCGTCCGTTTCGAGCACGTCCCGAGCCGTCATCTGAATGGTGTTGCCATCGTCGTCCTGCCATTCGTAAACCATATCCGGGTTGATTTCCGACAGGCTTTCCACCTGCACGCGGTCTGAGTTTTCGGAGAAAACCGACTGCTCATGTGCCTGATGAGCCTGCTGCTGAGTCTCAACATCCGCCGCCTGCGCAGTGGCTTCCGGTGCAGGCTTCTCCGCCACTGTTTCAACGACCGATTCGACCACCTTCTCCGCCGGCCGCAGAGCCTCTGCCAACGCCTGCAGCGTATTCCGCATAGTTTCAACGTCCACCGCCGGCAACGCCTCGCGGAAACCTTCGGTAGCACCGCTTTCACGCATAGCTGCATTCGCCTCAGAAATCAGGCGGTTTTGAGTATCACGGAAGATGCCCATAACATCGGCGAGGTCTGTCGAGACGTTTTCTGCCTCACCAAACAAACCGCCCTGTGGGCCGTTGCCGGACGACTTCAGTCGGTTTTCCACCGCAGCTGCGAACGGTTCAAGCACCCGAGCAATGGCAGCGGCCGAGTTCTGATTCTCGGCAATGAAGCCTAGCAGCTGCTGCACCGCCGGGTTATCGCCGAACACGTCACCCTGACCGACAACGCTTTCAAGCGGCGTCCCTTCGATCTTCGCGTTACGGATGCGGTTCACCACGTCCACCAAAATCGGGCCCAGGTCAACCGCGCCGTTTGAGGCTTCCCGGATGTTGATAACGTGAGGCGCGAAAGCCGCCATCGCGTTCAAAATGCGCTTGATCCCCTGCTTATCGGTATCGTCCGCCACCAGGGACGTCAACGTCCGATCTCGATATGCTTCATAGAAGACAGCCGCACGGAGCCGATTCGTCGCAGTCTCTGTCGGCCGCCCGTCTGCTGTAAGGAGCTTCCCGAGGGAATTCGGTTCACCAATGTCAATCGTGAACTGCCGCGCCGTCTCCGGAGTCGGCGCGCCGTCCGCATCGAACTGATACTTCCAAACATTGTTACGGATCCGCGGCGAATCCTGCCCCGCCGTTTCGAGAGCCGACTTTTCCAAGACGTTCGAGGAGTTCGACCGTTCGATAAAACCCGTTTCCACAGCTTCCGGCGGCATGATGCGCACCAGCACCGGGTGCTGCATCCATGCCACAACTTCCGGATTGATCCCTACGGATTGCGCATCGGCCATCAAGTCCTGTCGGTATTGCTCAGCCGTCCCGCGGTTGTAGGCTTCAGAGAGCCCGGCCATGCGCCCGTTACCCGCTATCGCGTGCATCCGGGAAGGATCGGTACCGTATTCCGGCACGGGCGTCCCGTCAAAGTTATTGGAGCGGAGCACCGAATCCGCCTCGACCACGGCATAGGTCATCGGAATTTTGTGACTGCCGTCGGCCACAGTTTCCGTATTCCCCAAATACTGTGAATCAGGCACCGTCCCATAGGACACAATCGGCGCACCGGAATCCGTCGTGCGGGAGACAGAAAGTCGCGTGTAGTCCGGAGCTGTGGCAATGGCGTTCATCTGTCCGACAGACACTGCGCCCGTGCGGTCACGGTTCTGAAGCACCACAATCGTCCCCGTGTCGCCCATCTGGTAGGACTTCGCAAAGGCGTTCTTCCCCTGTCGAACCGCTGCATCATTCACCGGGGCATTTTTCATTGCCTGAGAAACGTCCACCTGCTCACCGGAATTCATCGCCTGAGCCGCCTGCTGCTGAGCGCGAATCGCCGCCATGAAGTGGTCAGGAGCCGAACCATTCTGCAGGGGAGCCGTAACCTTTTGATTATTCGTACGCTGAGCCTGAATGACACGAGCCGCCGTCACTTGCTTGGAATTCGACCGGAAGGACGCCATTTTGTTTTCTGCGTCGTACATTCGATCAAGCACCCGACGGACTTCCTGAGAAAGTTCCGGAAGTTCTTCGCCGAACTGCGCCTTGTAGCGTTCGCCGATTTCCTTCTTGGCCGCATCGTCGCCGGAACCTTCGCCCACGAGGTCACGGTACATATCCATTAGCCACCGGGCAAAGTTGCGGAACATACCCTGCAAATACCCTGCCGGCACCTCACCTTCGGACAGATAGCGTTCCGTCCAAGCCGCATAGCGTTCCTGTAGTTTGGTTTTCTGCTCGAAGGGCAGCGCGTTGTATTCCTCAACGGACTTGAGACCGAATGCCTTCAGCAAGGCGTCAATGTCGGCCCGCGCTTCCGGGGAAAGGTTTTTGTCGGCCGCGTGCGCAAAGAGATTCGTCAGGTACCAGTGCGAGTGTTCGTGCGAGAAGGTGGAGAGATTCGCGTTCGGCGTCAGCGTGATCTTGTTTTCGGCGGGCGTGAACTTTCCGCGGATTCCCTGATTCGAACGCTGAAAAAGAACGCCACGTTCGCCAATGATCTGATTGAAGGATGGCAACTCAAAATACGCACCACCCTTAGCGAAGGACGCTTTGTCCACTTTGTCAAACAGTCCTTTGCCATCCTGACGACGGTAAGGCTTGCGGCCGCCGGCCAACTGCGATAAACTGATTACACGATCCGAGGGGGCGACTGGACTGCCGGAGAGCCGGATATTTGGCGCAGTAACGCCGCGGATGTCTGAAGGCCCGCCGTCCGTTCTGCTAACCGGCGGGTTTTCTATTTCATAGATCTGAATCCCCGCGATTTTGTGTGTCGCTAAACGTTCTTGTTTTGGCGTAATGTAATCTCGCACCACAAGCTGTACGCGGTACAAGTTGCCGTCAATCTCTACCGGGGTAGCAAAGATGTGGATACCCTGAACGTGCTGATTCTGATGCTCCAGATCGGGCGTACTTTCAAAGAGTCGTGCCTTAGCAACAACCTCATCAAACACCGGCGCAATCGCTCGAAAAACCCTTTCGTCGAAGCTGTAGTTTCCGCCGATAGACTTCTTCAAGTCACTCCTGCTAGCCGTTAGGACGAATCCTGTTTCCTCGTTTTTCAGTCCTTTTGCCGCAAGGGATGCAGTCTCATTGATTGCGGATGCACGGTCTGCCGCTTGCCCCTTGTATTGGACTACCGTAACCGGTTCGTCTGGAGAGGCTTTCGTCGGCCCCATGTGCCATTCTTTGCCCTGGGTCACCGGCATACTGAAGGCTTCCTTCGGTACCTCCGCAGACTTCCCGTCCTCCGACCATACGATCTTTGCCGCGAAGTCCCGAACCTTGTCCGGTCCAATCCCTAGATTCTTCGCAAGGGCCACCACGGCGCGGGAGTTAATCGCCGCCTGTACGCCCGCCTGCTGGAAGTTGAACTGACTCTGTCCTTTGTTGAAAAGAGCCGTCCGCTGATCCGCGAAGACAAGACGGGCCGCGTCCTGATACTTCTGCGTCCTAATCTGCTCGGGACTGCGCCAAAACGCCCCACCGAAGGCCGCACCCAAGGCCGCGCTTACCGCCAAGTCCACGCCGTTCAAGTCGTACTGCTGAGCCAGTTGGTTGTAATCCTGATGTTCGAGGATGAATTTGATACCCTCGACTTCGGCCACATTCGTCCCGGCATTCGCCGCAGCGCCATACGCCATGGACATACCGCGACTCGCACCGAGAACCGCCGGAAGCCGCATACCTATTGCGTTCATCCCGAACGACACCAGGCCGGCATTGATAGCCGTGTCGCGGTCTACGCCCTCATCCATCAGGCGATTCGTCTCATCGATGCCCACGTCAGCGCCGAAAGCCAGTGCGCCGCCGGCGACGCCGCCCGCCAAACCGTAACCAATTGCCTTCGGAAGCGTCTTGAAAAGCCCGTAGACAATCTGAGAAGCCGTACCCATCGTTTCGGGATCGACCTCAAAGTGAACCTTGTTGTAATCGCGAATATCCCGGGCGGCCTGATCCATGACCGCCTTTTGCCCCTCCCACCAGGCGCGGGTTTCGTCCCTGCCCATACGAGAGAGAACATCGGCCCCGGTGTTCTTAAAAGCTGTGATAGCGGAGCTCGCCGTCTGTAGCACCGCAGCGGGAATGCCCTTCCACGTATCGCCAAGCCCTGAGAAGACGCCGAGAGGCATATTGACGCCCGGAAGCGGACGTTCCTCAAACACCTTGTCCTTCAGATCGAGCATGACGCCGGGCTCATTGCGCAGGAAGTAACGGCGCAGTCGATCTGCCTCAACCGACGACAGTTTCCGCCCCGGGGTGTAAACGTCCTTCCCCTCAGCATTCCGAGACCATACACCCCCCGCCACACCGTCCTGGCCGCTGTAAATCGACTGATCCGAGAAAGTCGGATGATTCGGCTTTTTGTATTTATCGCCCAAGTGACCGCGCTCATCCTCAGACATCGTGCCGGACTGCAGCTCTTTCCAGGCACCGCGCAAGTCGTAGTCGTAAACGTCCTTTTCGCGGCGATTCTCTGTCGCCCATGCCTGATATTTTTCTTCATCATCAGGCGACAAAACGGTATTGAACTTATCCGAATAATCCTCCGAGAATGCATCGCGCGGACCAACGGCATCCGTGCCCCAGCGGTTAATTCTCGCCTGCCGCATCTGCTCTTCGCTCATCTGCGGTTGCTGAGAGGACGGGGTATAGATTTCAGAAAACAGCATTGTTATTCCTTCGTCTTCACTAAATCGAACGTATAAAGGGAGCCGTCGTCACCAAACACTGATTCCCCGTTAAGCATCAGGCTGTAGGTCACACTGCCGTCTGAGTTCACCTTTTCAGTCTGCAAGGCGAGTTTCGGCATTTTTGCGGCCAACTCTTCGCCGGTCATCGCTAAACCGCTGACGTAGAACGTGCCACGGGCTTTTTTGACTTCTTGCGCCTGAGTATCTACGAGATCGCCCAAGTCTTCTGAGTAAATGGCTGACGACTTAATCCCCTTCGGCATCACGGCTTTCTTGCCGTTGTACGCTTCAACATCGCCACCGACGGCCGCAGCTATGGCACCCTCAATGCTTCCGGAATCCGCCCATTGCTGATAAGCCAAAATGCCGCGCGCCAATTCCACCGTATCGGCCCGGGCCGCGTCCGACTTAAACAGCCCCTGCGTCCCATCGTTGTCCGGATTGATAGTTGCGTAAAGCCGTGCCACATTGCCGGTTTCCACTGCCGGATCATCTTTGACCTGCTTTTCGGCGATGAGCTGCAGCCCTCGAAGGTACATTTCTCCGGAAGTAATGCCGCCGTCACCCGGCGTTATGTCAAATCCGGCCATCGCCACGGCGTACTTTTTGTCACTCGCCTTCAGCTGATCCGACACCATCCGGATGCCGTTCGGCCCCACAGCGTTTGCAATCTGAGCTAAGAGACCCACCTTGCCATCCACGTCCGCTGCATTGAGCGCCGTCACCAGCCGCGCCGACTCATCTTTAGAGAGAATGCGAGGCGCCCCACCCCAATCTCTTGCGACGCTCTCAGCCTGAGCCACGCGTTCGCCAAGCTGAGCCATCATCTTGTCCGGAATCTCAAAATTCAGCGGTTCATAGCCAAATTGTTTTGTGGCAATGGCAGCACCCACCGGATCAGCGGCCCGGAGTTTCACAATTTCCTGGGCCGCCTTCACACGAGCGTCATACAGCTTGCGGTCATCGGCATAGGACGGGGAGCCCGGAACCGGCTTCGCATTTGCGAGGTCATGCTGAATCTGCTCATTGTCCATGAACTGATAGGTATAGACCGCCGTATTCGTATCGAAGGCCGCCTTGTAATCGTTGTAGCGTTCTTTGCCTGCTTTCTCGCCAAACGCCCTGACGAAATCCTCTTCGGACAATTCGTTCTCGTCATAGCCCTGATCTGCCGCCGTCTTCACCGAATTCTGTACGGCCGTCCGCAAATCCGCCTGAGCCGCCGCCCGGTTCTGTGCCGCATAGGAATAGGCGGCCGAGAAAAGCTCGACCTTCTGCGCCTGATTGAGCCCGTCAATCGCCGGGATGCCGGTACGATGCCCGGGCTTCAGGGACTCTTTGATGAAGTCTTTCTTGTTCAGCATCGTCTCGCCGACGGAGCCGGCGAGCATCATCGCGAGCGGCTGTTTAGCCTGTTGCCACAGCTGAGTCCCGATCTTGGCCGCCACGTCATTGCCGATGGAGCCACGGTTGTTCTGAAAGTCCGTCAAGGCCGCCACAGCGTCATCCTGCCCCCACGTGTTATAGCGCTGAGCCTGAGCCATATCCCAGTAACCTTCGCGCAAGGCTTTCGTCTGTTCCTCACCAAGGCCCTGCATTTTGGCAAGGGCCGTGATTTCATCGTCAAGGCTTTGATAGGACGCGCCGCAGTAGTCTTTGTTGCCGTAGTTCTGCCCGATGCTTTCCACAAGCGAATCAATACGGGCTTTAGACGTTCCGATGTGCCAGGCGTCCCGCTGACGGCTCATCCACTGCATAGACTGCCCCTGAGCCGACCGGAGACGATCCTGAATGCGGGACTGCACCGCCTCACGAGCCCAAGGTGACAAACTGCCGAGAATGTCGTCGGCATCCTTCTTGAGTCCCTGCATCGCGCCGTCGTAGGCGTCTACGGCATTCTTACCCTTCTGATTGAAGTAGCCGGCTTCCGGATCATAGAGGCGACTTTGCACCGCTTCCATGTACTTCATTTCGGCTTCATCGCTTTCGGCCTTGATATTCCGAGCCGCAATCGTCTGAAGTGCCTTGCCGGCATTGTTGGCGAAGTCCTGCAAGGGCTGCTTAGCATCCTGCATCAACTTCGCGTAGTTAATCGTCTGATTCGGAAGTTGGGCCCCCTGCCGCCCTGTCTGTCCGGAATCCACAACGGACGGCACGCCGCCCTGATACATCGGAACCATCGGCATCGTGCCTTCTCCTAATAGAGTTTGGCGCCGTTGAAGACGCCGTACTGGAACGCCGGCGCCGCCTGAGTGCTACCCAGCATCGGAATCTTTGCGCCGCCTACTTCGATAGTCGGCGTCTGTTTGAGCGTGAGGGAGTCGCCCGGCTGAGCAAATTTCTTCGTCGCCGCAGTCTGCGTCCCGTTATTGCCGGCATCCTTGAAAACGCCGTTGGCGGACATGAGCATGTAATTACTGCCGACCTGAGACGCTGTATTGAGAATGGACGTAGCGAAGTTCAGACCAACGCTCTGCTTTGAGGCTTCCGCCATCAGCGCCTGCCCCTCATAGTTCGCCGCCTGCATCCGGTAACCCCAGGCGTTCCGGACGGCGTTTTCCTTCATCTGATTCTTTTCCATTTCCTTGACAATATCGGTCGAAGCCTGCACTTCCGCTGCCGAACCTTCGCCTACTGCCACACCGTTCGCCGCCAAGGCCGCCCGCTGAGCCGACTTCACCTGCCCGGCTTCCATCGTTTTTCGCACTGTCGCGGACTCATTAGCCCGCAAGACAGCCTGCGCCTGCAGTTCCATAGACTGCGCATTGATCCGGGCAATATTGGCCTGAGCCTTCGCGATAGAGTTCTGATGCCGGGCAACGCTCATGCCGCCAAAAGCGCTCATAAGGCCCGCCGCAGCCTGCATCCATAACGTTCCGTACCCTGCCTGAGCCGGCGTGAGACCGGCGCTTCCTGAAGTTGTCGGAGTTGTTGCCATAAAAAATCCCCCTGATTGTCCGCACCCTAAGACAGGTCAGGGCGCATACGCGCAGGGGGAAAAGGCGGCGACATAAGACCGCCCACGGTTCTCAGGAGAGATTCGTTACTGTTGCGCCGCCATCATGCCTTGCACCACCTTTCCGGCCATCGTCGAACCATCCGCCGGCACCTTGCCCAGTTTGGCGAGAGAGTCCACGCCCTGAGCCATCTGGGCTTGCTGCGCCTGCTGCTGCATCGCCTGATTCTCTGCTTCCACGGCCTGCATCGCCTGCTCAGTCGGCACCACTACCGACGGAGCCACGCTGAGGTAATCGGCGTATTCGTCGGCCGCCGCGAAGGGATCAATCTTCTTTATCACCCGATTGTCGTACTGAGCGAGATTGCCGATACGCATCAGGTACTGATCGAGGCTATTGGCCCGCAGCGAGCGTTGCGCCCGGCTCAACATCGACATGTAGCGGATTTTCAGCTGTTGCCCCTGCAGTTCCGGAGGCGCCGGCGGCAATTGTCCGGCACGGGCGAGGATGTTGAAAGCTCGTTCAATGAGGGACTTCAGCACCTCGTTATTGAGACGGGACAGCACCGGCCCCAGGAGCATCAACTTTTCCTCATTGCGCCGCGCCACTTCTTCGGCCGTCATCTGATGCTTGTTCGCGGACGACACCATCAGGAACATATCGACACAGAACGCCTGATTGATACGCTGACGAATATCCTGCATATCCGCCGCCAGGGCCGTGAGATCAGGTCTAACCGCCCAAGCACTCTGCACCTGATTCGCCTGAGACGGCATATCAATGAAGTTTCGGCCGCCAGGCAGGAAATCAAGTTCAGATTCCTTCGCGGATACCGGGAAGATCAACGGTGGGTTCACCGCGTAATCAATGGCGTTCCCCTTCTGCAGGCACTCGTGATGCAGCTGTTTTGTATCGCCGATAGCAATGATGCCTGGGGCTTCTTCGGAATAAACGTCCGAAGCGTTCGCACCCCAGCGTCCCACAACCGCCGGAAATTCGTTGTAGCCTGACTCCTGGAGAATTCCGTCTTCGCCTTCGTCGCAGTCAATCTGCAACACCACCATCCGCCACGGCATATTGAGATTGTCTTTCTTAGTGCGGTCACGATCAAAGCGCGGCTCAATGGCATGAATGCACTTGAAGGACTTATCTGGGCGGCCCTGATCGTACGCGTCCCGCACGGCCTTAGAACACTTGGCACGGCCATACTGCTCAATCATCTGCGCCGCCGTCATAGAGAAACGACGGTAAACCGTATTGGGACGATTACAGGCATCTACGCCAATGCAGTACTCGCCGCAGACCAACGGATAGCAGTGGAAACCAGCCTTAGCGTCCTCCACGATAATCATCGCGCACGTCCCGTAGACGCCGACCTCACGCCAACCGTGGTGCAACGCCTGATAGACGTTTGTGCTTTCAAACGCCATTTCCAAAATGCGCTGCACACGGTCGAGATAAACTTTTACCTCGTGGCTTTCGTCCAAATCAGGCGTTCCCGTCGTGAGCGCGAACCACTGCGTCGAAGGATCGTTCATCCCCGACTGTAGCCCGGACGACAGAATCGTCGCCGCGTACGTCGCCGCATTGTCGTAGATTTTGTTCCACCGACTACGGGACTGATTCTTAACATCCGTCCCCAGGAAACGCCCACTTGCCGGCGTTATGTGGCGTGAAATCTCAAGCCACTGAGATTCGTAGGGCTCACGCTCATTGCAGAGCACCACCCAGCGCCGCAGGATTGTTTCACGCAAGTCCTTACCGTCGCTCATGGCTTACCCCAACGTAGAACCACCGCCTAAGCTCATCTGATTCTTATTGACGCCGCCGGCCCCGGACAGAAGCGTAGACCCGCCGGACAAACCGCCGTCCTGATTCATCGAGAGAATGCCGGACACGTCCGCCCGATTCTGTTGCTGGCGCCGGGTAGCCTGCGCGGACTGTTCCGCCTGCTTTTTAGCGTTCTCTTCCGCCTGACGCGTTGCGCGATCTTGTGCTTTCGCCTGCTTATTGGCTGAGTACATCGAAGCGGCCGTACCCGCCGCAGCCACTGCCGCCATACCAACCATTGCCGCCGTTGTTGCACCTGACATTGTTATTTCCTCCGAGTGAGAAGATGTTCGTATTCGCCCGTAAACTCAGGTTCACAGTCTTCCGGGACCGCTTTCTGAGTCGCATAAATCATGGTGATCGTCGTGTCTTGAAGCGCGTGATAGGCCACCTTGCGCCCCGCCATGCCCCGTAGCACCGTGTAGCCCGACGCCCGATGAGACTCGCTATCCGCGCGAATCACCACATCACCGCTGATGATGACCACCGTCGGCACCTTGATAAGGGCTGAGGTAAGCAGCACCCCGGCCGCGATTCGACACGTCCTCACATAGCAGCCGGCATGGATAAAGTGATCCGTCGGCACGTCCGCCGGCGGCATCGTTTCGTTGAACGCCTCAAGGGCTTTCACTTCGGCAATCCCTGCCGCCGTTGTCGGAGGCAGTTCGCCGCGAGATTGCAGTGCCGCCGTCATAACTGCACCTGGAAAACCGTGTTGACGGGCGTATAGAGGCGCCGGCACAGTTCCTCAAACCGAGAACCGCAGCGCGTCCCTACCATCAGCACCTGGGCGCCGGCCTCACGGGCCACCTTCTCGGCCTCACGCAGAAGCCGCAGTCCCGCCGTGCCCTGTCGGTGCTCTTTGGCGAGAAAGATGGATTCCACGGACGCGAGCACTTCCTGATAGTGCGGGATGCGATGGATCATGACATTGACCCCGCCGACAATGCGTCCGCCGTCAAAAACACCAACCGGGATAAAAGCCCCTGCCTTTTCGGCCGCAATGTACTCATCGGGATTCGGCGCGCCACGCATGAAAGGACTTCCGCTTTCTTCTGCGTAGTCCTTGATAATCTGCTGAAATTCAGGGCGTGCGAACGTTTCCGCCCAAGTCGTTCTACGTATTTCCATAGCGCCTCCTATGCCAGCATGATCGGCGCAGAGTCAGGAAGTACGCGCACGTAAAACCCCGGTCGAGCCGGGGTTCCTTTTACTTACCCGTCTTGACCCAGCGTACGAGTCGTTCGTAGGCAGTGGTAATTTTTCCCAGCGCGAAAGGCCAGGCTACGAGGGCTACCCACGGTGGCAGAATAAGAAGAGGTTCCCAAAAATGAGCATCTTCTTCAAGCGCACGGCCGAGTTCTGTAATCCAAAAGAAAAGTCCCCCCGCTACATCCCGGCACGCGTAGCTGTACTCACCCCATGCGACTAGATCTACGATACGCCCAAATTGGCTGCACGTGATTCCCGCCGCAATGACCACATACTCAATCGTACATAATATCGCGAGCAATCCGGCCACGCGCCGGGCGGGAGTGGTAAATCGCTGTAATAACTTCATTGCGGGGCCCCGAGTTATGGGGCCCCGTATTTTACATGCCCTTGCTTCTATAGCCGCGCCTCAATCAGACAATTACAGGCAATCCGACAACATAAGGAACCATTCCGTCTCGTCGGTATTGAAGCAGGTTGTTCAAATTTTTCTGAACAATTTCATTGCTTTCATTGTTCTTCAACCAACGCTTGACAGCCCAGAAGTACCTGGGGTTAAATACCCCTGTTAGCGAGCCAACAAGCTCAACCGTAAACCCGCGCTAGACACAAAAATTTACACACGGCCACCACATGAGCAATGACGGGTGAATTTTACTAAACAACGGTGATATTGAGCCGTAAAGTCTTGCCAGCTTCTGCCAGTGTCCATAAAAGTTCACTGTTGTGATGGTTAAGGTAGCTTCCAAACAGGTATCTTGTTTGTAATTGAACAGTTGCCCCTGTATCTAGCCTTGTTACGTTTATCTTTTTATCAATTAGGCTGGGACAAGAAAGAGATGTTCCTGTGTTCTGGGGATCCTTGACACAATACATAAAATCAATTTTTGCGCCGGAAATATACTGGTTGTCAAACTCTGCATAGGCAAAGATATTATCTGGACCACGCGCAACTATTTTTATCGTATGCGTGGCATACATAACAAAGCTCACGCTCACGCTTACCGATCTGCTAGGCATCGTGAAATAGTATGTAGTCCCTGAGCCTGATACGCTCACGCCACTGGCTGATACGCTGGCAACCTCATAACCTGTGGACGGACTCACATAAATGTAAACACGCGTGCCAGCCGTTGCGCTGTAGGTGCTTAGGCTAGCCGTTCCGCCTGTGCCAGCGCTGAGACTGATTGAATAGGTTGGGGCAACGTAGGTAAACATGACGGATACCGTCACATTTTGCGCAGGCATTTTAAATGTACGTGTGTAGCCACTGCCTGAAACAGTCGCGCCGGGTACTGATACCGAGGAAATTACATAGTTCGAATACGGGCTGATGCTGATTGTTACCGTTTCACCTTCGGCGGCATATTGCTTGTTAACCGAGGCCGTGCCGCCTGATCCGGCTGAAACGGTAATGCGGAACGTGGGGCGGCTTCCGAGAATGGCTTTATTCAGCATACCTTCCCCCGCATCTCTGGTTTCAACTGACTGCGCTTGATTTCACTCTCATAAGAGCGCTGGCAGTGATCTTTGTCAAAGAACAAAATCCCGTCGATCAACACTTTCGGCCACTTGTAATCACCCTTGACGTAATGCCGCCATGCCCGGCTAGAAAGCGTTTCATCAGCCCAGCCGCCCATGAGTGTGTTCAAAAGCTGATCCAACCCTATTAGAACCTGCTTTAAATAAGCCCGCATGATTACACCTCAGCCTGAGTGCTGTAATCGGCGGGCTTAAATTCAATCTTCATGCCCTTAATGGCGTTCTTGTCGGCGGCCTCATTGATCGCCTTTTCATACTCCCATTTTTGCCGATACCCGTCATTGGCCGCCGCCGTGATTTCATCCGCGAGAATGTGCACCTGTTCAGCGGTTAACCGCTGATACTTGTTGTCGTAATCCCTGAACGTAATCGCTGCCTTCGGCTGTTTGTCCGCCATGCGGTCTAGTCCAACGATATCCATCATGGCGCGGCTGTTGCCGTTAGCCCTAAAGCCCATCGAGCTGGTGAAGTATCCGGCCTCATTACGCCACAGCAAATAGACCGCCTCAAGCTCCGTTTTCTTCGCCTCTTTCAGATCATCCAGCGTAGGTTCGGGGTCAGGCCGCTCGGTGTAGGCCACGCCGTTTTTCGGCCAAAACTCGCTCGGCTTGCCCTCGACCTCCCCGAGCCGCTTGTTCTCATTCTTTTGAATCGCCATACGGACTTCCCACTCGCTGTGGTAGTCCGTGCCGTTATATGTGTAAAAGACCTGCATCCCTTACTCTCCGAATTTCTGAAAGTTTGCCACCCCGAACGTGCCGTACCATGCAAGGGTTACTAAGCCCTTCGCTAGCGTAGGGCTCGACCCGCTCCACGCCCAAGCGCTCCCGAGCGTGATGGTTGCCGAGCCGTTAAGCGCAACGACCGTAATCCAAGCCATGCTCGCCGAGCCGTTCGCAACCGTCAGCGAACCTCCCGAGGCAAGATTCATTGAGCGTGCAGACTTGTCGTTAACAGTGCTTGCCGTAGCGATGGCCTCTGATGTTGTGAGTGTTCCGGCGTTGCCGCTTTTCGGAATAAGCCCGTTAGTCACAGCCGTCAGCCCCGACGTCTTCACCACAGTGTCCGGAATCACGTCGTCAACGAGCTTGCCGTTGTTCCCCGTGTCTCCGAATAACTTTCTGAAAAACCAAGGTAACGCC
>ERZ1034865.284-NODE-284-length-34558-cov-21.054111_pt1 | contig 34558 bp, 48 predicted proteins | sample MGYA00520632_ERZ1034865 | MGnify/ENA primary metagenome ERZ1034865 (study PRJEB33766, sample SAMN09781738) | gut metagenome | biome: gut microbiome | host: Homo sapiens | place: Madagascar | study: EMG produced TPA metagenomics assembly of the PRJNA485056 data...
CTACCTTTGACTTAATTATGCCCAATTTCTGACCCTGCTGCAGTAATGACTTATACGCCAATACTCCGTCTGATTTATCACCCTTTTTAAAATTCATTTCGTCGTCCTCCTTTTGATTATAGTAAGGTCTGTAATAACCGTTGACTTTGCCACTTGTGCGACTGTATTGTCTGTATGCAACTACACTATAGTCTGCACTGTCGCTTCCTGTGTTGCCCTCTATCGTATAAATATAGCTGCTGTCAACTGCATACACATATCCGATGTGATTGCTATAATATTTATCTTGTCCCGGCACTCTGCCTATACCGTTCCATGTAAATACAACGATGTCGCCAGCTAGTGGCCGTGTACTACCTGCACTATACTCACTTTCATACCATGTGCCTTTTAGTCCTGCCGCGATGCTCTCGCGTGGGATTGAGCCAGCACCGTCAGACTTTACAATATACTTGCCCAAACCGTTTACCTGGTTAAATAGCCAGCTTATAAAAACCGCACACCAGTTTACACCGTAGTAGTCGCTTGTACGGTTGTAAAACCACTTGCGGTATTTGCTTCCGTTGTTTCCTATTTGGCCTTTTGCAATTCTTGTTAATTCGTCAATTACTGACATTTGTTATCACTCCTAATTTTCAGCGGCACAATATGCTGCTTTTATTTTTTCTTAACCTGTTTTAATTACAGAGAATTGTTATTTGTCGCATTTAATCACTCACCTCTAGTCTAAGCTGTAAAACGCTTGATAATGTGATACAAAGACTTGTGCAGTTGACTGCACAAACAGACCAATCGCATTAAGACTAAAGTCTTTGCCTGCTGTAGGTCTACGAGCAATGAGCCACAAGTCTTGCCACTTGTTACTCTCTGCCAACTGCCAATATACATTGCTTGCGGTGCCTGATGTCAGGTTGCTTGCTACAACACTCGCAGGATGTATGTAGTCGCCGTTAACATTTAATCTCCAACAAGGCACGATTTTGGCACTGCCGCCTTGTGCCAATAAGGCACGTATCTTTATTAACACAAGCTTGTCCCCGTCAACGTCAAGAGTTATTGCTTTTGAAAGCTTGCCATATGCTCCAAGTGCACCATTGCTCGTAAATGTCAAGTTTGCGTTGTCAACACCGATAGTACCTGCGTTGACTTTTGACCAATTTGCCGTATCCTTGAAATTTTTTGCATTGAGCATAATGTTGTTTGCTTGGTTTGGGTAGCACATAAGTGATGTTAGGTTATCTTGATTTTTGCTTATTGCCGCCGTAACAGCGGCAATATCACTTGATAAGTCAGATATACCTTTATCCATCGTATTTAAGTTATCCGCATTAAGCGGTGTTGTGTATGTGTTTGTCCAATTTACTCGTGTGTAGTTTGTCATTGTATCGCCTCCGAATCATAACCTGTTTGTATTTTTTCGCCCTCCGCTGAAAATTCATGCGTCAAGTTTACTATGCCTGTTACCCTGTCCTTTAGCACAAAGCTGTTTACGTACTGTACATCCCCTGTACTAAATCCTGTTGCAATTTTAACCTTACTTCCGAGTTTTACATCTTTTGCAAAATTATCGTCTATCTTGAGTGAAAACGGGCGGTAGCAGTAATCAGAAAACAGTAATCTGCTTGTGTTTTCATCTGCCATATTACTACCCAACACACTTACAGTTGAACTGTTGTTGCAACAGTTGACTATTATATTATCTTTGCAGTAGTAACAACTTGGTTGCTTAAATGTTGATTTGCGCCCCCTGACATATTGCTTGTTACCGCCATAGCTCAACACTATAATATCGAAATACTGTGTTTCGTACTCTTCAAATGACAAACTTTCGTATGTAGATATGCTTACAGCGTTGGCATTGTTGCCTTTAATATCAACAACATAGTACACACCTTTTTCATTTATATAGCCAAAGCAATTCGTAAGTTCGCAAATTGCTTTGAGCACATCAAGTGCTAGTAAATTACCCTTACATTTATTTTCCACTAATGACGCACTTAAATTAAGTGCTATTTTGTCGTTTCCGTTGCGCCCGTGAAGGTTATAATACTGCAAGTCGCTTAGCTGTGAAGATAATATACTTGATGTTAAATCTGTAATTTTTCCGTCAGGTGAATGCAACGCAAAATTATAAAACCATGTATATACATTTTTGTTGCCTAAGATATACAAGTCATCATATGCTGTGGCCTTAACAATTTGCCTATTGCTCTGCCTCTCCGCTGTGTCGATAGTACCTGTGAAAAAGTATCTGCCGCCTAGTGACCGTAACGGGTGCATACCAGGATAAATTTTGTCGCCTGGGGTTAATGTATCACTAGGATAAATAGCCTCGTCTGCATACCATTGCTCTGTCGCAACAACCTGAATACGCTTGCCCTGTATGCTGTCCGGCAGTATGCCGATTAGCTGTATCTCACAGCTAGTTGCAATACATCCACCAAGATTAAAATTACCGTCGCATAGTGAGCGAGTTATAACCATACTTTCAGCGACGATATTTTCGCTTTTAATCGTGTCATGGTCGTTGTTCGGAAAGCGTATTTCAAGCAGTCTGTTTATTATTTCTGCCATACGACACCTCCTTAGTATTCGATAAACTCAAATGAAATTGGCTCGTATACAATACTTGTACTTGATATTTTCCTGACTGTATAGCTAACATCGGTCATGTAAAAGTAGCCCGTGATATAACTATTTGTTTCATCGTTCCAGTATGTGATTTGATACTTACGCTCTGTATTGCTTACAATACCGCTTGCCATTGCTGCTTGTAATTGTTGCTTTTGCACCAGCGTAAGCCCTGGCACAGTTGTAAACTTAATTGTTGTTTTGTGATTTGGCGATGTAGTCCTTTGTAGAGTATTGTTATTATCACGATATGCCGCAAGTTCTGTGCGTTGATACGGCAACACTTCGTATGTACTTAATTGTATGTACTCATGCGGCAGTATCTTTCCACCAAAAGCTAATAAATACCCACTGAACGCCATAAAACCACCTCCTTATTGTGTTGCAAAAGCCGACTTGCCGCCGTGTCTGTTTTGATATATTCTGTCCCTGCGTACAACCGTCTTGTGCAAAACTTCGCCGTCAACTTCTAATGATATATGTATATCACCGCCGCCATTTGCATTAACATTTACTTCCTGTAATGCTTCTTTCACCGCCTGCTTCATCGTCGACAATGGCGATACAACCTCGGCTTCACGCTTATTATCACCGAGAACTGCAAGAAATTCGCCGTAGCTAGCAGGTACCACTGTACCTGTTGCAAACTTTGGTATTGTGATTCTTTGTGGCATTTTGCTTATTTTGAAGCCTAGCCCGAGTGTGTCGGGTATGCTGTTTTGAATATTAGATATTGCGGTTAAAAAGTTATTAACAAAAGTTTCTGTGTTGGCAAGAAAAATATTCATTGGGGTTTTAGTGTCTTCCGCAATGCGCATAAACGCATCTGAAAAGATTTTACTTATTGAGCGTAGTTGACTTCTGATAATGTCAAGCATTTGCACAATGCACCTCGAAAGCCTATTACCTGATTCGTCTATGCCGTTAATTAGACCCTGGACAGCAAACACGCCCGATTGATACGTTTTCTTAGATGGCGAGTGTTCGTCTAAGCCTTCCTTACCATTCAACGAGTTAAGATAGTACGAAGCTGTTTCAAGTCCTTTCTTTTTCACTTCGTTTTTATACGCATCAATACCCTTTGACATACCAAACACAATGTTTTTGCCACTGTCTTTTGCGTACATTTCCAATGATTGCAACGATTTCCACTGCGAATTTTGTACATCCTCGGCACTTATCAGTCCTGCATTATATGCCATAAGCACTGCCGCTGCATCTGAATAATTTCCATTTACGACAGCTTGCATTTTTGCTAAGTCATCACTATTTAGTTCAAGTTGTGCTGTACTTGAACAAACATTGTTATACTCTTTTTCTGCGTCTTCAAGCGCACTTTTAAGTTTGTTATATTCTTCCTTTAAATCGCCAACGGTTGAATTTCGTCTTGGCTCTTTTATGCCTTTACTTTGCCAAGTATAAAAACCTGGTAAATTCAAGTCGTCTTCACCAAAATTCCATTCCTTTTTCCAATTGTCAAAGTCTTTCTGTGCTTGTCTATATGCAGCTGCCGCCTTTGAGACTGTCTGTTGAGATTTAACAAGGGCTTGTGTATTTTCCTGCGCAAGCTCTGATAAAGCCTGTGATCCTGCAAGCTGTTTGTATTTATTAATCAGACCATCAAGTTTTCCAACGATTTCATCAATGTTGCCATTAATTGTTAACTTGCCGTTTTCGTCTTTTTTGATGTAATTATTCCAAGCTTCTTCAAATTCCGGATACTTTTCTGAAAAATAATCTCCTATAGTCTTCAATTCAGCCTGTTCCCCAGGCGTTAGGTTTGCCTTTTGTAGTAATTCATCAAGTCGCTTTTTATAATTGTCTATGACCCTCATATCTGCAGAAGTGTTCTCTAGCGATGTTTGTATACCGTCGCAAAGCTCGTTAACTTCATCCTTACATGTTGTTATGGTATCGACATAGCCTTGCATTTTTTCGGTCGCTTCATCAAAGCCAAGAATTTCAAAGCGCTTAGCTTTTGCAGCTTCCATCGCTGAAACAAGAGCAGTAATTGTCCCTGCAAGTATGCCGACTACAGCGATGGCCGGATGGGCTTTTAGCACATTTAAAAATGTTGACAATGCCCCCTTAACCTTATCAATACCACTTGCTATAGCTTGCCCGGCCTTAAATACTGCAACTGCAGTGCCAAGCCCTATTATTGCTGCCGCAAGTGTATCTATAACATTAGGGCTAATAGAATCTATTATGTCGCCAAGTAGATTTAGTGCCCCTGCAAGTGCCTCGACAAGTGCAGGTACAGCCTTTTCTATTGTCCATTTAGCAAGTGGTAAGAGTACATCTTTGTATGCTTGCTTTAGCTTATCTCCGCAGGCTTTTAGCAGCTTGCGGAATGCCTCGCCTAGGTCTGCTACAGCTGTAACAAGTGGCGTAAGGTCAAGCTTTTCTAACCAATCCAGCTGGATTTTTGACATATCCTTTAAAAAGTCTGTTATGTCCTCAACAATGCCGAGGATAGCTCCCCATATTCTTTCGCCGTTTTTGTTTTTGTCCCAGGCTTTTTTTATTTTTTCCCGCAGTGTTTTAGTTGCATTGTTACAGTTGGTAATAATGTTTAGTATATTGGTCCATATCCTTTCGCCTGTACCATTGTTCCACACTCTGCGGAAATCTCTTGCAACAACATTGATAAGCTCAATAAGGCTATTCCATTTATCTATAATAGACTGTACAACCTTATCTCCTAAGCCAGCCTTATTCCACGCTTTTGTGAATGCACCTGCAATATCACCCACAATATCAAAAACATTACCTAAAAGCTTTTTAATGTTATTGATAACCTTTTCACCTGTACCATTATTCCACACCCGTTTCCACGAATCCGCAACAGCTGTAAGTGCAGTTTTCACCTTATCAAGTGCCTTAGAAATACTGTTAAGCAACTTACTTGTACGCTTTTCAAGCTTTCCTGTTGTATCATCAATAGCGTTTGCCGCCGCATTTGCCGCTTTTTGAGTAGGGACTGTATCGTCTGCTGTAGTCGTTGCAGCGTTTGAATTGCTACTTAAAACATTCAGCTTGTCAAATCCTGCAAGGTTGTTTTTAATATCTTCTGTTTTGTCTGCAACATTGCCAAGCTGTTTTGTCGTTGATTTTGCCTCGTCTGTAAGTGCCGACATCTCAGACGACATATCTGCACTGCTGCTATTGGCAGAAGAAGAATAACCAAACACCTGCTCTGTAAATGATTTGAATTTTTCCGACGCTGTTGTAAGCTTTGAAATTATAGTGTTTAATGATTTAATTATCGGGGTAAAAACATTAATAAGTCCTTGTCCAAGGGTTGCTTTTAGACTGTCAAAACGCAGCTGTAAAACCCTTGTTTGGTTTGCCCAACTGTCCTGCGTTCGGGCAAAGTCACCCGTTGCATTAGCAAGCTGGTCTTGCACAAATGCAAAGCGCAACGAAACCTTTTCAGCTTCCGTCATTTTTGCTGTAGTTTTGCTGTAACCTTTAGCGAGTGCATAGCTGTCAAGAGCTGTTTGCGTCATTACTATGCCCAAGTCTTTTAATGTTTCTGTTTCGCCCGAAAATACAGATTTAAGCTTTGTATAGGCTTCGTCTTGCCTGATGTTGTAAAACGATGCAACATCACCGGCAAGCCCTGTCAATGCTGTTGACATTTCATATGCCTGCTCCTCTGTAAAACCAAAAGCCTCCGCCATTGAGCCGAAAGTACCGACATATTTTTTGGCCATTGTCTCAGATAAACCAAAAGAGCTTGCCGCACTTTTGGCCCATTTGTCGACCTGCTTTGTCATTGCGGGAAATGTTACATCAACAACATTTTGCACTTCCTCCAAGTCAGAACCCAGTTCTATACATTCCTTGCCGAAATTAACAAGGGCAGCCAAGCTTAATGCTGCAGCTGCCGCCTTTGCAAGGTCGCTGAACATATTTTTAGCCTTGTCAACGCCCTTTGCAATCGTAGAATTTACCTTTGTGAAGCCGTTATTTATTCCTGTAACATCAAGCTTTGTATCGAAATTTAAATATCCGTCAACTGCCAAATGACAATCACATCCTTTCTGTGAAATAAAAATGGGTATAAAAACAGCACACACCCGAAGATGTACGCTGCTGGGGACTGGTATTCGGTTGTTATAGTGCAAAAATTTACGCTAAGTTGTCAATAAATTCCAGTTCTTCTTTAAGCTCTTGCTCTTCTTCCGCTGTGAGTTTTGGTTTTAAGTCGATAAGCTCTCTGTGGGTAATATAAAATTCTCTTTCGTACTTATCAAGTTTTTTACCTTTTGCTTTTTTCGCTCGAATGCTCATAACCTGTGAATACAGACCGTCCCCAACCTCGTTAAAAAGGCCAAGAAACGACCACCAGTGCAAATAATTAACAGACCTTATCTCGTAGCCGGCAACCTTGTTAAGAGCAGGAAATATTAGTTGTTCGTCTTGTTCCCAATCCATAAGCTTTTTAGGTGACTTTTCCTGCTTTGGACCATCTCCGCAATCTAGGAACCACACAGCTCTTTCGATTGCGGCATCGATGTTCTGCGGTATCTCTTTGTACAAGCATTTGAGGCATACCATACATTTAGCAAAATCATCAAGCTGTGGGTCATTAAACGCCTGCAGTATAAGCAGGGCAACACGATAGTCGGAATTGATTTCGTATGTCCTGCTGTCTACTGTAAGGCTTGTCGGTAAAACGCCTATCATTACGCTTTAGGCAGCTGGTCAGTGTATTTCTTTACACCTTCTGCCATTTTCTTGGTTGCACTTTCGATATCGTGTGAAATAATTTGTAACAATGCGTTGAAGAAGCCAAGGAACATAGGCTCACCATTAACAGGCGACAAACAATTTGCTGTGCCAAAAGCAGGTGTAGAAACATCTGTACCAAAAACATAATTCAGCTGTTCCTTCACCTCCTTGTCAATTTCGGATAATTCCGTAAACGCATTGTCAGTTGTTGCGTTATTGGCTCGATTTGACAGCTCTGCAAAAATAGCTTTTGCCTTATCTGCTCTGTCAAAAATGCCATAGTCAGCAGTGTTTATTTTAACAACATTGCTCTCATCTCCATTAATGGCGTATGTCTTAAGATTTTGATTAAAATTTATACTTTCCACAGTTATCGCCCTTTCTTATACAGTAGCTGTAAATGTTGGCACCTTGTCTACAATAGTTGCAGTGCCCTGCTTGCGGTTACCATCAAAACTAATGTTGTATGGTATATTAACGCCACCCTGAGGGCCACCGTATGACTGTGGCTTAACAATGCAATCCTCAATCCAGGCATCGTAAGGACCTGTTGTTTTATCAACAAGCACTTCAAGAATTTTTGTTTTGCATTCGTCGCCTGTCAGACGATTTAACGCAATGTTTTTAATTTTTGCATAAATGCTATCATCTGTGTTTGCATAATAAGTATCTACAGCTGCACTTGGTTCATAACCCTTATCGTCTGTAACTGTTTCATCAAGGATATTCTTGATAGTGTCCGTGTCAGGGTTAAGCTCTACGCTCATATCCTCTACATCTCTGCCTATTAAAAACCAACTAGGCTCTTTGCTGCCAAAACTTGCGTCAATAAAGTGCATTAGGTAGCTTCTTTTAAGTTTGCCCTTGTTTTCTGTCTCTGCCATAATTAAAATTCCTCGCTTTCAAAAATTTTGTATTGTGCTGTTATTTGCATTTGATACATAACATTACTGTTTAAATTGTCGTTCGGTATTTCGTAAAGCATACCGTTGGCACAGGTTATTTTTGTAAGCTCACCTGCAAGCTCATTGTCGCCAACCGTAACGGTCAGCATTTGCCCTTTCGCCTGTTTTTCAAGCCATAACTGTAACTCGAGCAACAGCCCGCTGTTGGCAAGGCGGTCATAGTCATTAACCGACTGATACACGGCATACAGAATGAATGTGTGCTGCCGCTCCTGATTACCGAGAACATCGGATTTAATCAGCGTGTCGCCTGTTGGAGATAAACCATAGCTGTCGGTATTGGGGGTTGTATAGTCGATATGCAGGACATCATTCAGCTTTGGAAAGCCTTTCACAATATTCTGCATAAGCTCAATTATATTCACTTTGCCGTACCTCCTGCCACCTTTGCAGCACCTTTCAAAATGATTTGTCTTTTATCAGCTTTCATTCGCTCAAACCACATCTTGCCTGCAAGAGGATGTTTTGCCTTTGAATAGACAAGAGCCGCACCTGTAGGGTGTTTTTTCTTGCCTTTTGGGCTAAAAAAGCCTATAACCTCGCCGTTTTCTATAATTGGGATATTAGGGCCATAAACCTTACCGTAATACAGATACCTTGCATATGGTGTATTCTGATGAATTTCGCCCAAGCCGATAACCGTTGAGAGGGTTGCCGACTTTTCAAGCACGCCGTTTTTGAACGGCGTATAAGGTTTCATCAATCGTAAAACCGTGCTGTCAACATATTTTTGCACCTTTAACACATCGGCATTTTTGCGGACTGCGAACTTTTTATCCCAGAGGAAACCTGCCGTGCCGTTTTTTGACTTGATGACAAAATCGGGCGGTTGAACTATCTTCATGCAATCACCTCGCAGATATTTTTATATGCTGTAAATTAGCTGTGCCATAATCTTTTGTGTCGATTGAGCTTACCGTAACAAAGCTGCGTTCGGCCTTAAATTGCTTAAGACTATCGGATATACTTTTAGCATTACTATTGTCAAAAACAAATGCACAGTCACCTTTCACAAGCATATCTTTTGCACAGTTCGACGGTGCATCATCTTTAAACATTATCGGTATATAAACTACCGTACTGTCTGCTGTTTGCATACCCGATTTAAGCACATTTGCCGCCTTACATTCTTGCCAAAAGGCTGCTTTGATATGTATTCGGTCAAAACCTGTTGTAACTGCATTGTATCTGTACAATGTTATATCAGTGTTTGTTTTCATGCTTGTACACCTCTATACAGCAGCCCTGTATTTGATAGCCATTCATAAATGATTTTTTTGATGTCCTTGCTTTGCCTCGCATAAACAGTATCTGTGCTTTCATAAGTCACAGATAAGTCACCTACCTTTTCGGAGAATACGGCTCTGTCGCTTAGCAGCTTTGTATTGTTGTATAACAGTTCTGCCAGTTCGCAGCAACACCTCTTTACTTCGTCTGTAACGCAGTCTGCCGGTATATTTCCGCAAGTATACGCATTTATTATGTTTGTTGCTTTTTGGCTGTAGCGGACAAATGCCGGGGCAGGAATTAGCTCTCCTGCCCATACATTAACATAATAAGCGTTATCAGCGTACAGCATTTTAGCCCTTTGCCGCAGCATGCACATAAATGCCCGCTGTCTTATTTTCATAAACATCTGCAATACCGACCATTCGATAACCAAACTTGTAACCGTCCGAATCCTGGTTTACAGCCGGCTCAATAACCTTGGTGTCAAGATGCTTAGTAAACTGGATAAGTGCAGGCTTATGAATAATCATAAAATTGATGTTTGACGCATCGGAAGCTTTTTGATAACCGCCCTTAGTCTTACCCGAAGATGTACCGTCAAGCTGTTCAATAGCTGTATAGAAGCGTGTTTGAGGTACTTTTACAATTTTTGCAAAAGCACTTAAGACTTCCTTTGACTTTGTTGTGTCTAAATCCTGGATTAGTCCATATAGGGTTGATGTAATGTAAAGATAACGCTCCTCATAAGGCACTTCGTCTTCGTCCATCTGCGTGGAACCTTTACGGAGTGCCTCAATAACAGTAGCTCCCGTTGTAAGATTTGCCGGAGTAGCAGCGGTAACACCTGTATGACTTGCGTACTGAGCGAAACGGAAAGCATCCAGCTCCGGCACAACCTTTGTACGAATGAACTCGCCCGAAAGTCTGCCGAAAGCAATGCCTGCGGTTTCTGCATTGTCCATTGTATCAACAGTAAACATTCTGCCACGGTCGAAGTTACATTTAACCGTTTCATTTGTAAGCGTAACATCGCCGCCAACATATCCGCTGTTACGGGAATAATTTGCAAGTCCGTCCATTGAAATCATTGGAATAATAAGTTCATTGGAGTTTGCGCCCGCTGTCGCAAGGTCGGACGCACCGTCAAGTTCGCTTGTAAGTGAACTCTGCTTGTAAACCTCGTCAAGCAAAGTAGTGTAAGTTTTAAAAAGTGCAATAGAATTTGCCATAAATTTTCACCTCATTAATTATTTTTCGTCTGTACTAAGTCCCATTGCCGCCCTCATACTTGCGAGTGGATTAGACTTAATACCTGCGTTTCCTGTGCCCTTGACCGGATTCTGAAACGGTTCGTCCGAACCGAACATATAACCGTTTTCGGACTTCACGCTTTCAAGAGCCTTAGTAATATCGTCTGCCTGATTTTTTGAAGTTTTAAGACTGTCAAGGTCAAGCAAAGCCTTAACCGCCGTTGCATTCTTAGCACCGCTCTTCGAAATAGCACCGTCAAGCACAGAGTTAAACTCCATATCTGCAATTTTTGTCTGATACTCGCTTTCTTTGTTTTTAAGGTCAATGTTAAGCTTTTCAATCTCGCCTTTAAGGCTCTCAACATCTACACCTTCAAACTTCTTGAGTGCGGTCTGAGCAGTTTCAAGCTGTGACTTGTAGTTATCTCTTGCGGCTGTAATTTTCTCAACCTCCGCAATGGTTTCGTAGTTAGCAATCACTGCTTTGTCAAACTCAGCTTTTTTCTCTTCGGGAATAGTGATGTTAAATTCAGAAAGAAGCGTGTGTATATTCTTCATAATAAAAATCCTTTCTGCATAGCTTGTATTCCGCTTTGCCTGCGGTAGAAATTCAGCCGTATAAACCAACGGCGGGGTAAAATAAAAGCATTTGTGCAATCAACTGCACAAATGCTTAGTTATCGTTTTTAGTCTTTGTAAGCTTGCCCTTGGGCTGTTCATCTTCAACCCTCTCGGCATAGCCTAAGGATATAAGCTCCCTTGCTCTTTTGTCCGAACACTCAAAAACTTCATTTACAGGACGGGTAATGCAGCCGTTCTGCAAGTCGTTAAATGCTGTTGTAACCCTAATTTTCATTCTGTCACCACCTTTCAAATTGGAAATAAAAAAGCACCTTATAATCAACATTACTGTCGGTTATAAAATGCTTAATGCGTAAATTTGTGCTATTTTTGTTAATGAGACATAACAAAACCGCCCTCAAGGAGCGGTTAGTCTACAATTATATTTGGAGTTACTCTAACTACGCTATGACAATTTTTACAATAAAACTCCAAAGACTTTTTTGCTGGAGCAGAAAAAGGAACATAATAAGATTTTTGACAATCATAACAGAGTATATGTTCACCGTCCTGTAATTTTTCAATTAAGTCTTTTTCCTTTTCCATAACCATAGCCTCCCTTCTTCCAATTAAATTCTGGATAAGCTTGTTTTGCCAGATTGACAATATATCTCAATTCAGCAACAGTAAGTTTTCTACCGGCTAAAAACATTTTTTCTCTTGCAAAGCAAACTGCTTCTGCCCATTGACACTGACCAATATCAAAATATAAATGAGTTGTTTCATGGACAACCGTCTGTGCCGCAACTTTAGTATTTGGAATATTTCTCACAAAGATTTTTATATTCTTTCCTTGTTGTTCTCCTCTATAAGAAAAGCGATGATAGCCATAATCTAACAAAGGTTTTACGCCTTTTTCTTCAAGCATTTTAATCGTTTGTTGCCCTATCTCATTGCTTTCAAGTAATTCTGTAATTGAATCGGGTGTGATTTCTCCTATTACATCCGTATAGTCAAACACATCAGAAGCTTTTGCTAAATTCTTGTTTTTAATTATAACAGTTTTTTGAGATTTTTCAACCTTTTCACCTGAAATCTTGTTGACATTCCCTGCCTTTTTCGGCATTTTTGAGCCTAAAGCATTTTTGCCGTCGATGGTTACTCTTTCCCATTGCTGAGGGAGGTTCATTGCTTTGGAAAACTTTACATATTTGTCCTGCCGCTGAAAGTATTTTGCCTTTGCACCTGTGATTGTATCGTCATCTGCACCGCCCTGTGTGAGCAGTTCAATCTTCTGTCGGTCTGCACGCATTGCGGTTTCAAGCCGTCTTTGTCTTTGTTGTGCCTCATATGCGGTATACTTCTTGCCGCTATATTCTTTCGGAGTGTTTTCTTCCTCGTTCATACGGTCAAGTTCTTCTTCGCTGTATGTCGAGGTATCAATGCCCTTAATGAACGGCGAATAGCTGTGATAGCAATTCGCACCGCAAAGTCCTGTTACCGTGCCAAGTCCGCAGACGGTTTCAAGCTCCTTTTTGCTGTACACTCTGCCCTGCCACGCCTGGTGCGTTGGCCTTGCTCCACCGTGGTAGCTTACTTCAAAATATTCCGTGCCAAGCTGTTCCGCGTTATCTTCGTTTACCTTTGCAACCACTTGATTAAATCCTGTCATTAATGCTCGCCTTGTTGCGACATCAACTCGATTGCTCCAACCACTTGCATAATCAACAGAGCGCAATCCGCTGTTGGTCATTGCTTTAACCGTTTTTTTGAGCACTGTGTTATAGTCCAATGCGCCGCTTGCAATCTGCATAATACCGCTGTCAAGAGTGTTTTGGTAAAAGTCGGCAATAGGTGTAAAAGACAGCGTATTGTCAGGATTTTTAGTAGCAAAGCCAAGAGACCCGGTAATGTTTTTGCACTCGTCTTTTGTCTGTGCCTTAACTGCTTTTACCAGCTGCTGCAGCTCTTTATTTTCATTGTATGGGATATATTCCTTACCCTTTTTATGATAAACTTCTTCATTTCGTGCGTATCCTGATTTCACGACTTCGTCATAAATTCGATCAATTTCATCATCCGACGCATTAAGTGCACTTTGTATAAGCTCGTTTATTTTGTCTTTGCTGATACCTAGTTCATACAGGCGGTTAATCTGCCAGTCGGCAGCTGATGTTATGTCCTCACCGTTGGCCTTAAGCCTTTCTATGAGATCAGCCATAATGTTCAGCTGCAGGTTCCGGTACAACTGTTCAAATGCTGATGGCATTGCTTCGATTTCTGACGGCGTGAACATTATTCTATTACCTCGGAGGACTGCGGAAGATTTTTCTTAGCAGTCTTTTCGTCTTCACCGTACCATTTCATGCGATACTCCCACGGCTGAATAATACCAAGGCTCAAGTCTTGTATGTCTTGTGTTCTCTCTGTCTGCTCGTCGGTAAGGATACTGTCCTTGAAATCGCACACGAATGTATAACCACTTGTTGTCAGTGAATTGTAAAATGCGAGAGCATACACCAAATCGTCAAGGCAATATTTAAGCTGCTTCTGAATTGCGGACACGGTGTTATACTTTCTGTCTTTTGCCGACTTGATTTCCGTTGCAGTCTTTGCGACTGTTTCGGGGTTCGACAAATCGCCGTATGCAAGACCGACCGAAAATTCAAGTCTGCGGAGATATGTATTTAATCCGTCCGTAATATCAGACTGTCTGAGCGTTGGCGAAAAATCCTTGAACAGCTCCTCACTGCCGAGGTCAACATCAACCGCGCGATAAAGTCTCTTATTAAGCTTAGCGGTTTTGCTCTCTCTCAAGGCAGCGGCATCAACATGAATTGCCCTCTCTCCGCTTTCGAATTCCCAGTCAAGCCTACCGAACTGCGTGTCTATTTTTCTGATAAGATTTAGGTCGTTAGCATAAACGGACATGCCGCAGGAGCTGCCGTCAATCGTGTTTTTAATCGGTGTGCGAAAATAGCCGAAAGCAGGGCGGAGCATTGCAGGGTATGTAACAGCATTCGGCAGGCTTGCCCACTCGTCAACTGCCGCAAGCGGAATTTCTCTTCCAAGTTGCCCCTCACCTGCCGACATATACGCGGTGTTGGCAATTGTCAATCCCTTTTCGGTATCAAGGCTATGATATTCAAGCCTTGTGTAGTAGTTGTCGCCGATTTTCTTAAATTCAGGAAAGATGACTTTTACAAGCCTATGCTTTGCGTCAAACTCAATCGGCACAAAGGCATTTGCGGAAATATACTGCACCTTGTCGCCGCCTAACGGTTTAATCACCATTGCGCCTGTTGCAAGTCCCGACTGCAATTCGGAGTTAAGGTCTTCCGTTGCGTTTTCAAAGATTTTCTGCAATTTGTCATTGCTTATGCATGCGGTCATTTCGTTAAGCGTGATGTTTGCAAACTCTCTTGTAATCGACTGTTCAAGCCTTAAACTAATGACATTTTCGTCAAGCCAGGGCGCCTGTCCTGCAAAGCACTTTTGCCATAGCTCAATGCTATTCAGCATATCGTCTGTAATCGCAGGCTTAATGCCTAAAGCCTGTTTTATATCCTTAAGTGGAAACAATCTCTGCCACACTCCTTTCAGAAAATTTATAAATTGCATTTTACACCGCCCTTATAAATCTTTTCATATCTCGTTCAAATGTGTATTCCAAACTGTCAAGGCTGTCAATATCGGTTGAACCGTCGTCAAGTCTTTCATCAACAAGTTTTTTATCATTCCATACAGACTCACACAATGCGGTTTTAAGCGTATCGCAACCGTCAGTGTAAAAGAACCTGCCCGCCCCCATAAGTCGCAACAGGCATTGAATACGGTCTTGTACTGGGCATTTGCGTGCCGGTCTGACTATGGTATTTGGGAAATGCTCCTCAAACGCTCGTTTAATGCCTCTGCCAAGTACGGTTTCGGCGTTATCCCAATACACAAAGTCCACAACACCGCATAAATCAAAAACAGACTGTGCAAAATTAATTGCCAGTCTGTCAATATCGTTTCCGTCGTATTCTCCAAAGTGTCGTTCGCTTTTTAGTGCTATCAGGTTGCCGTACCCTTTTGTCTTTGCCGTCGCCACAAATGCGTGGCCCGATTTATTGCCGCCAAAGTCAATGCCGATTGTTACTTCTTCAAGTTCCGATTTCAAAAACTGCCTGTACGGTAAATCTGTATTAATTTTGTCGGTTATTTGACAGTAGAAATTCTTTGGGTTATCGGCAAATCGGCGGTAAATAGCACCCTCGGCACGCACCCACTTGCCGAGAATAAGACGGTCATAAAAAATAGTGCCCTCGTATTCGTTGCAAAGGTTCTTTACGAACTCCTCAGACAAAAACTTGTTATCAAAAATAGTATATTCCTGCAAATAAATATCTGCATCGCTGTCAATAAACTTTTTCAGCCAATGAGTAGGGTGTTCGGGATTCAGACTTCCGTCAAAGCACGAATACGGCTTGTCAAGTCGGGATTTAAGCATATTGAAAACATCTTCGTTCCACTTTGCTACCTCATCACCGTAGATATATTTTGCTGATGCACCCTGAATTTTGGCAACCTGACTAACCTTTTCTGCACCCAAGCAATAGACATCTTCGCCGCACACTTTTGCTATGTTACGGCTGTTAATCGTTCCGACAACATCCGAAGTGTAACGCTCTCGCATGGGCTGTAGTACATTTCGCTCAATGGTTTCTTTCGACACACCTATGATAAAGCACAAGCCGTCCTTACCGATTCTCTCTCGAATACGCATAGGCACAATGCAGGTTACATCGACAAAGCTTTTGCCCGAACGCACAGCACCGCTTTTGATGTTCCAGCGATGTACGGCGTTTGCAATATATTCTTTTTGCTTAATCGTGTACGGCATTGTCTTTTGTACTCCTTATTGCGTCCTCTTTGATTTCGTTAAGAATGTTGTCGAGCTTGTCAAGTGCGGTCTTGTCGGTTTCTTCTTTCTGCTTATCTCGCCATTTATCAGGGCGACGGTTTTTAAGCCAAAAGATTTGAGCCGTAGTATCAGGGGGAATAAATACTTCTTCCTCTGCGTATTCAATGCGTTCTTTCTCGCTTATGCGCTTACCGTTCTCATACTCGACTTCCTTTAATTTAAAAGGTTTTTGTATCACTTTTGTCATTCCGAGTGCTTTTTGAAGTAAAGCATTTTCGACTTCATAGTCCACAACCTCTTTGCCTTTTTTTAAGGCTTGTAAAATCGGTAAATAGCTTGTTTTCCAGTTAAATAAAGTCTTAACTGATATGCCCATATTCTTAGCAATCTGCTCATCAGTCAAACCGTCCCTTGCCCAGCCTTCTAGCAGCAGTAAATTTTCTTCTTTAAGCCACTTTTCGTACTTTCCCTTTGCCACCGTCACCACCTCTCTTTATGTAAAAATAAGCAAAAGAAAAGACAGCACATTGCTGTACTGTCTTGTAACGGGCACTCGGATTTGCACCAAAGACCTCTCAAAGATGAGCGTACTCCTCTTATACTATGACCCGTTACCTCTATTATTCCATATTTTGTTTATTAAATCAACCATTTGTTTTTCTTCAGTTGTAAGATTTGAAAAACCTTTAGCGGTATCATTTTCATTATGTAAATATCCATGGTGTGTGTGAGGAACTACACCTTTATGCGGTCTGTCAAGATCAATTTGTTTTGTACGCTTGTTAGATTTATCATAATAGGAAATAAATTTAGGATTATCCTTATTATCAAGCGTTACATATACCCGACCTTTAGTCAGCGTTTCTATCGGTGCAGTTACCGCACCTTCGTTAATCTTGATAAATTTGATATTACCTGATTGATACACCGTATGATACTCTGTACCGTACTTCTTACCTTTATCGCTTATGCCACTTGAAGAACCTCGTCCGCCCATTATAACACCCTTTTTGAATTTATTATGATTTAATTTTCTTGCCTGTTTTCCAGTCAATTCCTTGTTTTGCCAGTAATCGCCTTGCGGCTTGTGTCGATTGATTATCAGGGTGCCCGTGAGCAGTTGTTAATCTTCTTTCTGTAGGTGTCTTATCTCTAATCACACCCTTACTTACCAAAGATTTGTATTCCTTTCTTGCACTCGCACGCTTATTTGAATAATCCGCATTAGCTTTCAAGACCTCTTTCTCAAACTTTTCCTGTCCGCGCTGTGTTTTCAAAGCTCTGTTTCCTCTAAGTTTATCAACCGTGTAACCACTTGAAATATCCCCAACTCCTTTTAATTTAAGAAATTCATCTTCAGTAATAGCATTTGAAGGGATACCGACTGGATTTTTGAGCTTTGGGGTTACTCTAAAACTTCCGCCTCGTCCGCCCATTACTCTGACCTCCTGAATTTCTCTTGAAATGATTTAACATGAATAATATTTCCTGTACATTCTTCGGGAACTCTGCCGTATAAGATGATAGTTTCAGGCTGTAAGCGTTTTATCATTTCGTTGTAGCCTTTCAAAAACAGCTCTTTTGCAATCTTGCTTTTCTGTGTTCCAACGCTTGATATTGCAACTGTTCCACCAACAGGCTCGCCATCAAAACACCATTCAAAACTTCTTTCATCGCTCCAACAAATTGTAGGTATCACCTCAATGCCGTGAAGCTGTAAATATGCTCCTGCCCAATGCTTGCGGTAATGATTATAAATTTGCAACGCTCTCGGATAGTCAGCGTAAAGGCTGAAATCGGGTGACAAAACGCAATTGTATTTTTGTAGCAATTCTATGTACCTGTCGGGATTATTCCATAAGCGCTCAAATTGGTAATCATCGAGAAAAAAATGGACGCCACAATCTGTTTGCTTACTGCTCATAGCTTCGTTAAAACCAATAAAATTACTCTCTTCTATTTTTGTAGGCTCAATTATCGGAATATCAAACCCACCCTCACCTACAAAAACAGCTCTCGTGCTATTTAGATAACTTGTCTTGTGTTTATCTTTATACATTTTTGTCACCTCTTTTTAATTTTTTACAACACAAAAGCCGTCCACTTGGACGGCTAATGCGTGTGTTGTTTTGTTTTAGGGGTATTGTCATAATTGGTCGTGAAGACAGGACTTGAACCTGCGACACACAGCTTATAAGGCCATCGCTCTAACCGACTGAGCTACTTCACAGCATTTGGAGCCATTGCTGGCCCCGTTTTGGAAAGGCTTTTTGTATCTGGGTCGACGATAAAGACAAGAAAAAGCAATATGCAAGTTGTTGGCGGAGGAGTGTCAGTCAGATAAAACACTCTCTACCGCCCACAAAGATTATACCTGAAATAGAGTGGCGTTCGCTTTCCACCGTATCTCATGATACTAGTTTATCACTTACAGGGGTGACATACAGTGACATTGGCTTACAAATAGCAAGCTGATTTTTTGTGTATTTTGTACATTATACCATTTTGTTTTCTTTGCGAAAAATCTGCAGCGCCTGACCGTGCCATCTACAGACTGTACGGCGGTCACTATCCATTTTTTCGGCGGTTTCTTCAAGTGTCAGGCAATTTATATACAGATTAGTCAGCACACTTATGTAAGTCAGATTATATACATTTGCTATTTTTGCCCTAATTTCTGCTCGCAGGTCCACAAGTTTGTCAACTTCTGCGTTAATTTCATTCTGCAGGTCAACGATTTTGTCAATGGTTCGGTTACTGCTGTTGTCGTGACTACTCATAACACGCTCTGTTATCGCCACACTTTGCACGCAAGAGGCTTTTAACTGTAGTTGGTGTAATTCTTCAACTTTGGTGTTTATCGCCGTATTGAGCTTTCTAGCCTGTTTTAGATATTCCTTCGCTGTCAATTGTTATCCCTCCTCGTATTCATCTTTTGTAATTTCTACAGCGTAGTACCCCTCTAATCCAAGCACATCACAAAGAGCTTCCGGCTTTATATGCCAAGAAATTTCTACACAGCATTTCGTTTCGCCTGTTTCGTTATCAACGATTTTGTAATACCATTTTTGTGTTGTCATTCTAATGCTCCCTTTAAAAGCTCTGGATTGTCGTATATGTTGCCGATAACCTCAATATTTTTAGGATAGTAACTTCCGAGGCTTCGATAGATATTGTCGTACTCAAACTCAAATTCAGTTTCGTTTTCATCGTATCTCACAACTCCGTAGCCGTCACCGTCAGAACGGTCTGGGAAATCAATAATATCTCCTTCAAAGATTTTTATACCGTTCTTATCGAGCATACCTGTATACTGTCCTATTGTGCGGCTATCAATATGCCACACACCGGATTTGTCATCGCTGTAGCGCTCCTTAATTACTAAGCCGTTAGGCCCGGTACTTAAAAATCCGTACTTCCATTCGTTATCAAACTTACCTCTAAATAATATTTCTCTCATTTTTAATCCTTTCCAGCTGCCTTTTTAATTTATAGTCGATGATTTCATTGATATGTTCGTGCGATAAGCCGTCAATAGCCGATGAGATTTGTTCAATCATAATTTTCACATCAGCAAGTTCTTCAAATAAATTTTCGGCATTTGTACTTGTTTGTTTATAATCAAATTTCATCGCTGCTTGACCTAACTCACAGCATTCTTCAACAAGTTTATGCAACTGTGGTCCTTTGCCATAGTGCTGCAAGATTTTACTGCACATTAATTTATGTTCTGTTGTCATATATTTTTAACCTCCTAATTTTTGTATTTTTTCTAACGCACAGTATAGCAGTGAACGCTTACTGTACAAATCAAACAATTCTGCTGTGTAATAAAACTTTCTAGTTTTTTTATCCAGTCTAAGGATTACACCTGTGAGCAGATACCGATTGTTGCCATATAAAACTTCTCTGTTTAGATTTTTCTTTACCTCCGACAGCTCCATGTTTTTTACAACTCCTCAATCTTGATATAAATCCCCGGAATATCTGCCCAAAACTTTTCGCACACCTCACTTGCCACAAGTGCATCGTCTGTCCAATAGCCAACATCTGTCATTACATCTTTTAACAATTTTTGTAAATTGTCTGTGTCAGGCTTTGTTGTACGATACTCACCGTTCTGATGTTTGCCAAGACGAGGAAAGCACCACTTTGTAATCAGTCTGACACCGGTTGTGTATTTTCCTTTAGGTATATGTTTTCCGAGATGGGCCATAAGCTTTGCCCTGGCGTCTTTTAAATTATCATCTTCCCACATTACCATTTTGCCATTGATATGTGATATGCGTTTTTGCTGATAAGTTACTGTAGGCGGTATCATTGGCATAAAAAATTCAGTCTTCATTTTCTTCAAAATAATCAACTCCATACCACAACTTTAATTTTGGGTCGTAAACTATGTATCCGTTAGCTACTAACTTATCCAACACATAATCAATCAACGCCGGTCGTTTAGAAATCCAGTCCATTACCTGATCGTTTTTGTAACTGTAACTTTCGTTTGGAAGTTTTCGTCTTAACGGTGGCATTCCCTTTGCAATTATTAATCTTTTATCTTTTGAAGTCGATTTGCATTTTGCCATTTTTTGCCATTCCTTTCTTGATTTTAAAATTTGCTTTTAGTCACAGGTCAGGGGAAGGAGTTGTTGTGCGTAAGCTTCGCACAACTACTTCACCCCTGTGACCGTACAGGGACGGAAATACTCCTATATATATAGAATATATATATAGGGTTTGTCTATCCCTCGGACATTCTCGATAAATTATCGACTTTGTCCCTGTTTTTGTCCGAAAAGGACATTCTCGATAAATTATCGACTTTGTCCCTGTTAGGGACACGGACAGGGACATAAAATTTATCGACTTTGTCCGAGGGACAGACGGACAAATTAATCGACTTTGTCCCTGTCCTTTAATCCTACTTCGCCGCCGTCAATCCAAAATCCACCGTGCTCTTTTATGTATCGTCTGACTGTTTTTTCAGACTTACCCATATATTCAGCTAAGTCTGTTATGCTTGTCTGACCGTTTTCTTCAGCACCGCTAAACGCTGTTTCGAGGGCATCGTTTTGTTCTTGTTTGCGCTTTTCGGGAGATTTTTTCTTGCTGAAATTCTTTTTGTAAGGCGAGCCTTTAATATTAAACTCACCTTCAAAGTCACAATCTTTTAATACTCCTGTTTGGTCAAATTTATGTATCGGATAATCAAACCAAAGATTAAGCGTATCGAACGCCGGAAACTCTCGCAGAGTACCCTCTATCCTCCACGCTGACATTCCTTTTACGGCTTTTTCGGCACGGGCGACATCTGACATCATCAGCTTAAAAGACTGCTCAGGGAGCGTTTTTCGGGCAATGTCGATCATATTGTTGGCCATTACCAAATCGTCTTGCGAACACACCTCATTGATTTTATTAAATCGTCCTATCCAGTCTTTACAAATTTTGCAGGTCCTTTCGTCTTTCTGCTGCTTCATTAAATCGTCGCTGATTTCGAGCCTTGTGAGGTCTAGCAACGCATCAGGGTCACGAGCGAAAACCCCCGAACCCGACACCCTGTCCATTGACTTTTTTCCACCTTGAGAGCCTTTAGAATGGTGATGGCAGTAAATCACCGCACAACCAATTTCGGTACATACCTTGTCAAATTGGTTGCAAAAGTGAGCCATTTGGTCTGCACTGTTTTCATCGCCTGTAATAACCTTGTATATTGGGTCAATCACAACAGCAATGAAATTGCCTTTTAAGGCTCTGCGTATAAGCATAGGTGCAAGCTTATCCATAGGCACAGACTTTCCACGCAAGTTCCAAATATCAATTCTGTTTAGGTTTCTAGGTTCAAGCCCTAATGCTTCATAAACATCTTTAAAGCGATGAAAGCAGGAAGCACGGTCAAGCTCAAGGTTTACATAAAGCACATTGCCCTGTGCACATTTAAAGCCAAACCACTTTGTACCTTCAGCAATTGCTATACATAATTCGATAAGACCAAAAGATTTGCCTGCCTTAGAGGGTCCGCCGAGTAGCATTTTATGCCCCTGTCGCAGCACTCCCTCAATCAGAGGCGGAGCAAGTTCGGGAGGATTTTCAAAAAAATCCGCAAGGTTGTCAAGGTCAGGCAGGTCATCGTTGATACTCTCCACCCAGTCTTGCCATTCGGAAAAGTCGGATTTACCGATATTTGTGTCAATGATAAACTGTTTTTTGCCATTGCGAATGACACCGGGCATACGGCTCAATCTTGACGGATTGCGGTTCTGCTTGTCGATTTCAAAGCCGTTTTTATTGCATACATTGTAAAGATAATCAACCCTTTTGCGGTACTCGTCATAGTTCGTAGCATCAATCTTAACTATAGCGTGGACTGATTTTCCGCCCGAATAAACAAGCACCGCAACAGGCAGTTCAAGCTCTCTGATGATTGCATTTTGTTCTTCAAGAGCCATACAGTCAGATTCCACAAGAGCGTAACGATAATCGGTTACATTCTCATTTTTGACACCTTTGCCGTCCAATGGGTTAAACCTTATCCACGCTCCTGCCTCGGGCTTGTAATCACCGAATACATTTGATATATCACCGTTGCAATTATTAAGTGCAGCAATAAGCTCACCTGCTGTACGGTCACAACAGCCTTGTGTTGGCGAATATTTAACCTTGCCGTTGTCATTTTTTTTATAGGTTTCAGTAACATAGCCTACATTTTCCGAGCTATCAAAGAGAGTTTCAATGTAGGTCACAATCTCATTTACCGGGTTCCAGTTTGTAGGCTCGTGAAACTTTACACCCTCACAGGTATTTACACCAATATCGCCCTTATTACCCTGCTCAAAAGCAATTTCATCATTCCAGCCGAGCTCCTTCGATTCACGGAAAGTCATACCTCTGTCTTTAGCCATTTGGACTATTGTGCCTGCTGTGACAGGTGACGCAGAACCGTTAAAACTCTGCCATTTCTTTTCACATTCGCCATTGTGATAGCGGCTGTCTGCTCTGCTCCAATCGTCCCAGTCTTTTACGCTGTACCCCTCTTGTTTTAGTGCCATTCCGACATTTACCCATTCTTGATAGTCAAGCTCTGACGGGCTGATGTATTCAAGTGCATTAAGTAAGTCCAACCGTATTCACCTCGCTTTGCGGTACATATGTTTTCGGGTTAATGTTTCCCGGAGTTCTCCAACCGTTTGCGGCAATCCTTGAAATCAAAGCTGACGCTTCATCAAACTGCCATTTGCCCACATGTTGAAAACCTCTGTTTTCAAGCATTCTGATTTGTTTAGGTGTGGTTAAGCCCTCAATTCTTCGCTTTTCGAGCCTGTCGAGAATTAATTTAGCCTTGCCGGCACTCTGAATTTCATCGGGAAATATTCCGAGCTTTTCAAGTTTGGCTTTCTGCTTGTCTGTAGGCGGAGAACATTCCCAACCGAATGCTGGTACATAGCCTGCAAGGTCTTGTGCTTGAATTGACATTTCATATTGTAGGGGATCAACCAGTTTGCGTTTGCGTGTACGCATTTCTGCAAGCTGATTTGCAAGCGCTTCTTCACGCTGAGCAACAACATCTTCACTTGCCTTTTCCTCTGCTTCTTCTATGTCAATCGGACAACCAGCCTGTTCTGATAAGTTTTCGGTCATTTTTTGTGCGACCTCTTCATTGTCACAAATAAGATGTGCAGGTCTGCAAAGTTCGTGCCTTTCGGTGTGCCACAAAAAGTCCAGGAGCAAAAGTTCTGTCTTGTTCGGTGCAAGTCTTGTACCTCTACCGACCATTTGGCAATAAAGTCCACGCACCTTTGTAGGTCTTAAAACAACAACGCAGTCAACACTTGGACAGTCCCAACCCTCGGTTAAAAGCATTGAGTTGCACAAGACATTGTATTTATCGTTTTCAAAGTTCTGCAATATCTCTGCTCTGTCCTCGCTGTTGCCGTTGACTTCTGCCGCCTTAAAACCTTTCTCATTCAAAATATCTCTGAACTTCTGTGATGTTTTTACAAGCGGTAAAAATACCACTGTTTTACGGTTCTTACAGTATTTTTTCATCTCCTCGGCAATCTGATAAAGGTATGGATCAAGTGCAGTATCAATGTCGCTTGCTTTAAAATCTCCTGCCTGTGTAGCAACTCCCGAAAGGTCAAGTTTAAGAGGTATTGTCACAGCTTTAATTGGTGTCAAGTACCCCTCTTTAATTGCTTTAGGTAATGTGTACTCATATGCAAGACTATCAAATACTTGTCCTAGATTTTTCATATCGCCCCGGTCTGGTGTAGCAGTTACACCCAACACTTTCGCATTATCAAAATGTTCAAGCACACGCTGATAGCTGTCACTAATAGAGTGATGTGCTTCGTCAATGATAATCGTGTCAAAATAATTGCTGTCAAAGTTCGACAACCTTTTCTCGCGCATAAGCGTCTGTACTGATCCAACAACCACTCTTGACCACGAACCTATGCAACTCTGTTCGGCTTTTTCAACTGCCGAATTAAGTCCTGTTGCTTTTTTGATTTTATCCGCCGCTTGGTCCAGCAACTCTCCACGGTGAGCGAGAATAAGTACCCTGTCACCACGACGTACACATTCTTCTGTAATTTTTGCAAAAACTATTGTCTTGCCACAGCCTGTAGGCAAAACAAGCAGCGTTTTTAAATTGCCGCTTTCCCACTCGGAGAAAACGGCATTCTTAGCTTCGTTTTGATATGGTCGTAACTGCATTAAAAGCTACCCGGTGTCCAGTTATTCGCAGTAGCAGGCTGTGTATTATACTGCGGCGAATATGCAGGCTGTGCGTACTGCTGAGGTGCAGGCTGTGCCACGGCAGGTGATACTGTTGTCACCTGCTCGTCATAAGCATAAAGATACTTGATGTCATTAGTTACGCCCTCAGTGCCGTCATTCTTGGTATATTTGCGGACGATAACCTGACATTTACCTTTCTTGCCAATAATGCCCGTCCAGTCCATACGTAGCGGTTCACCGTGCTTTTTCATTGACACAGACAAAAAGAGTTGTGATAACTTCCATTCAAGCGAAGAATGCAACACAAAATTAACTGTAATTTCTCTTTTATCGTCAGCACCCCATACATCGAAAGTTACCTTTGCCATATTGCAGGCCGGTAATTTTCCTGTACCTTTTGAACGAGCACGCTCAACTTTCGCCACCGTAAAATCATAATCTCCTTCAGGAAGCGGTTCAAAATTATTACCCTCTTCGGTTATTTCATCATTCCATCCAAATTCTCTGTCCATTTATGTATCCTCCTTTTTTATTCAAACGGTAAATCCCTGTTACATCGTACCACTTCAAGCACTTTATCCCAGGCTCCAACAAGGCAACCACTGATAAAGCGTGGGTCGTAGTTTGCAATCGGTGTATCATATGGATAATGTCCTTGAGTAAACACCGCTTGTCTGATTTCGCTCTCGTCAACCCCGTTTGCTGTCATGAGGTCAGCAAGAGCCTTCGGGATATTCTCAGGAATATTGATATTATTTTGCACGGCCGGTGTTTGTGTTGGTGGTGCAGGCTCGGGAGCTTTTTCGACCTGCACAGTCTGTGGTGCAGGCTCTCCCTTAGGCAGCTGAGGTGTTGAATCCTGCGGGACAAGCGGGGCAGGGGTGTTATTTGCAGCTGTAACATCATTAAAAATATGAGCAATTCCCGTATAATTAAAATCCATTTCTTCCGGCAGTCCGTGACGGTTTTTAGCATCCCAACAAGGGTGGTGCAGCGTGTACATTACTCTGCCGCCGCCCTGTGCCTTATACTTTCTGCCGTCACTGTCGGTCGCTACTGCTACGGTTTTATAGTTTGCAAACAACACCATATCTGCCCACTCTTTTACAAGAGGGCTAATCTGTGAAGCGGTCTTCTTGCCAAGTTTTAGCTCCCAACGGTCATATTCGCCAATTTCATCAGGCTGTGAAAACTTGCGGAGCTGTGCGTGTGCAGTAAGCACAACATTGATACCCCTGTCAATTAAATCTTCAAGGCTGTTGAGAAATCTGCCAAACTCCTCTTTTTCGTAAACATAGCCGTTACCATAACCGAAATCTTCAATACCTTTTTTCCCATACTTTGAGCAAATATCATCAATGCAAAGCTGTTCCGCCCAGTCGATTGTATCAATAACAACTGTCTTGCATACAGTCGGATTGCTTTTGATATATTCAAGCTGACTTTTGAGCATAGTCCACGATGTTGGCTTATCCATTCTCGCCACATCAAGGTTTTTTGTACTTCCCTCTGTGTCGATAAACAGAGGGTTAGGAAACTGTGAAGCAAAGGTCGATTTGCCGATACCCTCGGGGCCGTAAATTACAACCTTTTGAGCCGACTTGATTTTACCTCTCGTGATGTTCATTTATCTCACCCCCTGTACATCTGAAAAGTTGATTTTATTGCCATCAACATCAATGACAACATAGTCGATTGCGTAGTTGAGCAGTTCGTTTGTCAGATCCTGTATTGACTTGCCTGTCATACCTGCAATCAAAACTATTCTCGAATAATTTTCGGGCATAATCTTGACCTTGGTATAACCGCAGGCAAGCTCTCTGTGCGGATTGCATTTGATTATACATTCGTTTGTATTTGTTTTTGCTGTTGTTTTAGATGTTGTTCTTGTAGCCATAATTAAAACTCTCCTTCTGTCCAAGTTGGTGTTGTAGCAGGTGCGGTTGTTTCGGACTTAATATAACCGTCCTCAATGATAATTGAACATTCATCACCGTTTGAAACTCTTGTTGCGATAGCCTGCAAGCCCTCTGATTCAAGCCAATTTGCAAAATCTTTGAGGGTGTCTGTATCCATTTGTTCGAGCTTGTCGAGCAGGACAAATCCACATTCAGGGTTTAGCTTGCGGACAATCGCTGTTGCAACACGGAGCTGTTCAGAACTGCTCATATTGTCCCACTTAAAACCGTTGTATGTAAGTTCGCCATTTTCAACAAATAAGCCGTCAAGGGGCAAGTTTGCATTGTTGAGGAGGTCATATTTTGTTTTGCGAATTTTTTCAAGTTGTGCCGTTATATCGGCATACTTGCAGTAATACTCCTTTGCGTCTTCATCCGCTTTCGCCTTATCAAGGTTTGCTCTGACTTTGCGGTTGATTTCGTCAATCTCTGTAATGTTTCTTTCAAGCTCTGCCGTGCTTTCATCGTGCAGTTCGGCGACGCTCTTCCTGCTCTGTTCAAGCTGTGCAAGCACCTTTGTGAGTTCAGAGTTGAGCTTACTCAAATTCTCATTAAGCCTGTTGATTTCGCTCTGTAAGTTGTTAGCACGATTTTCAAGATTATCTTTTTCAGCTCTCAGACGATTGTTCAAGCCATTGCGTGCAAGAATTTCCTGCTGCTTATTAATAAGCTCCGAAGCTGACACAGGTTCATTCGGCACGCCCTCATATTCAGGCATTTCTGCGGCGAACTTTTTCTTTTGGTCTGCAATCTGACCAATAGCACGACGCTCGTTATATACCTGCGTTTCGAGTGTTTCGAGTTCGTAAACTTTATCCCCTACTCCAATAATCCGTAAGAGTGTGTCAGCTTTTTCCTTGCCTGTTGCGTTCAAAAATTTTGGCAAATCAAGAGCAAAGTTACTGACAAATGCGTCAAGTAAAGCCTGTCCGCCTTTGTTGCCTGCAGTGTCAATTACTTTAAGACTGCTGTTTTTGCCGCTGCGCTCAACTACAATGCCGTTTGAAAGCTTAATTTTGAGGTGCGGCGGAATAGTTGACCCCTCACGATATGGAGCAGAGGGAGCAAAACGATTGCCGCCAAGTGCCCACGCTATTGCGTCAAGCACCGAAGTCTTGCCTTGCCCATTCTTACCGCCTAATATGGTAAGTCCAGTTTCCGTCGGTGCATAGGCGACAGCTTTTACTCTTTTAACGTTTTCGATTTCGAAGGTTGATATTTTTACTGACATTTAACATTTTCTCCTTTTCTATATCCTTGATTTTTTCCGCTGTGTGACTTGATTTTTTCCGCCGCAGAGGATATAATTAAATTGGTTTTATTTATTCATTGTGCTTGTGGCAGTTGCTGTGCCGCAGGCACTTTTTTTATTGCTGTTCATCACGCACTCGCCTCCCCCGGATGATATTTTTGTAAGTAGTAGCTTCCGCCATTCAGCCTCTTAAGCCTTGCTATGACTATCTTTCGTTCTTCCAGCACTTGCTCTTTAGTCTTAAAAAACTTGCAGTTTTCGCACTTTGTTTCTGATAGTGCCGAGCATTGTCCCATACCGTTCAGAGCAAAGCAAGCTGTCTCTAAAAATTTTCCCATTGTCTTCTCCTCTTTTTTTTATTTTTCGGTATAACAATTCATACAGTCTTGCATGAACTGCTCGCAGTAGTCTATTGCCTTGCGTAGACCATACATCAACAAGTACCATAGTGTTTTCATTAGCTGCCCTCCATTATTGGCGTCACTAAAAGTGTGCCGTTCTTGTAAGCAACAAGCCCACCCGGTGACACCATATACATAACCTTACCGCTTATACTTCCTGTAGAGCCTCCTAAAAAAGGCATTGTACCACTGCGCAATATGCGCCTCAGCCTGTCCGGTGGTATACCTAAGTATTCAGCAGCAACTTCTACCGGTACATTATCGTACCCTCGTATGTCTTTATCTGTATATCTTGACATTGACTTGACCTCCTTATGCTGTTTTTGTGCGTTGCACCCACTTACTTACGGTGATATAATCAGGCTGAAAGGGGGGTGTAAAAATGGAAAATATTTTATCGTGGCTGACTTTGATAATATCTGCGTTGTCAACCTTATGTACTTTGATTCTGTCTTGGGTATTGTTCAAAAAGGAACAAAATAAAACCTATCTGAAAGAACGATATGAATTGGTAATCTTCCCTATTTTCAACCTGCTTGAAAAGCACCTGTACAAAAAAGAAATCACTTCTGAAATTAAACAAGCTGTCGAAAAATGCGAAAAAATTATTGCCAACAATAGCCTTATAGCCGGAGGAAAACTCACCTATGTTTTCTCTCTTCCGTTAAACAAAATCAACTTTCAGAGCATTTCAAAATTGGTGGATAAAGAATATGACGAATGCTGCTCTAATTTAGGAATACCTTTAAGACCAATAGACAAAAAGATGTACACCTATCAAACACGCAACATAAGAGTTCTTATACTATGGCTCACTAAATACTCAATGCCGATCTTCGTAGTTTTTCTGTTGGGAGTTATTTTGCTTTTTGCTTCAAAGTACTTTTTCAATGGATGATTCCTGCTTCAATCAGCATTGTTACAATCAGCAGAATCATATTGATTGAGTTTAAGACAAAAACAGCAATTGCCAAAAATTTTTCCACCTTCTCACTTCCTTATGCTGATTTCTTGGACGATTTTTTACCAATAATCATACCCTGTATCACGCCCTCGACATATGCCTGGCTGCGTGCGTCCAACTCCAGGTATCCGCCCAACACCTTTACAACTGTTTTGGCCTTAGGCTGTTCCGGCTTAGGCTTTGTAATTGTTTTTGTCATTGTTTTCACCTCCTATTTTTCGTTAGTAATTTTGTCGGATACGATTTCAACCTTTTCCACATCGGCAACGCTGAGTGCCAGCTTGAGCAGTACAACCCCGCCGACAGAGCGTGTTATCTGATAGCTTGTAACATACGGAACTTCTGTTCCGTCAATTTCAAGAAGAAACTTTGTCCTTTGTGTCAATAAGTTTAAGTTTTGCCATTTTCTTCACCTGCTTTTTGTTTTACCTATCTTGATTTCTACACCCAAAGCTGTTAAGAGCCTGTCGGCATTTTCAAGAGAAATGCTCTTTTTGCCTTTTTCCCAATACTGAATTGCTCTTTTAGTAAAGCCCGATTTCTTAGCAAGCTCGCTTTGTGAAAGACCTTTCTGTTTCCTGCTTTTAAGCAAGATTTCAGCAAATTCATTGATGTGCATTGATTTCACCAACTTTCTATGATATACTATATGTAGTGATGAACCGCAATTCATTGCACTATATAATGAAAGTGAGGTGTAATTATGAGAGAAGACTCAATTGCAAAAATTGCGGCATTGTATGCCAAAGAAATTGCAGTCGCAAAGGCTAACAGTTCTGATATGTCTCCCTGCGGTGAGAACGGCGAAGAAGTGGCTAAATTCTATACTGAACTCTTTAAAGGCATAAATGAAGCACTTCAAAACTCAGCCCTCAAAGACTAACAAAACCTTGGCGACCTCAGGCAGAACAGCAACTTCTGCTATAGAGGTCGCTTCTCCTTTTGCTACCCTTACAACAAATTCTGATAAAGCATTTATAACCTTATCTCTGTCTTCTTTTTTCATCTTCTCACCTCCCTCCTAAAATTACAAAATCTGTTTTCACCTCACTTATCTATCGATTTGAGATAATTATATATCTCTTTGAATTATCTGTCAACACTTTTTTATAAAATTTATTGACAAATCGATTTTTTGACATTATTATAGAGATAGTGGAGGTGAAAACAAATGAACGAACGATTAAAAAAAATTCGCAAAGCACTCAACATGACACAAGCTGAGTTTGGTGAAAAAATAGGCTTATCGCAAAACACTATAGCTAATTACGAGTGCGGAAGACGGGCATTAACAGAGCAGACAATAAGATCAGTATGTAGAGAATTCAATGTGAATATTGAGTGGCTTCTCAAAGGTAAAGAACCTATGTTTGTGGAAACAGATGAACTGGAAATACTGATAGCTAAAATGCTTGCCGGACAAAACGAAACAGCTGTACAACTGTTTAAAGCATTTGCTGAATTGGATGAAAGCGACTGGCAGGTAATTCAAAAAATAATAGACAACTTAAAAAATACATAAAAATAGAGCGCACAGGTTATCCTGCACGCTCTATAAGATTTAGTTGTTTTTACTGTTGTATATGTATAGCACAATATTGTATATCTTTTTTGTAATTACACTGTCATGCATAACTTTAAGCATGTGCGCTATTTCTGCGATTAATTGATTGTCTACCATTACTTACATCCCCTAAATTGTTATTTTAAAACAAATGTTTGCATATATTGTAAAACATTCGTTTGGCTTTGTCAATATTATAATCAATAAATCCCTTTTGCTGTCCCATTAGTTGGACACACTTGTAGAGATATAATATAATTTACATAATTTTACAAAAAATTGTAAAATTATATTGACATCATATACAAAATGTTGTATTGTTTACTTGTGTTTATGTATCACATAGCACAAATCCAGAAAGATTATTAGGAGGAAAATTTATGAAAGAATGCCCTAATTGCAAACAATTAAACGGAGATAGCAGGACGAGCTGTTTCCAGTGTGGAGCAACCCTGCCAAAGCCAGTTTTTACCGACGAGGAAAGAAAGACAACGACGCCACGAATCACTAATAGCGTTCGGAAAAATTCAGATAAAATAAAAAATATGGCAATGGCAGTTGCTATTATAGGAATAGTGTTGGGTATAATAGGCGGCTTTGTTTTTCAAATTCAGGAGATACATACCAGTTTATATACTGATACAACTATCACAAGCCACTCCTTTAATTGGGCTTTATGTATAAGCACAATTGTTGGAACAATATGCTTTACAATATTGCTCATGGCTATGTCATACATTGCGAGTGCTATTGAAAAAAAGCAAATATAATTTAAAATAAAAAAAGACCGCCCCACCCTGCTGGAACAGGATAGGACGGCTACCACACGGGTGCGTGGTACATCAATTTTAGAACAAATATATTGTACCACACCCACGGATAAGTTACAATATCTTACCGTGGAATTTTTGCACCCTTTTTACAAAAAAGGAGGTACATTTTTGAAGTGCATAAATAAACGCTGTAACAGAGAGCTGCAGCCTGATTTTAAATACTGCCCATATTGTGGCAAAAATCAATCATCTAAGCCAAATAAGGCGGCTAAGAGGGCAAACGGTACAGGAAGTATATATTACCGTAAGGACAACAAGTCTAAGCCCTGGGCGGCTGCCAGTACAGTAACAGGTATACAAATTTATCTCGGCAGTTTCGCAACAAGAACAGAAGCCGCAAGAGCATTACAGGAATATGAGTATAACCCGGTAACAAGCTATAATATCACACTGGAGCAGCTGCACAAAGAGTGGCAGCAAGTAGCTTACAAGAACCTGGGAATATCTGTACAGCAAAACTATAATGCTGCCTGGGTTAAATTAAAACCGCTGTACAAACGCAAATTCAGGGATTTACGCACAGGTGAAATGCAAGCTGTAATAGATTATTACGAAGCAGCTCATCACGAGGTTGGCGCAGGCGGAAAGTTGAAATACATAAACAGCAAAGGCAAAGGCACTTATGTTGATACAGGCACTCCTAAAATGTGCGAGGGCTTAAAATTTTCAGTACTGCACAAGCTTAAGTGTCTTTTAACCTCTATGTACTCATATGCATTAAAAAATGACATTGTAAATAAAAACTACGCCGAATTTATAGTGCTCCCAGAGCGCAACGAAACGAATAAATCACGCTTTACAGACCTGCAGCTTGAGACGGTAAGAAAGAATATCGGCACAGTACCATATGCAGATTACATATACTGTATGTGTTACCTAAATTTTCGTGTATCGGAATTTTTAGCTTTAACAGCTGACAGTTACCACTTGTCCGACAATAACATACCTGTGTTTATAGGTGGTGGCAAAACCGATGCCGGAACAGACAGGCTTGTACCCATACACCCCAAAATACAAAATATTGTTGCCGATTGCTTAAATCGTAACGGCGAAACAATATTTTGCGGTTCCAATGGGCAAGCAATGACGGCCGACCACTTTCGTAAATATTGTTTTTACCCGGCTATCAGGCAAATGGGCTTGCCGGAGGAATTAACCCCACACAGTTGTCGCCGTACATTCAGCACCCGTATGAGTGCCGCCGGTGCGAGGCAGGAAGATATTATAGCTCTAATGGGCCATACAAATTTTGATGTTGATATTAACCATTACATTAACCAAGAAACAGACACTCTATATAAAGCTATCCTTAAAATGGCGTAAGACTGGCACCCTTAATGGGTGCTTTTTTATTGCAAAAATCTGTAGTAACCCTGTAGTAACCGCAAATAAATGTAACTAAATATAACTAAATTGTAAAAATCAAAATGCTGTCATACAAGCAGCAAAAAACCGCATAAACAAGCCAAAAACAGCTTATCTATGCGGTTTATTATTGGCTCCCCCAACTGGGCTCGAACCAGTGACATCATGATTAACAGTCATGCTACTAAATTTTGAAAATGGCTTACCTATGCGGTTTTTTAGGTATCAAAAATTAATCTGTAGTAACAGTGTAGTAATTAATTTAACTAAAAATCATTTCATTTTGCATATAAAAAAGCCCGTCCTGCTTACTACGAACAGGACGGGCTTAATATGTTTATTCAATTTTACTCTCTACTGTATTCTTAAGGCGTTCAATTAGCTTTGTAATAAACGCCGGCAATGGTACGCCTATCTCAGCAAGATTTTCTAAAATGCTTATAAGCTCATTGATTATTAGCCACACGACGATAACCATACCTACACAGTAACCAAGCTCTATACTGACGCCCAGCTGAGCAAGTGCGGAGTATATAATATAATCCGTTACCATACCTACTGCAACGAGCCCTAGATATGCTATTTTTTTAATAATGCCTATAATGCCAATGCGGCTGTTGAGCTGCTTTGTTATGTAAGCTCCTGCAAGACCTGTTATGTAATCTACACACATAACAACAAGCATTACAACAATTGGCACAACAAGCACATTAAAATATGCTGCAAATGCTCCGCATACGGCTGCAATAAGGACTTGTACTACATTTTCTTTCACTTTGTCAACCTCTTTTCTATTAGGTTATTAATAGCATTAATGACACCCTTATCAACGATGCCCGACGGCTTAAGACATGCAATTTTTTGAATCTCTTTAACACATTTTTCTGTGCCGGTGCCAAAGCCGTTTTTACTGTCACAGTTGCTCTTGATAATGCCTGCTGCGTGTGCGGTCTGTAAGCTCCTCTTGACTGCGTACACGCCCAAGTTAATGTCACCCTTTACCATTGTACCGCCGACAGATAAGCTGCCCAGCGCCTTGTTTATAGCGTTTCTCAGTGCCGTAATTGTGTTTTTACCGGCAACGCCGTCCTGCTCAAGCTTAAACTTTTTCTGCACCTCCAAGGTTGCCTTGTAAGTACCGCCGCCAAAGCTGTTTGTATTGTCTACCTTTGACTTAATTATGCCCAATTTCTGACCCT